>Ga0065721_10051494_pt1 | contig 14469 bp, 8 predicted proteins | sample Mesricmetagenome_FD_59108 | JGI IMG/M metagenome (GOLD analysis project Ga0065721, IMG submission 59108) | Mesophilic microbial community from rice straw/compost enrichment Sample: eDNA_1 v2 (version 2) | ecosystem: Engineered > Solid waste > Grass > Composting > Bioreactor | place: USA: Davis... | reverse complement strand
GCCGCTGTGGCGCGCCGCCACGTCGGCGCGGGTGCGCGATCTGGCCTGGTGCACGCTGGCGCCGCCGCTGTTGAGCGCCATCCCCCGCGAATTCGCCGCGCTGGCCGAACCCGGCGGCGCCGCGCTCGCCAGTTGGCCACCGGGAGCACTGGCCGCCTGGCAGCGCTGGCTGGCCAGCGCCGATCCGGACCTGCTGCCTCCCACCATCGAAGAACTGTCCGCCTTGCCCGGGGCCGTGCAGGCGCTGGCCCCGGCCGCGCGCAGCCTGCGGCTGGGCCGGCATGCCGAACGGCTGCTGCATTTCGCGCTGGAACACGGCGAGGGCATCGAGCTGGTCGCCTCCAATCTGCCGGTGCGCCGGCATGGCCCGCATGGCGTGCAGACGCTGGGCGAGCTCGACTTCGTCTGGCGGGACGTGGCGCGCGGCGGGACGGGGGGCGCACCGCAGGGCCAGCTCGTACATTGGGAGATGGCGACGAAGTTCTACCTGCTGGTCGAGCCGGAGGCGAACGTCGAGGCGATGGCGCCGGACCCTTGTACGCGGCTGCAAGCCTTCGTCGGCCCGAACCTGGTGGACCGGCTTGGCGACAAGCTGTCGCATATCCTGCGCCGGCAACTGCCGCTGTCACGCACGACCGAGGCGGAGGCGCTGCTGGGCGCGCGTGTCGATCGCAGCGAAATCTATCTGCTGGGCTGGCTGTTCTATCGCGATGGGGTGATGCCGGCCGGCCTGGACGCGCTGGGGCTCAATCCCGCCCATCTGCGCGGCTGGTGGTCGACGCTGGCGCAATGGGCGCAGCGGGTGGAGGCGCGCTCGCCGGGCTCGCCGGGCTCGTTGGACTCGTCGGGCACGTCGGGCACGTCGGGCACGTCGGGCACGTCGGGCACGTCGGCCTCCGCCTCATCGGTGCGCTGGCATCGCCTGCCGCGCGCCCGCTGGCTGTCGCCGGCGCTGGTGCCGGAGCACGAAACCGAACCGTTCGAGACCCTGCACGACGCGCTGGCCGCACGCTTCGCCGAGCCGCATCGCGAGCTGGCCTGGCGGCGCGAGGCCCCGGTGATGGTCTGCGAGATGGAGCCGGCCGGCGCTTCCGCGCCGGGCCGGTGGCGCGAACGTTCGCGCGGTTTCGTGGTGCCGCCCGGCTGGGAGGAAAGGGCGCGCCAGCGGGCGGTGCAGCCGCCGCGATGCTGAGTGCACGGCGGCGTGCCGCCTTCGCATGGCCTGGTGCGGCCGCCGGAGGGGTCCAGGCGTTCGAGCGGGCTACGCGACGTAAACGGTGCGAACGAATTTCCGTTCGGTCGGCATCATCCCCTCGGCGCTGTCCAGCGAAATGAAGCGCTGCTCCAGGGCTTCGATGTACGCGTTGACCTTGTCGTTTGCCGAAGGACCCGCATCCGGTACGTGTGCCGCGGCCACCGACGCGAACTCGGTCGCCGTCTCGCGCAAACGCTGCACCACCGGCGCCAAAGGCGTGGCCTGTTCGGGGATCGCTGGCAGGGCGAGGATCTGTTCGAGCGAAACCAGCAGTGGCGTGGCCCAATCGCGCTGAAATGCGACTGGCTCCCCGGCGTTGCAATTGGCATTCCAGGCGCGGCTGAAGTCTTCGCAAAAGCGCTTCATTCTGGCTTCGACCTCCGGCATCGGCAGGTCCTTCATGGCGGCAGGCGAATAATCCGACAGACTTTCCCGCAGGTGCGCGAAGCGCAGGGAGGCGTCCTTCCTCGCTTCCGGTTCGAGCGAGCGGGGAGCCAGAACCAGCAGCATGACCAGCATCGGCGAAATGACGTTGAGCGCCTGCTTCGGAGGCTCGGCCGCTGCCGGGGAGCGCAAGTAATCGTTCAGATCGTCCAGGGTGGCCATGCCATCGGGCTGCGCAATGCGCGCGAGCAGATCGGCGGCTTCGGCGGTGCGCAGGAGCTCGCCCCTTACCCGCGCCCCAACATTCTGCGTATGGCCATGAACCGCCTGCCGAACGTCAGGGTGGGGAAGGCGAGGGTCGTTGATGCGGGCCACGTTCGGATAGGTCACGGATATGTCCTCCTGATAACGGCGATCGCCCGGGCCGATATTCCAGCCGGCCGCATACAGGGCGCTCGGGAGTTCGGCGTCGCTGACCGCTGCCAGGTATCCGCTGCCGTCATCCGCCAGCAGGTCCCGTAGATGGGCATTGATCCTGGCGACCTGCACGGCATGGGGTTCGGCCGGATCGGCGCCTGCCTGGCGGCAAAGTTCGGCAAACAGCGTCTGGTTGACGAAGCCGTGCGAAAAGACGGTTCGTCCGTCCAGCGAGGTCGAACACACGTTCAGATGCGGGAAATAGGCGCGTTCGGCTGCCTCGCGAAAGAAAGCGCGCGTGCCGCGATGCTCGTTCAGCAGCTTGTCGCACCGTTCCAGCGAGGCGGCCTGATCCGGGTTCTGCATCAGGCCGATGCCCTTGACGTCGAACGGCTCGTCCTGCGACCTGGACCGATTGCGCAGGTAGTACTGAATGAACCCCATGTCGTGGTTCGACAGAATCACCTGATAGTCGACGCCACGCTGATGGAGCAGGTCGAGTATGGCCAGCATGCAGATATCGTTGTGCATGCGGTCGGCGAGCAGATCGCCCAGCAGCGTCAGCCGGGTCTCCCGGCAGCCAGGGTCGACCGTGACGGCTCGATGCAGCGTATCCCGGAAGCGGGCGAGCCCGGCCGCGGTCATGGGTTCGCTCTGCAGCTTGCGCAGCATGCCGCGCAGCCGGCTCCATGCCTGGGGATCGGCAATCTCGAGGAAGCCGAGCTGTACCAGGCTGTGCAACAGCAGTTCGCAATTGCCGTGCATGTCGCCCAGCGCGACTTCATTGAACGGCGCGAGCCCATGCACGCGCTCGGGCTCCTGATCGAGATCATGGGAAAGCTGGATGCATTGCTGCGCGGGCGTCGGAAAACGGGTGACCTTGTCCAGCTCGAGCTGGCGGATCTTCGGATCGTTGGGGTGGCTTGCCGCAACCGTCCCGAACTTCTCCACCCGCGCGGAGATGGCCAGGCGATGCTTGATCGCTTCCGCGACATCGGGAGACACGGCCGCCAGCCAGGCGTCCAGTTCCTGGCCGATCCGGTCCACCAGGCCGGTGGCCATGTCTCTGGCCTGGGGCGCAGGGTAGTTGCCATACAGATGTTTGACCGCCTCCATGACACGGCCGACTTCCGGGGCAAAATGCGCGACCACGGTGTCCCGATGTCCATCCTTGACCCACTGTTCGGGCAGGGTCCCGGCCTTGGGCAGAGCCTTGGCCTCGGGCAGGGCCCTGGCCTCGGGCAGGGCCTCGGCCTCGGGCAGAGCGCCGGCCTCGGGCAGGGCGTCGGCTGGCGCCGCCATCCGTTTTTTCCACTGTGCCAGTTCGGTGTCGCGGCGCTGGCGCTGCATCGACGCCGCCGTGAAGATCGCATCGCGTTGCGCTGGGGTCGGTGTCAGCGTGGCCGGCGCGCGCAGACCGAACATCCGCAACAGCGCATCGATGTATCTGGAGAATCGTCCGCGGACCGCACCGGGCAGTTCGGCGAGCCGAATCTGGTCGATCTTCCGGGTGGCGGAGGTGTCCACCAGATATTGCATGGTTCGTTTGCCAATGCGGTACACCATGCCGGAAACCGGGGCGCTCACACTGCCGGGCGCCTGGGCGGCGCGAGCGGCCGCGTCGAAGAACGCGTGGCTGGAAGGGAAACTGAAGGTTGGCTGCTGCGTCGTGATCGGCATCGCGGAGTCCCGGAAAGTTGACGTATCGGGCCAGGGCCCGGGTGCCGGGATACTGCCGCGGCCTGCGCGAGCGCGCTTTCGGAATTGGATGCGTTTCGTGCCATTGTGGACGGCAGTGCGCCGCACACGCGCAGCCGGTCAGTGGTGCGCGGAGCAGGTCAGCTCGGGAGGCTACGGAGGGGAAGGCGGCCGCCCATGGACGGACGGCCGCGGCAGCGCAGGGCCGGACGGCGCCGTGGCGGCTGCCGGCGTGGCTTTGCTAGTGGTGCTTGTCCTCGCCGATCATCGCCAGCGAGTTGTACAGCCGGACGTTCTTGCGATGCTGGCGCATCACCAGCAGCATGGTGCCGCAGACGAACATGCCGAAGGCGATGATCACGATGCCGATCGGCACGTTCAGCTTGATCAGCAGCGCGTACAGGCACAGCATCAGCAACACCGAGACGTTCTCGTTGAAGTTCTGCACCGCGATCGAGTGGCCGGCGGACAGCAGCACGTGGCCGCGATGCTGCAGCAGCGCGTTCATCGGCACCACGAAGTAGCCCGACATGCCGCCCACCAGCATCAGGAACACGTAGGCGATCGCCATATACAGCGGCATCCGCATGCCGAGTATGTCGAGCGCGACATCGGGCATCGCGTCCTTGGTGTAGAAGGCCATCAGCATCACGATCGCGCCCATCGCCACGCCGAACGGCAGCACCGACAGCGACTTGCGCAGCGGGATGCGCATCGCCGCCATGATCGCGCCGACGGCCACGCCGACCGCCACCACCGCCTGCAGCAGCGCGCCCTGCGACAGGTTCAGGCCGAGCGACTTTTCCGCCCACTTCAGCACGATGAACTGCAGCGTCGCGCCGGCGCCCCAGAACAGCGTGGTGACCGCCAGCGAGATCTGGCCGAGCTTGTCCTTCCATAGCGCGGTGAAGCAGTCGGCGAACTCGGCGATCAGCTTGATCGGGTTCTTCTCCTGCTGCGGATAGCGCGCGCCGGTGTCGGGGATGAACAGGTTGAACAGCGCGGCGATCACGTAGAACAGCATGATCACCACCATCGCGGCCTCGGCCGGCGTGTCGATGCCGGTCTCGATCCACGGCAGGTCCATCGCCAGCATCAGGCTCGACACCTTGACCGAGATCAGCGCACCGCCGACCACCGTGCCGAGGATGATCGAGCCGACCGTCAGGCCCTCGATCCAGCCGTTGGCGGCCACCAGGCGCTCGGCCGGCAGCAGCTCGGTCAGGATGCCGTACTTGGCCGGCGAATACGCCGCCGCGCCGAAGCCGACCACGCCATAGGCCAGCAGCGGATGCAGTCCGAACATCATGATGGCGCAGCCGGCGATCTTGATCGTGTTGGTGATGAACATCACCTTGCCCTTGGGCATCGAATCGGCGAAGGCGCCGACGAAGGCGGCCAGCACGACATAGGACAGCACGAAGAACAGCTTGAGCAGCGGAGTCATCCACTGCGGGGAGTGCAATTCGGCGAGGAGGGCAATGGCGGCGATGAGCAGAGCGTTGTCGGCCAGCGAAGAGAAGAACTGCGCGGCCATGATGGTGTAAAAACCCTTCTTCATACCTTGGACTCTGTCTCCATCGCGATTTCCTTGCGCTACTGGCGTGCCCGCGCCAACGGCCGTCGGCATCGTGCGGAGGGGGTGAACGGCGGCCGTGCCAAAAGGTCGCCCGCGCCTGGTCCGGTTCGGCGTGGCTGGGGCGTGTACGTACCTGACGGGACCCGTCATATTGAATCACTTTTGAAACATGGCCGGAACGTCCGGCTTTATATCACGAAAGTCTTTCAATTCCGAAGAAGGGAAGACCGCAAATTGACCGGGTTTGACCATTCGACGTGGAGCGGATTCCCGGGAATCGCCGAACCAATGTGGTCAAATAACGGTCTACGCCGTGCGCCTTCGGTGTGCTGCCGCGCATTGGTGCCGGACGTGGCGCCGAACGCCGTCGACGTTCCCACGGACAGTGCCCCAGGCACCACTTCGGCACGCCCGCCCAGGCCATTGCACACCAAGGGCCGGCACGCCGCGAGGCCGCTGTGACGAACCTTCCCTGATCCCATGCCAAGACCGATTCACGCTGTCATCCATCAACCCGCCCTGGCCAACAATCTCGAGGTGGTGCGCCGCCACGCGCCGGCGTCCCGCGTCTGGGCGGTGGTCAAGGCCAACGCCTACGGTCACGGCATTCGCCGCGCCTTCGCCGGGCTGCGCGCCGCCGACGGCTTCGGCCTGCTGGACCTGAACGAGGCCGTGCTGCTGCGTGAGCTGGGCTGGCAGGGTCCGATCCTGCTGCTCGAGGGCTTCTTCCAGCCGCAGGACGTGCCGCTGCTCGAGGAATACCGGCTGACCACGGCGATCCACAACGAGGAGCAGCTGCGCATGCTGGAGGTCGCACGGCCCAAGGGCCCGCTGGCGATCCAGCTCAAGCTCAATACCGGCATGAACCGGCTCGGCTTCGCGCCGGACCAGTACCGCACCGCCTGGGAGCGCGCCCGCACGCTGTCCGGGGTGGGCAGCATCGTCCATATGACGCATTTCTCCGACGCCGACGGCGAGCGCGGCATCGCGCACCAGCTGGAGGTGTTCGACACCACCACGGCCAATCTGCCGGGCGAGGCAAGCCTGTCCAACTCGGCCGCCACGCTGTGGCATCCGGCCGCGCACCGCGCCTGGGTGCGGCCCGGCATCGTGCTGTACGGCGCCTCGCCGAGCGGCCGGCACGTCGACATCGCCGACACCGGGCTGATGCCGGCGATGTCGCTGCACAGCGAACTGATCGCGGTGCAGGAATTGCGGCCCGGCGACACGGTCGGCTACGGCTCGCTGTTCACCGCGGACCGGCCGATGCGGATCGGCGTGGTCGCGTGCGGCTATGCCGACGGTTATCCGCGCCATGCCGCGGGCTGGGGCGACCGGCCGGCGCCGGTGCTGGTCGACGGCGTGCGCACGCATCTGGTCGGCCGCGTGTCGATGGACATGCTGTGCGTCGACCTGACGCCGTGCCCCAAGGCGCGCGTCGGTTCGCCGGTCACGCTGTGGGGCCACGGCCTGCCGATCGACGACGTGGCCGCCGCCAGCGGCACGGTCGGCTACGAGCTGATGTGCGCGCTGGCGCCGCGGGTGCCGGTGACGGTCGCGACGCTGACCGTGCCGGACGCGCCGAACGTGGCCGAGACCGCACCGGCCAAGTAGAATCGGCGCCTCGCGGGGCGCCTTGCAGCACCTGCAGCACCCTGCAGGCCTGCCGCCTGCGCCGCCTGCCCCGCCTGCCCCGCCTCCCGCTCCCCGGCCCCAAGGATTCCCGTTGGCAAAGACCAAGACCGCCAAGACCGTTTACACCTGTACCGAATGCGGCGGCTCCGTGCCGCGCTGGCAGGGGCAGTGCCCGCATTGCCAGCAATGGAACACGCTGGTCGAGAGCGTGCCCGAGGCGCCCTCGGCGCGGCGCTTCCAGCCGCTGGCCGCGTCGGCCACGGTGCAGCGGCTGTCGGAGATCGAGGCGTCCGACGTGCCGCGCTTCACCAGCGGCATCGAGGAATTCGACCGGGTGCTCGGCGGCGGGCTGGTGGCCGGCGGGGTGGTGCTGATCGGCGGCGACCCCGGCATCGGCAAGTCGACGCTGCTGTTGCAGGCGCTGGCGAACCTGGCGGCGAGCCGGCGCGTGCTCTATGTCAGCGGCGAGGAGTCGGGCGCGCAGATCGCGCTGCGCGCGCAGCGGCTGGGCATCGACAGCCCGAGCCTGGGCCTGCTGGCCGAGATCCAGCTGGAGAAGATCCAGGCGACGCTGGACGCCGACAAGCCCGAGGTCGCGGTGATCGACTCGATCCAGACGTTGTACTCGGAGGCGCTCAGCTCGGCGCCGGGCTCGGTGGCCCAGGTGCGCGAATGCGCGGCGCAGTTGACCCGGATCGCCAAGAGCAGCGGCACCACCATCATCCTGGTCGGCCATGTGACCAAGGAGGGCAGCCTGGCCGGGCCGCGCGTGCTCGAGCATATCGTCGACACGGTGCTGTATTTCGAGGGCGACACGCATTCTTCGCACCGGCTGATCCGCGCGTTCAAGAACCGCTTCGGTGCGGTCAACGAACTGGGCGTGTTCGCGATGACCGAGCGCGGGCTGCGCGGCATCAGCAATCCGTCGGCGCTGTTCCTGTCGCAGCATGAGCAGACCGTGTCCGGTTCCTGCGTGATGGTCACGCAGGAGGGCTCGCGTCCGCTGCTGGTCGAGATCCAGGCCCTGGTCGATGCGGCGCACGTGCCGAACCCGCGCCGCCTGGCGGTCGGCCTCGAGCAGAACCGGCTGGCGCTGCTGCTGGCCGTGCTGCACCGCCACGCGGGCATCGCCTGCTTCGACCAGGACGTGTTCCTCAATGCGGTGGGCGGGGTCAAGATCACCGAGCCGGCCGCCGACCTGGCGGTGCTGCTGTCGATCCACTCGTCGATGCGCAACAAGCCCTTGCCGCGCGGGCTGGTGGTGTTTGGCGAGGTGGGGCTGGCGGGGGAGATCCGTCCGAGCCCGCGCGGCCAGGACCGGCTGCGCGAGGCCGCCAAGCTGGGCTTCACGCAGGCGGTGATTCCCAAGGCCAACGCGCCCAAGCAGCCGATCGAGGGGCTGGAGGTGATTGCCGTCGAACGGATCGAACAGGCGATCGAACGCGTGCGCTATCTCGACGGCTGATCGCCGTCCGCCAATCGCCAGGGGCTAGCGGCTAAAGGGTGGAGGGCTAACGGCCAACCGCCAAGGGTTTGGGCTCGGGATTCCGCTCGGGCTCGGGCTTGGGCTCGGGCGCCCTCAACCGAACACCGAGTCCTCGCACAGCGCGCCGAGCAGCGCCGCGATCAGCACCACAGCGGACACGAACAGCCAGCGCTGCGTGCGGCGGTATTCGGGCACCTGGTCGTCCTCGACCCGCAGCGAGCGGAACAGCGCCACCACCTGCAGGCCGGCGGCGACGCCCAGCGAAACCTCGACCACCAGCGACAGCGGGTTCCACGCGCCGGGGCTCTCGAAGCTCCAGTAGCGCCAGAACGCCAGCGTAAAGGCCAGCAGCACGGAGATCGCGGTGATGAACCCCTGGCGGTAGCCGACCGGCACCACCGGAACCGCCGGCCGTGTGGAATTGGCCGCCGGGCCGCGCTGGGCCATGGGCGCCGACGGCGGCGTGGTCGTGCGAAAACGCGGGGCACGAAAATCGTTGCTGCGCACCGCGCGCAGCGCATTGCTCTTCATGGGTACGGTCCTCGATGAAATCAGGGGGGGCGAACGCATGGGAACGCATGGGGTTCACAGGGCGTGCCGACGCAATGAAACGGCATTGTTGGCGCGTTCGGCGCCATGGGCAATGCCGAGGTGCCGCGCTGCGGCGATCGGCCGCAACGATGGCCCCAGCGCGTGCAGGGGTCATCGCATCGCTGCGACGCGCGTGGCGCAAAATCAGTAAGATGGCGCCTGTCCGCGATGCCCGGCACGCCCGAGCCTTGCGTGCCTCGCCGTCTATTCACGTCGTCTTATTCACGCCGTCAATTCACGCTGTATTCCTTACCGCTCTGTCGACCGCCACTCCGCCATGCAAGCGAATTCCCGCGCCTACTTCCTGCTGATCGCCATCGTCTCGTTCGGGCTGGTCGGCTACGCCCTCTACCTGCAGCACGCACAGGGCTACCAGCCGTGTCCGCTCTGCGTGATGCAGCGCTTCGCCTTCGTCGCGATCGGCCTGTTCTCGCTGCTGGCGGCGCTGGGGCAGGGCACGCGCACGCTGTGGCAAGGGCTGGCGATGCTGTCCGGCGTCGGCGGCATCGCGGTGGCGGGCTATCACATCTCGCTGCTGCTCGATCCGAAGGCGAGCTGCGGCATCGATCCGCTGGAAAACTGGGTCAACGCGCTGCCGACCGCGCGCGTGCTGCCGCAGGTCTTCTATTCGGACGGCCTGTGCACCGCGCCGCTGCCGCCGGTGTTCGGCATCTCGATTCCCGGCTGGTCGCTGATCTGGCTGGTGGTGCTGACCGGCGTGCTGGCGGTCGGACTGATCCGGCGCGAGCGCAACTACCGTTGAGCGAGCCCGCGCGGCCGCTCGACACCATTCCTGGAGAAACTGGCCGTGTTCCGTTGGTTTGAAAGGCGCATCCACAACTACCCGGATTCGCTTCCCGATACGCCCCCGCAGCACTGGATCGCATTCATCGTCGATTGCACCGCGGGCGTGCGGCGTTATCTGCTGCTGCTGGTGCTGTGCGCGATGGCGATCGGCATCTTCGAGGCGGTGCTGTTCAGCATGCTGGGCCGCCTGGTCGACTGGCTCGCCGCGGTCAAGCCGCAGGAGCTGTGGTCGACCTATTCGGACCGCCTGCTGCTGCTGGCCGGCATCGTGCTGGCCAGCATCGTCGTGGTCGCGGTCTGGAGCATGCTGAAGTTCCAGACGCTGTTCGGCAATTTCCCGATGCGGCTGCGCTGGAATTTCCACCGGCTGATGCTCAACCAGAGCATGGGCTTCTTCCAGGACGAGTTCGCCGGGCGCGTCACCACCAAGGTCATGCAGACCGCGCTGGCCGTGCGCGACGCGGTGATGACGGTGGCCGATATCCTCGTCTACATCGTGATCTACCTGGTGTCGGCGGCGGTGGTGCTGGCCAATTTCGACGGCTGGCTGCTGGCGCCGTTCCTGCTGTGGGTGGTCGCCTATGTCGGCGCGTCCTGGTACTTCGTGCCGCGGCTGGCGCGCGTGTCGGCGCATCAGGCCGACGCGCGCTCGGTGATGACCGGGCGCGTCACCGACGCGTACACCAATATCGCCACCGTCAAGCTGTTCTCGCACTCGCGGCGCGAGGCCAGCTACGTGCGCAGCGCGATGCAGGAGTTCATGCAGCCGGTCTATGCGCAGGGGCGGCTGATCAGCGCCTTCGAGATCGTCAACCACACGCTGATCATGATGCTGATCGTCGCCACCACGGGGCTCGCGCTGTACCTGTGGTCGGCCGGCCAGATCGGCATCGGCGCGGTGGCGGCGGCGACCGCGATGGCGATGCGCCTGAACGGCATTTCGCAATGGGCGATGTGGGAGATTGCCGAGCTGTTCGAGCATATCGGCACGGTGCGCGACGGCGTGTCGACGCTGGCGCGTCCCCGGCATATCGAGGACCGTCCCGATGCCGTACCGCTGCGGGTGCCGCACGGCGAAATCCGCTTCGAGCACGTCGGCTTCTCCTACGGCTCCGGCCGGCCGGTATTCGACGACTTCACGCTGACGATCCGCCCCGGCGAGAAGGTCGGGCTGGTGGGCCGCTCGGGCGCGGGCAAGTCGACGCTGGTCAACCTGCTGCTGCGCTTCTATGACGTCGAATCGGGCCGCATCCTGATCGACGGCCAGGATATCGCCGGCGTGACGCAGGACAGCCTGCGCGCGCAGATCGGCATGGTCACGCAGGACACCTCGCTGCTGCACCGCTCGGTGCGCGACAACATCGTCTACGGTCGGCCCGATGCCAGCGATGCCGACATGATTGCCGCCGCGCGGCGCGCGGAGGCCGAGGACTTCATCCATACGCTGAGCGACCGGGAGGGGCGGCGCGGCTACGACGCGCACGTCGGCGAGCGCGGCGTCAAGCTGTCGGGCGGCCAGCGCCAGCGCATCGCGATCGCGCGCGTGATGCTCAAGGACGCGCCGATCCTGCTGCTGGACGAAGCCACCAGCGCGCTCGACAGCGAGGTCGAGATCGCGATCCAGCAGAGCCTGTACCGGCTGATGGAGGGCAAGACCGTGGTGGCGATCGCGCACCGGCTGTCGACGCTGGCGGCGATGGACCGCATCGTCGTGCTCGATCGCGGCCGCATCGTCGAGCAGGGCTCGCACCGCGAGCTGCTGCAGCGCGGCGGCCTGTACAGCCGGCTGTGGGCGCACCAGAGCGGCGGCTTCCTGACGGCCGAGGAGGCGTTGCAGGAGTAAGCGGCGGGGCTGCGGGAACGCCGCGCGGGGAGACGGCCCTCGGAAAGGGCGGTGGAAACCACCGCGGGGCAGCAGCAGCGGGAAAGCGGAGAAGGGAAGCGGAGAAGGGAAGCGGAGAAGGGAAGCGGAGAAGCGGGCCGGGAAGGGCAAGCGGCGCGAAGCCGCTCGCCCGCCCTCAGGCGATCTGCTCGATCTGCTCCTGCAGCTCCAGCCAGCGCTCTTCCAGCGTGGCCAGTTCCCCCTCGACCTCGCCCTGGCGCTTGAGCATCTCCAGCAGCCTGGCCTTGTTGGCCTCCGCGTAGCTGGCTTCGTCGGCCATGAAGCCGTCGATCTCGGTCTTGGCCTGTTGCAGCACGGCCATCCGCTTCTCGACCTTTTCCAGTTCCTTGGTCAAGGGTTTGCGCAGCTGCGCCAGCCGCTGCCGTTCGTCGGCCTCGGCGCGGCGCTGGTCGCGGCGATTCTGCGCCGGCACCGCGGCGTCGGCCCCGTTGCTTCCTTCACCGCCATGGGCTCCGTCCGAGCGATGCGCCGCGGCCGCGGCGTTGCGCTTGGCGGCGGCCTGCAGCAGCAGCCAGTCGCGATAGTCGTCGAGGTCGCCGTCGAAGGGCTGCAGGCCGCCGTCGGCCACCAGCATGAACTGGTCGGTGGTGGCGCGCAGCAGATGCCGGTCGTGCGAGACCAGGATCAGCGTGCCCTCGAATTGCGCCAGCGCCATCGTCAGCGCCTCGCGCGTATCGAGATCCAGGTGGTTGGTCGGTTCGTCGAGCAGCAGCAGGTTCGGCTTCTGCCAGACGATCAGCGCCAGCGCGAGCCGCGCCTTCTCGCCGCCCGAGAACGGTTCGATCGGCGAGGTCGCCATGTCGCCGCGGAAATTGAAGCTGCCGAGGAAGTCGCGCAGTTCCTGCTCGCGCGTATCGGGCGCCAGCCGCGCCAGATGCTGCAGCGGCGAGTCGTGGTCGCGCAGCGTCTCCAGCTGGTGCTGGGCGAAGTAGCCGATCTGCAGGCCCTTGCCGTGGCGCAGCGTGCCGGCCAGCGCCGCCAGCGTGCCCGCCAGCGTCTTGACCAGCGTCGATTTGCCCTGGCCGTTGGCGCCCAGCAGGCCGATGCGCTGGCCGTTCTGGATCGACAGCGTCAGGCCGCGCAGGATCGTCACCGGCGGCGGACCCGCGTAGCCGCAATCGACCGCGTCGAGCACCATCATCGGATTGGGCGCGGCATCGGGCTCGCGGAATTCGAACGAGAAGCCGGCCGCGGCATGCACCGGCGCCAGCCGTTCCATCTTCTCCAGCGCCTTGACGCGGCTCTGCGCCTGGCGCGCCTTGGTCGCCTTGGCCTTGAAGCGGGTGATGAACGATTCGAGATGCGCGATCTGCTTCTGCTGGCGCGCGTAGGCGGCCTGCTGCTGCGCCATCTGCTGCAGCCGCAGCGTCTCGAACAGGCTGTAGTTGCCGCCGTAGCGGCGCAGCTGCTGCTGTTCGATATGGACCGTGACGTTGCAGATCGCGTCGAGGAATTCGCGGTCGTGCGAGATCATCACCAGCGTGCCGGGATAGCGCGCCAGCCAGTCTTCGAGCCAGACGATCGCGTCGAGGTCCAGGTGGTTGGTCGGTTCGTCGAGCAGCAGCAGATCGGACGGGCACATCAGCGCCTGCGCCAGGTTCAGGCGCATGCGCCAGCCGCCGGAGAAGGCTGCCACCGGCTGGCCGACCTGCGCCAGCGTGAAGCCCAGGCCCAGCAGCAGCGCCTCGGCGCGCGAGGCCGCGGTGTAGCCGTCTGCGTCCGCGTAGGCCGCATGCGCCTCGGCCTCGGCGTGGCCGTCGCCGCTGGCCTGCGCGGTGGCGATGGTCTGCTCGATCGCGCGCAGCCGGGTGTCGCCGTCGATCACGTATTCCAGCGCGCTGCGCGCCACCGCCGGCGTTTCCTGCGCGACGTGGGCCACGCGCCATTGCGCCGGCACCGCGACGTCGCCGCCGTCCGGATGCAATTCGCCGCGCAGCAGCGCGAACAGCGTCGATTTGCCGCTGCCGTTGGCACCGACCAGGCCGACGCGCTCGCCGGGGTTCAGTGTCACGCTGGTGTGGTCGAACAGCACCTTGGTGCCGCGCTGGAGTACTAGCTGGTCGATTCGGATCACGAGAGTCTTTTATGGAAAGTCGAGCCCGGCACGGGGCCGGGCAGGGCGCATTTTAGCCCGGGGCGGCGGGCGGCATGGTGCGAGGCTGTCGGGCGCCTGTCGCGGGGCCCTCGCCAACGTCTAGCCAACGTCTCGCCAACGTCTCGCCAGGCTCGCCGGGCTTGCCAGGCTTGCCAGGTTCGCCGGGCTTGCCAGGCTTTCGCCCGGCGATTGCGCCGCGATTGCCGGGCCATCGGCGGCTATCGCGTCCGGCGGGTTTTCGCGCGACAATGCGCGCCCCGCCGTCGTTTCGTGGCGGTTTCGCCGTCCTTCGCCGTTTCGCTGTTCCCCAATCAAGGCATGCCCCTCGAGCCCGCTTCCACCCCTCGCCCCGCCTGGACCGCCGTTCGCAAGGATTTCGTCGAGCCGGGCACGCGCTGCGCGGGCTCGGACGTTGGCACCGGTGTCGGCGCTGGCGTCGGCGCTGGCGTCGGCGCTGGCGTCGCGTCGGCTGGCAGGAAGGGCCACGGCATCGGCTCGGGCCACGCCTATATCCTGCGCGACGCGGCCGGCCACGAGCATGCCTTCGGGCCGGATTGCGCGCTGCGGCTGCTGGGCGGCCATGGCGCGTTCGACGGCGTGCCCGACTTCACCGCCCGCG
>Ga0065721_10051493_pt1 | contig 14469 bp, 14 predicted proteins | sample Mesricmetagenome_FD_59108 | JGI IMG/M metagenome (GOLD analysis project Ga0065721, IMG submission 59108) | Mesophilic microbial community from rice straw/compost enrichment Sample: eDNA_1 v2 (version 2) | ecosystem: Engineered > Solid waste > Grass > Composting > Bioreactor | place: USA: Davis... | reverse complement strand
ACGCGACATTGTCATGCGAATTAACCGCATGAACACCAAGTTATATCCAGGATTGAAAATCGCTGTCCCCACATCGTTTGGCTCCGACCCCCTTGACTATTCGCCTTTTCCTCAGTACATAGACCCACCTGGCACTAAATTTATTTTAGTTTCATTATCAAAGCTTGCCTTCGGTGCTTACGATTCAAATGGTACGCTCCAACGTTGGGGACCTGTTTCAGGCGGACAGAATTATTGCGCGGATGTACGGCGCGGCTGCCGCACGCCTGCAGGAAAATTTGCTATCTACCAGAAACGGGGTGCAGGATGTGTCTCCAGCAAGTTCCCTCTTGGCAAAGGCGGCGCACCAATGCCTTATTGCATGTTCTTCCATCGCGGATTCGCGTTGCACGGTTCCTATACCGTGCCGGGTTATCACGATAGTCACGGCTGCGTGCGTCTATTTGTCAATGACGCCAAATGGTTGAACCAGGAATTTGCCAATGGGTCGCGGGTCACGGTGATTATCAACAAATAATAACGATACTATGCCGATTTGCTGTTTTCTGTACCGGAAAATGGTTCATTTAACCGAAATTCCAGACCGGAACCCGAAAGATACTGAAACGCTCTCAGTTCAAATAACGGCAATATAGCGTAGATATAATCAAAAATATCAGCCTGAATTTTTTCATAGCGCGCCCAGTCAATATCATTTGAAAAAAGATAAAGTTCGATGGGTATCCCTTTGCCGGACGTTTCCAGTTCCCGCACAATGAATGTCATCTCATGATGCACCTTGGGATGCTGCTGCAAGTACGCTTCCAAATAAATACGAAAAGCAGTGAGATTTGTCATGCACCGTTCGTTTGCATGCGCGAGCTTGGCAATCATGTGATCATTGCTTTGATTTAGTCCTTCTTTTGCATGCTGCAATCGGGTTCGCAGCAAAGGAATTTGCGACAAGCGGTTAAATAAGGTTTCATCGCAGAATTTAATGCTGTTTACATCCACAAAAAAAGCACGTTTGATCCGACGGCCGCCTGATTCACTCATGCCGCGCCAATTTTTGACTCCGTTACTTAGCAAAGCATAACTGGGTATAGTCACGATGGTTTTGTCAAAATTTTGTATCTTGATGGTATTAAGAGAAATATCAATGACATTCCCATCAGCGCCAAAATTAGGCATCTCAATCCAATCACCGATTCGAACCATGTCATACGCGCTTAACTGAATACTGGCAACAAAACCAAGGATAGAATCGCGGAAAATTAATAAAATCACCGCCGTCATGGCACCAAGACCGGTAAGAAAATACATGGGTGATTTATTCACAAATACTGAGATGACCAAGATGCCGGTCAGGCAGTAAAGAATAATTTTTGCGACCTGCAAATAACTTTTGATGGAATAATGGCGCGCAATCTTGAGATATTGATAACGCGTTTCAATACTGTTTAATAGCGATGAAATAGTAAAAGCACCGATGATTATCATATAAACCAGCGCCAATGTCTCTATCAGCTTGACTGCAGATGGCAGCGTCGGCAGCCCGGTTATTTCAATCAGGTGAATGCTGGAATAGATAATAAACGAGGGAATCAGCAACGAGAGGCGATGAAAAAAACGATGCCCATAGGCCGATTGAATCCAGATATAGCTGGGTCTCGTTGACAACGTTGCCGTAAAGCGTAACAAAAGATAGCGCACCAAATAAAAACTTACAATGCTGATAAGGAATATGCCCGTGACAATTACCAACAGTATCAGCCAGCTCGATGTGCCTGCGCTGGTATTAAATGATGCGAATCCATTTTGCATGTAGTTTTGAATCAAATTTTCAACACTGGTCAACATATGGAAACATCTTCTCGTTAATTAATCGTTAGCGATGAGGCATTGCATCGTGTTTTAACAGGTTATTATCGGAAGTAACACTGCAGAATTCGTTTATTTTCAATTTATTGCTTTAAATATTTATCATTCTTGGCACATAAATCTCAAATTTGAATTGAGCATTGTACATTACTTCGCGGAAAAATTAAATATTTTGTCTGGAAATTGCTTGTGAAATTAAAAATAAAAATTTATAACTGCATAAAATTTTTAAAAAAATGCATGCATTCAATCGAATTTGGTGATCTGTATACGCTGTGATATACTCTGTTAATCTTTTTCAGGCAATATTGGCGTTAATTTTGCCGTAGAATACCTGAAATAAATCTGCGCTTTAATTTTTTTCTGCGTGAAGTTTTCCTTAAATTGACAGCATTGAGTTATAACGCGTTTCAAACATTTATATTTTTTCGTCAAGTTGGGTCGCTTATCATGAAAAATACTGCCATCAAGCTTTGTAATGAAACTATTTATCCAGGTGAAATATTATCGCTTGCGCTTCCTTCACCGCAGCTATTTAGCTGCGCACCACTCCATATACCTATCAAAGTGATTCATGGCAAACAGAGCGGGCCTTGTCTTTTATTAACCGCGGCCATGCATGGCAATGAAATTAATGGCACGGAAATCATTCACCGCTTGCTGAATTTACCTATGATTTCAAGACTGCGAGGAACACTGATCGCGGTCCCTATTTTAAATGTATATGGTTTTATCAATCGCGACCGTTATCTGCCAGGGGGAGTGGATTTAAATCGCAGTTTCCCCGGCGCAAAAAATGGTTCAATGGCGGAAAGAATTGCTCATCTTTTTTCAACAGAAATCTTGAGCCGATCGAATTACTGTATAGATTTGCAGACAGGTCCGCTTAACTGCAGTAACCTGCCTCAGGTTTACGCAAATTTTAACGACAAGCAGTCCCTTGAATTGGCGAAGGCTTTCAACACACCTATTATTCTCAACGCCGTTCCCGAGGCTGGTTCCCTGCAATCATTAGCAACAGAAAAACATATCCCTTTCCTGATGTACGAAGCAGGCGAAGCTATGCGTTTTGATGAACACGCTATTACAACCGGCCTCGAAGGCATTATCAATGTCATGCGCAAACTGGAAATGCTGCCTGAGAAAAATCGACAAGAAAAATCATTTAAAAGCCTGCTCGCCCAAACCAGTGTCTGGATTTGTTCTTCCTCAAGCGGCGTCAGTCACTCCAAACATAAACTGGGTCAACATGTACAAAAAGGCGATACGCTTAGCGTTATCAAGGACCCCTTTGGTGCCAGCGAAAACGTGACATTATTCAGCCCCAACGAAGGCGTTATTGTTGGAAAAAACAATCTGCCGCTAGTACATGAAGGGGAAGCACTCTTTCAACTCGCTGTGTTCCCGGAAATGAATCATGCTGCCAATCACCTGGAGGCATGGCATGTGAACAGTACTCAACGCTAATTTGTAAACAAGGTACCTCATGCTTGGAAAAGAAAACGCTTCATTCTCCTTATTGGGCCTAATTATCTGGCTCTTGGCTTCGTTCTTTTTTCTTTACGAATTTTTTCTGCGCACGTTTGTAGGCACGATTGCCAATCAAATCATGCATGATCTTGCGCTGTCGCCGGAAATGTTCGCATTGCTTGGCTCAGCCTACTATTTTGCCTACGCACTCATGCAAGTCCCCGTGGGTATATTGACCGACAAATTTGGTGTAAGGCGAATACTTATTTTTGCTATTCTCGTCTGCGTGATCTCCGCTTTTCTTTTTGCGAATGCCGCTAGCTTTTCACAGGCATTTATCAGCCGGATGATGATGGGATTTGGTTCTTCCTTCGCTTTTGTTTGTTTGCTTGTCATTGCAGCCACCTGGTTTCCGCGAAAATATTTTGGTTTTTTTGTTGGCGCTTCACAATTCATCGGCACGATGGGGCCACTGCTGGCAGCCGGACCGCTGGCAGCCGTCTTAGTAAAGTCAAACGGTGATTGGCGTACCTTATTGGCCGATATTGGCATTATAGGCGGTATTCTTGCGCTTCTGATTTTCCTGTTTGTGAAAAACAAAACGCAAAATCGAGAACAGATTTTAATTTTTCTGAAGCAGAAAACACCGTTGATAGTCAATTTAAAAAGACTCATGCAAAATCCCCAAGCCTGGGCCATCGCATTTTATTCTGCGCTGGTTTATACCTCCATGGCTTTGCTAGGTGCCATTTGGGGAACAACTTACCTTGAAGCTTGCGGATTATCCCAGGCGACAGCATCGCATATGATTTCTTTGTCATGGCTGGGCTATGCCATTGGCTGTCTATTGTTAGGTGCCATATCCGATATAGCAAAAAGACGTAGGCCTGTTCTCATTATCAGCGCAATAATCGGCATCGTGACAACAATTGGCATCACTTATTTTTCTGTCCATTCACCCTTTATATATGCACTTTTGTTTTTCTGGTTGGGCATTGCCGCCGCAGGTCAGTCAGTCGCTTTTGCGGCCATTGCTGAGCATGTTGATTTAGCCACCAAAGCGACGGCACTTGGATTAAACAATGGAACCATCACACTCTTCAGTACCTTCACACCACTCATCACCGGATTGCTCATTAGCCTGTCCGGAAAAACGCATGGCGCTCACCTGGTACCGCATGATTTCACTGCAGGATTTAGCGTCATGCCGCTGATGTATCTTCTTTCACTGCTGATCTCGGTTTTTTTCATTCGGGAAACTTATTGTAAACCGCAAAAAGAACCCGTCTACGTGAAAATCGACTCACTTCTTAAACAGTCGGCATAACGCTTCTTATTTAAAATAAATAACTGAGGCCCAGGCCGCCGGCACCAAAAAGGCGCTGAGTGGTCGTGGAAGAGCCGGCTTTCTTCTCATATTCAAACGTATAAGGTTCGATCCAGCCTACGAGCAATAAATTATTTGTGAGCGCCTGTTCAAGTGAAATATAGGGACCTATTTGAATATTTTCATCGATATGCTGGCCTTCGTCTTGTCCAAATTTACTGGCAAGATCAAGGCCATAAGCAAATGTCGTCCTCTCGCCCAACGGCTTTCTAAAGCCTGCAAAAATAGCGGGTGTAAATAACGCGGTGCGGTTGGATGCATTATTAAATTTTCCAGACACAGTAGCGCCTATTTCTGTGCTGCTAGTGTAATGTACAAGCCCGACTCCAAAATTGCCTCCCGTCACGATTGCCGCCTGAACAGCATAACGGCCGTCATTGGCCTGCATTCCAGCGGCATAGGTCATTGAGCTAAACATCACTACACAAGCCGACACCATGAGCTTGAATTTCATTTTTTATGTCTCCTTTTAAATAACAATCATTATTCTTCCTGCTGCTGTTTAGCATGAATTACCAGTGCGCCAAAGAGGATGATAACCCATGAAATATACAGCCAAATAAGGAAAATTGGGATAATCGACAAAGCACCATAAATTAATTTATAACTGGGAAAATGAATAACATAGAGGGCAAACGCTTTCTTAGCAAACTCAAACAACATAGCAGCGATGAAACCGCCCAGCATTGCGTCGCTCCACTTTATTCGCCGGTTGGGTGCTATCATATAAATGATGGCAAAAATCATGGTATTAATAATTAAATGTAAAAAATCAAATAAAACAATCGTCAAACCCCACATCCCAACCCAGGAAAAAGAAAGCAGAAACGTACTGAGAAAAACGCTTATCCCGATAAACAATGGCAAAAAAATAAAAATAGCCAGCAAAAGCAGCACGGTGCGCGTCCGCCTTCTTTTGCTTTTAGGATGCCAGATATCATCAAAAGCGCTCTCGATGGTGAACATTAACATGAGCCCAGCCAGCAGCGAAAAAAAGATGCCAAGCAGAGGCAATTGCGTTGCCTGGGTCGTAAATTCATTGAGATATTTCTGAATAATGTCTCCAGAAGCGGGAATAAAGTTTGCATAGATGTAATCGCGTGTGAAGGTGATCAGCCGGGTAAATAAGGGAAAAACGGTCATGCCATACACGATGACTGACAGCACGGGCACCATGGACAAAAGCGTCTCAAAAGCCAGTGCTGACGCCTGGTAACTGTACTTTTCATTGTAGAGGCGTTTTGCCGCTACCCATAAAATGGTTATCCAGTATAATAGTGGCCTTAGACTTTTATCCATACTGTCGCTGATTCCAATATCATGACGGTTATTGCATCATAGCAAAATAGGACGTACCAGATCACCATGGAAATGCATACCGAAGCAAAATCGCTTTTTCCCGTTGTTGCGCTTCTTCCTTTGATCATTTTGATTGAAGGTTTTGTGTCAATCGCGATTGAAATTCTTACGATCCGTCAGTTACTGCCCGTTGTGGGTGGAAGCGTGATTGTCACCAGTATTATTATCGGTTTTTTCTTATTATTTCTAGCGCTCGGGTATCAAAAAGGCGGGAAACTCCGACAATCTCCGCATCAACGATTACGCATCAATTTTTTTGTCGCGGCCGTCTGGTTCGGCGTGGGGTTATCCTATATTTTTATTTCGCAATTTTTCTCGCTGGTAGAAAAATTTACCGGCCCGCACGTTATTTATCCTCTCGTTGCCTATCTGCTGTTAATTATCGCGCCGCTCATTTATCTTTTAGGCCAGACCGTGCCCATCACCATGAACATGACTCGCCAAGACCAATCCGTGGGAACCATTGGCGGCAACACAATGGGATTAAGCACGCTTGGATCGTTTCTTGGCGCCACCATGACAACACTCGTGATCATGTATTACTTTGGGGTGGCCTGGACTATTCTAATTAATTTTATATTGTTATTAATGCTGAACTTGCTGTTAGCTGACCGGCCTTTCTCCTTTGCCATGCAACTAATACTCGCGGGCATTACCTTATGGTTGATATACACCGTTAATATTCAGACTGAAAAAAACCTTTTTGTATTAACAAATAATTACGCCAACTACCAGATACTGGACAGCCGCAATTCAGGTCTCCCGCAAGGGGAGAAAATGCTCATTATTAATGAAGCCGGCAGTTCTTATCTTAATAATGAAAGAAAAGGTTTTCCTTATATTGAGGGAATTAAAAAAATTCTGTTCAATGATTTAAAATTGCGTGATGCTAATATCTTGGTACTAGGCGCCGGTGGGTTTTCACTGTCTGCAGAGTATACCTATGGGAATCATTTTACCTATGTTGATATCGATAGTCAGATCAAAAAAGTAACGGTGCCGCGCTTCATTGACGCTGTAAACAGCACACTGGTGACAGATGATGCACGCCATTATTTACAATCCACCACCGCACTTTTTCAAGCTATCGTGATTGATGTTTACAGTGATATCAAATCCATTCCAGCCCATTTGTTAACTAAAGAATATATGTCGCAGATAAAAAATCGTCTAATACCCGGGGGCACCGCTATTTTTAATATCATTGCCAACCCGATGCTGTCGGATCCCTATTCGAAGCGAATCGACAATACCATTCGCGCTACATTCGCCTCCTGCATGGCTATTCCACATACCTATGCGGATCGCGCTACCAATATTCTTTATGTTTGCAATAATGGCCAACAAGCATCAGACAGGAAAATTTATTCGGACAACTTCAACAATTCAACAACGGATTCGTTTTCCTGGTAGGGATAATCCTCGTCATTTATGAGGCGGAGCCCATCCACCCCCACAGGAAGATTTCTGCCACAATAATCACAATACCCAGGATGAGCAGCGTGAAGAATAGCAATTCAGGTTTTTTGCGCCAATAAAAATAAATACCCCATGTCACCGCCAGTGAGACAAGCCAGTAAATGATAGTGTAAACAGAAAGTGGACCTGGCTCATTCATAGTACCCGTCGCATCCATGTGAAGCGGGCCAATAATATTAAGGAAACTCACAATGGTATAAGCGATGGAAAGAATGATCGCAATAATTAAATTGGATGTTTTTCTCCATCTCATGCAGGTTTTCCTTTATGGCTCATTTACTCTCATTATAACATGACCTTTTTTCCGCAAGGGAAATCCAACATTCTCGGGCTGGATTGTTTCGCTACGCTCGTAATGATAGGGAATTTTCGCGACTTATTGATTTTTTTAATAAAAAATTAAACCCGTACAAGCCGTGCATTAAGTTCAGTTATAATAAAAATAGAATAATACGGATAATAATAACGAGGTGATGTCATGAAGAAACATTCACCATTACTGCCCGATGACATTGTTAACGCCGCCATATCACTCGCTGAAACAAAATCCTGGGAAGAAGTGCGCCTAGCAGATATCGCAACAACGTTAGGTACAGATTTAACTTTTATCTGGCAGTATTATCGCGAAAAAGATGAATTAATTGACGCTTTTTTTGATCGCGCTGATCAGGCAATGTTAAAAGCTTCTGCGGCAGAAGAAATCGATGCTTTAAGCTCACAACAAAAGCTGCATCTTTTGCTAATGGCCTGGTTTACCGCACTTGCAAATCATCGGCGTATTGTACGTCAGATGATCCGTGGCAAACTAGAACCCGGTCACTTGCATATTCAGATTCCAGCCTTACTACGCGTCAGCCGTACAGTGCAGTGGTGGCGGGAAGCAGCAAAACGCCAGGCAACAGGCTGCCGGCGCGCGATAGAGGAAAGCATTTTAACAGCGGTTTATCTTGCTACATTTTGTTACTGGCTATTTGACGATTCACCTCATGCCACCGCAACTTCGCATTTTTTGGAGAAAAAATTATCTCGACTGAGTAAACTCTCGCATCGTCTCCGATGTAAAAAGGAAGCATAATGCGTTTTCAGAATCCGCCTGGCGGACCCAAACGCAACTGGAATCTCTTTAAATGGATGGCATTTTTTCTTCGCCGCCTTTTCGACAAGGCGCCGTTCCTTCCTCCTGATTTCGTTATTCCTCCGGGTGAAGCATTACAGCAATATGAGCAGTTTAAACAAGATGACACATTGACATGGCTTGGCCATTCCACTTTTCTTATTAAATTGCAAAATATTACTATACTTACCGATCCGTTTTTAACGGATCATGCTGCACCTTTTAAAAGTTGGGGACCCAAGCGCTTTACACCGCCAGGTTTATCGATTGCAGAACTTCCGCCGCTTGATATTATTATCGTGAGTCATGACCATTTTGATCATCTGGATTTAAAGACACTTACTGCCATCCCCGATAAAGAACGAATTCACATCGTTGTCCCTTTAAAAATGGGCCCACTCTTCCAATCCTGCGGCTATAAAAATATCCATGAACTGGACTGGCATGCCGATTACCTGTTTCAGCAAATCAGCATTCGTGCGTTGCCTGCTTATCATTATTCAAAACGTGATATCTTCACGCGCAACCGTAGGCTCTGGGCAAGTTTTGCCATCTGCTTGCCAAACAAAAAAATTTATTTTAGCGGCGATACAGCTTATGGTTCTCTTTTTTTAGATATAGGGCGAGATTATGGACCTTTCGATTATGCGCTGCTGAGTATCGGGTCTTATGAGCCCCGGGAATTGATGTCAACTGGCCATCTCCGGCCTGAGGAAGCTGTGCACATCGGGCAGGAACTCCGCGCAAAAAAGCTGGTAGGTATGCATTGGGGCGCGATTAGACTATCTGATGAGGCGCCTTTTGAACCACCAGAACGATTTTATGCATCTGCCATACAGGCAGGATTTCTTCCTGATTGTATCTGGCTGATGCGTATTGGCGAAACGCGCACGATCTGACCAAGCAAGCCCAAAAACAATCTGATTATCGCCGAATTTCATGTGATCTAACTGCTGTACATTGATAATTACTATTTATTTTGTAAACAAATATAACAATGTCATTTGCCCAGTCATTGACATTCCTTCGCTAATAGGCCACATTTTGCAACTATAAACCAATATTCGAACAGATTAGGATGTGGCCTAGTCAAAATTAAGACATGGGAAATGGAAGATGTCTATTTTCATTACAAGGCAATTCAAACGACTTAGCTTAATAGTGATTGCGCTCATGTGCTTGCAACCCACTGCTTATGCTGCCACAACAAAACAAATATCCGCATCGCAACAAATACACAACAAAAGCACCAAACCTTTATCTCATGCTAAAAACAAAAGCCATGTAGCTAGAAAAAAAGCGACCCATCACGCCAGCAAAAAAAAATCCGTATCTAAAAAAGCGAAAAGAAAGCCTCATAAAAAATCAGGCCGCCCCGCCATTGTCGCAAACAGGCGTGCAGCTTTCGTTCATCCCGCTCACCTTGAGCAATCCAGCTCTAAAGGTTTTTTTTCTTCCATCGAACAGCGCCTGATTAGTTTTGTACACAACACCGTATCGACACTGCGTTACAGTGTTTACAAACTGGGTGGAAGACGATTTGATACTTCACGCGGCATCTATATTGTTGACTGCTCAAGTTATGTGGACCGCATTCTTCAGGCGGTTTATCCGCAAGCCTATTCCAGCCTGGTCGACTGGAGCGGCTCAGAAAAACCGACCTCATATGATTATTACAACTTTTTCACCACCCTATCCAATAAACCCCAGCAATACTGGACAAAAGTAGATGATGTTGAGCAGTTACGCCCGGGCGATATTCTGGTATTTCGCTATAAAAACGCCGTAGGAGACGAGACCGGCGGCCATGTAATGGTTGTCATGGACAAACCGATTCCCGATGAAGATGCGTTTCACATTCGCGTTGCTGACTCCGCTTATACAGGACACAGTGAAGACACGCGTCAAGCCCGCGTATCTGGCATCGGTATTGGCACCATGCTGCTTAAAGTCAATCCTGATACTTATCAGCCTGCCGCTTATGCATGGAAAATTGGTTCACGGTGGAAAAATAATGCTTATTTTGCTATGGCAAGACCGATGGAAGCGAGTCGCTACCAAAGTTGATCATCATGCCGCTTGCGCCCGCGTTTTCATAAGGAAATGTTTCATGTACCGACGATTGAGTTTATTGCCGCTACTGTTAATCTCAATGCAAGCCGCTGCTGTCAAACCGGCAGACTATAAGTTGTTTGAAAATATATTTACTCACTGGACAGCCGCGTTTAACCAGAAAAAATGGCCCGAATCCTGCCATTTGTTTTCTAAATCTCTCGTTGCGGATTATCAGGGTTACCCGCAAAAAAGTTATGACACCGTTTGCAATGGTTTTAAAAAAGTTTTTCAAGAAACAGAAAAAGATTACCACTACCGATTTAAACTACGGGATGTATATCGGAATGGGAACCTTGCCGCGGTTAGAATCACCTGGTTTTTGGATATCTCTGAAAATAATAAAAACGTTTCGAGCACACGCGATGAAGGTATCGATATTCTGCAAAAACAATCATCGGGCGAATGGAAAATTGTGAATTACCTTGGCTATCCAGTTAAATAAACCTCTTTTTCACTTCACCAGCAAACTTCACATGTGTTCTAATTTATTACAGAAAACCCATATAATTTGATTCGAACGGCAATGTAGGGTAATTTGTCATATTCGATACGTTAGAAAAACAAATTTTGTACAGTTTATAAACGCGGTTCTAAAGAGGATTATCTTGGTTTCTGTGGTAATTAACAGCTAAACATTTTTTATTGTCACCATCAGCATGGTACAAAAATGACAACGCACAGTAACTAACTATCCTCATCAAGATGAAGCTGCTTTAAAAAATTATGAGGAGCAAATGATGTACTTTTTACCTCATTTTCCCTTGCATCATAATCCAATTGCATTATTCGGCTTAACTCTGCTGTTAGGATTGATCGGTGGTGAATTGGCGAGACGCAGTCGTGTCTTGCCTAGTATTTCAGGCTATATCGCTGTAGGATTTCTGGTGGGACCTGGGGCGTTTGATATGGTGACTCCCTCGCTTCTCACCAATGCGCGCATCTTTGTCGACGTTTCACTCGGCCTGATTCTTTTCGATTTGGGCAGGCATCTGGATTTCGTCTGGATGCGTCATGACCGCGGTTTGTTTTTGACGTCACTTGCAGAATCGGGGCTGACTTTTATTTTCATTTTTGCTGTATTGTGGATTTTTCAGCTTCCTTTATTGCCAGCCGCTCTCGCAGCAACAATCGCTGTCGCGACAGCGCCGGCAGTAGTCATGATGGTCGCGCACGATCTCTCTTCTGAAGGGCCCGTTACGCGCCGGACACTGATTTTGACGAGCCTTAATAACTTTTTTGCGATCACACTGTTTACTCTTCTGCTTCCTGCCACCCGAGCCGATGCATCCCATTTGGAAATGATATTGCATGCTGCTTATCGTCTCTTAGGCTCGGTGTTAGTGGGCATGCTAATTTTCTTGATGACAAAAATGATCGCGTCACTGATTGGGAAGCGCAAGGAAAACCAGTTTGTGCTTTTCGTCGGCGCGGTGGTATTCGCCATCGGTCTTGCAAGCATCCTCAATCTGTCCTCGATGCTGATGCTATTTACATTAGGCGTGGCCGCAAGAAATTTTGACAAAAAACGCACCCTCACCGAAGTGGACTTCGGATGGCTCGCACGATTATTTTTCATTTTGCTTTTTGTTATTACCGGAATTCATCTGCAATTAAAAGGATTGTGGTTTGCCACGTGGGCTGTATTCGCTTTTCTATTTGCCCGAACCTTTGCAAAAATCGCAGGCGTCTGGCTCTTTGCCAGCACCAGCCGTTTGACACGCCAACAAGCATGGGCGATTGGTTTCGCATTAATGCCTATGGCAGGCTTGGCGATTGGCATGTCTAATATTTTATTGGATTTTAACCCTAACCTTGGGAACCAGTTGATGGCCATTATTACCGGCGCTGTCGCTGTCCTCAATATCATCGGGCCCATTGCGACACAGCTAGCGTTTATCAAAACCGATGAAGCTATTCCAAATAAAGTATGACAAGGATAATCGATGAGCACCCTGCCAGCATTTAAAGAAAACGCGTTTCCCACCATGGGCGTCGAACTAGAATTGCAATTGGTTGATTTGCAAAATTTCAATCTGGCCATGGAAGCGAAAGATTTGCTGCGCCGTTTATCGGAAATAGTACATCCAGGTGAAATTAAGCCGGAAATAACACAAGCCATGATTGAGCTGAATTCGTCTGTTCATGCTTCTTATGAATCACTCATTGCAGAACTCCGGATGATTCGCAATACGCTTGCTGAACAAGCCGCGCAGACACATATTGGAATTTGTGGCGGCGGGGCGCATCCCTTTCAGAAATGGAAAGAGCAGCGCATTTTTCCTACTGAACGTTTTTCCAGCGTATCAGAACAATATGGTTATCTTGCCAAGCAGTTTACCGTTTTCGGCCAGCATATTCATATTGCCTGCACAAACGGCGACGACGCACTTTATCTTTGTCATGCCATGGCGCGCTATTTGCCGCAATTCATTGCACTGTCAGCCGCCTCGCCATTTCACCAAGGTGTTGATACGGCTTTCGATTGTTCACGCCTCGCCGTGATTAGCGCATTTCCTTTAAGCGGAACACCGCCGTGGCTGCTGACATGGAAAGACTTTGAAGTGTATTTTAACCGGATGGTTGATCTCGGCATTGTCAAAAGCATCAAGGATTTTTACTGGGATATCCGACCCAAACCGGAATATGGCACGGTAGAATTCCGTATTTGTGACACACCTTTAACCGTGGAAAAAGCAGCGATCTTAGCTGCCTATGCGCAGTTGCTGGCTTGCTGGATGCTGGAGACGCGGCCACAATTATCGCGCGAAATTTATCTTACTTATCTTTATAACCGCTTCCATGCAGCACGATACGGTTTGGAAGCCATGTTTGTCGACCCCATTCATCGCAATCATTTCGCTCTTTCTGAAGACATCTTGGAGACATGCCGTCATCTGGCGCCTTATGCAGCCCGGATGGGGTGTGAAGAAGCGCTGCATCAAATTCAGGCAATCGCCCAAACCCATGAAAATGACGCGCACTGGCTAAGGAAACAATATGCGGAATTCCAATCGCTTGCCGATACGGTGCGCAGCCAGACGGAGTTGTGGATTCAATAAATCCTTCTGCATTTTTGCCATCAGTTACCCGGCTTAAGGTATACTACTTCTAATGTTAGGAGTATGTACTGTATGGTAATTAAGCGTAATATTTTTCTTTACCTTGCTATCCTGATTCCCGTCGCGATGATCATTATCACGGCACTGGCTGTTGGTTTTTATCAACAAAAGCGCCTGCAGCCCAAATTCAATTTTGTTTATATGTTGGTCGATAGCGACCAACTTGGCTGTCAGCAGGCCATTGAACAAAAACTGTTTAAGGAGCAAGTCACGCCAGCCGGACGTTATCCCGCAGCAAATACCAAGCGCTGTGACATGGTAAAACTTTATCTCTTCAACACACGCACCCGAACCAGTACATTTATCACCTTGGATCAAGCCCAACAGTTTACCTTTTTAAATAAATTGAATCGCTACAAATCCCCGGATGGTTTTACTCTTGAGTCTTTCTGCAGGACGGATATGCCGCTTGGCTTCTGGAACGAGATGCGCTTGGAAAATCACGGTGTTTGTCTAAGACAGGGAAAGTATCGGGAAAAATTGGATCTTAAACCCTCTCGTGAGGAAGCAGCTTATTTTATTTTTATAGGATGGATCGATAATAGGAGGCCGTTAAATGAATAATC
>Ga0065721_10007372_pt1 | contig 14478 bp, 10 predicted proteins | sample Mesricmetagenome_FD_59108 | JGI IMG/M metagenome (GOLD analysis project Ga0065721, IMG submission 59108) | Mesophilic microbial community from rice straw/compost enrichment Sample: eDNA_1 v2 (version 2) | ecosystem: Engineered > Solid waste > Grass > Composting > Bioreactor | place: USA: Davis... | reverse complement strand
CCAAGACTATTCCTTGCGCTGAGAACGGAAGATACCTATCCGATCATAGACATCATGGAACAGACGCCAGCGACGCCGCCCAACAGCCAGTGGGCGTTGTTCCTCCGAAACCACGACGAGCTCGGGTTGGAAATGGTCACTGAGGAGGAAAAGGATTACCTGCTCAAAGCGTATGCATCAGACTCGCAAACGAAGGTCAACTCAGGCATCCGCCGTCGACTTGCACCACTGCTGAACAATGACCGGCGGAAGATTGAACTGCTGAACACAATTCTGTTTTCGTTGCCGGGCACCCCGGTGATCTACTATGGAGACGAGATCGGAATGGGCGACAACGTATACCTCGGAGATCGGTTTGGCGTGCGTACCCCCATGCAGTGGAACCTGAATCTCAATGCAGGATTCTCAACTGCCAACCCACAGCGATTGTATCTGCCGGTAATCACAGATCCGGTATTCCGCTACGAATCCGTAAACGTTCAAACGCAGGAGGAAAACCCGTCGTCTCTGCTGTGGTGGATGAAGAACGTTATCGCCATGCGCAAGCGTTTGAATATCTTCGGCCGTGGTGAGACGGTCTTCGTTGAAGGATCGAATGCAAAGGTGCTGGCATTTGCGCGCATATACGAAAAACAACAGATCATTGTTGTTGCTAACCTGTCACAGTTTTCTCAGGCAACAGTACTTGACCTTTCCGCTTATAAGGATGCCGACGTTACGGAAGTGTTCAGTCAGAATCGTTTCATGAATGTCGGCAATGGTGAGTATGCAATAACGATAGGGCCATACGGATACTTCTGGCTACAGGTGGACAAAGCCGAAAAGCGCTCGAAGGCCGAAGCCAGCGGAGAGTTACCCCTTTTGAAAACTGATCTCTCCTGGGAACGCCTTCTGTACAACTACAATGAGGTGCGTGAAATTGAACGGAAGATCCTGCCCCCATTTATGAAGAAGTGCAGATGGTTTGGGGGCAAGGCAAAAGCTATCAGCAAGACGTCACTTCATAAACTCATTCCATTGAAGGTAGAAGGGGAGACGCATTTCCTTTGTATCATCGAAGTACATTATGTACAAAGCCTGCCGGAGTTATACTTCCTGCCGTTGACATTTGCTCCCTCTGACAGTATCCTTGAGCGCGTTGAGTACACCGTGCAAAGCGTAGTTTGCCGCGCGGAGATTCAGGGACGCGCCGGATTCATTATGGACAGCAGCTACGATAAGGTATTCCGCGATTTCCTTTTTGTTAGCATGGAAAAAGAAACGCGGGTGCGCGACGACGACAACGGCGTCCTGGAATTCAACGCCAGTGTGTTCGCGAAACTCAACGCAAGCAAGACCGTCGATTCAAAGATTCTGAAAGCTGATCAAAGCAACACTGCAATCATTTATAACGACCGGTATTTCTTCAAGTTTTACAGGAAGCTCGAGAAGGAAATCAATCCCGACCTCGAGATCGTTCGGTTCCTTTCCGAACAGACATCATTTTCGAATTCACCGAAGTATGCTGGCTCGATAATCTACCGGGATCAGGAAGGAAAAACAATTGTGTTTGGTCTCCTTCAGGAAAAAGTAGAAAATCAGGGTGACGCCTGGGTAATGACCGTCGATTCTGTGGGCCGTTTCTACGAGCGCGTAATGGCGAAAGCCAAGGGTATCAAGATACCTCGTCTCATCAACAGGCCTGCTATACGCTTTGAAGAAGCACCGGCAGAAATTCAGGAATTTATCGGAAAAGGATTTTATGAGCGCATCGCCCGTCTTGGCCAGCGTACTGCCGAAATGCACATTGCTCTTGCATCCGGTAAATCTGATCCGGCGTTTACCCCCGAGAATTTCACCGCTAACTATCAGCGATCGCTTTATTCGTCCTTGCGCAAGATGGTGCGGGATAGGTTTATGCTGCTTGAGTCGACAATTGACAAGCTACCTGCCAATATCAAAGATACAGCCCGGAAAGTCCTTGCCTCCGAAGACAAAATTCTGGAAGCATTCAGTGAAGTGTACAAGGTGAAGATTGATGCGCTCAAGACGCGCATTCACGGCGACTATCATTTAGGTCAGGTGCTCTTCACCGGTAGCGACTTCGTCATTATCGACTTTGAAGGTGAACCCGGATTCTCATTCAGTGAACGACGCCTGAAAAAGAACCCTCTTAAAGATGTTGCCGGCATGATGCGATCGATCCACTACGCAGCATTCGGGAAAATATTACTCAATGAAAACTATCGCGACCGCGATATGGAGTTGCTCGAAGCCTGGGCCGACCAGTGGCAACATTATGTTAGCAGGTTCTACCTGGGAGCCTACATGGAACGCATGGGTATGGGCACCAAATTGTCGTATGAACAGACCGTATTAATCCGTACTTTCCTTCTCGAGAAAGCTATCTATGAATTGGGGTATGAGCTGAATGCCCGCCCGGACTGGACGATCATTCCGTTGAGAGGTATCGAATATCTCGTAAGCCGGTTCGATGAAGAGAAGAAGGAACGCGGGAAGAAAGGTACAGGCTGATTCATTTCTAAAACAGACTGCTATGACGAAAAAGGTATCAGATACAACCGCCGTGGAGAATAATTCATTATTGACCGACTTCGATATCCATCTATTCAGGAGCGGAAAGCACTATAAGCTGTACGAAAAACTTGGCGCGCACCCCGTGACTTTCAACGACACGGATGGTACTTATTTTGCCGTTTGGGCGCCCAACGCGACGTCTATTTCGGTTATCGGTTACTTCAACAACTGGCAGCCGGGGCATCATTACCTGCATCCCCGTTGGGACGGGTCTGGTATCTGGGAAGGATTCTTCCCAGGCGTAGGACACGGTGAAGCGTATAAGTACGCCATCCACTCCAATACCGGCGAGTACGTCGAAAAGGCGGACCCCTTTGCCTTCTACGCGGAAACACCACCCAAAACCGCGTCCATCGTTTGGGAATCCAAATACGACTGGAAGGATCAGGAATGGCTCGAAGCCCGTAAACAACGCATTGGCAAGGCGCAGCCATACTCTGTGTATGAGGTACATCTTGGCTCATGGCGCAGACATGATGACAACAGATCATTGACCTACCCTGAGGCTGCGCAGGAACTTGTGAACTATGTCAAGGACATGGGATTCACCCACGTAGAGTTTCTGCCGATCATGGAACACCCCTTCTATGGATCGTGGGGCTATCAGCTAACGGGATACTTCGCGCCTACAAGCCGCTACGGTTCGCCGGAGGATTTCATGTATCTCGTGGACTGCTTCCACCGCGCCGGCATTGGTGTTATTCTCGACTGGGTGCCGTCGCATTTCCCGGGTGATATTCACGGACTGTACAAGTTTGACGGAACGCACCTCTATGAACACGCCGATCCCCGGAAAGGATTTCATCCCGACTGGAAAAGCTATATCTACAACTACGGACGCAACGAAGTACGTTCCTTCCTCATCAGCAACGCGCTCTACTGGCTGGATAAGTTTCACATAGACGGCCTTCGTGTCGACGCGGTTGCCTCCATGTTGTATCTTGACTATTCGCGCAAGGAGGGTGAATGGATTCCCAATCAATACGGCGGCAACGAAAACCTTGAGGCCATATCGTTCCTGAAGGAAATGAACGAAACCGTCTACAGTCACTTCCCCGACGCCGTTACGATTGCTGAAGAATCTACGTCATGGTCGGGCGTTTCACGGCCGACGTATCTCGGCGGACTTGGTTTTGGACAGAAGTGGATGATGGGATGGATGCATGATACGCTGCATTATTTCAAACTGGATCCTATTCACAGGAAGTACCATCAGAATGAAATAAGCTTTAGCATCATGTATGCCTTCACCGAAAACTTCATGCTGCCGCTCTCGCACGACGAAGTCGTTCATGGTAAAGGATCCCTCTTCGGAAGAATGCCCGGCGACGAATGGCAGAAGTTCGCCAATCTGCGCCTCCTGTTCTCGTACATGTTTGCACACCCCGGTACCAAGCTGCTTTTCATGGGTGGAGAGTTCGGACAATCTGCCGAATGGAATCACGAACGTAGCCTTGACTGGCATCTGCTTCAGTATCCCTTGCATCAGGGAGTACAGCGATTGATCAAAGATCTCAATCATTTATACAAGACGGAACCGGCGCTGTATTGCTATGCTTTTGAACATCGTGGATTCCAATGGATCGACTATGGTGATCGCGAGAATTCGGTTATCGTTTTCCAGCGGCAGGCCGACAAGAAAGAAGATTTGTTGATCGTGGTTTGCAACTTCACACCCACCGTTCGCCACCATTACAGGGTCGGTGTACCTTACCGCGGATATTGGAAAGAATTCTTCAACTCCGACGACCCCATCTATCAGGGCAGTGGTGTAAGAAACAATGGATTATTGACGACTTCTCCCGTGAAATACCATCAGCGGGATTATTCAATTTCGTTAACTTTACCCCCCCTGGCTATGGTTGTTCTCAAGCTGGACAGGGAAGTGAACGAATTTGATTTAAACGACTTAAGTACCTGACGTTCGGGTAACGGGTCTACAACCGGAGCGCCTGAACAATGAAACTGAAATTCCCTTGAAAAAATATATCTGCATCCACGGGCATTTCTATCAGCCACCCCGTGAGAATGCGTGGCTTGAACAGATTGAAGTGCAGGACTCTGCACACCCGTATCACGATTGGAACGAACGGATTTCGGCTGAGTGCTACGGTCCCAATACAGCCTCGCGGATTCTCGACGAGAAAGGTGTCATCACCAATATTGTAAACAACTACGCCCGCATAAGCTTCAACTTTGGCCCTACGCTCTTGTCGTGGATGGAAGTCAACGACAGGGAAACCTATTTCGCCATCCTCGAAGCCGATAAGGAAAGCCAGCGGATCTTCAATGGCCACGGCTCCGCCATGGCGCAGGTTTACAATCACATGATTTTGCCCCTGGCGAATACACGCGACAAGGAAACGCAAATCATTTGGGGTATCCGTGATTTTGAGTACCGTTTCAATCGCCAGCCCGAAGGTATGTGGCTGGCAGAAACTGCTGTCGATACCGAATCGCTTGAGCTCCTTGCAAAACACAACATACGGTTTACTGTTCTGGCGCCACGGCAGGCAAAGGCAATCCGGACAATTGGTGATACCGACTGGACTGACGTGAACACTGGCACGCTGGATACCCGCAGACCATATCTCTGCAGGCTGCCTTCGGGAAGAAGTATCGTGCTGTTTTTTTACGATGGCGATATAGCACAAGCCGTCGCCTTCAACGGATTGCTGAATGATGGAAAGAAGTTTGCCCATCGCATGCTTGACAGTTTTGACCCAAATGCCGAAGAGCCTCAGCTGGTACACATTGCCACGGATGGTGAAACCTACGGACACCATCACAAGCATGGGGATATGGCACTGGCGTATTGCGTGGACTACATCGACCGCACGCAGGACTGCGAGCTGACAAACTACGCAGAGTTCCTCGCAAAATTCCCGCCGACGTACGAAGCGGAAATTCACGAGAACAGTTCGTGGAGTTGCGTGCACGGCGTAGAGCGTTGGCGGAATGACTGCGGTTGTCATTCAGGAGGGAAGCCCCAGTGGAATCAGAAATGGCGCGGACCCTTGCGTGAATCCCTGGACTGGCTCCGCGACGAGCTCATTACAATATTTGAACACAACGGGAGTCAGGTTCTTCACGATCCCTGGAAGGCGCGGGAGGATTACATCAACGTGATTCTCAAACGCAACGATGATACTATACGCAAGTTCCTGCGCGACCATTGCAAGGCTGAGGTTGAACAAAACCAGGTCCTGCGATTGATGGAGGTGCAGCGTAATGCTATGCTCATGTACACCAGCTGCGGCTGGTTCTTTGATGAGATCTCCGGAATAGAGACTACTCAGATTATGCAGTACGCGTGCCGGGCAATGCAACTCGTGTTGCAGATCGCCCGCGTAAACCTGGAACAGCAATTTCTGACAAGACTTGAAAGCGCGCCAAGCAATGTGCCCGCACTGCAAAACGGCGCCCTCGTATATCAGAAATTCGTGCTGCCTTCCAAAACAAACCTGCAACGTGTGGGTATGCACTTCGCCGTGGCGTCGCTGTTTGAGGAAGATCCCGATTCATTCCCCGTGTTCAACTATACGACCCACAACGAAATCTTCGTCAAGAAAGAGGCCGGACAACAGAAACTCGTTCTTGGTATCACGCGGGTTACATCGAATGTTACGCGCTCAGAGAAACGGTTTGCTTTCGCCGTCGTGTATATCGGTCAACATAACCTGATCGGAAATATCAGCATTGACATGGATGCCGAGGTGTTCGCCGGCATGCAGGCACGAACCGTCGCTGCTTTCGAAGAAGGTCGCCTGGGTGACGTAATAGGCCTGATGCAGACGTACTTCGGGCCCGAGAAGTACACCATCTGGCAGTTGTTCCAGGACGAAAAGCGCAAGGTGTTCAACCTCATCACGGAAAACAGTATGCGTGATCTGGAAGAGTCACTAAGGCGTATTTACAACCGCGACTATCCTCTGGTAAACGCGCTAAGCAACAACGAGATTCCTATCCCCAACGTATATCGTACAACGTTCGAATACATTCTGAACGCCGATCTGATCCGATGCTTCCAGCCGGAGAAGATCAACATCAGACTAATCGAACGCATTATGGCTGACCTGGTCAAGTGGGAGCTGCCCATTGCAGACACCGATAAGGTGGAACGTCTTGCAGGTGAGAGCATCTATCGTGAATTGCGTCGCATTGCCGATGAGGGAGATAATCCCAAACGCATCGAACGACTTAATCGCCTCTTTCCGCTGCTTCGGAAATTCAATATCCGCCCGAACCTGTCGAAGAGCCAGAACCTGTATTTCGAGATTTCCCGTGCGAGTGCTGCACCCACAACGGGTAAATCTCCCGAATGGAACGAGCAGTTCGCTATACTGGGGGATAACCTCAGCGTGAAGGTGAAATGAGTGTCAACTCCTGAAGCGGTTGCCTTAGGTGACTGATTATTTCCTGCTGAGAAGAGAAACAATATNCGTCATGAAGATCTTGCTGTCTTTGCCAGTATTTTGAGTCACCGAGGCCTGTGCCGCTGAAGCTAATCCCATCATCGCCCCCAGGAGCAGCGCAGCCATCGTTTTACTCATGACAACAAGTTTCCACCGCCGTTGAGTTCGTAAATGCGGCATGAAAATAATCGCCGTCGTCATACACTCTCCTTACCGCGCGGTTCCACCCTTAAGGGCACGACCACCGCTGTAGGGAGTTCAAGCTGGTCAGCACACTCAACACTCTTCACCGCTATTGCTCCGCAGTTGTGTCTTACAAGTGCGTCCTGCATAAACTCAAGTCCATAGAGACCTGTGATATCATTACCGTCAACGCTTAAGGGTGTACGCAGTCCTTCATCAATAAGAGCAGGAGGGACAGTTTTTCAGGTAAGTATGTATCACCTCTTTTTCGTCGGGGCAAACGTGGTCGATGGTGAAAACAGTATCAGGACGGCGTGTCGCGCAAGTACGTCCGCGTTAAGGTTGTCTTCATTGTGACAAGGGAGTGACGCCCACTGTCGAGAATGGTTTGTTTCCAGACTTGTGCTCCGCGCGCATTTTCACCGTGGGCAAGGTCATAAATGAACGTCGTCTTTTGCGCAATCGAGAATTGGAGCATGAAGCCGCAGATAGTTGTAAGGACGATCTTGGTGAGGGTCTTCATATGTAATTAGGTCAGTTGGATAGGCCGCATAATTTAACGGGGATCCCGCTGACATTTGTTTTCTTGCCACTGCATCCGAATGGCAGGAGATGTGTTGTTTCGAATAAATCCCAAAAGATGTACTTTTAGTCCATACCTATGTCAACCCCGGAAAACAGATCCCGGTCGCGACTTGCGACATTTAAGAAGCTTTTGGCCGTATTGGTCACGGGTGGAATCTGTGTCCACATCGGGATTATCCTTTGGTTGACGTTTTATCCGGACAAGACTAAGAATCCTTCGTCGCTAATAATGCGCGGATATCAGCACTTTATACATATCGGCCCCTTCTTTCGGGAGGACGCAATAAAGAGTTCGAAACACGTAGTGGTGGGGTATCTCAAAGAAGGCAAATGGCATCACGTTGACCTTACAGATACGCTTGTTGAGCAATATTTCCGTTCACCATGGCAAGTGCAAAAACTCACCGTTCGCGATCGCATAGGTGTGCATGCGGAAGGCCTCATAAGCAAAAAACAATGGCAGCGATCACGTGATTTCGCCAGACTGTACGAGTATTTCACGACACGCCACCCCGAAGTCCAGGAAGGTGACTCTGTTAGCATCGCGCTGGTGGTGCACTGGTACAAACCAGAGTTGAAGCGCCACGTACCAGACACGCTATTCTATCAAACTTTTATTCCGGTTGATGAATAGGGCGGGTGCGTATATCGACTCACTGACTGAAAAGCTGACAACGCGTTTTCTCAATCCAAAGGCGTCGGCACTTTTCGTGAAGGGTGTATTTGTTTTTGTATTGTTTCGTCTTATCGGCTTGTGGCTCGTGTCGGATATGTTCCTGCACGATGCAACTGCCTCATTCCCGCGTTCTCTCATTGGCAAGGTCGTCCTGTGGCCGACGATGTTCGCACATGCGAATCCGATGCTTTTTTTTCTTGCTACGCTAGCCGTCATTCTGGCGGGACTTATCCTGAGGCCAAACTACCTGGTGAACGCGCTGCTCTTCTGGATTGTGCTAAGCCTTTATAAGATCCGCTATCCGGCGACAAATGGATCTGACGTCGTTTTAATTACCATCTCGCTTCTGATGATTCCATTGGCGTTCTGGCCGTCTTCNCGAAACACGTATGTGACAACGCTTCGCACCACGTTGTACAATACGTTCAGAATACTTCTGCAAATACAGGTGCTTAGCATATATCTCATCAGTGGGTGGGATAAACTAACCAGTGAGGTGTGGCGTTCAGGCGTTGCGTTCGATTACATCGCGCATATTGATATGATGTTCAACCCGGTTTTTACGCCCATGCTGGAGCATTCCTTTATACAACTCCTGATGGCATGGCTGACGATCCTGTTCGAATTGCTTTTTATTCCAATGGTTTGCTTCCGGCAGACAAGGCTTCCGATTCTGATCATCGGTGTTGCCTTTCACATAGTCATATGGTTGATGCTGGGCCTGCCTGACTTTGCGTGGATGATGATAGCCACGTATCCGATATTTCTGAAGGATACAGATCTTGTCATCATTCAGAACCAATGGAATCGGATACGCGGCGTAAAAGCTATGCTATAGCCTCCTGGAATTGTTTATTGTCGAGGTAATTCCAGACGAGACTGCTGGCCCCAAGAATAGGGGCAGCCTGATTTTGTAATGCAGAAGGAAGTACCTTGATCTTTCCACGGAACAGTGGCATCAGGTTGGCCTCCATGTGTTTGATGGTTGGTTTGAAGATGAGGTCGCCGGCGAGAGACAGCCCTCCAAACAGAAAGATGGCCTCCGGGTCAGTGTGCACCACCGTTTCGGCGAGTTTCATACCGAGGATCCGTCCGGTGTATTCAAATGCAGCAAGGGCAACGACGTCACCGCGAACTGCACATTCTGCGATCATTTTTGTGGTAAGGTTGTCGAAGCTGATACCACGCAATTCACTGGGGTCGAGGTGGTCGGCGAGAAGCTTGTAGACTGTTCTCTTGATACCGGTAGCCGATACGTATGTTTCAAGACAGCCGCGCTTTCCACAGTTGCAGTAACGTCCTGCAGGATTGACGGATGTGTGTCCGACTTCACCGGCGATACCGTGTTTTCCATTCAGGAGGATTCCGTTACAGACGAATCCACTGCCGAGACCGGTCCCGAGCGTAATGACAACAAAATCTTTCATTCCCTTAGCGGCGCCGTAAACCATTTCACCTACAGCGGCGGCGTTGGCGTCGTTGGTGATGATTGCCGGGATGTCAAACTCTTCGCGGAACATTTCCGCCAGCGGAATGATACCTTTCCATTTCAGGTTTGTGGCGCGCTCGATCGTACCTTTGTAGTAGTTTCCATTGGCAGCTCCCACACCGATACCGATTATTTTGTGTGCGAACGGAATTGTGGCAATGGCTTCGCGAAGCGCATGAGACAACCCGTTGAAATAATCCCTGAATTCCTCATACTCGGTAGTAGAAATGCTTCCCTGATAAATCACATTCCCGGCCCGGTCCACGATACCGTACTTCGTGTTCGTCCCCCCGATGTCAATGCCAATGGTAAGTTCTTTCATATGTTTGGTTTTGTCGTATACTTTGAACCGTCAGAGACAGCTCATGGATTCGTGCTAGATCGACAAGATCTTTGCCAGGCGCAATGACTCTTCATCGATTTCGTGGTGTTTGCTGATGATTGTTTCGAAGTCGTTGTAAACAATCTTGTTCTCGCGGATACCTACCATAACGGCACTCCGCCCTTCGAGCAAACCTTCCACGGCTGCAACGCCCATCCTACTGGCCAGAACACGGTCGAAGTAAGTAGGAGCGCCACCACGCTGAAGGTGTCCGAGAACGGTAACCTTGATGTCGTAATAGTCGGTACGCTCTGCCACCATCTTTGCCAAAGTATGCGCGTCGCCAATCTTCGAACCCTCAGCTACTACAACAAGGTTCGATTTCTTGTTCGACTTTTCACCGGCACCAAGGATCTTCCAAAGATCTTCAAAACTCATGTTTTCCTCAGGGATGATGATGGCCGCCGCGCCACCCGCGATACCACTGTTAATCGCGATGTAACCCGAATGACGACCCATCACTTCAATGAAGAAAAGACGATTGTGCGACAGAGCTGTGTCGCGGATCTTGTCAATAGCTTCTACCGCCGTGTTCGTCGCTGTGTCATAGCCGATGGTGTAATCGGTTCCGTTCAAATCGTTGTCGATTGTGCCGGGAATACACACCGAAGGAATACCAAACTCCTTGTTGAACTTATGAAGCCCTGTGAACGTGCCATCCCCGCCTATAGCTACGAGTGCGTTGATGCCATCCTTCATTAAGTTTTCATATGCTCTNNTGCGACCTTCCGGCGTACGGAAATCCTTACTNCGCGCAGACTTCAAAATGGTACCNCCGCGCTGAAGGATATTCCCAACAGAACGCGCGCCGAGTTTGACAAGATCGCCNTCGATCATGCCTTCATAACCGCGCATGATACCATAGCATTCNTTCTTGTANTAGGTGCACGCACGCACAACGGCGCGTATCGCTGCGTTCATTCCGGGGGCGTCTCCTCCCGAGGTAAAAACTCCGATTTTCTGAATCGTATTAGTAGTCATTATTAACAAAATCCATCAAAAATAATGGACGAAGTTTAGTTTCCAATTATTTATTTAATCTATTGAACTTCAAACGTTTGAAATAATTAATTAAGCCATTCGTCGACGTGTCGTGAGAAGCGATTTCCTCCTCGCTCTGCAGTTCCGGCAAGATTTTCTTAGCAAGAACTTTCCCGAGTTCAACACCCCACTGATCGAAACTGAAAATGTTCCACACAATGCCCTGTACAAAGATCTTGTGTTCATACATCGCTATCAGGCTTCCCAGCGTTCTGGGCGTAAGCTGCTCAAAGAGAATACTGTTGCTGGGACGATTGCCTTCGAATACACGAAACGGAGTGTGAAAGCTTATCTCTTCCTTGCTCATTCCGGCTGCAGCGAGTTCCGCCTGTACTTCTTCTGCTGTCTTTCCTTTCATCAAAGCTTCCGTTTGCGCGAAGAAGTTCGACAGCAGCTTTTCGTGATGATCAGAAGAGGGATTATGTGATACAGCCGGTGCGATGAAATCACACGGAATTAGTTTCGTACCCTGGTGGATCAGTTGATAAAAAGCATGCTGACCATTCGTGCCCGGCTCACCCCAGATGATAGGACCCGTCTGATAGGTAACCGGGTTGCCCGAGCGATCTATGGCCTTACCGTTGCTTTCCATGTTGCCTTGCTGGAAGTATGCAGCAAAACGATGCAGGTACTGGTCGTAGGGGAGGATTGCCTCGGATGCCGCGCCAAAAAAGTTGTTGTACCAGATCCCTATTAACGCCAGCACTACCGGAATATTCTTTTCGAAAGGCGTTTCCCTGAAGTGATTGTCCATTGCATGGGCGCCTTCAAGCAGTTTGACGAAATTGTCATAGCCGATCGTACATGCAATCGACAACCCGATGGACGACCACAACGAATATCGGCCACCAACCCAATCCCAGAAGACAAACATGTTTTCCGCTGCAATTCCAAATGCCGTCACTTCTTTCTGATTCGTTGACACTGCAACAAAGTGCTTCGCCACTTCGCCATTGCCTCCCGTTTTCTCCATGAACCAGTTGCGTGCAGACGTCGCGTTGGTCATGGTTTCCTGCGTCGTGAATGTCTTCGATGCAATAATGAAAAGCGTGGTCTCCGGATCGAGGTTCTTAACCGTTTCGGCGAGATGGGTGCCATCAACATTCGAAACGAAATGCGGTCTGATGCCTTTCGAGTAAGGCTTCAGGGCCTCGGTTACCATGTAGGGGCCAAGATCAGACCCGCCGATTCCGATGTTGACAACATCGGTGATGGCCTTGCCTGAATACCCTTTCCATGCTCCCGTGATGATTCTTTCGGAAAAGTCTTTCATCTGCTCCAGCACCTTGTTCACTTCCGGCATCACATCGGCACCTTCGACCATTATCGGCTTGTTCGAACGATTCCTCAGAGCCACGTGAAGCACGGGCCTTTTTTCCGTCTGGTTGATCTTCTCACCGCGGAACATTGCCTCGATCGCTTCTTTCAACTCCACATCCTCAGCAAGGTTCAGCAGCTCCTTCATAACCTCGTCGTTGACCAGATTCTTGGAATAGTCAACAAGGATATCTTCGAATGTGAGGTGATACTTTTGAAACCGCTGCGGGTCTTCGTCGAAAAGCTCGCGCATGTGGGTGGCCTGCATGGTGAGAAACAGCATTTCCAGCTTCGACCAGCTCGGCATCATGGTGGGATTGTGGGATGGTAGCATATGATAGAATTTTCCGTTGCGGTGCGAATATAGTTTTTATCGAATTACCTCAAAATCAGTCGTCTGTTTAAAAATAAAAGCATACCTTGCAGGTTGGAAGCGTATCACGTGCAAACCATTTAGCCCTAACCGATTACGTGTATGAAAAGAGCCTCGCTGCTTGTTTTCTCGATCTTGCTTTTTGCCTTCCAAAACCTCTGCGCTCAACATATTATCTGGTCTGAATCCTACAACAACAGAATCCGTTCAGCAGAGCTCCGCCCAACGTCCGTTCAGAATGTAAGTACTTTCATTACCGGACTGAATAATCCGGGAGCCGTCGTCGTCGATCAGATCAACGGTTTGTTGTATTACCAGGATTTTGGCCGCGAAGACATCATCATGGCCAACCTTTATACTGGTGCACCTGCAGGCGTGCTGGTGTCGTCAGGCGCGATGGCTGGGTACAATGATATCGCGTTCTCCGATAACGCAGGTGCTATATTCGCTGCCGGAATCGAGGAAATTGAAGGCGTTGACAGAATACCCACGGATGGCGGTCCCCATTCCACGCTGAACCTCGGACCCTACTCATACGACGTATTCTCTTCCATTGCCGTGGATGACGATAATGAATACATATACATCACGCATGCATATGATGGAACCCTTCACCGCACAGGCTTCGGGGGCAATTTTATAGAAGAACTGGGTCAGCTTAGCTTCGTGACCGATATGTTCTTCGACCGCCTCAACAACGACCTCTACCTCATTGACGAAACTTCGAGCTATTATCTGGTCCGTTATGACCCTGACGGTGGTGGATTGGAATACCTTTTCAGTCTTGGATCGAACGCTGTAACGTCGGTCCGCGCATATCCGCAATTCGGGAAGGTGTACTATGCCGTCGCGAATACGGGCATATATGCAGCAAATATTGATGGCACTGGCACGCCGTCCCTTATCCTTTCCCTGGCTGGGGTTGGAGACATCAACTTCGACATCGTGGAGGACTGGCAATTGCCTGCGGTGGATGCGCTCAGTCCCCTCAACAACGCCACGAACGTTTCAACAACGCCGGAGTTGTCACTCACATTTGACGAAACGATCAATATTTCGAATACTGCAGGCCCCGCTAACCAGCTCAATATACGCATTTACCGCACCAGCGACGACGCATTGATTCAGACGATTGAGCGTACATCGGGCACAATAACCGTTGCTGATAACGTCGCGACGATCTCCGGCATTGACATGCTGTCTNCAGGCGAGAGCTACTATGTGCTCNTGGGAAACAGGGTGTTCAGTGATCTTTCAGGGAANAACTTTGCAGGAATAGCCTCATCCACAGTCTGGCGTTTTGAAACAATACCCGGAGTTGTGATCACCGCTCCGGAAGACGAAGTCTGCACCGGCTCGTACTCAACACTGGGCGACATCATTATCAGAGAAGGGAACGTCGCGAATTTCAAGACAGGCGTGAACCGGACAATTGTCTTT
>Ga0065721_10051491_pt1 | contig 14479 bp, 9 predicted proteins | sample Mesricmetagenome_FD_59108 | JGI IMG/M metagenome (GOLD analysis project Ga0065721, IMG submission 59108) | Mesophilic microbial community from rice straw/compost enrichment Sample: eDNA_1 v2 (version 2) | ecosystem: Engineered > Solid waste > Grass > Composting > Bioreactor | place: USA: Davis... | reverse complement strand
AATTTATTAATATTTGTTAACTAAAAACAACCGGAAAATGAAACTGTCTTTTAAGTCTGTAATGCCGTTCGCGGTTTTAGTCGTTTTAGCCTTCCTGGCTATGTTTGTTTCCCCCGATGCTGATTTTGTTCCCGGCGCTGATGATACCCAATACAGCGCTGCTGATATTGCCTGGGTATTGGCATCTGCCGCCCTCGTATTTTTAATGACACCCGGTCTGGCATTCTTCTACGGTGGCATGGTTCATCGTAAAAATGTGATTTCTACCATGATCAAAAGTGTGGTAGCCGCCGGTGTGGTGGGCGTTTTATGGATTACGGTTGGTTTTAGTTTGAGCTTTGGCGATTCCCTGGGTGGGTTCATAGGCGATCCTTCTACCTTCCTGTTCTTCAAAGGTGTTAAAAGCGGCGCCGCATGGGGTGGAGCTCCTACTATTCCCCTCTTGCTTTTTGCCGTATTCCAGATGATGTTTGCCATCATCACACCCGGCCTGGTAGTGGGCGCTGTAGCAGAACGCGTTCGTTTTACTTCTTATATATTGTTCATCGTACTGTTTAGTCTGCTGGTATACGCTCCTGTAGCCCACTGGTCATGGCATCCTGAAGGATTCCTGGCCAAAATGGGTGTATTTGACTTTGCCGGTGGTACTGTGGTACATATCACTGCCGGTTGTGCTGCCCTGGCTGGTGCGCTGGTGCTCAAACAACGCAGAGCGCTGATGGAAGGCAAGGAAATTCCTGCCGCCAATGTGCCTTATGTGTTAATTGGTACCGGTTTGCTGTGGTTCGGCTGGTTCGGATTTAATGCCGGTTCTGCCGTAGGCGCTTCTCCGCTGGCTGTAAACGCATTTGGTACTACCAATACTGCAGCCGCTGCTGCCGGTCTGGCCTGGATGTTCTTTGATGTACTGAAAGGTAAAAAGCCTTCTGTAATGGGTTTCTGTATTGGTGCTGTGGTGGGCCTGGTGGCTATTACACCTGCTGCAGGTTTTGTGGCTATTCCGCAAAGTATTATGATTGGCGTTGTAGGCGCTATCATCTCCAATATTGCTGTTGGTCTTAAACACAAAGCAAAACTCGACGATACACTGGACGTATTCCCCTGCCATGGTATTGGTGGTATGGTGGGTATGTTAATGACCGGCTTGTTTGCCAATACGCTGGCGCACGGCATTGAAGATGGTCCCCAGGGTTTGTTCTATGGTAACCCTGAGTTCTTCTTTACTCAGTTCAAAGCCATGTGTATCGTAGTAGCATACAGCTTCGCAGTTTCTTTCGCTATATTCAAATTCATCAACTTCATTCTCCCCTTGCGAGTAACTTCTGAAGAAGAAGAACTCGGTCTGGATGAAACTCAGCACAACGAGAAATATTTGCAGGGAACCTTACTGGTTACTAACGGAAATGGCAAACTGGTTGAAACGCAGGTTGAATTAATAGAAAAAGGTACAGTATAAATCAGCAATTGAACTACTGGCATAGTTACAATTCCGTTACCGTACCCTTTCCTTTTAACACTTAAAATCTATTACAATGTTAAGAAATTTCTCTGCATTGGCCATAACAATGGCCCTGACCTCTCATGCCTTTTCCCAGGATGGTGATTCCACCAAAAAAGGGAATCTGGCAATCTCAGGATCTGTAGACGCTTATTATCGTTATAATTTCCATAATGCCAAAGACCAGGATCAGGTAAACAACTTCACAAGTTTCACCGATACACATAATTCTTTTGAACTGGGTATGGCCTCCATAAGAGCCGATTACACCATCGGGCGCGTAACTGCCGTGGCCGACCTGGGTTTTGGTAAAAGGGCGGCCGACTTTTCCTATCCCGACGATGGTATAATGGCAGGTGTAAAACAAGCCTATGTATCAGTGAATGCTACCGATAACCTGACATTCTCCATGGGTAAATGGGCTACACATGTGGGCTATGAGCTGGCAGATGCCTATTTGAACCGCAACTATAGCATGAGCTACATGTTCTCCTACGGCCCCTTCTCTCATACGGGTTTAAAGGCTGAATTAACCGCAGGTAATTTTGGTTTCATGCTGGGTGTGGCCAATCCTTCCGACCTGGTAAGCGCCAGCTTTGGTAAAAAATGGATACTGGGCCAGGCCAGCTGGAGCGCCAGTTCTTTTGCTGCGTACCTGAACTACCAGGGTGGTAAATGGGAAGATGAAACCCAGGTGCACCAGGTAGATATGGTGCTTACCAATACCTTCAGCGACCTGTTCAGTGCCGGTGTGAATGCTACCCTGCAAAGTGTAAAACCCGAAAACAATGGTGGTGGCGAAACCTGGAAAGGCGCTGCGCTCTACCTGAACGTCGATCCCTCCAAAACATTCGGACTGACATTGCGTGGCGAGTATTTTGATGATAAAAAAGGTGTATCTGGTTTGTCTTCTGCCACAGGCATTCCTACCAGTGTGTTTGCGGCCACCTTATCGGGTAATATCCGTATCGATAACCTGACCATCATCCCTGAATTCAGGCTCGACAATGCCAAAGAAGAGATATTCATCAAGAATGCAGGCGGCGGTGTGAAGAACAGCAGCACATTTATCCTGGCAGCTACTTATCATTTCTAAAACACCTGTATTGACCATAACTAAAAAGGATATCTTAATTGAAAAGATATCCTTTTTAAATTATATGATATTTTAACTCAGTATTTAGTTTGAAAATCGATAATTTTGGGATAAATACTTGATATTGATCTGGAATTTGGTTAAAAAATGAGGCGTTTTGTTCAATTATACATATATTTTTTATTTTTTAATACCAAAACTAGCTAATGCTGTGCGGTAAACATGGAATAGTATTATTTCAATGCTTTTTTCATTACCGTTGTTTTAGTTATCAGAAAACGCATCCGTTTCGCCGGGTGCGTTTGTTTTTTTAGGCCGAATTGCGGCCCGCATTGATGATCCCGAACGAACTTCTGATCACCAGTTTCTCGTATATCTCCTTATGCTGCGGCGTGGCCGACTGTGCCTCCAGCTCACGTATACGCGTCATGGCATATTGCTGTATGGTGGTGAGCGGCAATACTATACGTTCCCGCATTTGTACCGATAACTGCTCTACCGGGTAATCGGCCATCAGTTCATTCTTGCCCGATAACTGGAAAATATAACGCTGGGTAAGCTCGTATTCTTTATAAATCAGGTTCCACATCTCGCCGTATTTCTCATCGTTGGCCAGGAATTCGGTGAGCGGGAAAAAGCATTTCTTCATAGCCATCTCGCAGTTATCGATCAGGGTTTTGAAGAACAGGGAATGTTTGTACAGCTTCTTTACATCGCCCAGCCTGCCTTTTTTATCCAGGGCCTGCAACGCGCTGCCCACACCATAATATCCGGTTACATTTTGTTTTAACTGGCTCCAGGCGCCTACAAAAGGAATGGCACGCAGGTCTTTTAACGACAACTGCCCGCTGCTGCCTCTTTTGGTGGGGCGGCTGCCGATATTGGTTTGGCTGTAAAATTTCAGCGGACTGATATTGGCCAGGTAATTCAGGAAATCGGGGTTGTTCTTCAAAGCCAGGTAAGCCTGTAAACCTTCATTGGCCAGCTCTTCCAGCAATTCCTCTTCTTCTTTGGTCAGTATTTTATCATTGCTGCTGAACACATCGTTCGAAATACCCGCATTCAGCAATTGCTCAATGTTGAACTGGGCCGAATCGATGGTGCCGAAATTGGAACTCACCGTTTGTCCCTGTATGGTAAGTTGTATTTCCTTGTTGGAAATATTGGGTCCCATGGAGGCATAAAACTTATGGGTTTTACCGCCACCACGTGCCGGTGGACCGCCACGGCCGTCGAAGAACACCACATCCACACCATATTTGGCCGATATGCTGGTAAGTTTTTCCTTGGCTTTGTAAATGCTCCAGTTGGCCATGAGGTAACCGCCATCCTTGGTGCCGTCTGAAAAACCCACCATGATGGTCTGGCGGTTATTGCGTTTTTTCAGGTGCTCGCGGTATACATCATTTTCATACAACTCGGCCATGATATCGGCTGCAGACTGCAGGTCATCGATGGTTTCAAAAAGCGGTATAATATCGATATTCAGGTCTTCTTTCTTCCATCCGCACAAATTGAACAGGCCAAATACTTCCAGTACGTTCAGTACGCTGTTGCACTGACTGATGATGTAGCGGTTGCATCCTTCCACACCATTGTATTGCTGAATTTCACGAATGGCTTTGATGGTAAGCAGGGTATCTTTTACAATGCCTTCTTCAAAAACATGTCCGCCTATATCGTTGTGCACTTTGTAGAGCGCTTTTTTCTTTTGCTCCTCGTTCATCGAGGCATAGTTCTTTGGCAGGGCATCGGTTTTTTCGGCCACTGCTTCCAGTACCAGGTTGTGCACGCTGCTATCCTGCCGAATGTCCAGCGCGGCAAAATGCAATCCGAATACATGCACTTTATTGATGAGATTATCTACCAGGTGCTGGAAGAGTCCGTTGTGCTGGTAGATCAATATTTCGCGTATCTTATACAGTTCGTCGAGAATATATTTTTTCGTGAGGTTGGTACGATGGCCGGGAATAAAGATGTTTTCGTACAGCTGTTTTTCCAGGTCGGCCAGAATGGTATCCACCCCTTTGAATGTAAGCCTGCGTTTAAGACGGCGTACATCGAGGTAATAACATTTGATGATGCTGCCGCGCAGGGCTTCCGCCACCTTCAAAGTAGTGTCTACAGTGACGTTAGGGTTGCCATCGCGGTCGCCACCCGGCCAGAAGCCCATGGTGATAACCGGGTTATCGTCCGGTATCATTTGCGGGAACTGGTTTTTCAGGAAGGTGATGATACGGCCTGCTGCCTGGTAAAACACATTCTCCAGGTACCAGATCAGGCTGATGGCCTCATCATAGGGAGTGGGCTTTTGTTTATTCAGGAATGGCGTTTTGCCCAGCTGCTGCAGGTACATATTGATCTGGCTGGCATTGTTCTCGGCCAGTGCTTTGGACAAATCATTGATAATGCCCAATACCGGACCCGGATAAAATTGGGTAGGATGGGCCGTTAGTACCAGCCTGATGGAAAAATCCTTGAGCTTTTTGGCCAGTTCTTCCTGTTTGTTTTCCTGCACCACTTCCGACTCCAGGTATTTCAACGTACCGGGGCCGGCCAGATCGTTCACTTCCCTGAAAGATGCATCTTCCAGCGCATCGAACAACACTACCTGCCTTTCAACATATTGAATAAAACGGAACAGCAGGTCCATCTTATCCTGCTCCTTCGTATACGAAGTATGTTTCTCAAAAAATTCTTCAATGATCTGAACCGGGCTTTGTTTCTTCTTATAGCCTTCTTCGCAATTATTGAGCAACATCGATAACAGAATACCGGTTTTTTCAATGCGATGAAAGGGCAAGGAGGTGAACAGGCTGTTGTAGAGCTGGAATTTGATGCCTACATAGTTTTTAAACTGCTGCAATCCTCTCGACGACTGGTGATCCATGTATAATTATAATTTATGGCAATGAATGGCAAAAATATAGCAAGCACCTGTTTTTTCGATGACAAAAACGCCAGGGGCTCATAAAAAAATTAAAACTAACAGTTGTTATGAATTCAAGGTAGTATATTTGGAACATATTTTACAATAGTGGTTATTCGTCAACATATCATTTCTTCCTCCGGCACCGTAGCTTCCACAGCTACAACTACCACTATTACAACAACCCGTTAAGGGTTGTACAATTTCATATTATCATTGGGGTTCCACCTTCAGGCTCTTTTCAGCGAAGAGACCGGTAACAGTCAAAACAATATTCAAACAGGTTTTTCATAATCAATTAATATCAGGTTATGCAGGTTTTAAAATTCGGCGGAACATCAGTAGCAAATGCCGAAAACATCAGTAAGGTAGCCGCCATCATACAACAGGTAATAGAGCGTGGTAAAACCATTGTGGTTATTTCTGCGCTGGGAGGCATTACCGACAGCCTGTTACAAAGCGGCTCCAAAGCGGCTGCCGGCGATGAGCAGTACAGGGAACTGTTGTTGCAAATTGAACAGCGCCACCTGGAAGCAGTAAAAGCGCTGATACCCATCACCAAGCAAAGCAGCATTTTAAGCTGGGTAAAACAACGTTGTAATGAAATAGAAGACATTTGCAATGGCGTATTCCTGCTGGGCGAATTATCGCCACGTACCAGGGACCGCATTGTAAGTTATGGTGAGCTGTTATCTTCCAGAATCGTATCGGAGCACCTGAACGCACAAGGTATTGAGAATGTATGGAGCGATAGCCGTTCCTTTATTCGTACCGATTCCAATTTTGGTCATGCCGCGGTTGATTTTGCCGCCACCAATACATTGTGCCGGCAATTTTTTGGCGCTGCCGCCAACTTATACATTGTGCCTGGCTTTGTAGCGGCCGATGCCAAAGGCAATATCACCACGCTGGGCAGGGGCGGTTCTGATTATACTGCCGCCATCATTGCAGGTGCGGTAAACGCCAAAGCACTGGAAATATGGACCGATGTAAGCGGCATGATGACCGCCGATCCGCGCCTGGTGCCCAATGCACGCATATTGCCGCATATTTCTTACCAGGAAGCCATGGAGCTCTCACATTTTGGCGCTAAGGTAATTTACCCGCCCACCATTCAACCGGTGATGAACAAAAATATTCCCATCTGGATCAAAAACACCTTTGCACCCGCCGACCATGGTACCGTAATAGAAAACAACGTGTATAAGAACGGCAGCAACATACGCGGTATATCCAGCATCAACCACATTGCTTTATTGAGTTTGGAAGGAAGCGGTATGGTGGGCATTCCCGGTTTTTCGCGCCGCCTCTTTGCAGCGCTGGCCGCCGATGAAATTAACGTAATACTGATCACACAAAGTTCATCGGAACATTCCATTTGCGTGGGCATCGACGAAGCGCTGGCTGACAGGGCCAAACAAGCGGTAGACAAGGCCTTTGCCTGGGAAATAGAAACCCGTAAGGTAGAACCACTGATGGTGGAGAATGGGTTGGCTATTGTGGCGCTGGTAGGTGATAACATGAAAAGCCATCCCGGCATCAGCGGCAAAATGTTTGGCGCCCTGGGCCGCAACGGCGTAAATGTGCGCGCCATTGCACAGGGTTCTTCTGAAAGAAATATCTCGGCTGTTATTGCCGCCCCGGATGTAAAAAAGGCCATCAACGTATTACACGAAGAGTTTTTCGAAACTACTTACAAACAAATGAACTTATTTATAGCCGGCACTGGTAATGTGGGCAGCAAGCTGCTGAGCCAGCTGAAACAGCAACAAAAATACCTGCTGGAACATTTGCGCCTGCAGGTGCGTATTGTGGGCATGGCCAATAGCCGAAAAATGGTATTCAACGATGAAGGCATTGACCTGAACAACTGGCGCGAGCAATTGAATCAGGGACAGGATATGGACCTGAACAAATTTGTAGCAATCGTTCGCTCGAAAAATTTGCGCAACTCGGTTTTTGCCGATGTAACGGCCAACGATACCGTAGCGCAGGTATACGATCAACTGCTTACCAAAAGCATATCGGTGGTGGCCTGTAACAAGGTAGCCTGTTCATCGGCCTATACCTACTACAAAAAGCTGAAAGACCTGGCGCGTGAGTTCAATGCCTCTTTCCTGTTTGAAACCAATGTGGGCGCCGGTTTACCCGTTATAGGCACCCTGAACGATTTGATGCGCAGCGGCGATGTGGTGAACCGCATTGAAGCTGTACTGAGCGGTACCCTCAATTTTGTGTTCAATAATTACGATGGAACCCGCAGTTTTGCACAAGTGGTCAGGCAGGCGCAGGAGGAAGGTTATACCGAACCCGATCCCCGGCTTGACCTCAGCGGTACCGATGTGATGCGCAAGATCATGATACTGGCGCGCGAAGCAGGGGAACGGCTGGAGATGGAAGACATCACCAACAACAGCTTTATGCCGCCATCCTGTATGCAGGGCAGTGTAGAGGATTTTTATAAAGAAATGGAGCAACAGGAAAGCCATTTCAAAGCTATTTACGAGGCTGCCGCCAAAGCCGGCAAAAAATTGAAGTTTGTAGCGAAGTATGAAAATGGAAAGGCTTCTGTAGGTTTGCAGCATATCGATCCGCAATCTGATTTTTATCATTTATACGGAAAAGATAACGTGGTATTGTTTTATACCAACCGCTATCCCGATCAACCGCTGGTGGTGAAAGGAGCAGGAGCAGGGGCCGAAGTCACCGCATCGGGCGTATTTGCTGATATTATAAGGGCTGCACATTAATACATGCTGACATGGAAATTTTTCAACAACAGAACGGCGCTATCGAAGTCCACGCCCCCGCCACCGTGGCCAACCTGGTTTGCGGTTTCGACGTGTTGGGCATGGCCTTACAGGATCCCAAAGACATCATGACATTGCGTTTGACCGACCAACCGGGCCTCACCATTACCCATACCGACCATTACAACCTGCCGGTAGCTCCTGAAAAAAATGTGGCTGGCGCCGCCCTGCTGGCCCTGATGGAAGAGCATAAGGAGAAAGTGGGTTTCGACCTGGTGATCAACAAATGCATCAAACCCGGTAGTGGTTTGGGCTCCAGCGCAGCCAGCTCGGCCGGCGCCGTGGTGGCCGCCAATCATTTGCTGGGCAATCCCTTCAGTCATGATGACCTGGTGCGTTTTGCCATGAACGGCGAAAAAGTAGCTTCGGGTGTAAAACATGCCGATAATATTGCACCCTGCATTTACGGCGGTATTACTTTGATACGCTCTATTTTCCCGCTGGATATTGTGCAGCTATCGGCCCCGCCTTTATATGTAACCGTGGTGCATCCGCAAATAGAAGTACGTACTTCCGATGCACGGCAAATATTACGCAAGGAAGTGCAATTGAAAGCCGCCATCAAACAATGGGGCAATATTGCAGGGCTGGTAACAGGTTTTCTGAAGAACGACTACGACCTCATTGGCCGTTCACTGGAAGATGTGATTATAGAACCCGTACGCAGCATGTTGATTCCCGGTTTCGACGATGTAAAAAAGAACAGCAAGGAAACCGGCGCCCTGGGCGGCGGTATCTCCGGCTCGGGCCCCTCTATTTTTATGTTGAGTAAAGAAGAAACGACGGCGAAAAAAGTAGAGCAGGTAATGACAGATGTGTATACCAGGCTGGGTATAGAATTTAAGACTTATGTAACCATGATCAACTACAACAAACCATGAAATATTACAGTTTAAATAAACAGTCTCCCGAGGTGGATTTTAAAGAAGCCACCATCAGGGGGCAGGCGCCCGACAAGGGTTTGTATTTTCCCGAAACAATACCCGTGCACGATGTATCGCTGTTCAATCGTGACGATGTGGCTTTTCAACTCATACGCCCCTATGTAGGCGGTACCATTCCCGACGATGAACTGCAGCGCATTGTACAGGAAACCGTGAACTTCTCCATTCCGCTGGCGCCTGTTAGCGATAATATATTTTCACTGGAACTGTTTCATGGTCCCACTCTGGCTTTTAAGGATGTGGGCGCCCGTTTTATGAGCCGCTGCCTGGGTTATTTTGCCCGCGAGTGTAGCGATAAAGTGGTGGTGCTGGTAGCCACTTCCGGCGATACCGGCGGCGCTGTAGCGGCCGGTTTTTACGATGTGCCCGGTGTGGAGGTAGTGATCCTGTATCCCTCGGGGAAAGTAAGTTCCGTGCAGGAAAAACAGCTTACCACCCTGGGTAAAAATATACATGCGCTGGAAGTAAAAGGCTCTTTCGACGATTGCCAGCAAATGGTAAAACAGGCTTTTGTGGATGAGGCGCTCACAAAAAAAATATTTCTCACTTCTGCCAATTCTATTAATGTGGCACGCTGGCTGCCGCAACAATTTTATTATGCGTTGGCCTGGCAGCAATGGCCCGATAAATCGAAACCGCCTGTAATTTCTGTGCCCAGCGGCAATTTCGGGAACATATGTGCCGGTATACTGGCGCATGTAAGCGGTTTGCCTGTTCGGCATTTTATTGCAGCCTGCAATGCCAATGATGTGATACCTGCTTTTTTGCAAAACGGCGAGTACAGGCCCAAAAAAGCCGTGGCTACCATTTCCAATGCCATGGACGTGGGTAATCCCAGCAATTTTGTACGTATTCTGCAAATTTTCCATAACCAGATGGGCGACCTGAAAAAAGTATTGAGCAGCTACAGCATCAGCGACGATGAAACCAGAGCCACCATGGCGGCTGTATACCGGCAGCACCGGTACCTGCCCGATCCGCATGGCGCCGTGGGCTACCTGGCGCTGGAGCGATACTTGCAACAGCATACCGGTGAAAAGGGCATTTTCCTTGAAACCGCCCACCCCGTAAAGTTTTACGATGTGGTGGAGCCTGTGATAGGCGAGGCCGTGCCCGTGCCGGAAGTTATTGAAGCGCAGTTGAAACTGCAGAAGAAGAGCAGGGTGGTGGAGGCGGATTATGAGGTGTTGAGGGAGTATTTATTGACGAAATAAACTACCATTCAATTCGAAATAAGTGCGTAGCGTACCGCGGCCACCCGAAAACCGCGCCCCCACGGGGCGCGGTTTTCGGGTTTAGGCGCTTGCCCCCGGGGGCGGTTTTGGATTTCAGGAAGCTAATTCATGCCGGTTCCCGGTTTTGGCGAACTCCAGAGCGGTGCTCGTTGCAGCACGGGTGGAAAAAAACGCCCCTAAAAACTTCTTTTTTTGCTCAAAACATCCTTTTTTGTAAGTCCAACCAACTACAACCAACGATGCAAAAAATCATTTCCCTGGTTTTTGGCATGTTTGCCTGCGCCCTTTTGCGCGCCAATGAAAAAGATTCCCTGGCAAAATCCATCACCTGGCAAACCGGTGTGGTGCAACTACAGGGCGGTATTGCCCAACTTGCAATTCCACAAGGTTTCAAATACCTCGATGCCGAACAAAGCCACCGCATTTACACGCAGGTATGGGGCCACCCGCCTCAACCCGATATGGTGGGTATGGTGTTCCCCGGTAACGACAGTCCCTTTGCAGACAGCAGCTATGCCTTTGTAATCAGCTACAAGGCCATGGGCCATGTGATGGATGAAGATGCCGATCAACTGAATTTCGACGATGTAATGAAGAACCTGCAGCATCAGGAAGAAAAAGACAATGCCAAACGCCGGCAAATGGGTTTTCCCGATGTACATGTGGTAGGCTGGGCGCAAAAACCTTTCTACGATAAAAACAAAAAAGTATTGCACTGGGCCAAAGAAGTGAAACTGGGCGGCATGGCAGCCCATACCCTCAATTATGCCGTTTGTATACTGGGCCGCAAAGGCATTTTATCGATGGATGTTATTGGCACCATGAACCAGTTGGGCGCGGTAAAAGAAAGTATTGCCAGCGTATTGCAGATGGCTGCCTTCAGCAAAGGCTACCGGCACCATGATTTCAACCCGCAAACAGATGAAGTAGCCAACTGGACCCTCAGCGGACTGGTAACAGGTAAAGCGCCCCTCCATACCAGCCTCTTTCCATCCCGGTTTTCTAATTTATTTGTATTGATACTGGTGCTTGCAGGTGTGGCTACTGCAAAACTTTTCAATTATAAACAAAAGGCTGCGGTGTAATTCGCAGCCTTTTGTTTTATTATATGATGCCTGCCAGTTCCAGGCTCTTCTTCTTCAGTTTCCGTATCTCTACATCTTCAATAACCGGATCGTGCGTAAGTATCAGAGAGGTTTTGTTTTCGCGCCACCAGTTGTTTTTGGCCAGCTCTTCAAAATGCAATACACCTACCAGATATTTACGCTCGGTTTCGGCATGCCATTCTTCAATCCACTCGAATTTTTCCTTGGGAATATATTTCCAGTCGTCGAAGCTGAGGTAAACACGCACATAAAAATCGGTGGTCAGCTCGTTGGGTTTGTGATGGTATAATTTCTTGTACTCATATTTGTATTGATAACGCAAAGCCGAGAGGTCGCTCAGCACGGCCGATGCTGTAGGGAAGCTGCCCGCACCTTTTCCGTAAAAGAATTGTTTATCGGCAAAACCACTCTCGATCACTACGCCATTGTATTCGTTCTTTACAAAGGCCAGGTGGTCGTCATGTTTTACAAACTGGGGTAATACAAAGGCGGCCACTTTACCGTTTTGCAGTTTTTTGGCCTGGGCCACCAGTTTGATATCGTTGTGTTTTTCGGTGGCTACTATGGCATCGCCCAGTTGAATGTTTTGAATACCGTTGAACACAATACCATCGGGTGGAATTACAATACCATAGGCATGGGTGAGCAGGAAATTCCATTTATTGGCGGCATCAAAACCTTCCACATCCAGCGAGGGATTACTTTCGGCAAAACCCAGCTGTTGCGCCAGCAGGAGGGCCTGCTGAAAATCCAGCTTGTCTTCAAACATCTTGGTGAGTATGAAGTTGGTGCTACCATTTACGATGGCTTTGATGGAATGCAGCAGGTCGTTGTCGTAATATTCTTCCAGATTGCGTATAACCGGTATGGAGGCGCAGGCGGCGGCTTCGTACAGAAATGAACGCTCGGTTTGTTGTTGCAGCGCCAGCAATTCGGGCAGGTGCTCAGCGATCATTTTTTTGCTGGCGCTTACCACATCCTTGCCGTTTTTCAGGGCGGTGGAAACAATTTCGAAAGCCGCTTGCGATTCATTGATCACTTCCACGATTACATTGATCTCGGGATCGTTCAGGAGTTCGTCTTTGTTGGTGGTGAACAGGGCATCGGGGGCATTGCGTGGTTTATCAGGGTTTTTGATACACACTTTTTTAATGGTGGCTTTCAGCGAAGGGGTTTGCGCCAACACTTTATACAGGCCTTCACCAACTACGCCAAAACCAAAGAGACCGATTGTTAATGACTTATGAGCGTCCATATATGTTTATTATTAAAATTTTGCTTTAGGAATTGAGGTCCGAGGTCGGATGTCTGAATGTACCTGTATTTTCTGACTGCTTACTTCTGACTTCAGACTTCGATTTAGTGCTTGCTCCAGGTCTTTTACCAGGTCGCCCGCATCTTCCAGCCCGATACTTAAACGTATAAGGCTGTCCGTTACACCGGCAGCACGGCGTTTTCCGGCCGGTATGGTTTTGTGTGTCATGGAAGCCGGATGGCTGGTAAGACTTTTAATGCCGCCCAGGCTTTCGGCCAGTTTAAACAACCTGGTATTAGTAACAAAAGCCCTGGCTGCTTGTTCGGTATTGGTCTTTAACGAAAAAGATACAATGCCGCCAAAACCCCTGCTTTGTTTTTTAGCCACCGCATGGTTGGGATGGCTGCTCAGTCCCGGGTAGTATACCTTGTCTACGGCGGGATGTTGCTGCAGGTATTCGGCCACCATTTGTGCACTGCGGCAATGTTGCTGCACACGCAGGTGCAGTGTTTCTATACCACGTATCAACAGCCAGCTGTCAAAGGGGCCCAGTACATTGCCGCAGGCGTTCTGGTAAAATTTGATCTGGTTGCCCAGTTCCTTGTCTTTGGTGACCACCAGCCCTGCAATCAGGTCGCTGTGACCGCCCAGGTATTTTGTAGCGGAATGCACTACAATATCAGCTCCCAGCGAAAGCGGTTGCTGTAAGGCGGGTGAAGCAAAAGTATTATCCACGCAAAGCAAACAGCGATTGGCTTTGGCAATCCGGGCTATAGCTGCAATATCAGAGATCTTCAAGGTAGGATTGGTAGGTGTTTCCAGCCAAATAAGTTTGGTATTGGGTGTAATGGCGTTGAATACTTTTTCGGGATCGGATGTATCCACGAAATGAATTTTGATGCCAAACTTTTCATACACCTGGGTAAACAGGCGATAGGCGCCGCCATAAATATCGTCTACGGCAACGATTTCATCGCCTGCTTTCAGCAGTTTGGCTACCGCATCAATGGCTGCCAGGCCGCTGGCAAAGGCCAAACCAACCTGTCCGCCTTCCAGTTGAGCAATCAGGCTTTCGAGCGTGGCCCGGGTAGGGTTGCCTGAACGGGCATAATCGTATCCTTTGTGAACACCGGGTGCTTCTTGCACAAATGTGCTGGTTTGATAAATGGGCACTGCAATGGCGCCGGTTTGTGCATCTACAGGGATGCCGTGAATGAGTTGTGTTGTCGCTTGCATGTTAGACAGCTTTGGCCGCCGAAGCTTTAGTGAAGGCGGTTGAGTTAAAAAATGTTGTTAAACAGTAGTTCGCGACTTATCAAGCATTGACCGCCGAAGCATCAGGCGTAGGCGGTGCTGTTTGGAGATAGTAAGGAGCTGAGCATCCGCCCTCGCTGACGCTACGGCGGACAAAGAAAAAGCTCCTCCATAGTCAGAAGAGCTTTCAATATTGTTGGATTATTCAATTGTAGAGCTTGAATCTGACTTATCTGTCCTGGCATGTCCGCCAGGATGGAGTTGGCACCTTACGCGTCGGTTTGTTTGCACAAACCGGGCAGGTTGTCAAGGCTTCATCGGGCCATTTCCCTCAGCCTTTCTTGATAAGTGA
>Ga0065721_10051490_pt1 | contig 14479 bp, 9 predicted proteins | sample Mesricmetagenome_FD_59108 | JGI IMG/M metagenome (GOLD analysis project Ga0065721, IMG submission 59108) | Mesophilic microbial community from rice straw/compost enrichment Sample: eDNA_1 v2 (version 2) | ecosystem: Engineered > Solid waste > Grass > Composting > Bioreactor | place: USA: Davis... | reverse complement strand
CCCGCCACTGCCCAGGCGGGCGCGCCCTGCTCCAGGCGCGCGGGATCGTCCTGCTCGGACATCATCTGCTCCGCCTCCCCCTCATCATCGTTTTCACGGGAGTCCTCGACCGGCGCAGCAGCGCTGCCGACCGCCAACGGCGCTTCGTCCTCTGTATCTGTGTCGGTAGCAGCGGCGTCCTCACCGGTTACGTCGGTTACGTCGGTTACGTCGGTCACGTCGCGTGCGGTCTCCGCCGGAACCTCTGCCTCCCCATCCCCTTCGTCCTCATTACTATCCGCTTCTTGCTCTACGCTCTCTTCTCGGAGCGCCTGCTCATCCGCCTCGGCGAGCGCCGCCGCGATAATCTCGCTGCCGGAGCGCGGCGCCGCAGCAGCGACGGACACACCCACGGCCGGGTTTGTGGCCGCCCCGTCGTCCTCGCGCACGGGCGGAACGAGGATAGCGCCGCGCAATTCGCCGCCCGCGTCGTCCAGCGCCTTGATGGTCTGAGCGAGGCGCGCCTTATCGAAGCCGTCCGCGCCCACCACCAGCAGCAGCCCCTCCTCGACCTCCCAGATCGCCTCCATGCCGGGCTCACCGCTCAGGACGGGCGGACAGTCGAATAGCACCACCTCCGCGAGCGCGGGCGCGACCGAGCGGACGAACCGCACAGCGGTCTGCGACGGCATCAGGTTGAACAGGTCCAGGCGCCCCTCAGTCTCGCCCGCTGCGATCAGGCGGACACCATCTACCAGCGTCCTCTGCGCCACGTCGGCCGCATCGCCCAGGTCGTCCCCCGCCAGCAGGTCGGCCAGCCCCGGCGCCAGACGCCCGGTAAACGAGCAGAGCAGTTCGTGCTGGCTCGGCCGCGCCAGGTCGGCATCCACCACCAGCACCGAGTACCCCAGGCTTGCAGCGGCGGCGGCGAGGTTGGCCGTGGTCGTGGACGCCCCGCTGTGGCCGTCCAGGCCCGCCACCGCGAAGACCCGGCCGCGCGGGGCCTCCTCGTCCCCTTCCCTCTTCTGCGTCAGCCCCAGTTGCCCCCAGACCTGCCGGTAGGCGTCCGCGAGCGGGGCGCTCGGCGGCAGTCGGTGGATCAGCGGCGACTGCCCCTCCTCCACGGTAGGTACCACCCCGAGGATAGAAAGGCCGCCAGGCCCGCGGATGGGCTCCGCAGCCGCAGCACCGGAGCCCTGCTTGCCGCCAGCAGCAGAACCGGCCGCCCCGGGCGCCGAACGAGGGGATTTTCCGTTTCCGCGTCGGAACAACATAAAGGAAAGCCCCAGGGCGACGGTCACAAGGCCGCCGCCGAGGTAGGGAAGGTTATCGAGGAATTCGGGCGTCATGACATCCGCACTGCGCTGAGAATAGAGAGCGCGCACCCCGTCGGCACGTGCGCCAGCCGGGAGATTGCGTCGATTGTAGTCTATTATCGGCGAAAGGGGCAAGCCTGTGGAGGACGAACCCTGTAATTCCGACCGACGCCCGTGCGATGCATCTCTTTATTCCACCAGGCCCGGCTCCTTCAGGTTGAGGTAGCTCACGGTGGCCGTTTCTAGCGGCGTGAGGTTGCGCAGGGTGTCCTGCTCCACGACCACCCACTCGATACCCACCTCGATCGCGGTCCGCACCGACGCCTGCACGGGCACAACGCCCGTCCCGACCGCTGTGAATTGCCCCCGCTCCCCGAGACCGTAGAGGTCCTTAACGTGAATGGCGGGCACGCGCCCCGCCATGCGCTTGAGCACTGCCACGGGGTCCTCGCCCCCGAACGTCACCCAGGCGACATCGATCTCGAAGAACAGGGCCTCGGGGTCGGTGTGCTCCGCCAGCACGTCCAGCGCGTAAACGCCGTTGAACGTCGTACGGAACTCGTGCTCATGGTTGTGGTAGCAGAGCTGGATGCCCTCAGCCGCCAGCCGCTTTCCGGCGGTATTGTAGACCTCGGCATCCTGCAGCAGAGACTCCCGCGTTTCGCATGGCCCCCACCAGACCGTCACCCGCGGCGCCTGGAGCGCCTTCGCCTCGGTAATAATCCGCCCAACGTCCTCACGCAGGGTCTCGCGCCGCGCGCTGACCGTGAGGACTTGCAGGCCCAGGTCGTGCAGCCGCTTCAGGTTCTCGGCAACATCCCCCTCCAGGAGCGGACCGGTCATGCCCTCAATGCCCCGGTAGCCGATGTCGGCGATCTTCTGCAGCGTCCCCCAGTAGTCCGCCTTTAGCTCCGCGCCTACGATGCCGATCAGGCCCGCTTTCGCTTTCCCCGCCGATGCCATTACGCGGCCCCCCTCTCTTTCGCGAGCAGGTCATGGAGGGGATTGTCGTCCACCCCTGTGAGCGGCAGTTCGACCCGCGCCCGCCGCCGCACCGACTCGTAAAAGGCGAAGATGACCTCGCCCGCACGGAGCGCCTTCGGGTACGACAGCTCCGGCTCCTCGCCGCTGAGGAGGCAGTCCACCACGTTAGCCACCACCCGGGCCATCTGGACGTTCATCCCGTCCTTTTCCCGCACCGGCGGGGACCACGACGGGTCGGAGAACACTGCCCCCTTGCGGAAGTTGCCATCCCAGTCCACTTCGACGAAGCCATCCGTGCCGTGGAGGCGCACGCCGCTGCCCATGTCCATATCCGGCCCGCCGACCTGGATCGTGGCGCGGACGCCGTTCTCGAAGACCACAGTGCCCGTCGCCATAATCTCCGCCTCGACGGCGAAGTACGCAAACGTTTCGCTGGTGTCCACCGCCCCCAGCACCCACTTCGCGGGCGACTCGCCATTGAAGCTCATCGCCTGGTCAAACGTGTGCGTCCCGCAGTCGAGCAGGTGCCGGGGCGAGTACAGGTCCATCCGCTTAATCTCGCCGAACTTCCCCTCCGCCACCCACTTCCGAACGAGCTGGTTGCCGCTCGCGAACCGGCGCTGGTGGCAGAAGGTAAGCTGCCGCCCCGACTCCTCGGCGAGCCGGCCGATCTCACGGCACTCCGCCCACGTCGGCGCCATCGGCTTCTCGGCAAACACGGCACGCACGCCATCCGCCTGCAGGCAGTCGCGGATCACCGGCAGGTGCAGCCCGGTCCAGAGGCAGACCGAGACGATGTCCGGCTTCTCCTTCTCCAGCATCACCCGGTAGTCTTCGTACTCGGCCACCCCCGCGTCCACCTCGCGCGCGGCCTTGAGCTTCGCGATGGCCTCCGGCTTGATGTCCGCCAATCCCACCATCCGGCACCGGTCCTCGGTCTTCCAGGCCGCCGCGTGGGCGTCCCCCCGGTGCCCGCACCCGATAATGGCGACCTTGATGTCTCCACTCATGACTTCGCTGTCCCCCGCTTCCCCAAAAAATGCGTGTTGCCTCAGGCTTCGCGGCAGGAGGGAGAAATACCTGCATTCGGATGGGCGCTGTCCCCCCTGCCCCGTCTCCGGGGCAGGGCTGAAGGCTCCCCAGCCACCAAAAAGCCCGCCCCGCGCACGTGCGCGGGGCGGACCGGACGGCGGTGGCGAAACGCCGGGCTACAGTTCGACCATGCGGGCGGCTTCCATGCCGTCCATGGCCGCGATCTCCTTCATGGTCGCCTCGGGCACCGGGTTGTCCAGCGAGAGCGCCATCACCGCATGCCCGCGCTCCTTCTCCCGCCCCAGGTACATGCCCGCGATGTTCACGTCCCCGCTGCCGAGCAGGGTGCCGACCTTGCCGACGATGCCGGGACGGTCGGTGTGACGCGTCACCAGGTGGTAGCCCTCCGGCTTGAAGTCCAGGCGCAGGCCGTCAATCTCGACGATGCGCGCCTCCTTCGTGCCGAACACGGTGCCGCTGATGACGCAGTCCCGGCCGCTGTTGGCGACCGCGCGCACGGTGATGAGGTTGTCGTACTCGTCGCTCTTATCGCGGCGGGCCTCGGTGATCCGGATGCCGCGCTCCTGGGCCAGGGTCGGGGCGTTTACGTAGTTCACCGACGAGGACAGGATCGGCGAGAGCAGCCCCTTCATAAGCGCCCGGGTCAGGTGTACCTGCTGCCCCTGCGCGAAGTCGCCCTCGTACAGAATCTCCACCGACGTGACGCCGCTGGTGGAAAGCTGCGAGTGCAGCGAGCCGATCTTCTCCGCCAGGTTCAGGAACGGCTGCGTCTTCGCCAGGACATCCGGCGCGAGCGCGGGCATATTCACGGCGGCGCGAGCCGGGCGCCCCTGCAGCACCTCCACGATCTGCTCCGCGATGTCGATGGCGACGCCAACCTGCGCCTCCTCGGTGCTCGCCCCCAGGTGCGGAGTGGCGACCACCTGCGGCAGCAGCGCGAGCGGGTTATCCGCCGGCGTCGGCTCCTGCTCCCAGACGTCGATGGCGGCCCCAGCGATCTTGCCGCTCTGCAGGCCCTCCAGCACCGCGGCCTCCTGGAAGATGCCGCCCCGGGCCACGTTAATGAGGCGGACGCCGTCCTTCATCTGCGCGATCTGCTCCGCGCCGATCATGCCCGCCGTGTCCTTGGTCTTGGGCACATGGACTGTGATGTAGTCGCTGTGGCGGTAGATGCCCTCCAGGTCCACCAGGCGCACGCCGAGCGACTCCGCCTGCTCCCGGGAAAGGAACGGGTCGTAGGCCAGCACGGTCATCTCCAGGCCCAGAAGGCGCTTGGCCACCTCGCGCCCGATCTTGCCCAGACCGATGACGCCCGCCGTCTTGCCGTAGACCTCGACGCCGACGTACTTCTTGCGGTCCCACTTGCCGGCCTTCATGCTGGCGTTGGCCTGCGGAATGGAGCGGGAGAGCGAGAGCAGCAGCGCGACGGTCAGCTCGGCGGCGGCGATGGTGTTGCCCTCGGGCGAGTTGACCACGAGGATGCCCTGCTGCGTCGCCTTCTCTACGTCGATGTTGTCCACACCAACGCCCGCCCGGCCGATGATCTTGAGGCGGCCGGCCGCCTCAAGCACATCCGCGGTCACCTTGGTCTCAGAGCGGACGGCCAGAGCATCGTAGTCACCGATGATCTCAATCAGCTCGTCCTTCGTCAGTCCGGTCCGGACATCCACCTCCAGGCCCGCGCGCCGCAGGATGGCGACCCCTTCCGCGGCTACCGGGTCGCTCACCAACACCTTCGCCATATCCTTGGTTCTCCTCGAGTCTGTTCTCGGCGCCCGCCTGCCGCACCCCTCCGCAGCGCACGCCGCTGTGCCGCCGCCGCCGCACACGGACGCGCCCTCATCGTACCGGTCCGCCCTGAACGTGTCAACCGGTGAGGCGCGGCGCACAACGATGCCGCCGCGGTATCCCGCCATCTACGGGATGCGCACCGGCGAGGTTACGTACCTCCCGCGATTCGGGGAAGCGAGGCCCGTCGTATAACGCAATCAGGGTCACAAGATCCGCTGCAGCGACAGTCACAGAAAAGGAATCCGCCGCCATGATCTCGGTCCTCGTGTTCACACGCAACTCGGAAGCAGATATCCAGGGCTGCCTCGCGTCCCTGCGGTGGTGCGACGATGTTCACGTCTTCGACGCCTGCTCGACCGACAACACCGTGGAAAACGCGCGCCAGCTCGGCGCGGCGGTGACCGAGCGTGCCTACGATGGCTACGCGGCACACCGGAACGCGGCCCTGCACAAGATCCCGTTCAAGCACCCCTGGGTCCTCCTGCTGGAGGCCGACGAGCGGGTTCCGGAGCCTCTGCGCGACGAGATGCTGCGCTTCACGGCGGAGGCGCCCAACGAGTGCGCCGCGGCCCGACTCTTCCGGCAGGATATCTTTCAGGGAGTTTGCCTGGAGCACACCACGGCATCGCCGCGTGAGGTGCGCCTGGTGCGCCCGTTCCGCGTCCGCTACGACCGCGAGGCGGCGGACACGCTGAAGATCGGCGGGGACACCGTCGATCTCGCCTCGCCGCTGCACCACAATCCCTTCGCCCGCGGCATCGCCTACTGGCTGGACCGCTACAACCGGTACTCCTCTCTGGAGGCGTGCGAGATGGTGGCGGAGCGCCAGAAGATGAAGCCGTTCCCGCCGCGCGTCCCTGCGCCCGCCACGCTGCGAGAGGGCGTTCACAAGATCTGGCGGCGTCTCTGCCCCCTGCCGCTCCTGCCCCTCATGACGTGGCTGTATCTGGTCATCTTCCGCGGGGCCTTCCGCGACGGCGCAGCCGGGATGCGCTACGCCCTGCTGCGGGCGGTGTATGAGTGCGTGCTCCTGCTGAAGGTACGGGAGCAAGAGGACGCGCTACGCAGGGGCCTGACCACCACGGCCACTGCGAACTCCGCGGCCGAGCCGGTGGTCGCCACGGGATAGTAAGCCTACTCCCTATCACCGGTTTTATTGCAAAACCACTGGAACTCCACCCGTCTGGCACGAAAATTGCTAATTGATACAGCAATACTTTTCTAGACGGGTGCCGCAGCATGCCTTCCCTCGACCCGGACCCCTCCGCGCAGCCCTATGAGCGGCTTCGCCTGCTTCTGGACCGGTTCCCGGTCTTCCTCTTCGAAACCGACGCCACGGGACGCATCACACACCTCGAAGGAAGTCATCTGCGGCGAGTCACCGCCACGCCCGCCGAGGAGTGGCAGGGCAGCCTGCTGACCGACCTCTTCCCCGGCGCGCCGCAGGAGGTGGACCAGTGCCTGCGCACCGCCCTGCGCACCGGCAGCGCCGAGCAGCGGGTCGCCACTCCGCTCCATGTCTGGGAGCTCTCCCTGCAGCGCATCATGTCCGCGGACGAAGCGCCCGGCAGCGCGATGCTGCGGGGCGTGGCCAGCAACGTCACTGAGCGCGAGCGCGCCGAATCGGCGCTTGGCCACCGGACGCGGGAACTGAGCCTGCTCAACACGCTGCTTGCCGAGGTCAACAGCTCGTTCGATGTCGATCAGGCGGCGCTCGCTCTACAGCGGCAGCTTCGCCAGCAGTTCAACGCGCAGGGGGGCGCCCTCTTCCTGCTGGACTTCAACACCTTCCAGCCAAACCGCGAGGCCGCGTGGGGAATTCCGGAATCGGTTCTTGGGGGCGTCCAGGAGACCGTACTGGACATGCTCTCCGGCGCGGCCGAAGGGACGCTGGATGCGCGCGTGCCCCAGTCGCTTCCATCCCCCGTGCCGGATAGGTCGGGCGCCGAGAGCCGCGGTGGCCCCCTGTTTTATCTTCCCCTCCAGGCGAACGAGCAACTGCTCGGCGCGCTGCTGCTGTACCGCGCCGACCTCGCCTCTCTGCGCCAGCACTCAGCGGCGTTCTTTGACATGCTGGGACGCCAGATCGGAGTCGCCCTACAGAACGCACGCCTGTACCAGCGGATGCAGGAGGGACGCGAACAGCACCGCCTGCTCGCCCACCGGATTGTGGAGGCGCAGGAGACCGAGCGATCCTACCTGGCGCGCGAACTGCACGACGAGTTCGGGCAGGTACTGACGGGCCTGCGGCTCACGCTGGAGATGGCCGCGCACCCCAAGGCAGACGCCACCAAGCGGTCGGAGGCGGTGGCGAGGGCGCAGGAGATCGTCGTCACGCTGATTCAGCAGGTGCGCGACATGTCGCTGCGGCTCCGCCCGAACGTGCTGGACGACCTGGGGCTGGTGCCCGCGCTCCAGTGGCATCTGGAGAAGTACCAGGCGCAGACCGGCGTGACGGTGGACTTCCAGAGGGCGCCGGAGTTGGAGCGGCTGCGCTTCTCGACGGCGGTGGAGACGGCGGCGTTTCGCATCGTGCAGGAGGCGCTGACGAACGTGGCGCGCTATGCGGGCGTCGAACGGGCGCTGGTGAAGCTGGAGTACGACGGGTCGCGGATCGCGGTGACCGTGGAGGACAAGGGCGTCGGCTTTTCGCGCGACACCCCCACCACCTTCAGCAACGGCCTCTCCGGCATGCGGGAGCGGGCGCAGAGCATTGGCGGTTTCCTGCACCTGCGGAGCGCGCCGGGCGAAGGGACCACGGTACTGGCGATCCTGCCCTCCCCCGCTCTCTGAGCGGGCTCCGGCGGACAGAAAACACAAGAAGGGGGAGGGGCATCATCGTGCCTCTCCCCCTTTCCCGTGCAGAATGCAGCGGGCTGACGGTGTGATTACCGATCCCCCTGAATCACCACCGACGTCAGGTCCACGCTGGTGATCGTGTAATCGCTCACCGAGCGGTCTCCCCACACCGACAGCGTGCCGAGGGCAGGGGTAAACAGGCGCCCATTCTGGCCCACGGCGTTGCCGCCCCAGATGGCCTGCAGCCCCTCCACACCGTTCGTCCCCCAGCGTCCCCCCGCACCCAGGTTGTGGGTGTCGATGTAGACGTCACCCTGCTGTGTTCGCATCAGCGTGGGGCTGAGCGCCGGAGCCGTGGCCACGAAGCGGGCGGAGAGCGCCGCTGGGATGTTTAGATACCCCGCCCCGAAGGTGCAGGCGTCAGCGACGCCGCCCGCGCCGTTCCACTTGTCCGCCGTCACCATCAGGCGCGCCTTCACCGTATCGGGCGTCAGCCAAGGCTCTTTCTCCAGCAGCAGCGCCACCGCGCCCGCCACCACCGGGGCCGCCATGCTGGTGCCCGAAAGGCGCATGTAGCGGTTGGACGGACGGTCAACGCGCACGTCTCGGTACTCCGAGATGTTGACCACGTTCGCGTTCCCGAACTGGCGGTCCAGATAGGAGTTGTTTGCCAGCGTCGAGATGACCCCGTCCCCCGGGGCCACGATGTCCGGCTTCAGGACGAAGTCGAGGCGGGACGGGCCGCGCGAGGAGTACGACGCGATCTGGTGCTGCTGGCGCCCGCCGCTCGGGCCGGGCTTCATCGCGCCCACGGTGATGACATACGGGCTGTTCGCCGGGCTCTGAATGGAGCCGTACCGGGTGCCGTAGCCGCCATTGTCCCGGTTACGGGACGTGGCGGCGTACTGCCGGCCGCTGTTCCCGGCCGCGCAGACCACAACGATGCCTGACTTCCAGGCCGCCTCCACCGCACGGCACAGGGGGTCGGACTTGTAGCTCTCGCCCACCTCATGCCCGAAGGAGATGTTCAGCACGCGGATGTTGTACTGCTGTCTGCGGGCGACGGCCCACGAGATGCCGGCGATCACGGTGCTGACGCTACCCTTGCCGCGGTCGTCAAGGACGCGCACATCCACCAGGTCCGCCTCACGGGCGATGCCGTAGAACGTGCGGAAGAAGTGGGGGCCAGAGGAGGCGCTGCCGTTGCCGGCGATGATGCCCGCGATGTGAGTACCGTGGCCGCACTCGTCGTCCGCCTTGCGCTTGCTGGAGACGAAGTTGGCCTCCGCGACCACGCGGCGCTCGGACGGACGCGGGCCGTTGAAGTCCGGGTGCCGGTCGATGCCGGTGTCCAGGACCGCCACGCCGACGCCGTCGCCGGTCAGGTGGTAGCGCTGATAGGCGTAGTCGGCGCCGGTGGACTCGACGGTCAGTTCGTCACACTTGGTGACCTCGGCGTCCTGCGACACCCGCTCCACAAACGGCAGCGCGAGCAGCGCGGGGAGGTTCCGGTTCGGAACGCGGCACGCCGCGGCGCCAATCAGCGGCAGGCGGCGGTAGATGTCGGCCTGCAGACCTGCGAGTCGCTTCTCCTGCTCGGCGGTCAGGCCAGGAGACGTGACACTCACCACCACACTCACCCATCCCGACGTCAGGCCACGCGCAACGTGCGCCTGAATTGCGGCATCGGCCTTGACCCGGCTCAGGGCCACCACAGCCTCCGATGCGGCGGGACGGGAGCCGCCGCTGCCATCGCGCGCGGCGGCAGCAGGTCCGGCCAGCGCGAAAAGCACCGTCAGGCTCGCCGCAGCGCCAAGAGCAGCCCCTGCTGCCTTCTGTGTCCGAGTGATCCTCATATCGTTTCCTTCCGGAATAAACGGGCGACAAGAAACTGCGAAACTAGGAATCGGAGGCGGACGGCCCCTGCCGCCGCTCCAGGAGAGCGGCCACGATGGGCGGGCTCCCTCCACCGCCGCCCCGGCGGCGGCGCTCCACCTGAGGGAACGAGTCCGTTGCGGGGAGCCGGCCGACGGCGAACTCGTCGCGCGCAGGGACGGCACCGCCGCCCTCGCCCGACGCACCGACCGCCGCCTCCGCTTCAATCAGGCGCATCAGCTTCCGCTCGGCCTTTTCGTCGTACATGCGGGCGTCCGCCCGGGAGATCAGCGACGCGGCGTCGTTCCCGTCCTGTGGGTAGCACGCGATGCCGATACTGGCCCCCAAACGCACCGCTCCAAGGCGGTGGTGGAACAGGCCCGCCTCATAGCCCGACACCGCCTCCCTCAGGCGCTGCGCAACGGCCAGCGCCTCGCCCTCCTCGGCGCCCTCCACCACCACCAGGAACTCGTCACCGCCGTAGCGCGCCACCACATCGCACGGGCGAAGCGCCTGCTGGAAGAGGCGCGCCAGAGAACAGAGCACCCGGTCACCGCTCTGGTGGCCGAAGTTGTCGTTGATCGGCTTGAAGCTGTCCAGGTCGATGCAGAGCAGGGAGAACGGACGCAGCGGAACATCCGGGTCGCTCGGCGGGGTGCAGCGCTTCTCCAGGTAGTCCATCAGGAAGCGGACGTTCGCCAGGCCGGTCAGCGGGTCCGTCAGCGCATGGGAGCGCGTGCGGTCGAATAACAGGCCGTTGTAGATGGCGAGCGCCGCCCGCTGACCGATTAGCTCCAGAAGCTGCTGATCGTGCGGCCCAAAGGCCCCCTCGTGCGTGTGGTAGAGGTTGATCGTGCCCAGGCTCCGCCCCTGGTGGATGATGGGCACAATCAGCGCCGACTTCAGCTGGATCCACGGCACCGCCGGCGGGGCGCCTCCGCCCACGTTCAGGTCCTCGGGGTCATAGGGGCCACAGTACGTCTCCCGGTTGCGCAGCACCTCGCGGGAGCGACTACCCACAGGCGCGGTCTTCACCCCCGCCAGGTACTCGCGGTTCAGGCCCACGGTAACCCGCACCGTTAGCTCCGCCACGGCGCCGTCCCCGTTTTCGGCAAGCAGGAAGGCGCAGGAGGTACCGGGCAGAATGGCCGTGATCTTGCGTCCCAGAATCTCCAGCGTCTCTTCCAGCCCCAGGCTGGAGGAGAGCGTCTCCGCCACTTCATACAGGGCCCAGAGTTCGGAGGCGGCGCGCTGGATATCGCGCGCGGCCTCGTCCGCACGGGTCGGAGGCAGGGCCGGCTCCCCCACCGCGGCGCCGGACTCGGTGCGCACAAGCGGCCCAATTCCTTCGCGCGCCATCTCCTCGACCACGCCGTCAATGACCTGTAGGAACGCCTCCGCGACGCGCGGGTCGAAGTGCGTTCCGGACTTTTCGCGGATCTCGGCCACCGCCCGCTCGTGCGTCCAGGCGTTGCGGTAGGAGCGCGAGGAGGTGAGCGCGTCGTACACGTCCGCCACCGCCAGGATGCGCCCCTGCAGGGGGATATCCTCGCCCTTCAGGCCGTCCGGGTAGCCCGTGCCGTCCCAGCGCTCGTGGTGGTGCTTCACTCCCGGCAGCACCGGCCAGGGGAAGGGCACGGGGTCCAGAATGTCGGCGCCGATGCGCGGATGCTCCTTGATCTTGGCAAACTCCTCGTCCGTCAGGCGGCCCGGCTTGCGCAGGACGTACTCCGGCACGCCCAGTTTGCCGATATCGTGCAGCAGCGCGGCGGTCTCAATGCCCACCAGTTCGTCGCCGGTCACGCCCATCTGCCGCGCCGTGGCGACGGCATACTGCTGAACGCGGAGGATGTGCTGGTGGGTGTACTGGTCCTTGGCGTCGATCGCGAGCGCCAGGCTGCGGATGGTCGCCAGATACAGGTCCGCCAGGCGCTCGCGGCTCTCCAGGAGGGCCTCCGCGCGCGCCATGTAGCTCTTGTACGACGCGTGCGTCAGGTACACCACCGGGAGGGCGCAGAACAGCAGCGCGAGCAGATGGTCGCGCAGCAGAGCGATGGCGACATAGCCGAACCCTGCTCCCAGGAAGTACGACGGCGCCGTCCACAGGAAGGTCTCCTGCCAAACGCCCCACAGGGTCCGCTTGCGGTCGGGGTCCGCCAGGGTAATGATGGCAGCGACCAGGCCGGTGTTAATCAGGAAGAACACCAGCGTGGAGGCGACGATCGCCGGAAGGAACAGGCCGCCGCCCGCCTGAAGCGGCCCTTCGTTGACCTTGAGGAAGACCCAGCCCGCGCACAACGTCTGGATGATGTCCACCGCGACGTTAAACAGCGTCTGGTACAGCGGGAAACGATTCGGGTAGGTGCAGCTCGATAGGGTGCTGAGGATGCCCACCAGAACGCCCGCGGGCGGCCCCAGGCGCAGCAGCGCCGCGTAAATAACCACAAAGCTCAGCGACATCGAGCCGACGTCGCTGCCCTGCTTGAGCCGCAGAAGGACGACCTTCTTACTGCCGCTGAGGATACCCAGCGCCCCAAACAGCACAAGCTCCAGCGCTGCATCGCGGCGCCAGAGCGTTTCGAGTCGCATGGACTCGGGCCATTCAATTCCGAAGAAGGCGGCAAAAAAGCCGACCCCGCCCGCGGCGCAGACCGCGCAGAGCAGAATGCGAGCGGGAAGTGGCAGATTACTCATACAGCCCCCGGTGGTCCCCCGCCCCACGCCGCGCGCGGCGTGGGGCAGGGCACAGACCGCGCTGCTCCCTTACGCAACCTTCCAGGAGCGTGGTGCGCCCTCCGCGGACTCGGAGGAGAGCGTCAGGACCGGCGCGACGCCGAACTTGATGTCGCCGCCGGTCAGCGTGATCTGGATGTCGCGCGGCTCCTTGGCGGCGCCGGAGGCGTCGCGCGCCTGGCTCATGAGCGGCACCAGAATCTCCAGCAGGCGGCTCGCAGAGTGCGAAATGTTCTCGGCATCGTCGCGCACCGGGCACTCCGGGTGCGTCTCCAGGATGCGGGCGCTGCCCAGAATCAGGGCCAGACAGCGGTTGATCTCGCGGCTGTTGTCGCGCAGCGTGGCCGCCAGCTCGGCCTCGTTGCGGCTAGCGGGGGCGGGCGCAGCGGCAGCCGGGGCGGCGGCAGCAGCAGTAGCCGGGGCAACGGGGTCGGGAGCGGGAGCGACAGGGCGCGGCGCAGGCGCCTCGACCTCCGGCGCCTTCTCCATCGCAACCGACTGGAGCCGCAGCATGATCTTGATCGGGCCGGGGCTGGTCAGGCAGGAGGCCTGGACGCGGACGCGGGACAGGTTCCCCTCCGGCTGTCGGGTCACGATCTCTACCTCACCTTCCCCCTCACCGCCATCGCGCAGCCGATACAGCAGGTCGTTCAGCTCCGGGGTGTCCCACTGGCGGTTGAACAGTTCGGAGACCACGTGGCCGGCGACCATCTCGCGGCCCAGGCCGAAGGCCATGTAGAACGCGTGGTTGGCGGAGCGGATGCGGAACGAGCGGTCCAGCAGGAGCAAGGGCTGGTCGGTCGCGGCGGGCGCCGTCTGGTTCGTCGCCGCGGTGCCGGTCATGGTCAACGCCGAGGGAGACAGCAGGGCTGCCTGAGTACCGGCTGTAGCAAGGGGGGCATTGGTCATTTCCGTAACCTGCATGGTGTCGTTCTCCTGAGAAAGTCGCTGAATCTGATTCAACTGGTTCACATTCGCCGGCCCCGGTACATTTAGCAGCAATAGCAGCGCTCTGTCCGTACGTCCTCGGTTGTGGTCAGTGTATCGACCAGACAGGCATGCCGAATGAGTGACGGTAACTAATTCGGATTTCGCGGAATACGTAATTGGGGCGCCATTTTGGGTGGCATAAAGCTTGCAGGATACGGGTTTACTAGATTGATTTAGCGCCTATCGGCCGATATTAGAAGTAAAGTAGAGCTCCCCGGCGTGGGCGCACCGTATTTTTACGGACTCCGGAAGTGAGATTGAAAATGACAACGGTACTGCTAGCCGACGACCACCCGGTGGTCCGACAGGGCTTGAAGGCGCTCTTAGAGGCAGAGGGGGATTTCAATGTAGTGGGCGAGGCTTCGGACGGCCTGGACGCCCTCGCGATGACCGAGCGGCTACAGCCGGACGTCCTCCTGGCGGACATCATGATGCCGGGCCTGAACGGCCTGGAGGTGGTGCGCCAGCTGAAGACGCGCGCCCCCCGCACCAAGGCGATCGTGTTCTCCATGCACGCCACGGACGCCCATATCCACGAGGCGTTCCGTAACGGGGCGTACGGATACCTGCTCAAGGGCTCCGGCGCGGAAGAGATGGCCGAGGCGGTGCGCACCGTGACGACGGGTCGGCGCTACCTGACTCCCTCGGTCTCGGAGCGGCTGATCGACGCCTATCTGGACCACGCGCAGACCTTTGGCCAGAAGGACGCGTACGATGACCTGACGAGCCGCGAGCGCGAGGTCTTCCAGCTTGTGGCGGAGGGTCTGACCAGCGCCCAGATCGCCGACCGGCTCTGCATCAGCCCCCGCACCGTGGAGATCCACCGCAGCAACGCCCTGCGCAAGCTGAGTCTGAAGAGCCAGAGCGAGGTGGTCCGGTACGCGGTGCAGCGCGGCCTTATCACTCTGGAATAAAAACAAGGCGGGCCGGCCGGGCAGCGAGATTCTCACTGCCCGGCC
>Ga0065721_10051489_pt1 | contig 14481 bp, 15 predicted proteins | sample Mesricmetagenome_FD_59108 | JGI IMG/M metagenome (GOLD analysis project Ga0065721, IMG submission 59108) | Mesophilic microbial community from rice straw/compost enrichment Sample: eDNA_1 v2 (version 2) | ecosystem: Engineered > Solid waste > Grass > Composting > Bioreactor | place: USA: Davis... | reverse complement strand
GGACGCTCGCCGTGGACCGCCTCTACGGCGTCGAGCCACTGGGAGACGGATACGTTGGCGAGAGCCAGGAACCGCATCATGGCCTTGTCGGGCTTCACGGTCAGGCTCGAGGACTCGCCGGTCCAGCATGAGGTCATGGTGTCCTCGAGCCGGGCAGCCTGGGACAGGCCCGGAACGTAGCAGACGATCACGTCCGTCCCGCGTGCCGCGTCCAGGGGCTCGGATCGGTCGGCTGCGTGGACTGCATCGGCGATCTCCGAGGCGAGGAGCGCTGCCGTGCGCGAGCGTATCTCGGAAGGGTTCTGCCGCGGAAAACGCCGATGCACCGCTTCGGAGACGGCCTCCACGAGCGTGTCGAAGGCGCCCGAATGCCTGATGTCGTCGAGGAGCTCGGCGATCTCCGTCGCGTGGTCGATGCCTGCGTCCAGAACCGCCTCGGCCCTTGCTGACGACCCGCTGGAGAAGAAGGCGGACACGGCCGCGAGGGTCGCCTCGCGCGACCAACCCGGCCCGCCCGCGCGATAGCGGCGGAACCCGGCCTTGGCGACGATCCTGTCGATGGCGGCCTCGGCCTCGGGCGAGCGTATCGCTGCCCGCGCCGCATCGCGAGAAGTCCTCGCGCCGGCGACCGCCGCTTCCGGTATCTCCGGCTTCCTGTTCTTCATCATGCCGCCCTGCTGCGTTCCGCCCGAGCGTCAGCGGGTGGCTGGAAAGCGTCAAGCGCGGGGCAAGGGGAGTGGATCCTGCGCCATCTCCGCGACGGCTTCCGCGTGAGCCTGGACCACGACGCCCTCCAGGAACGGGATGTCCGCCGTGTCCGGAAGGCCGGAACGGGAGGCGGCCTTCTCGACGTCCCCGAGCAGCGCCACGATCTCCTTGCCGACCTCTTCCGGGTCGATCCGTCCCCGCTTCACGTCAAGGAGATGCGCGGCCTCGGGCCGCGGCAGGGTGATGTGGCCCTCGGAGAACAGCTCCATCGCCTCGTAGCCGATGCGCAGCGCGTGGCTCAGTGCCTTCCAGTCCTTGCCCGCCGCATCGCGGGAGCGCCGGGCGCGCTCGCCGTAGTCGGCGACGACGCCCTCCGCGATCGCGATCGCCTCCTCGAGCGGGACGGTCTCGGCCGCCATCTTGCTCGCGACCCGCAGGTGACGGATGACGCGGCCGGTCGCCATGGTGCGCGGCTCCTCGTGCACGTGCTCCGACCCGACAGCCGCGATGACGGCGTCGATGTGAGGCCCGAGCTTGTCCTTCGGCCCGAAAGCATCGGCAGCCTGCCGCAGCGCCGCCACGGCCTTCTCGGCGGCCTCGACGCGTTCGCCTTTCAGGCCGTAGGCCAGCGCCTGCCGGCGGCAGTAGCCGAGGAACTTGCCGGATTCCCTGGACAGCACCCGTTCCGGGTTCGCCTCGAGCGCGGCCCATGCTGGATGCGGCTCGGCGCGGTGGAACCGCCGCGGAGCGAAGAGCATCTCGAGCGCCATGGGCTGGCCCGTCACCAGCAGGTTGATGAACCTCAGGAGATCGTGGCGCTCGTCGTCGACGTCGTCCTTCGTGTTCGGCCTGGAGGAATCGGACGTGCCGTCATCGTTCGACGACCAGCCGACGCGGCCAAGCAGGATGTCCCTGGGGGCAGGAATCCAGACGCTCTTGTAGTCGGTGTCGGAATCCTCCGTCGCGGTCCCGAAAAGGTGCGATCCGTGGAGGATGCTCGCAACGAGGCGCGCGTCCATCGTCGTTCCCCTTGATGTTCCGTTGCGGCTTCAGTCTCGTTCGCGCCGAAGAGTCCCGCAAGTCCTATGCTCCGCGTCGCGGACCGACCGAACTTACCCGACCCTCCCGCAGGACACGACCCGCTTGCCGGCCGTGGGCTCGCGCGGTATCTACCCCGCATGTCAACAAGGACCAAGATCAGGGCGCTTCTCATCGATCCTTCCTTCCAGTCCGTGCGGGAGGCCTTCATCGACGGCGGCTTCGAGTCCCTGCAGGAGGCAGTCGGCGGATCGATCGAGATCGCGCACGACTTCCCCAACGGCGACGTGCTCTACGTCGACGAGGACGGACTCGCCAAGGCGCATGACGCGATGTCCGGCAGGGACGACGCCTCGCGGGCATACATGTTCGACGTCGGAGCGCACCAGCCTTTCGCAGGCAGGGGCGTGATCGTCGGAGCCGAGGATGCCGAAGGCAGGCATACGGATGCCGGGATGGCGGTCGGCGAGGTGAAGGACATGGTCTCCTTCATCGCTCCGGCCGCCGCTTCCGCGCCCCAGGGCGGGCTGCCGAACTAGCAGACGGGTTCCTGCGAGGGCGTCCTGCCTTCCCGGATATCCATGGCGCAGCCTTCAAGGTCCAATCAGCCCCGGAGCGCTTCGTCCCTGCGGAGAGGCCTCTGCCGGGTGGGCTGCGCTAGCAAGCCACAGCATGTCTCGGGGAAGCGGGAAGACGCATCACGGGCAAGCGTCCGCATCCGTCCGCAGGCGGCATCAGGCCGGCCGGAAGGCCGGGGCACGGTCGCGGCCAGCCGTCAGGCACGTCGAGGCCTCGCAGCGCTTCCACCGCGAGGCGGACGTAGTCGGCGTTGCGGCCCGAGCGGCCTTCCGCGCGGAAGGCTTCCGAAAGCTCCTTCCCGGACGGCGAGCACGGGCGGTCGGCGACGTAGCAGAGCGCTTCGGCAGGGGAGCCGGAAGGCAGCACGATCCGCAGGCTTTCCCGGCGGTAGCCGTGCTCGGCCATCTCGCGGGCATGGAGGTAGTGCTCGACCTCCGTCTCGAGGCCGTCGGCGACACTGTAGGCGATCCCGACGCAGGCGCCGCCGGGAACCAGGCCAAGTACCACGCCCGGAGTCTCGGGAGTGCCCCGGTGTACCGTCGAGCGCACGCACCAGCGGCGCTGCCACCCGAGCGCGAGCGCGGGGACCGCTTCCCGGTAGCCGAAACCGGGATTCCACATCAGGGAACCGTAGGCGAAGACGAGCACCGTTGAATCCTTGCAGCCGTTCCTGTATCAGGATGTCTTCGGCCATGTCGGCCGTCCAGGACGGGAATCCTCAAGTTGAGGCAATTCGGAGCACGGGACAGACGGGAGCGAAGGCGCTGAGGAAACCGATTCCTCGCACCCTTTGTCGCGCCCCCTTTTCCGGAGTTCCAGATGACTGTCCAGGCCCAGGTCTCGGCCGCCCTCGAGGCGGCGTTCGCCTTCCATGCCCCCGCCTCTTCCCCCACGCTTCGCGACGCGAAGCTGCCCGGTTCCGACTTCCAGTGTTCCGACGCGATCTCCGCGGCTGCCCGCGCGGGCAAGCCCGGGCCTGAGCTGGCGGAAAGCATCGCCGCCGAGCTGCGTCGGTCGGCGCTGTTCTCGGCCGTGACGGTCACGGGGCCTGGCTTCCTCAACCTTACGCTCTCCGACGCGTCGGTCGAGCAGGCGGCGGCTGCGATCTTCGACGACCCGCGGCTCGGCGTTCCCGACGTCGGCAAGGGCCGCAAGGCTTTCGTCGACTTCGGGGGACCCAACATCGCCAAGCCGCTTCATGTCGGCCACCTGCGGTCGTTCGTCATCGGCGAGAGCCTGCGCCGCATCCTCTCGGAGGCCGGGTTCCGGACCGTCTCCGACATCCACTTGGGCGACTGGGGGCTGCAGATGGGCATGCTGCTGATGGAGGCGGGACGGCGCTGGCCCGGACTTGCCGTCCCGTACGGAGTCGACGTCGAGACGCTCGACGGGCTTTACCGCGACGCTTCGGCGGCATGCCGGGAGGATCCGGCCGCGCTTGCGCAGGCGCGTGACCTGACGCGGCGGCTCCAGGAAGGCGAGCCGCCGCTCGTCGCCGCGTGGAGCCGGATGCGGGAGGCGTCTCTCGCCTCCGTGCGCGAGGCATGCTCGACGCTGGGGGCGCATTTCGACCTCTTCCTTGGCGAGTCCGACGTGAACGGGGACATCGGACCGATGGTGGATGCCCTCCTTGCCTTCGGGATCGCAAGGGAAAGCGACGGAGCGGTCGTCGCGGACGTGTCCGAGGGCGAGCCTCCGCTCATCCTGAGGAAGTCGGACGGCGCCGCCCTCTACGGCTCGACCGACCTCGCCACGCTGCGGCGGCGGGCCGAGGCGGGCGCGTCTCTCGCCGTCTACGTAGTCGACAGCCGTCAGTCGCAGCATCTCGAGGCCGTGTTTTCCGTCGCCCGGCGCGCGGGTTACGCGGAAGGGATGGAACTCGTCCACGCGGGCTTCGGAACCGTGAACGGGCCTGACCGCAAGCCTTACCGGACACGGGACGGCGGAACGGCACGGCTCGACGCGCTGGTCGCGGAAGCCGTCGCGAAGGCCCACTCTCGTCTGGAGACGGGAGGCCTTTCGGGGCAGGAGGCGGCCTGCGCCGTCGGCGTCGGCGCGCTCAAGTTCGCGGACCTGTCGTCCGACCGGCTGACGGGCTACGTTTTCGACGCCGAACGGATGACCGCATTCGAGGGCCGCACGGGGCCTTACCTGCAGTATGCCTGCGCGCGGATTTCCGCGATCGCGGAAAAGGCCGCCGAGGCCGGGATCGTGCCTGCAGGCAAAGTTGCGTGCGGGCATCCCGCCGAGAGGGCGCTCCTGCTGGAATGTCTGCTTTATCCCGGGTCCGTGGAGGCGGCCGTGCGTCGGCTGCAGCCTTGCGAGGTCGCGGAGCGGGCCTTCCGGACCGCCCAGGCTTTCAGCCGCTTCTACCGGGAATGCCCGGTAATTGGCGGGGGAGCCGACGCCCGGCCGCGGCTAGCGCTGTGCCTGCTTGCGGGGAGGGTGCTTGGCCGGTGCCTCCACCTTCTGGGGATCGATGTGCCGAAGCGGATGTGACGGTCAGTCAAGGCCGCGGGAGTTGGCGCGCCAGTCAGCTGCGGAACGAAGACGGCCAGCGATCTCGTCGGCCCGGGCCTCGGCGTGCTCCCTCGCGATGAAGGCCAGCGCCTCCTCGCAGGGAATCCACCCGAGCGCGCCAAAGGACTGCGGGTGCCGGTCGGGGTACGGATAGCCCTCTTCGTCGTGGCCTACATGGACCCTCATGCCGTCATCTTCGCCGAAGCGGACCTGGACTGCCACGAAGTCGTAGGACTTCCTCAGCCTCGCGGGGGCGGGCATGTATTCGACCGACGCGATCCTGTGACGCTCGATCCTCACGCCGCGTTCCATGAGGCCGTCGAAGCGGAGGAGGTAGACATGCGCGGAGGCTGACACCAGGTCTCGGTCGACCGGGACGGCGAGGGGGGTGCCGCGGGGCAGCCTGATCACGTCCGGCAAGGGACGGACCGCGTAGCCTTCCGGGCAGGAGGCAAGGGCTTCGCTGGCCGTCAGGCAGCCATCGCCCGAGCCTAGCGGCAGCCGTCCGTGGCCGAGGTTTTCGTATACGGCGCAGAGCCTGTCGTCGACATGCCAGCGGGAGCCGACGAGCTGCGCCGCGGTGTCCTTGAGGATTGTCGTCACAGGATTCATCAGGGCTTACTCCGATGCCCGATGATGGATGCCGCTGCGCTGCGTGGTCAACAAGCCTTGCGTTTCCTTGACGGGGAATGCAGGATTCATGGGATATCGCAGAGACAGGAATCCTTGCCTGACAAGCCCTCTCTCGCGGAGATGCCGATGAGCGGTCCCGCCGAACGCTTCTTGTCCGCCGTGGAACGCGCCGCGGAAAGGACCGACCATCCATACGGAGGCCTGGCGTTCCGAAGGCTGGGCGAGGCCGTCTGCTACGCCCGGCTCTCGCGGCTCGGCCCGCGCACCGTGGAGATTTCCGGAATGTTCGCCCCCGTCCGGGGAGGGGGAAGGCACGCCATGGCCCTCATTTCGTTCCTGGCGGACCTGCACGGCGTGACCCTTAGGCTCGTGGCAGCCTCGTCAGTGCCGTCAAGAATGGACACGGCCCGCGTGGCGGAGTGGTACCGCGACTTCGGCTTCGTCGGGTCAAGGCCCGATGCGTCAGGAGGCGTGCCGATGGCCAGGCTGCCTGGCCGCGTCTTCCGGAATTCCGCGCCCGTCAGGATAGCCTGCTGAGCCGTCTCCGGACGGTCTGTGGATTGGCTGACCGGGACGCTGGCGCCGTCCACAGCCTGGGCTGGTGGCTTGCCAGGGCAAGCCCGAGATTCCGCTGGAGGCCCGAATCCGGGCTTGCCCTGGAGAGAAGAAGAACAAGATGAGTGACAGGAAGGCGCCTGCCCTGGACATCGCCGCGTTGATTTTCGGCGAGAACGACACCGCCATCTGCTGGGTCCAGATGCCGGAGGAAGAAGCGAAGGCCCGTTTCGACACGATCAGCCGGGACGAGGAGGGTCCTTACCTCGCCGACTCCTCGGGCAGGCATCTGCGCATCGGCAATTTCGACGCGGCGGCCTTCGACGAGGCGCTTGGCAGCCGGGAGTTCTTCATTTACGCCCTCGACGAAGAGGGCATGGTGGTCGACCAGTACGGCATCGACGCGGTCCGTCCCGCGCCGGCGAACGCTTACGGAGCCTGAGATGCAGCAGGGCGAAATCGTGGTCGGAACCGTCAGGGGCATGCGCAACGGCAAGTACGTCGTCGTGCGCCGCGACGGCTCGACCATCGACGTCGCCTTCGACGGCAACGCGTCTCCCCTGATCGGCGGCGACGTGATCGGCAGGGTGACCTACGGGGACTTTGGCGAAGCACGTATGACGCTCAGGAAGAGCATCCTCGACGTCGTCTTGGAGGGGAAGGTCCAGATCTTCCCCATGGGCATGCGGCCCGACCTGACCGCCAGGGCGCTCGCCAAGATGCTCGCCCGCGCCAAGTCCGCCGTGATCGCCCCCGGCGCGGGAGTCTCGATCGAGCGGTCTCCCGTTAGCCGCGACCCCGACCTCGCCTGGGCGATGTCCGCTTTCCAGCCCGAAGCCGAACGTCTCTCGATCGCGCTCAACGTCATCGACGTGAAGGCGGTGGCGAAGGCCCAGTGGCAGCCAGCCGCGCTGCGCGACCTCGCGCTGCCAGCCGACATCGAGGGCAACCGCCGGACGATGAACGACCTGGCCAGGCTGCTGCGCTCGGGCTTCCACCCCGACTGCAACCGCATGGTGGAGAACCATACCGGGAACCGCGAGATTTCCGTCAACTTCGTCCTGCCCTACTCGCCCTTCTCGGGCGCGCTCGGATTCGCACGCGACGTGGCGCGGATGGACCTCGGCACATTCCCGGCGGTCAGGCTGAGCATTTCCGAATCCCGCCGCATCTCGTCGGCCCGCTACGTGGCGCTGGCGCTCGCGCACAACCGGCTCGGGGCCGGCCTCGGCATCCAGGCCGACGTGGGCGGCTCTCCGCGCGCGGCCCACATGGCGGCATGTTTCGCCGACGCGGCTGCCGCGCTCGCCTTCCTCGCGGCAGGGGGCCGCAGGGAAGCGATCGAGGAATACGCGCTGCTCAAGGAGGCTTCGCTCCGCTTCGGGCTGGACCGCGCCACTGGCGCACTGCGCGAAGGCGTGCTCGAGGAGGGGACCGCCCGTGCCCTGAGGGCCGCGCTTGCGACCGTCATTCCGGAAGCGGCCACTCCCAAGCAGATCGTCAGCGAAGCCGCGAAGATCGCGCGCAGGACGGCCCTTCCAGCCTCTCGCTTCTCCGGCGTGCAGGCCCCGACCGAACAGGAGGCGGCCGCGGCGGAGCAGGCCGCCCTGAAGATCGGCCGCGACCTGCGCGACGCGCCGATGGACGCGGTCCGACGGATGGCCCGCCTCTACAGGAAGGACATCGCGGCGCTCGTGTACGAACACCGCGGCAACGAGGCGGCTTCCGCCCGACTGGTCGCCTTCGGTGCCGCCCACGTGCCGATGCGGATGGACTTCGTGTTCGAGGAGGAGACGGCCAGGCTTCCCGTCCACGCTGACGCGGCCGTGGCCAGGGCAACGGAAGTCATCTCGAACAGGGACCGCCTGGCTCGCCGCATCCTCGCCCGCCGTCCCGCCGAGGACGACGCCATCGAGTTCGGAGAGCCCCTGCCTGGCCTCTAGGCGGGGACGGGCGCGCCGGAACCCGGCTCGAAGAGCGGCACGGGACGCAGGGTTCCTGAAGGAATGCGCCAGGCGGTGGAAGCAAGCGGCCTCGGGGCCGCATAGAGCCATGGCTGCTGCGCCAGTGTCTGCCGCTTGAGCTCGCGGTGCTGGGCGAAGGACGGGTGCGAGGACTCGACTTCCATCCAGGCGTCGAACAGCCGCCCCTCGCGGCCGAGAAGGACGTCGGCCATTCTCAGCACGATCAGGTTTGGCCTCGCCGCGGGCCTGTCCTTCAGGAGCGCCGCGACGGCTTCCCGCTCGCGCCCCGGTCCCAGCCGGTCTGCGATGATGCCCAGCGCCAGCCCCGCCGAGCGGGCAACCCCCGCGCGGCAGTGGACCAGCATCGATCCCCTCTCGTGCTCGCGTCCGAAGGAGAGGGCCGCCTCCACGTGGCTCTCGTGCGGGAGCGCGATTTCGGGGCTGGGATCGTCGACGTCCTCGAACATGAGGACGAGCTGTTCGGGATGGGGAAACGAGTGGAAGCGCAGGCCGTGGCGCATTCCCGGATCTTCGATCGTGAGAACGGCGTCGAAGCGCCTCTTGGTCTGCTTGGCCGTGGCCAGGGAAGCCACTTTCACCGTGCCGCGCATGGTTTTGCTCCGTTGATCGTTTCAGTGCCCGAGCCGATCATTTCGGAGAAAGGATTCCCCAAATGCAAGGACTCTCCGACGATGAAGTCCACCGCCATCACCAAAGGAAGGTGGTCAGCGAGTTCTTCCGCAGGTCGACCAAGACGCTCGGGTCGGTCGTCAAGGAGATCTCAGGCGCTGTCCAGGAGAAGTTCCCGAGGGGCCGCCGCCTCGACGGACAAGGACTGAAGTCCCTTTTCGGCTCCGTCGACGCGCTGGTCACCGAAGGGATGGTCTGCGTCGCCGCCCGGCGGGCCGAACGCCCCGCGACGCGCGGCCGCCCCAAGGGCGAGGCTTACGAATCCCTCTACGTGATCGCCGTCTGGGAGGAATCGGAGGCCGCCATGCGCAACATGGCCTTCAGGCTGCATTCCCTCAGGGTCTACGGGACGCGAAAGAAGGTGGTCCTCGACGCCCGGACGCTGCCGCTGCAGTTCAGCAGGCATGCCGCGGCGCGTTTCTACGACCGAGGCATCAGGCCCGAAGAGGCGGCCGCCACCCTGGGCAGCTTCGTCCACGAATGGTCGCTGATACCGGTCCTTGCAGAGGATGCGCTCGCCGGGATCGGAGCCATGAGGCTCGCGCTGCCCGGTCCTTCCGGAGGACTCATGCTCGGAAGCTTCGACCCGCACGCGGCGGTGCCGCAGGGACTGCGCGTCACCTTTGACCAGCACGGAGCATGGATGGAGGACGTTCCCGCCTCTCCAATGGAGCCAGGCCTCTACTGCGTGAACACCTATGTCAGCGGCGCCCACCTGAGGCCCGAGCAGCAGGACTACAGGCGCTGCCTCGGGATTTGGAGGGACGCGTGCGGACCGGCATACGAGGCGGCGTTGGGCGAGCGTACATGGCCCGGCAGGGAGATCGGAAGCGGCGAGGGCCCATCCGTCGACCATACGGTCGAAGAGGCCCTTGCCACCCTGGTCGTCCATCCCGAGGCGCTGCGCGCCGCGGGCAACCTGACGCGGGACGTTCCGGGATGGCAGGTCCCCGGGAAGGAGCCTCGCGATTATTCCCCGAAGTCGAACAGTTCCCAGAACCTGACCCATTCGGCGTAGGGCACCTTGCCGTCGAATGCCGCACGGTGCATCCGCGCGTCGAGGTCGTCGCCCTCTCGGAGGCCCGGGATCCAGTGAACGTACCAGTCCGGCATCTCGCCGACCGGGCGCGCCTCGCACACCTCGACCAGCCTTTCGGCCCGCTTCGCCCTGCCGGCCTGGTCGTCAGGGCCGTCGACCAGCTGCCATCCGAGGTCGGAGAGCAGGTCGACGGCGGATTCCGCCACGATGCCCTCGTTCCCGTTCAGGTAGAAGTCGGCGCATATCTCCCCGCGCCTTCTCAGCTGCGCGACGATGTCTCCGGCGCGTTCCCAGCTGCCCTTGTATTCCTTGCCCGTCGTGCGGAGCTTCCAGAAGGATGAGCAGAGGCTGCCGTACAGGTCCACGGCGAAAGCCTCGTCAGCTGCCGCTGCGCGGGCCTGGTCCGACGCAAGCAGGTGGGAGGGGAGGGATCCCGGCGCGAATCGCGCGTTCCTGGGCTGCTCACTGGAATCGACGAACGCTATGTCATCCGCCGCGAGCAGCACGGTTCCATGCACGAAGCAGCCAGCCGGCGACCTCCGCCGCCACGAGCCGCTTTCGGGCAGTCCCGGATGGAGGGTCTCCACGCGCCTGCCGTCGGGCAGCCGCGCGCCGTAGACGCCGGCCAGCTTTCCGGCGACCCAGAGGCCAGTCGCCTGGCCGTGCCTGGTCTCCCAGAAAAGGGGGCCTTCCCACTGCCTGCGGCCGTTGGCTACTGTCATCGTGCCCGGAGGGGGCGCGCCGAATTCTATCAATGGCTTCGGCAGGGCCTTGAACGGATGCATCCCGTCGCCTCGCCTTCCTATCGAGTGTTGGCTTTGGCGGCCCCTATTAAACGAAGCGTCGACAGGTGCAACCTTATTCTGGAGCTTTCAGGCAAGCTTTATGCTGCCCGCTCCGGTAATGCGGCCGATGAGGCGCGACTGAAGCCCGCTTTCAACGAACAGGCATGCGGCAACGGTCTCGGCCATGTAGTCAACGCCCTCGCGCCGCGCGGCCATGACGATGTCGCTCCAGCCCATGGTGGTGTGGCGAGAGGCCTCCTCGCGGAAAAGGTCCCAGGCCGGGCTGTCGAAGCGGCCGATGTCGTGGCCGGTCCACAGGCATTCCGAAATCACCGCGTGCGCAATATGGTTCAGCGCCGCGCAGACCCACAGAAGCGCCTTCGAGGGCGATTCGAGGTCGTCGTGCGACACCAGTTCGGGATTGACGACGATGCAGGGGCCCTCGTTGGCGGCCATGGCCTTGAAAGCCAGTGCTTCGGGGTCGTCGCTGCGGATCACGGACAGGAAGCGCCAGCCGTGCAGGTAAGAAGGCAGCGCGGCGCGCTCGCCCTGCGGGTCGCTTCCTGCAATCAAGTCCTTGTCAGAATCCTGCTTCCGCATTCAATCCTACTCCTACGCTACGTGCCCGGCCCTCTCAGGTGCGGTTTTCAACCACACCCATGAGGCCTAGTCAACAGGTTCCAGAAGGATTCAAGGCTGTTCGTCAGGATTCGTTTTGCATTGAGACGCCGCAGTCCCGGCAAACCAAAAGGATTCACTACTGACATGCTTGGATAATCTTGATTCCGATGGCTGTCCGCTTTGAATTCTTGGCCTGGATCCTTGTCCGGAACTGGTCCGGCTTCCTCTACGGAGCCCCCGCGGTCACGGGCGCGTCCGCGTCGGACCTCTCGATGGAAACCCATTTCCCTGAATGCGAGGAATCCTGCCGCTTCAGGAACCTGTATCCCTTGGCTTTGCGCCAGTCCTTCACGTCGTCGTTAAGGTTGTCGAGAACGAAGTCTCCTTCCGTCGTGCGAAGGGTGAGCACGGCGTGGCCTTCTCCGTTGGCCCGCCTGACCACCGTCATGAGCAGGTTCGACAAGGAAACTCCGGCCTCCGCCGCTATCCTGCGCCTTTTCTCGAGCGCGTAGTCCTCGCAGTCGCCGCCGGCTCCGGGGTATGACCAGACCTCGTCCTTGCCGTGCATCTCCAGGTCGGTCATCGGCGTGACGGCCTTGTTGACCTCGAGGTTGATGGCCCGTATGGCCTTCCACGCGGCGGCGTCCAGCTTCGCGGGACCCTTGTCGTCGAGCCGGAGGCACTCGTCCGGATTGGCCCGGCAGAATTCGTAGTGGCCGATCGGCTGGCTGGTCCGGCCTCCGGTTGCCATCGATGCCGCGGCAGCGGCCGACGGAAGGAGCGCCGTCGCAGCGGTGACCGCTAGGGCTGTCATGAACGGGGATCGAGTGTCTTTCTGGATCATCGTCTCCTGCCTTCGGGGACACCGATACCAGAAGGATACGTTGTGGCCAACCAAGGATTCGCGCAAGGACTCGATACAGGCGAGGCGTCGCAGCAATGTCACGGCCGTGCGGCAGGACTGTCCAGCACGGGCAGGGGCGCTCCGGCACGCATCACGAGTATCCATGCGGCGTGGGTCGCGGCGTTGGGATCCACCGCCACGTCGAGGATGTCGGGGGAGGTCATGTCGATCGCCTGCACGGGGCCGTAGAGGGCTTCCGCCCGCGCCGGATCGTCCGTGACGAAGAGGATGCCGAACTCGCGGCCTAGCTGCCCAGGGTCCCCGACATGCCTCGCCCATTCAGGGACGTCGCCGCTGCCGGGGCAGCGCAGCCCGAGATGCTCGAACAGGACGTTGGCATAGGCCGTACGGGCCTCGCCTTCCAGGTCCTCGTCATAGTCATTCCAGGAGATCTCGTTCCACCAGGCGCTTTCGCACGCGGGTCGGCAGGCGGCTCCCGGCTGTAGCGGTTCAAGGCTGCCGTGCCAGAGCACGTCGGGCAGGCGGCCGATGAAGAAATCGGCCATGTCAGGCGGCTTCCATGAAGGGAGCGGCGGCTTCTCCGCAAGCCGCGCCGACGAACGCCGCGAAAAGCGGATGGGGGGCGAGCGGACGCGACTTCAGCTCCGGATGGAACTGGACGGCCACGAAGAAGCGCAGGTCCGGATACTCCACGGCCTCCGGTAGCGTGCCGTCGGGAGAAAGCCCCGTCACTCGCATGCCCGCCTGCTCGAGCCTTTCCCTGTAGGCGACATCGACTTCGTACCTGTGCCGATGCCTTTCCGAGATGCGGGTGGTTCCGTAGGCCGCCGCGATCTTCGATCCTTCTTCCAGGACCGCCGGATAGGTGCCGAGCCGCATGGTGCCGCCCATTCCCTCCCGGGCCGGACTGCGCCGACCCTCGCCGTCCAGCCAGTCCGTCATCATGCAGACGACAGGATCGGGCGTGGGACCGAACTCCGTCGATGACGCGTGCCGCACGCCTGCGCTTCGGGCCGCCTCGATGCACGCGACCTGCATGCCGAGGCAGATGCCGAGGAAAGGCACGTCGTTCTCGCGGGCGTAGCGGACCGCGGCGATCTTGCCCTCGCTGCCGCGGGATCCGAAGCCGCCGGGAACGAGCACGCCGTCGTAGCCGGAGAGATGGCGTTCCGCTCCGTCCCGTTCCACGTCCTCGGCGTCGATCCAGGAGACGGACAGCTTCCTGCGGTGCAAGGCTGCCGCATGGGCCAGGGCCTCGCCGAGGGACTTGTAGGCGTCCTTCAGGCCGTATTTCGCGACCACCGCGATCCTCGTCTCCCCGCGCGCCTCCGCCATGGCGGCGACCAGGCATTCCCATGCCGAAAGGTCGGGCGCGGGGGCGAAGTCGATCCCGAACGCGGCGAGCACCTCCCTGTCGAGGCCCGCGCGGTGGTAGGAGAGCGGGACCTCGTAGAGGTTGCCGACGTCGAGGGCCTCTACGACAGCCGATTCCCGGACGTTGCAGAAGAGGGAGAGCTTGCGCCGGTCTGCTTCCGGAACGGGACGGTCGGACCTGACCAGCAGCACGTCTGGCGCGATGCCGAGCGACTGCATCTCCTTCACCGAGTGCTGCGTCGGCTTCGTCTTGAGCTCGCCCGCGCTTGCGATCCAGGGAAGGAGCGTCAGGTGCAGGTAAACCGCGCCGCCCCTGGGCAGCTCGTTGCCCAGCTGGCGGATGGCCTCGAGGAACGGCATTGCCTCGATGTCGCCGACGGTTCCGCCGATCTCGCACAGCACGAAGTCGAACCCGTCGCTTCCCTCCAGGATGAAATCCTTGATCTCGTTGGTGACGTGGGGAATGACCTGGACGGTGGCGCCGAGGTAGTCCCCCCGCCTCTCCTTCTCGATGACGTTCATGTAGATGCGTCCGGCGCTGACGCTGTCCCGGCCCGTGGCCGGCCGCCCGGTGAAGCGCTCGTAGTGGCCGAGGTCGAGGTCGGTCTCGGCTCCGTCGTCCGTGACGAACACCTCGCCGTGCTGCTGGGGCGACATGGTGCCGGGATCGACGTTGAGGTAAGGGTCGAGCTTGCGGAGCCTGACGCTGTAGCCGCGCGCCTGGAGAATCGCGCCGAGGGCCGCGGAGGCCACTCCCTTGCCGAGGGACGACGCGACGCCGCCCGTGATGAAGACATACCGTGCCATCGGACCAGAGCCTCCCTCGCTGCCTAACCGAGGGTCCGGGACGGCTATGAAACCCGCAACGCCTGGTCAGGCGACGGCTGCGGAAAGGCGTGCCGACATCGCCGCGTCGACGGCCCGCTTCGTTGCCTCGCGGGTCCCGCTCGTCGCCTCGAGGATTTCCTTCGCCTTGGCGAAGTCGAGCGACCTGTAGGAACCGACCTCCGGCCTCAGCAGGACGTCCGGCAGGAAGCGGTGGGCCTTTAGCGAGACGACGGAGCGCTGGAGGAGCTGGCTCGCCCCGTAGAGGGCCTCGACCGCCGTGGG
>Ga0065721_10051488_pt1 | contig 14484 bp, 11 predicted proteins | sample Mesricmetagenome_FD_59108 | JGI IMG/M metagenome (GOLD analysis project Ga0065721, IMG submission 59108) | Mesophilic microbial community from rice straw/compost enrichment Sample: eDNA_1 v2 (version 2) | ecosystem: Engineered > Solid waste > Grass > Composting > Bioreactor | place: USA: Davis... | reverse complement strand
CGGCATACGAGATCGGTCTCGGCATTCCTGCTGAACCGCTCTTCCGATCTGATACAGGTACGCCTGCTCACTTCCACTTTGCGGTCGGTTGTGAGCAGGCGTACCTGTATCTGCGACTGAGGATTGTAGTATCCCTGACCGGCAAATTTTCCATCAGCAAAAAAAACTTCCACGACATCGGCGGGAGCCGGATTCCCCTCGGTTCGATCTACTTCATTGGCAAAAATCCAGGGATGACCATTGGCGATGCGGGGGGCGATTTTCCTTTTCAGGTGAACTTTTTTCATACAGAGGCCGCAAGCTACTTAAATTATGACAGCACCTTTGCGCAAAGCCCTGTTAATCCCCGGTTTCAGGACATTTTGTCCCCTAATTCCCCGTTGGCAATATTCTTGTCAGTCCTACCTTTGCAAACAATTTTGTATTGGATATGAAGAAAAACGATTTGCAGGAAAATGGCCAGGAACAGGAGCAGGACACTTCTGTGAATATCAATGTCGATGAAAACATCGCGGGTGACCAGCATTTGAACGAGCCTGTTGCAGAGGAATCTGAGGTTGAGCGTTTGAAGCAACAGCTGGATGAGTGGAATGATAAATATCTGAGGCAGGTTGCCGAGTTTGATAATTTCAGAAAGCGTACGCAACGCGAAAAAATTGAACTGATCCAGACCGCCGGCAAAGACGTGATATCAAGCCTGCTCGAAGTATTGGACGATACCGACAGAGCGCAGCAACAGCTGGACACCGCCCAGGATCTCTCACAGGTGAAAGAGGGTGTTCAATTGGTTTTTTCAAAGCTTCGCAATACATTGGCGGGCAGGGGACTGAAGCCAATGGAATCTGTGGGCCAGGAATTCAACCCCGACCTGCACGAAGCGATCTCGGAGGTAGAAGCCGCAGAAGACATGAAAGGTAAAGTTGTAGCTGAAGTACAAAAAGGCTACTATCTGAACGACAAGATCATTCGTTTTGCAAAAGTTGTAGTTGGCAAATAGTTGCCGGTGTCCGTTAATTGACGGACCATTCATATTTTGAATTCTTATGGCTAAAAGAGATTACTACGAAATATTGGGAGTGAGCAAAAACGCTTCGCAGGAGGAAATCAAAAAATCCTACCGCAAGGTGGCTATGCAATACCATCCCGACCGTAACCCTGGAGATAAAGTTGCTGAGGAAAAATTCAAGGAAGCTGCAGAAGCTTACGAAATCCTGAGCGACCAGGAAAAACGGGCACAATACGACCGCTTTGGACACGCAGGTGTGAGCGGCAACGGACGCGGACCACACCCCGGCGGCATGAACATGGACGATATCTTCAGTCAGTTTGGAGATATTTTCGGTGAAGACATTTTCGGAAGCTTTTTTGGCGGCGGTCAAAGAAGTCGCGGCGGACAAAGAGCACGCGGCACCAGAGGATCCAATCTTCGCATCAAACTAAAACTGAATTTCGAAGAGATCGCGAAAGGCGTTACAAAAAATATCAAGGTCAAAAAATATGTTACCTGCAACGTGTGTAGCGGTAGCGGTGCACGCGATAAAGGAAGCATTCAAACCTGTAGCACCTGTGGTGGCAGCGGACAGGTACGCAAGGTGACCAACACTTTCCTTGGACAAATGCAGACAGTAACCACATGTCCTGTTTGTAATGGTGAAGGTTCTACCGTTACAGCCAAATGCGGACAATGTCGTGGTGAAGGCAGAATGTACGGTGAAGAAACAGTAACAATCGATATTCCTGCAGGTGTTCAGGAAGGAATGCAGTTGAACATTAGCGGGAAAGGTAATGCTGGTGAACGCGGTGGTTCTCCTGGCGACCTGATCATCCTCATCGAAGAAGAACCACACAAGGAATTACAACGTGACGGATTGAATGTTGTGTACGATCTGCATATCTCTTTCACTGATGCAGTATTTGGCACCCAGCTCGAAGTTCCGACCATTGATGGCCGGGCTAAAATTAAAATTCCACCAGGAACACAAAGTGGAAGAATATTCAGATTGAAAGGGAAAGGATTTCCCGCCATCAACAGTTACGAAAAAGGCGATCAGCTTGTGCATGTAAATATCTGGACACCGCAAAACCTGAGTGCGGATGAAAGAGCTTTGCTGGAGAAGTTGAGCAACTCGCCCAATTTCAAACCAAATCCGGATAAGAATCAGAAATCGTTTTTTGATAAGGTGAAGGAAATGTTCTCCTAAATCATTAGCTATTCATCCTTTTTTCTTTTCTTATTGCCATAGATGTTTTTAGCGTGTTGCACCAGCGTGAGGAATTCTTTCTGTGAATAATTGTCCATATCAGCTGAAGATTCTGCTATACGAAGAACATCATTCCACGAAGCATCTTTCACAAACCTCGATTTCCTTAGCATCGATCCAAACATGATCACCGCAGTTGCAAAACGATAGCTGGGCGCAAGTTTTGAGAATGAAGTAAACTGTAATGGCGGTGCAGCATGAAAGACACGCATACTGTCCGTACCCGGAAGTTTGTATTTCAATTCAAAATTGAGCGGATTACAATGACAAACATCTTTGCTGCGCGCAAAGAGAATTCCCTGTTGTGTAGGAATAATTTCAAACGCGATCATTGTAGAATACGCCGAACCAATTTCTCCACCTTCGACATTGGTATCTTTCTCTTTGATTGCTCCTGCTTTGTTATCAAAACCGATCACACGATATTCTTTCACATACGCAGGATCGAACTGAATATCCATTAATGCGTCATCGGCAACTGTATATAGTGTTTGCGCAAACTCTTTCAATAACACCTTTTCTGCTTCCGCATAATTATCGATGTAAGCAAAATTTCCATTCCCTTTTTGCGCGAGTGTTTGAATTTTGGAATCTTTATAATTTCCCATGCCGATGCCAAGACAGGTGAGATAAATACCTGCTTCGCGTTGTTCCAAAATCAGTTGTTCCAGTTCTTCGTCAGTAGACACCCCTACATTGAAATCACCATCGGTAGCAAGAATGATTCGGTTGTTGCCATTTGGAATAAAATGATTTTTGGCAACGCTGTATGCGAGCTTGATCCCTGATTCACCGGGAGTAGAACCTCCAGGCTGCAAACTATCAATGCGGCTTAAAATTTTTTCTTTTTCACAGCCTCCAGTGGTTTCCAAAGCAATTCCTACCGTACCACCATACACAACGATGGATACAGAATCTGTATCGCGCAGGTTGTTCACCAGACTCTTGAAACCACTTTTCAGTAATGGTAGTCGTGATGGATTGTCCATCGACGCAGAAATATCGATCAGGAAGACAAGATGTGTTGGCGGAAGACTGTCCAGTTTCAATTTTTTCGAAGAGAGTTGTGCAAACAGAAGTTGATGATGTTTGTTCCAGGGACAATCAGTTAATACAGCCCTGATGTCGAAAATTGTGTCGTTTGGTGGTTCTGTATAATCGAAGTTGAAATAGTTGATCATTTCCTCGATCCTCACTGCATCTTCAGGAACCATGGCCCCCATGGTCAGGAATCGTCGCACATTGCTGTAAGACGCACGATCCACATTCAGCGTGAGACTGGTGACCGGATAGGCAGATGTATTGATAAAGCGGTTTTCAACGATGCTGGCGTAAGTTTCATTGCCATTCATCCATTGTTGTTGCGTTTCGCGTTTGAGATTGACAGTAAGCGAAGCCAGTCTGTATCCATGCGCGGTTTTGGAATTGGAACTCTTTTTTAGTTTCACTTCCAGTGAACTTCCTGCAATAAAAACAATTTGCTGTTTTTGATAACCATCTGCCGAAAAACTGAGGGTGTCTACACTTCGGGAGTTCAGAATACCGAAGGTTCCATCGGAACCACTATAAAAGTTCAGGCCGCTACTATGAACAAGGATTGTTACATTTTGCAAAGGCATTCCCCATTCATCCTTTACAACACCCGTGATATAAAAATGTTGCGCGGTGGCAAGCAAAGGACAAAGGAAACACAGGGTAATATTTAATAAAATCTTCAAGACTATCTATAGGAAAGTACGAAACTTAACCCATATCGTCAAGAGGGATCGGCTAATTGATAGATTTCTTTAAGATTTCTTCCAAGGCCGTCATAGTCAAGTCCGTAGCCTACTACGAATTTGTTTGGAATGCTGAATCCGAGATAGTCAATTTTGAGCGGAAATTTAGTTGCTTCCGGCTTGTGCAATAGTGCAGCGATTTTGAGCGAACGAGGCTGTTGATGATCGAGTTTTGGGAGGAATTCTCCGAGGGTTTTTCCGGTATCTACAATATCTTCCACAATCACTACCTCACGGTCATAAAGATCCTGATCGAGACCGATGGCGGTGATAACATTACCGGTAGATTTTACTCCTTTGTATGATGCAAGTTTGATGAAACAGATTTCTGATTCTATAGTAAGATATTTGAACAGATCGGCTGCAAACATGAAAGAGCCATTCAGAATGGCGATGAAAAGCGGTCTTTTTCCTTTATAATCTTTGTTCAATTGATTGGCGATATCCCTGACACGTTCCTGGATGGTTTCTTCTGAAAGATAGGTATCGAAGGTTTTATCGTGAAGCGTGATCGCAGCCATTATTTCTTTTTTTTGATCTTCAGTTCCTGACCTATTTTAAGATCAGTGGTGGTCATTCCATTCCATTCTTTCAGTTCATCCAGCGTGATGCCGTACTGACGGCAAATAGAATATGCAGTTTCTTTGGCCTGAACGGTATGGTAAATAATTTCTTCAACCTGTGTTTCCGTTACCGGAATATCTTCAATTTGCGTTTGTACAACTATTTCATCGTTTTCCTTCACAGGCTGATACAGTTTGGGCATGGCAGGCGCATTTTCCTGCAGATATAATTTTTCACCCACAGCGGGTTGCATCCCTGGTTTGAGGAAATTATAATTCAAAAGTTCTTCCAGGCGAATGCCTTCTGTTTGTGCAATATCGTAAACAGTTTCACCTTCCTGCACAACATGAAATTCGCTGGCGCCTTGTTTTCTTTTGCGCTGAAGAAAGATCAGCCTGTCTTCTGACGCAACATCTTCTTCCTCCATATCATTGAACTCAAAAAGTCTTTTCAGTGAAATATCATGTTCATTGGCAACCTTAAGGAAAGATGTTCCTTCTGATACCACGATCACGCGTGTACGATTGATTTCAAATACTCCGGCAGGATATAATTGCTTCAGATCACGCTTTACTTTGGCGGGCTGGGCTGTTTCATTTTTTACTGTTGTCGTATTACTCGCCCAAATCGCATCTTCATTTTCCGGCTTTTTCATGTTCAGCGCGATAAGGGAATAGTCCTGCAACTGATAGTCTTCAATCAGTTTGATTAATATCTGTGGATATTTAGGATTCGTAGCATACCCTGCTTTTTTAAGTCCGTGAGCCCAGGCTTTGTAATCCAGAGGATCAAGCTCAAACAGTGATGCGTAATGTGGTCTGTATTTCAAAAAATCTGAATGATCGCGATATGATTGAAAAGCGTCGTCGTACTTGCGAAAACATTCGCCACGTGCATCATCATCATGATATACTCTTTCACCTTTCCAATCAGTTTTGCATTTGATTCCAAAATGATTGTTTGATTTCAGAACAAGCTGACTGGTACCGGCTCCTGTTTCATGAATACCCTGAGCGAGAGTTATGGATGCAGGAACGCCCGTGCGTATCATTTCCTCGATAGCAATGTCTTTGTACTTGTTGATATAGTTACGAACGGTCTCTGAAGATTGCGCGAAGAGAGCAGCCTGCGCAGTTGTCAGTAAAAGAATGATGGAAAGAATGTGTTTTTTCATGGATTTCAAAGGTTTATCAGGGAGCTTACAGTTTCCTGATCAAAAACAGTCCGTCTCTTACCGGCAGCATCAGCCTTTCAATATCCTGTCGCATCAACACATGATCGTTAAAGGCCTGAATCGCCTTTGCATTTTTTCCTTTGATCTCCGCTTCAAGTACCTGGCCGTGAAAGAGCACGTTGTCCGCTAAAATAAAACCATTTGGCTTCACAAAGGGGAAAACAAGGTTAAAATAATTGATATAATTCTCTTTGTCTGCGTCAATAAAAACCAAATCCCAGCTTTCCCTGATTTCACCGACTATTTTCAACGCATCGCCGATATGCAAAATTATCTTTTCTCTGAAAACACTTCGTTCAAAAAACCCTTTTGCCCTTGCGGCATCCTGTTCTCGCAGTTCAATTGTGTGTAATTGTCCATCGGAAGTGAGGCCTTTAGCAAGGCAAAGCGCACTGTAGCCGGTAAATGTTCCGATTTCCAATATCCGGGATGGTCGCAGCATGGTGCTGATCATCTCCAGAAACTTTCCCTGGAGATGTCCGCTAAGCATATGTGCATGGGCATGTTGTTCGTATGTGAACTGTGCTACTTCCGCAATCAGCGCGTCTTCGGCGGAAGTATACTTCTCTGCATATTGTTGTGCAATGGGATTTACAATATCCATCAAGGTAATTCAGGGTGATTTAAAGGTCCTTCATTGTGTTCAGCATCCATGGTAATTGGACCTTCGTGTGATGAAGAAATTAAAAGCAAACCAATAAAAGTCAGCAAACCGTTAATCAGGATTAGTTCAAGTCCGATCTGGAATTTGCCAAATAATTCTTTCTGATAGGTATCGAGCAAATAACAAACTACGGGCGCTGCAATAGCAACAATAGGTACCAGGCTTTCTTTGACTTTTCTGCGTGTAAGAATACCAAAAGCAAACAATCCGAGTAACGGTCCGTAGGTATAACCTGCTACTTTCAGAATCACACCGATCATACTTCCACTATTGATCCAGTGAAATATGAGTACGCAGATCAGAAATACAAGTGCAAAACAAAGGTGTACCGTTTTGCGTATCCTGTTTTTGTCTTTGTCAGTCCAGTCTTTTCTTCTTTTCAAACCAAGAATATCAATACAGAAAGAAGAAGTAAGCGCGGTGATGGCGCCGTCGGCACTGGGGAACAATGCAGATATCAGGGCAATGATAAAAATCACAGAGATTACTGCAGGCACACCCTCTCCCAGCGCGATGGTTGGGAAAAGTCTGTCTGGCGTGGTTTCAATTCCGTTTTGTCCGGCATACAAATACAACAAACCACCAAGGAAAAGAAACAGCAATACCACCCCGGCCTGTATCAGCGAAAAAGTGATCATGTTTTTTTGTGAGTCTTTCAGCGTTCTTACACTAATGTTCTTCTGCATCATTTCCTGGTCCATACCTGTCATGGTAATTGTAATGAAGGCCCCCGCAAGTATCTGTTTAAAGAAATACATGCTGCTGTTCGGATCGGGAATGATCATACGTGCGAATCCGGCATCGGTCATCTGATTCACGCCTTCGCTAAAACTAAGTCCCATTGAATTCAGAATGTAAATCACGCAAATTACCAGTCCGACCAGCATACAGGTTGTTTGTAGCATGTCGGTCCAGACGATAGTTTTTACGCCACCTTCATAGGTGTATAGCAAAATCATGAGCAGGATGACAAGCGTCGTGGCCCAGAAGGGAATACCATAGCTTGAGAGAATAGCATCCTGCAGGATCGCTACAACCAGGTACAGACGGGCTGTTGCACCCAGTGTTCGTGAGAGAATAAAAAATGCCGCACCTGTTTTGTAGGATGTAAAACCGAGTCGCTTACTTAAATAGTTGTAAATGGAAGTCAGATTCAGTCTGTAGTACAAAGGCAATAACACAAATGCAACGATGAAGTAACCGATCACGTATCCGATTACCATCTGGAAGTAGCCAAAGCCTTCAAATCCCCCATCGCCGAAAGGTTTACCTACGGCTCCGGGAACACTCACAAAAGTGACACCACTCAAAGAAGTACCAATCATTCCAAAGGCAACCACCATCCAGTTGGAACTCTTGTTTCCAATGAAGAAAGATTCGTTGTTGGCGTTCCTTGATGTGTAATAGGCTACGATCAGCAGGATCACAAAATATCCGACCACGAAGGACAGCAACAGGGCTGGTGACATAAATAATCTTTTGTTATGAAATAGGTTACAAACATCAGTATTTTTTGAAGATAGAAAAATTTGCTTTCCTTTTGCCTCAAATAGTGTTATGCAACAGATCAAACGGGTCGCGATATTTTGCGGATCGAAGATTGGCAACAAAACGATATATGCCGATCATGCGCATGAATTTGCCAGTATTCTCGCCGACAATGGCATCGAGCTGGTGTATGGTGGCGGAAGCAAAGGATTGATGGGAATTGTGGCCAACACGGTCATGCAGCGTGGAGGCATTGTGCGCGGTGTGATCCCGAAAATTCTTACTGAATGGGAACATCAGCACGACAACATCAGCGAATTGCTGGTTGTGGACGACATGCACGTAAGGAAAAGAAAAATGTACGACCTGTGTGATGCGGTAATGATTCTTCCCGGCGGATTCGGAACACTTGATGAATTGTTTGAAGTATTAACCTGGAATCAATTGTCCATTCACGATAAACGAGTTTTTCTTCTTAACTCCGATGGTTTTTATGATTATCTGATCACACATATGCAATTCCTTGCATCTGAGGGATTTCTTTGGGGTGATGCAGACCAGCAGATCACTTTGCTTCAAACACCTGCAGAATTCCTGCAATATATCAGATCGTGATTATCTTCTTCCGCCTCCCTGAAATAATGGGATGTTGATACCAGCGCGAATAATTGGTACCGAACGTCCGTAATTGTCAGTGTAAGGAGAATTGCTGTTATTGGTAATATCGAACAGAATAGCGAGGTAACCAAAAGGACCTTTTGCATCAGGGTCTCGACCGGTAGTATAGCCACCACCCACCAGCAGACTGGTAGTAGATGCTTTGGCTTTCTCTGAAAGGCCACCACCTGGCGGAGGAATATACTTCAGCCGGATCCAGTTATATTCCAGCTGCCCCTGTGCAAAAAGGAACTTAACAGGAAAGATTCTGAGGAACCCGCCACCTCCATAAATACTTTGGCGCAGTTTGTCATCGAAATAATAGTAGTCGCGATAAGAGGTATACGTGTAGTTGATCACAATACCCGCATCAGCCCAACGTGTAAGGCTATAACCGAGTACTGGATTTCCCCCAACTAAAAAAGCATTGTCGAAGAAAGAAAGTGAAACACTACCTCCTGTAAACAGGTTTTCTTTTTTAAATCCACCGCCTTCTTCATCCTGCGCAAATGTCAGGAAGCTGCAAAAAGAAAGGATGGTGACCAGGATTGACTTTTTCATAATACAGGTTTAAAAGAGGCATGATCAGAGATCGAAGATCTTGCCTGCATTGAGGATATTATTTGGGTCGAATATTTTTTTGATCTCTTTCATGAGGCGCATTTGCACAGGATCAAAAACGATGGGGAGGTATTCTTTCTGCACCAGTCCCACACCATGTTCACCACTGATGGTGCCACCCAGTTTTTTTACCAACTCAAAAATTTCTACAATTCCATCTTTCAATGAACCATTCCATTGTTCGTCTGTGAGATTGCCTTTGATAATGTTGACGTGCAGATTGCCATCTCCTGCATGGCCATAGCAGACAGAATGAAAACCGTAACGTTTTCCTATTTCCTTAACGCCCTTTAGTAATACAGGAAGTTCTGCGCGCGGAACCACCGTATCTTCTTCCTTATAAATGGAATGTGATTTTACTGCCTCTCCCACTCTTCTGCGAAGTTTCCAGAGTTCGGCTTTTTGTTGTGCATCTTCTGCAAAAAGAACTTCGCCGCAATCAAATTGTGTAACGATGCCGGAAATGCCTTCCATCTCTTTCATCAAAACATCCATATCGTTGCCATCCACTTCAATCAGAAGGTGCGCCTGCACATCATCATCAATTGGCACAACAGAATTGTCTACAAAACGCATTACCCATTCCAATGCATCTCTCTCCATAAATTCCATCGCGCTGGGAGTATATCCTGCAGTGAAAATGGCACTCACTGCAGCACAGGCATTTTCCGACTGCTTAAATGGAACCAGCATGAGCAGATCATACCTTGGAAGTGGAATCAGTTTTAAAACAGCTTTGGTTACGATACCGAGCGTGCCTTCGCTGCCAACCACTAATTGCGTGAGATTATAACCGGTGGCATTTTTCAAAACGTTGGCTCCGGTCCAGATGATCTCGCCGGTGGGGAGCACAATTTCGAGATTGAGAACATAATCTTTTACAACACCATACTTCACTGCTTTGGGTCCGCCGCTGTTTTCAGCAATATTGCCTCCGATCATGCAGGAGCCGCGACTACTCGGATCTGGTGGATAAAAAAGACCTTTTTCTTTCACCGCATCCTGCAGCACTTCTGTGATCACACCTGGTTCAGTAGTGACCTGCAGATTTCTTTCATCAATAGAAATAATTCGATTCAGTCTTTCAACTGAAAGCAGAACACCTCCCAAATGAGGAAGGGCACCACCACTTAGTCCGGTTCCTGCTCCTCTTGGTGTTACCGGTATCTGATGCTGGTTACACAGCTTCATGATTTCACTGATCTCGGAAGCCGATCCTGGTTTGAGCACTACATCGGGTAAGAAATGGAGATCTTCCGTCTCATCATGTGCATATTGATGAAGCACTTCTTCATCCACAAAAACATATTGTTCGCCGCAGATCTTGCGAAAAGCTTCAAGATGATCGATTGCAGCGGAGGGCCTTGCCTCACTGATCATGGTTGATTGTTTTCGTAAAAATCGGTGAAAGTTCAGAAGTGTGCAAGTAACAGGGAGATTTTAAGAATCGCATAAGATTCAGGCCGCCGCATTTCTGCCACCTAAGTGGCTATTATCAATAAGCGCGGAAACTCGGACAGGGAGTAATGCGTTTTACATTTGGATTAATGATTCCCTGCTTGATGAGCGAAAACTCAAAAGCACCACGTGAGTTATTGTATGTTTTCAACGATGATAAAGTAGCATCATAGCTAAACAGGAAGGTAAAATCATTATAACCCAATCCGACCATTGGAATAATGGCTTCCTTATTGCGGTAATAAACTCCGCCAATCAGCTGATACGTACCATCACCAGAGAGATTATAATTTGCCGTAAGTCCTCCTACCAGTTCGTGCACATTGGCCTGGGTGGTATAATAAACATTCGGGTTGATGATGACGTCGTCGTTCAACTTGATACTCGCATTCAAAAATCCGATATACCTGCGTGGTACTCTGTTCAAATCATTGCTATCGTTTGCGAAAAAAGTTTCGCGCGGCTTGTTGACATGATGCACAGAAAAGCCAGTGTTCAAATAAATATTTTCAGTGGGGAAATACGCATAATTCATTCCCACCTGCAAATCGAGATAACTGGTGCTGGTATTATTCAGGATCGCCTGTGTTGGCAGCTTATTATCAAAAAAACGACCATCAAACTGGTCGGGGAATTTCAGATTGGCAGTGTTGATTTGTTTGTTAGCATAACCTACATTGAATCCCAGACTCAATAATGAAGAAAAACCCAACATTTGATGGTATGCGATCGACCCATATATTTTGGTTGATGTAAGGCTACCGCTTCCTGCAACGTCTCTCAGCACCAGCAATCCGGCGCCGAGCCATCCGTTTTCAAAACGATCTTTCATGAGCTGCACATCACCAAATGCGCTCATGGTTTTGTAAGGCAGGGTCATGATAGAAGACCACTGGTTGCGATAGTTGATACCGAGACGATAATCGCCATCGGGTATAAATCCTGTATTTGCAGGATTGGTTGATAATGGTGAATTAAAGAATTGGGAAAAATGCAGGTCCTGCGCAAACATACCAGTAGATGCCAGCATGCTACCTGCCAGGATGATCATATGTTGATAATATCTTCTAAACCTTTTCATGTTTACCTCTTCCTCCTTACCTGATTAGAGTAATATCACCTGTTTTTCTTGTTTTAGTACCATCGCTGAACTCAACGTCCAGTGTATAGGCATACACATCCATAGGCAGCAGTTTCCCTTTGTAGTAACCATTCCAGCCCATTGCTTTGCTTGTGGTTTCAAAAACTTTTTCACCCCAGCGTGCGTACACGGTAAATTTCATTTTGGCAATACCATAACCACGAACATATACTACGCTATTGGCACCAGGTTGTCCGGGTGTAAATGCGTTTGGTACATCAACGGCAGGATCTACCAGAGTTTCAACCGGCCGGCACAATGTGTCTTCGCATCCGGATGCGTTTCTTGCAATCAGACAAACATCAAAAGATCCGGTAGCATTGTATTCATGTTGAACAACGCTTCTTGACGTAGTGTTCAAAGTTTCTCCATCACCAAATGACCACGTAAAGGAAATCGCATCGGGACTTGAAAGGTTGTTGAAAGAAATAGCTGTGTTGACGGATGGCGGTTGTGGTGAGGCTGTAAAGTCTGCAACCGGATTATCCTGCACTGTAATCTGGAATGAAGTAGTATCAGTAACATTACAAGTGCCCGGATCAATAGCGATCAGGGTTACAGTGTAAGTTCCCGGATTAGTGAATGTGTGTGTTGGATTTTCATCCTGCACCGGAGCCGAGCCATCACCAAAATCCCAAACGAAGTCTACACCACCATTAGAAGTATTTTGGAATGAAACGGTGTAGGGCGCACATCCTGCAACAGGAGGCTCAAAATCAGCATCAACCTGTTCCGCCACACGAATTTGCCTTAATAATGTATCAGGTGAATTACAATATCTGTCATCATGCAGGATCAGTCGTACGTTATAAGTACCGGGCGATGCATATGTATGTGTTACGCTGCTTCCGTCTGTTGTTTCCGTTGGACTATTATCACCAAAATCCCATGTGAAACTCTGGTTGTTAAATGGCATTCCTGCAATTGGAACGGTAAGGTTATCAAATCTGTATTTAAAAGAATCGCAGGGGTTCAGTCTTACAGGATTGAAATCAGGTTCTGCGCGCAGGTCTCCTACCCTGATTCTGATATAGGAAGTGTCGCGCATGTTGCAGGTAGTGGAGTCTACTGAAACAAGCATCACAGTATAGGTGCCTACATTCTGAAATTCATGTGATGCATTGGGAGTACCAGTGATTACTGTAGGTGTACCATCGCCAAAATTCCATTCGTAAGTAACACCAGCTGCAACTGTATCTACAAATTCTACGGTCAGCGGAACACATCCGGCTGTATCTCGAACCTGCCCGTCAATAATTGATTGCACACCGGATTTAACCCCGGCAAGGTTGAAAGCGATTTTCACCATTGCCAGGTTACAGTTTGCGGAATTAGGTTTATTCACCGTCCATGCGCCAGGAGTTGTAAAAGGAAGTCCTCCGGGAGATGCACAGCTTGCACAAATTGCCTGATACACCACACCATCAGCATCAAAGCGGCTGGTGCCACCGTCTACGTGATCACTGGTGCCGCCATTCTTTCCAAAGAAACTTCCGAAGAGTTGATCGGTCGCATTTCTTCTTAAAACAAAAAAGTAGAAATCTTCACCGAGGTTGCTTGCAGGGTTAATATCTGGCGCCGGTTTGATCGCATCGGCAGTTACGGGCAAACCCTGAACACCGGAATTAGGATGTGTGGATGAGATCAGTCCACCCCAACCTGAAACATAAACGTTTTCGCAACGGTCAACCAGGAAAGCGACCGGAGAAATATCAGGAGATGCTGCGCCTTTACCAAATCTTGTGGAATAGACCCAGTCGGAAAGATCTGGTTGCAATTTGGCAATGAACTGTCGGCCGTTGGGTTGATTCCAGACGTTGGCCGGTGTAACGGGCCAGTTGCCCAGCGTTTGACCCATGATATAAGGAAATCCTGCGCGATCAAACTGAATTCCATATATCTGATCGATCGCATTGGTACCAATGAAACTTGCGCGAAGTACAGAAGATCCGTCATTTGCAATGACTGCGATAAAGCCGTCAATTGCCGTTCCATGTCTTGTAGGACCAAGAGTGCCTGCTGTTTGATATGGGAATGTAGGACTTTCCGTACCACCTGCAATATAGATTTCACCAGTAGTGGGTGAAACAGAGACTACGTATGCGGCATCATTTTCAGAACCACCGAAATAACTTGCAAAATGAAGTACTGAAAGATCTGGTGAAAGTTTGATGATCAAACCATCCTGTTTTCCACCAGAATTAGGCTGGAATGCTGCGAATACCGGGAAGTTATCAGATTGGGTACAGGAAGATAGATACACATTGCCTGCTGCATCGAGGTTCACTTCACTTCTTGATTCATCACCGTAGTTACGCTGCAACGAAATATTAGTACCCGGATTACCGCAGGGATCAATATTGGCGCCATCATTACCAGAGCCGCCCATACGAACAGATCCGATCAATGAGGCACCGGCTGCATCAAGCTTGGTAATGATCACATCCCAACCATGAACTCCCGCAGGTACAATTTGTCCAACAGGTCCAACCACCGGATAGGCGCCAGCGTTAGGTGCAATTGGAGAATCGGTACGTCCGCCTATAATCAAATTACCCTGGGGATCAACGATCATGCTCTGAGGCATTTCGTTACCCGAACCGCCGATATAAGTTGCG
>Ga0065721_10005918_pt1 | contig 14484 bp, 13 predicted proteins | sample Mesricmetagenome_FD_59108 | JGI IMG/M metagenome (GOLD analysis project Ga0065721, IMG submission 59108) | Mesophilic microbial community from rice straw/compost enrichment Sample: eDNA_1 v2 (version 2) | ecosystem: Engineered > Solid waste > Grass > Composting > Bioreactor | place: USA: Davis... | reverse complement strand
GAACTCTGGCGAAAGCCTGAAACCTAAGGGATACAACGGGTTTGAATGGTCGGAGCGGCGGGATTTGAACCCACGACCCCTAGTCCCCCAGACTAGTGCGCTAACCGGGCTGCGCTACGCTCCGACACCCGAAGGGCGTTGTTTCTCTAGGTGTTTCGTCGCGGGAATGCAAGCCCGGAGTTCTGACGTCGGGCCGCACCTGCGGCCCAGGAGGTGCGTCCGAGGATGGAAAGCCCCGGCAAAGTCCCGAACGGCTTCCGCTTCCGGCTCTGTGGATATCCCACGCGAAAGCCGCCGCTCGCCCTTCCAAGCCGGTCCGGCTGTTCGTCTGGCATGGGGCCAGACTGCCGGCCGGCCTGCCGAACTGTTCATGCCCCGGCGCGGTTCGCAAGAGCGGCTGCCATGGTCCAGCAGGTACCCCATGGCGCGCAGCGGATACACTGTGCAGACATCATGAATAGCGATCTTGGACTATTAACAAAATGTAATCCCTTCGTTCAGGATCCATTCAGAGCGCTCCTCTTAAGGAAAATGGGAGAAGAGGAGATGTTCATGAAAAAGATTGTCTTGGTTCTTGCACCTGCCGCCGTTCTCATTTCAGGTGCGGCATTCGCCCAGCCCTATCCCTCGCATCGTGGCCCCGAGGCGCGCGTGGAGCGTCCGGACACGCGTATCGAGCGCCGTGACGTGCGGAACGAGCGTCCGGATGTGCGTATCGAGCGTCGGGATGAGCGGACCGGGCGCCGTGATGTGCGTATGGAACGCCCCGACGTGCGGATCGAGCACCGCCATGAGCGCAGCGAGCGCTATGATCGGAATCCGCGGCGCTTCGAGCCGCAGGAGCGCCCCGGCCGCCGGCATTGGGCGACCGGACAGCGTTTCGAGTGGAAGAAGCACCATCATCGCGAGATCCATGCCCGCGACTACCGCCGTTATCGCCTGAAGGAGCCGCCGCGCGGCCACCGCTGGGTCGAGGTCGACGGTCGCTTCCTGATGATCAACGTGGCAACCGGCCTCATCGCGTCGATGTTGATGATGCACTGAGGCCGCCGTGCCGGACACATCGAAAAGCCGCCCAGAGGGCGGCTTTTCCTTTTGGCCTCCTTGCAGCGGCTACCGGCAGACGTGTCGCCGTCCGTCATAGCCGAGATAGGTGCCGGTGCGCGGGTTGAAGGATTTGTATTTGCGCGAGCAATAGGCCACCCACGAGGAACGGTAGCGGCGCGGCGGGGAGGCGATGGCGCTGCTGGCAATCGCGCCAGCGGCAAGGCCGAAGATGCCTGCCGCCACCGCGGCCCCCGGGTCGTAGCCATAGCCGTAGCCGTAATAGGGCCTGTAATAGCCGCCGTAATAATAGGGCCGATACCGGTAGCCGCCGTAGTAGGGGCGGCCGTAATAGGGCCGGCCGTAGTACGCGCGGCCGTAATAGCGACGCGGATAATAGGATCGGCCGTAATATCCGCCGTACCTTCGTGGGCCGTAATAGCCGCCCCCATAGACGCGACCGGCCGGGAACGCGGGCCGCACGCGGCCTGCCCCGCCCCAGCCGCCTCTCCACGGATTCGGGCCGCCGATGTGCCTGTTGCCGCCGGGGCGGCCCCATTGGGCGTTGTCGATGAGCGTGGCCGCCGGCGCGGCATCCATGCGGACGATCTGCGCGCTCGCAGGTATCGCAGGCAATGCGAGCAACGCCGCGACGGCCGTGACGGCGAGTGTCTTGCAGATGGGCATGGTGCGTTCCTCCTCGCGGCACTGCGGCGTAAAACGCCGGGGACAGCCGCCGGCGGACCGATTGTCTCGAGCACCGATCGTCTCGGCCGCGCTCTGGCGGCGCCCTCCTTCATGATAGAACGAACTGTGGCGGCAGGGCGAACGGGGGGAATCACGTATGCGCGACCCCCTTCCTGCAAGGACTGCTCGTGGGAGGGGCGATGCGCGACGGCGCGATCCGCAGGCCGGGCAAGCGGATGATACCGGTCCGCTGGCCCGAGGCGGGCAGGGCATGTCCGCGCGACGCGATCGGCCGTCGCCGGGCACGCTTTCGCGGCGCCCGCGCGCTCGGGTCTTTCCGGCCCGTGGCTGAATCCTCTAGGAATGATTCATGCAGGCGTTTCTGACCGATTATTGGCCTCACCTGTTCTTTGTTCTGAGCACGATCGCCGGCCTCGCCGCGGCCGTGCATGCGGCGATGACGAAGGACGAGGTACGGGCGGCCATCGGCTGGGCGGGCGTCGCCATGCTGTCGCCGGTCTTCGGCGCCGCTCTCTATCTCGTCGCCGGTGTCAATCGCGTGCGCAGATCGTCCGTCATGCGCAAGCGGGCGCGCACGCGCCGGGGGCGGGCGGCCGAGAACGAGGACAGCACCGGCGACGCGCTGGCCCGCCTGCCGCTCGCGTCGCTGGCCCGGCTCGGCGACAATGTCTCCCAGTTCCCGCTGACGCTCGGCAACAAGGTCACGCCCCTCGTCGGCGGCGATGCGGCCTATCCGGAGATGATCGAGGCGATCAAGGGCGCCAGGAAATCGATCGCGCTCGCGACCTATATCTTCGACCACGATGCGGCCGGGCTCGCCTTCGTGGAGGCGCTGGCGGCGGCCAAGGAGCGCGGCGTCGCCGTGCGGGTGCTGATCGATGCGGTAGGGGCGCGCTATTCCAAGCCGCCATTGCCGCTCCTGCTGCGCCAGCGCGGGGTGCCCTCGGCGCTTTTCATGGGCAACATCATCGGCCTCAAGCTGCCCTACGCCAATCTGCGCAGCCACCGGAAGATCCTCGTGGTGGATGGCAAGGTCGGCTTCACCGGCGGCATGAACATCCGCGCGCATTTCCTCACCTCGGCCATGGGCGATCATACGGCGCGCGATACCCACTTCCGCTTCGACGGGCCGGTGGTCGAGCACCTGCTCACCGTCTTCGCCGAGGACTGGCATTTCGTGACGCGGGAACTGCTCGACGGGCCGGTGTGGTTCGGGCGGGCGGCCCGGCTGCCAGGCGGGGCGGAGGTGGCGGCGAGGGCGATACCCTCCGGGCCGGACCACACGCTCGAATCGAACCATGCGATGATCATGGGAGCACTGGCCGCCGCCGAGCGCCGGGTCATGATCTCGTCGCCCTATTTCCTGCCCGACCAGCAGCTCGTCGGCGCCTTCGGCGTCGCGGCCCGCCGTGGCATCGAGGTCGACATCGTCATTCCAGACAGCAACAACCTGCGCCTCGTCGACTATGCCATGACGGCCCAGCTCGACCAGGTGCTGCGGCGGGGCTGCCGCGTCTGGCGCGCGCGCGGCGTCTTCGACCATTCCAAGCTCATGACCGTAGACGGCGTCTGGAGCTACATCGGCTCGTCCAACCTCGATCCGCGCAGCCTCAGGCTCAATTTCGAGCTCGACGTGGAGGTGCACGACCCGGCGCTCGCCAGCTGGATCGAGGGGCACATCAGCGAGCGGATGGCCGATGCAGTTCCCGAAACCCTGCAGAGCCTCGCGGCCCTCCCGCTCGTCGAGCGGCTGCGCAACCGGGTGGTGTGGCTGGCCTCGCCCTATCTATGACCGCGCGTAGCGCGCGCCAGCGCACATCGCCCGGGGACGTCCCGCAGCATGGTTCTCGCACGGCCGGCGCCGCTGCCGGCAGGAAAGGGGAGAGAAGCCATGATGATGCGAGAAGCCGCCCGGATCGCCCTCGAGGACTTGCGCGAGACGGACGATGTCGCCTGGATGCACGCGGCCACCCAGCACCGCCACGTGATGACGGAGGCCCTGCGCCTCGCCGCCCTGCGGCCTTGCGAGGCGCATCTCGTCGGCATCATTCAGGAGATCGACGAGGAGATCGGCTTCCCGACCGCCAAGGCCATCGCCTGCGCCGTGATGCGCGCCTTCCAGGGGCGGTGCGAGGACGACGATCCGCTCGGCCGGATCTGAGCCGCTAAACCCTTCAATATCAGCATGTTACCCGCACGGGCGGAATCAGGATGCGAGCTCCCGCCGCCCTGCTTCTTCCGGCCCGCGCGGCGTTGCGGCCGCAATGCCCCAGACGAGCCCGAGAAGCAGGTAGAAGTGGCGCCAGTGGTCGCTGTCGATCTGGATGCCCTGTAGCGCGGTGATGAAGAACACGCTCCAGACGGGCAGGAAATGGCGTTGCAGGGGACCGCGCCGCAGCACCGTGCGCCAGCCGATGAAGAAGGTCGTCACGATCAGCACCAGATAGGCGATGCCGCCGATCCAGCCATAGGACGCGAAGGCGTTGAGGAACACGTTGTGCGGGGCGACACCATACATCTCGGCCGAGAAACGCAGAGGCCCGAAGCCGTTCGGCAGGTCGAGCAGGATCGGAAGGCTGCGGATCTGCCCGCCGAAGCGCCCCGTCGGGCCCATGTCGTAGGACTGCAGTCCCGCGCGCTGGGCGACCAGCTCGCCGATCTCGCCACTGGACAGGGCCGCGAGCACCACGATCACGATGGCGGCCGAGAGCATCGCCACCTGTCCCACGAGCCGGGAGCGCTGCCAGCTGCTGCGGCTCGTGAGATAGATGAGCAGCACGAGCAGGCCGATGCTGCCGATGGCGTTGATCCAGGCGCCGCGCGATAGCGTCAGCAGCAGGGCGAGCGTCGGCACCGACAGCTTGATCAGGCTGATGAGGAGGCGACCGCGGCCCGTCATGATGTCCTGCACCATGAAGGCAACGGCGAGCGTCAGATAGGGCCCCAGCACGTTCGGGTCCTTGAAGGTGCCGGACGCGCGGCCGTAGAGGGAGAAGATGGAGCCGAGGCCGGCAATGTTGAGATATCCGGCGATGCCGGCGATCGCCGCCACCCAGGCGGAGGCGACGAAGCCGCTGCGGATCGCGTTCAGCCGCTCCTCGCCATCCTGCGAGAGGATGGTGGCGAAGAAGATCGCGGTCACCATCAGGTAGATCGAGATGGCGACGAAGGTGACCGACTTGTGGTGGTCGAGATAGGGAATGAGCGAGAAGACGCCGCCGAGGTTGAAGACGAGCAGCAGCACGATGAGCGGCATGACGAGGCGTGGCAGCCGGATGCCGCCCGTGACCATGAAGCCGGTGAGCGCAACGAGGAACATCGCTTCATAGGGCGACGGCTCGATGATGGCCAGGGAGCCCGAAAAGGCGAGCAGCCACAGGACGGCGCGCTGCAGCCGGCGCGTCGGGATGCGCAGGCCGGCCGCGCTTGCGGCGGTGGTGTCGCCCGCGGCCGTCAATAGGCGTTCTCCGACTTGAGGAGCGCCAGAGGCGTCTTCAGAAGGATCACGAGGTCGAAGAGCACCGACCAGTTCTCGATGTAGAAGAGGTCGTGCTCGACGCGGCGCTGGATCTTCTCCTCGGTGTCGGTCTCGCCGCGCCAGCCGTTGATCTGCGCCCAGCCGGTGATGCCGGGCTTCACCTTGTGGCGGGCGAAATAGCCGTCGACGACCTTGTCGTAGAGCCGGTTCTCGGCCTTGGCGTGCAGCGCGTGCGGGCGCGGCCCCACCAGCGAGAGGTTGCCCTTGAAGACCACGTTGAAGAGCTGCGGCAGTTCGTCGAGCGATGTCTTGCGGATGATCCGGCCGACGCGGGTGACGCGCGGGTCCCCCTTGGTGACGAGGCGCGCGGCCGTGGCGTCGCTCTGGTCCACATACATCGAGCGGAACTTGAAGACCTCGATGAGCTCGTTGTTGAAGCCGTACCGCTTCTGGCGGAAGAGGACCGGGCCGGGGGAATCGAGCTTCACCGCAAGCGCCGTGAGCAGCAGCAGCGGCGACAGCAGCACCAGCAGGATCGCGCCCACGAGCTTGTCGAAGAGCCACTTGAGCACGAGGTCCCAGTCGGCGATCGGCTTGTCGAAGACGTCGAGCACCGGCACCGAGCCGATGTAGGAATAGGCGCGCGGGCGCAGCCTGAGCTGGCTCATGTGGGCGGCAAGCCGGATGTCCGTCGGCAGCACCCACAGCTTGCGCAGCATCTGCAGGATGCGCGCCTCGGCCGTGATCGGCAGCGTGAAGATGATGAGGTCGACCTGCGTGCGCCGGGCGAAGGTGACGAGATCGTCGACCGTGCCCAGCTTGGGGTAGCCGGCCACGACATTGGGCGAGCGGTCGTCGCTGCGGTCGTCGAAGAAGCCGCAGATGCGCACGCCCGTGTCGCGCTGCGCCGCAAGGGCCTCGATGAGCCGCTCGGCCGCCTCTCCGCCGCCGACGATCACGGTGCGCCGGTCGAGCCGGCCGGCACGCGTCAGGTGCGTCACGACGAGGCCGAGGACGAGCCGGACGAGGAAGAGCCCGGCAAGCCCGGAGACGTACCAGCCGAGCAGCCAGACGCGGGAGTAGTCCTCGCTCGTCTTGGTGAAGAAGAGGGCCGCCAGGGCGAGGAGAAAGATGACGCTCCAGCTCGCCAGGACCCGGAAGGCCTGTGTCAGGACGGAACGCATCGCTCCGATATGATACAGGCCCGCCGCCTGTAGCGCCGCCACGGTCGCGAGGGCGAAAACCGGCAGGAGGCCGAGATAGGAGAGGGGATAGCCGTGGTTCGGCGCGATATAGATCGCGAGAGCGGCGAAGCCGGCGGCGAGAACCACGCAGATGTCGGCGAGGCGGGCCGCACCCGTGATGATCACGGGTGAATAGGTCGGCCGCACGGGCAGCGCCGCCATTCGCTCGGCGAGCGGCGACAGGCGCGGTTCCTTATCGTCCGCGGAAGCAGGCGCAGGCTGTGCCGGTTCGGCCGCGGCGGCGTGGTCGAGCAGATCGCGTATATCAAAATTGGACATGCTTGAACTTCTGCGGGACAAAGAGGGATCTTGCCGAGGCAATCGCAAGGCGTATGCCACGGCAGGGCCCGTGCCCGTCGATGGCCTAGCACGGCCGTCTGGCGAATATCTTAACGCAGCGCCGCGCGATAGGCGTCGAGCACCGAAGCCACCATCTGCGGCAGCGAGAAGCGCTCACGCACGAAGGTGCGCAGCGCGGCGTCTTCAGCGTCGGCTTCGGCCTTCGACATGTCGAGGCGGCGGCGCAGCGCCGCCGCGAGCGCTTCCGGCGCATCGGGAGGAACGAGCCGGCCCGCCTGCGGCCCGAAGATCTCGGGAATGCCGCCGACCGCCGTCGCGACGAGGGGCATGGCGGCGGCGGTGGCCTCCAGCACGACATAGGGCAGGGATTCCGCCCGGGACGGCACGACCATCACCCGCGCCAGTGCAAGCGCCTCGCGGATCGGCATGGGCCGACGGAAGGTCACGGCCTCGCCGAGCCCCCGGTTTGCCGCATGGGCCCGGATGGCCTCCTCGTCCGGGCCGGCGCCGACGAAGACGGCGGTGAGCTGGCGCCCCTCCGCGCGCAGCAGCGCGAGCGCGTCGATCAGCGTGTCGATGCCCTTGAGATGGCGCAGCTCGCCGATATAGAGCACGTCGTGCGCACCGGAGCGGGGCACCTCGTCGAACTCGGCCTCGTGAAGGCCGTTATAGACGACGGCGGAGCGGGCCACGAGGGAGCCGAGCGCTTCACCCGCGAGCCGCGCGATATAGGCGCTCTCGAACAGGAAGGCGTCGGTCCGGCGGGCAAGGGCCCGCTCGGCGGCCATGTAGAGCCGGTGCTGCGCCGTGCCCGGCGGATAATGGAAGCTGCCGCCGTGCGGCGTGTAGATGCGGGCGGGGCGGTGCCCGTCCGTCCGGGCCGCGAGCCGGGCGTAGAGGCCGCCCTTGGCGCCGTGCCCGTGCACCACATCGGGGCCGAGGTGGGATACAAGCGCACGCACGCGCAGGGCGCTCGCGAGGTCGCCGAGCCCCGGCAGGCGCGCCATGGGCAGGCGCGTGACGCCGAGGGAAAGGTCGCCGCCGAGCGCGGCGAGGGTTGCATCCGCCCGCTCGCCCCCGGTCGTGGCGTCGCAGACGATGCCCACCCGATGGCCCAGCTGCGCCTGCCCGCGCGCGAGGTCGACGACGTGGCGGAACAGCCCGCCGACGGGCGCGCGCAGGACATGCAGGATGCGCAGGGACGCAGGATCGGGCATGGCGTTCCGTCCGGGCTGGCGGCGGCTCAGAACCACCGCTCCTTGATCACGATGGTGTCGCCCGGCTTGATCGGATAGGTCGCCGGCAGCGGCCCGGTGACGGCCTTGCCCGGCGCCTGGCGGGTGACGAGCGCCTCGTTCTCCACCGCGCGCGGGGTGAAGCCGCCGGCGATGGCGACGGCGGTCTGCACCGTCATACCGGCGACGAAGGGATATTGCCCGGGATTGCGCACCTCGCCGAGGATGAAGAACGGCCGGTAGGCCTCGACATCCACGCTCACCGAGGGCTCGCGGACGTAGCCGCCGGCGAGCTTGCGTTCGACAGCCCGGGCGAGCTGCTGCGTCGTCAGGCCGCGCGCCGGGATCGTGCCGACGAGCGGCATGGCGATCTTGCCCGAGGCATCCACGGTATAGATATTGGACAGGCTGTCCTGCCCGAAGACGATGATGCGCAGGCGGTCTCCGCTGTCGAGCGTATAGACCTGCGGGCGCGGCACGGCCTCGACGGTCACCGGTTCACGCGGGGTCTGCGTGCAGGCGCCGAGCGTGGCACAGAGAAGGGCGAGGGCGATGGCCGGAAAGCGCGACATGTGACCGTCATCGGAAACTGCAGGACGAGACGCATCTAACGCCGCTATGGTTAACAAAGGTTGATTTTTGCGCATGTCGATGGCGTTCGCCGTCGAAAGGGCTGGCTTAACCTGGCGGCAACGCCTTGTATGCGACGCTCCAGCGTTGTTTTTCGTTTTTTGAGGCGCCGATGTCGAAGGAAGTCGCGGCCGGGGGTGCTCCGGCCGGCGGGGACGATCTCGATCTGGGGGTGATCTGGCGCGCGCTGGTGCGGCGCCGGATGTGGATCGCCTTGCCGACCCTTCTCGCCTTCGTCGGAGCCTTCCTCATCGTCAATCTCATAACGCCTCGCTACAAGGCGGAGACGAGCGTTCTTCTCGTCAGCGGCGACACCTTCTACACGCGCCCGGAGGGGGGCACCGGCGCCGGCTCCCAGTTCGACGAAGAAGCGGTCCAGAGCGAGGTGCAGGTCATCATGTCGCGCGATCTGGCGCGCGACGTCATCGGCAAGCTCGGCCTCGTCGGCAATCCCGAGTTCGATCCGGATGCGCGGGTGCTCGGCCTGCGCCAGCGCATCATGCAGTGGATCGGCCTCGGCGGTTCCGGCAAGGCGCGTCCGCCGGAGGAGCGGGTGCTGACAACCTATTACCAGCGCCTCAACGTCTTCCCGCTGCCGCGATCGCGCGTCGTGGCCATCGAGTTCTCCTCGGCCGACCCGGACCTTTCCGCCCGCGCCGCGAACACGATTGCCGAGTCCTATCTCGATTTCCAGCGCGCCGCGAAGCAGAGCGCGACGCAGGCCGCCTCCCAGTGGTTGGCCGAGACCATCGAGCCGCTGCGCAAGCAGGTCGCCGAGGCCGAGGCGAAGGTGGAGGATTTCCGCGCCCGCCATGGCCTCATGAGCGGCAACGCCGGAGAGGTGACGCTGGCGGCGCAGCAGCTCGCCGAGCTCTCCGCACAACTGTCCGCCGCCCGCTCGGCCCAGGCCGAAGCCCAGGCGAAGGCGCGGCTGATCCGCGACATGATCGCCTCGGGCCGCGTCTTCGACATCCCGGATGTCGCCAACAACGAATTCATCCGTCGTCTGATCGAGCAGCGCATCGCGCTGCGTGCGCAGCTCGCGCTCGAGGAGCGGACGCTGCTGCCCGCCCACCCGCGCATCAAGCAGCTCAACGCCCAGATCGCGGACCTGGAGAGCCAGCTCCGGCAGGAGGCCCAGCGCACCGTGCGCTCGCTGGAGAACGAGGCGAGCCTCGCCGCCGCGCGCGTCGAAAGCGTGCAGAAGGCGGTCGACACCCAGAGCGCGGTGGCCGCGAAGGCCAAGGAATTCGAGGTGGAGCTGCGTGCGCTCGAGCGCGAGGCGCGCACCCAGCGCGAGCAGCTCGAGACCTACCTGACCCGCTACCGCGAAGCCCAGGCCCGCGAGGTGGAGAATGCGAGCCCGGCCGATGCGCGCATCGTCTCGCGCGCCGTGGTGCCGGGCACGCCGAACTTCCCCAAGAAGGTGCCGATCATCGCCATCGTCACCCTCGTGGCCTTCTCGCTGGCGGCGACGCTGGTCATCGCGCTGGAGCTCCTGTCCGGGCGCGCTTTCGTTCCGGCGGCCGCATCGCTGGCCTATCGGCCGGCAGCGCAGGCCGTCCCCGAGCCGCCGCGTGTCGAGCCCGCTTCCGCCGAACCGCCCGTTGCGGACGAACCCGTCGTGGCTGCGGCCGAAGCACAGGCGCCTTCGCCGCCGCCGGCGCAGCCCCGCGACGAACCGGGTGCTGCCCCGACGGTGGAAGCAGCCGCAGCCGCCGGCGCGCTGGCGCCGCTGCTGGCGCGGCTCGGCGATCGTCCCGCGGAGGGACGGGGTCGGCGTGTGCTCGTAACGGAGGCCGCGGCCGCCGCCGGCGCTGCGCCGCTCGCGCGCACGCTGGCCGATGACCGCGTCAAGGCTGAGCGCACGATCCTGCTCGACCTGACGGTCGAGGGGGCAGTGCGTGGAGCCGGACGCCCCGGCCTCGCCGAGCTCGCCTCGGGCACCGCCTCCTTCTCCGATGTCATCGGGCGCGATGCAGGCACGCGGCTGCATCACGTGTCGGCCGGCAGCGAGCTCGCCGCCGCCCTCCACGCGAAGCCCGGCGCGCTCGAACTGCCGCTGCTGGCGCTCGACCAGACCTATGACTGGGTGATCCTCGTCGTCGATGCGGCGGGTCTCGACGCGCTCGCCCCGCATGTGCTGCCACATGTCGATCATGCGGTGCTCGTCTCGCAAGAAGCCGAGCAGGCCGAGGTGACGCGCGCGGCCTACGCGCNCCTCNCCGATGCGAAGGNGCGCGACATCATCGTCGTCGTGCCGCAGACCGACGGCGCACGCGCNGCAGCCTGACGCTACCCGTCAGGCTGCGGGAGAGGGCTTGAGCCGCTGATAGAGCGCCGACAGCCTTTCCGACTGCTTGATGCGGCGCTTGGCCCAGATCGCGGCCTTGAGCGGCAGGGCGAAGAGTCGCCCCTTGGCCGACACGGGGATGATGCCGTCGCGCAGCTCCATCACCTCCTTGCAATAGACGCGCTTGTACGGCAGGTCGCCGACACCGAGATCGAAATGCGTGAAGCCTTCTGCCGTCAACGCCTCGATCATGTAGACGAGCAGGAGCTCGGCCGGGCTCGAGCGCGAGATTTCCGGCCGCTGGTCGAAGGAGTGGAACATCACGCTGATATGCGTGCCCCACACCGTGCCCGCCCGCGTCGCGACGATCTCGTCACCGTTGAACAGGGCGTAGAGCCTCAGCGGCGCCGGACTGCCGTCGGCTTGCGGCATGCAGGCCGCCAGGAGGAAGGCCTGGATGCCGGGATCGGCGAAGGGATTGGCGATCTTCTGCGCGGCGAAACGCTCGGCCTTCTGCGCGAGGAAGGCGGCAAGGGCGCGCCGCACATTCTCCTCGCTCTCCATGAGGCGCGGCACGAGCGGCCCGCGCTCCGACAGGGCCCGCTCCTTCGACTTCATGACGCGCCGGCGCTTGGTGCTCAGGATGCGCGTGCGCGCCTCGGCGGCCGGGAAGTCGATGGTGAGCTGATAGCCGTTGCTCGGGCTCGGCTGCGACATGACGGCGGCGAGGGCATTCTCCTCGCCCTGCCACGCCTGCGGCTGATGCTGGAAGGTGAAGAGGTCGATGCCCGCGTCCCGGCCGGCCTGCTGCAGCGCCTCGGCCCACTCCTCCGGAGACGGTGCGGTCCCGCGGGCAAGCAGCGGCATATGGAAATTGGCGTGGCTGGCGCCCGGCATGGTCGCCACCGTCACCCCTCGGCGGGAGAAGACGTCGAGCGGCAGCAGCGCCCGTACCGCGCCGGCACCGTCGCGCACCCGCAGGAGCATCCGCCTCGGCCGCCGGCTCTCCTGCCAGCAATGGTCGTAGGCGCTGACCCAGGCATGGGACTGGTAGGGCGACATGAGCGCCTTGCGCTCGAAGTCGCGCCAGCAGGAGGCGATGGCCGCCGGATCGTCGAGGACGTCGACCGCGAGGCCGACGCTTGCGTCCTGCACTGCCGCCGGGGCATCGTCCAAGGCGTCGAGAGTGGTCGTCATCGCTCCCATTCCTGCAAAGACCTGTTCCAGAATGACGCAATATTCCGCATCCGCGCCGGTGCGCGGGCGGTTCTGTCTCTCTCCTAGCAAGGAAACGGCCAAGGAAGCATGAATCTACGCAGCACGATCATCAGCTTCGGGATGCAGGCGATCAGCCTGACGGGCGCGGACCGCTGGCTGGCCGGCGCGGCGCGGGGCAGGGGAGCGATCCTGATGCTGCACCATGTGCGCCCGGATGCCGGCCGCGGCTTTACACCCAACGCCCTTCTGGAGGTGACGCCCGGCTTTCTCGACGAGGTGCTGACGCTCGCGAAGGCGGAGGGCTTCGTCTTCGTGCCGCTCGACGAGGTGCCGGAGCGGCTCGCCGATCCGCGCCCGGGCGCGGCGCCCTTCCTGGCGCTGACCTTCGACGACGGCTACCGCGACAATGTCGTCCATGCGCAGCCAGTCCTCGAACGGCACGGCGCCCCCTGGACGGTCTTCGTCACCACCGGTTTCGCCGACCGCACGGCGCGCCTGTGGTGGCTGGAGCTGGAGGAGGCCGTGCGTCGGCTCGACCATGTGGCGATCGACGACGGCGATCTCGTCTTCGCCCATCCGGCCCGGACCGATGCCGAGAAGAGCGCGGCCTTCGAACAGCTTTACTGGACGCTGCGGCGCGGGCCGGAAGAGCGGCTGCTCGCCGTCATCGCGGGCCTTGCCGAGCGGGCCGGCGTCTCTTCCCAAGGTCTGGTCGAGGAGCTCTGCCTCGACTGGGCGGAGATCGCGGCGCTGGCGCGCGTGCCGGGCGTCACCATCGGCGCCCATACGCTGACCCATCCGATGCTGGCGAAGCACGATGCGGCGCGGGCGCGCGATGAGATCGAGCGCTCCCGGGCCATCATCGCCGAGCGTGTCGGGCAGCCGGTGCGGCACTTCGCCTATCCCGTCGGCGATCCGACGTCGGCGGGACCGCGGGAGTTCGCCATCACCCGAGAAGCCGGCTTCGCGACCGCCGTGACGACGCGCCCGGGCCAACTCTTCGTGGAGCACGCGCAGCATCTGACCGCGCTGCCGCGCGTGTCCCTCAATGGCCTCTATCAGACGAGGGCGGCGGCGCGGGCGCTCTTGTCGGGCGTGCCCTTCCTCTTGTGGAACCGGGGGCGCAAGCTCGACGTCGCTTGAACAGGTCTGCGCAAGGGATTCTCAAGTCTCGCTTTTGTCCTTGCGCTCCATCCACCGCACCAGCGGCAGCAGCGGGATGATCCAGCCGATGCCGACAATGGCGTAGAAGAGGAGTTCGACGCCCTTCGCCATCTCGGGCAGGCGGCTCTGCGCGAGTGCCATGACGACGAGCGCATAGACGCAGACGAAGATCAGCATTGCGATGGTGCCGACGAGCTTGCGTGTGCGCCGTTGCATGGGGGCTCCTCATCCGGTTCCGGGGTGCGGCGGTGCGGCTCGTTGTGCCGCCGCCTGCAAAGGCCTATGTCTCGCGGGACGAACGGGCCCGCAAGGGCCTTGCTGCCGCAGGAAGTAGACAGTTTCGCGCGCCATGAACAGTGCCGTTTCCATTTCCGCTCCGCAGGTCGACCGGGAGGCCTCGCGCCGCATGGCGCCGGTCCGGGCATGGCTCTGGCTGCTCGCCGGCCTCGTGCTCGTCATGATCCTCGTTGGCGGCGCGACGCGTCTCACCGATTCCGGACTGTCGATCACGGAATGGAAGCCGGTCACCGGCGCGCTTCTGCCGATGAGCGAGGAGGCCTGGCAGCGCGAGTTCGACCTCTACCGCCAGATCCCTCAGTACGAGCTCGTCAACAAGGGCATGACGCTTGCCGAGTTCAAGTCGATCTACCTGTGGGAATGGGGGCATCGCCAGCTCGGCCGCCTCATCGGACTGGCCTTCTTCCTGCCGCTTGCGTTCTTCGCCTGGCGCGGGCAATTGCGCGGGCGCCTGCTGCTGACCGTCGCTGCCATCGGCGCCATGGGCGGGCTGCAGGCCGCCGTCGGCTGGATCATGGTCGCGTCCGGCCTGAAGCCGGGTATGACGGCGGTCGCACCGGTCAAGCTCATGCTGCACATGCTCATCGCCTGCGGCATTCTCGGCGCCCTCGTCTGGGTGGCGACGGGGCTCGCCCGCTTCACGCCGGAGAAGGCGCCGGCGCGCCTCAAGGGCACCGCTTCCGTCCTGACCGGCCTCACCGTGCTGCAGATCGCCCTCGGCGCCATCGTCGCCGGGCTCGATGCGGGCTTGTCCTACAACACCTGGCCGCTGATGGACGGGCGCCTCGTGCCTTCCGCCGCAACGCTCTTTCCCATCACGCCCTGGGCGGAGAACTTCGTCGAGAGCATCGCGCTCGTGCAGTTCAACCACCG
>Ga0065721_10006563_pt1 | contig 14485 bp, 12 predicted proteins | sample Mesricmetagenome_FD_59108 | JGI IMG/M metagenome (GOLD analysis project Ga0065721, IMG submission 59108) | Mesophilic microbial community from rice straw/compost enrichment Sample: eDNA_1 v2 (version 2) | ecosystem: Engineered > Solid waste > Grass > Composting > Bioreactor | place: USA: Davis... | reverse complement strand
ACGGGCCCCGGCACAGGTGGCTGTGATCGAACCCGTCGCGCCAGTGCCTGCACCGTTGAGCCAGCGCCCGGATACGCCGGTGGCCAAGCCTGTGGTCGAGGTGGCCGTGGCGGCGCCCGCCCAGCCCGCGGCTCCGGCGGCCAAGCCGGCCGTGACTCCCGCGGCCCAGACAGCCGATGTGGTCGACGCCTATCTGCAGTCGGGTCGTCCCCTGCCCAGTTATATTACCGGTGGCGGTGCCGCGCCGACCGAAGTGGCCGCGACGCCGCCAGCACGCACGCCCATCGTCACGACGCCAGCGGCAGAGCCTGCCGCCGAAGTCGATCCGGTCGAGGTGGCTGCCATTGCGCCGCAAAAGGTTGCCCCGGTGCCAATGCCGCTCTCGATGCGGCCCAAGCCGGTCGTTGCCGTGGCGCCGCCTGTCGTGGTTATTCCGCCCTCTGTCGGCCTGCCGCCGGCCAATGTCACGGCCGCCGACCTCGAGGATTGGGAAACCGGCCCGCTCTCCGAATTCCTGGCCCAGCGCCAGCAGCAGGCGGGTAATGCCTATGTCGATCCCGGCTATGATCCCAACGGCTTCTATCTCGATGAAGGCCCGAACCGCTCGCGCGCCCGGGTCATCGCACGGGAAGTGGACTCCTTCTTCTTTGCCGATTGATGCGAGGCGGCCATGCGCCGCCGACAATGGACCACGTGGTCTGCAATCGTTATTGTGCGCGTCCTGATCGGGCAGGGTGCCTGTCCGATTCCCTCACAAAGGCGCAGCCGGTAAGCCAATTGCATGCGCAAGCCTGAAGAGACGATCGACATGTGGCAGAGACTGAGCGACTTCGTCGGCTCGTTCAGCCAGCGCACGGGCCTCGCCGGCTCGCTGGTCAATGCGCTCGACCCCGATAACTGGCTGCCGGGTGGGCGCGACGCTGCCTTCACCCTGGCGCTGATCGCGCTTGCCGCCAAGATGGCCGTAGCCGATGGCGCCGTGACCGCCTCCGAAGAGCGCGCTTTCCGCGCCACGGTGGAAATGGCGCATGGCCATGAAGAGCAGATCATCCGCGTGTTCAACCTGGCCAAGCAGGATGTGGCCGGCTACGACGCCTATGCGCGCAAGGTCACGCGCTTCTTCCACGACAGCCCCGATACGCTTGAGCACGTGCTCGACAGCCTGTTCTATATCGCTACCGCCGATGGCATGGTGCATGAGGCCGAACTCGACTACCTCAAGTCGGTGAGCGACATTTTCGGCTTCGATGATGCGCGCTTCGAGCAGTTGGCCAGCCAGCATGTGCAGCTCGAAGCGGGCGTGGATCCCTATGCGGTGCTGGGCCTGGCGCCCAATGCCGATGCCGACGAGATCCGCCGGGTCTATCGAGTGCTGGTGGCCGAGCACCATCCGGACCGGCTGATCGCCAAGGGCGTGCCCGAGGACCTGATCGACGTGGCGACCGCCCGCATGAAGACGATCAACCTCGCCTATCAGGCGCTGACCAAGCCGCGCCAGACGCCGCTGCTCACCGCCGATCCCGCCAGCGCTTGACGGGGTGGGGCATAGGACCCTACATCAGCCGGCCAGTTGACCGGGTGGCCGCTGGCAGTGGGGTAACCTGCTGCCGGAGGAAAGTCCGGGCTCCTTCGAAACACGGTGCCGGCTAGCAGCCGGCGGGGGCGACCCCAGGGAAAGTGCCACAGAAAGCAAACCGCCTGCCTTCGGGCAGGCAAGGGTGAAAGGGTGCGGTAAGAGCGCACCGGGTGTCCAGCAATGGAGACCGCACGGTAAACCCCACCGGGAGCAAGACCAAATAGGGATGACGCGGGGCCTCGGCCCCAGCCTGTTTCGAGGCCAGATCATCCGGGTTGGTTGCACGAGCGTCCTGGCGACAGGCGCCATAGATGAATGGTCACCACGTACCGCGCAAGCGGTGCCCTACAGAACCCGGCTTATAGGTCAACTGGCGTTGAACATGCCGCCGATCTCCAGAAATGGAGGTCGGCGGCGCCATTTTGGACTACGAAAAGTCGACGTGTCCGGTTCTTGCGACTTTTTGTATGAAAAAATTGACATTATGTCGTCTTTCCCATACTCACTGATCCAACGCGGATTGGAGCGGGTGTGATGACCTTCAAGGAAATGAATGCGGCGGTGATGCTGCTCAGTACCATCGTGATTTCGGCATGGGTGGTGATGGGGGCGCTGGGCGACCCTGATGCGACTGTGTCCGAAGTGGCGGTGCGGTTGTGCTGGGCCATGCTGGCTTCGGTGGTGTTCAACATAGTAGCGGTCATCGTCTTCACCATCCTGCTCAGCATTGCGCAGGGGCAGGAGCTGAAGGACGAGCGGGCGGATGAGCGCGATCATTCGGTAAGCGCCCGGTCCATGCGCAATGCCTATGCCGTCGCTTCAGTGGGCGGGGCAGGGGGCATCGTCCTCTGGGCCCTGGGCTTCGATTTTACCGTGGGCGTCTATGTGTTGTTCGCCGGGCTCATGCTGGCCGGCGCCACCGATGCCGTTTCGCGGCTCTACTATTACCGGACGAACTGACCCCATGGGTAAGGGACAGTCGGGCATTTCCAATTCCATCCGCACCTTGCGGTTTCATGCCGATGAAATGACCCAGGCGGCGCTGGCGGAGCGGGTGGGCGTCACGCGGCAGACCATCGTTGCCATCGAGCAGGGGCGCTATTCGCCATCGCTCGAAGTGGCCTTCCGCATCGCCCACGCCTTCGGCGTGCCGCTGGAGGATGTGTTTCAATGGAGTCCGCAGGACGCCGACTGATCGAAGAGGAAGCCATGAAAGTTGTTGCTCAGCACCGCTATGGCGGTCCCGACGTGCTGCAGATCGAGGAGCGCGCCATGCCGATGCCCGGGGCGGGCGAGGTGCTGGTGCGCGTGCATGCCTGCACCGTGACCCTTGCCGATTGCGCCTTCCGCAAGGCCGATCCCTTTATCGTCCGGCTGTTTGGCGGGCTGTTCCGGCCGCGCAATGACGTTCTGGGCGACGATATTGCCGGCGTGGTCGAGGCCGTTGGGCCGGGTATTTCCCGCTTCAGGCCGGGGCAGTCGGTCTATGGCTCGGTCGGCGCCAATCTGGGTGGGATGGCCGAATATGTCTGCCTGCCCGAGAGCGCGGCCATCGTGCCGGCGCCGGAAGGGCAGGCCGTGCTGCCGCTGAGCGGGCTCAGCTACGCCTATCTCACCGCCATGCCCTTCATCCGCGACGAAGCGCGGGTGAAGCCGGGCGACAAGGTTTTGATCCATGGCGCGGCAGGCAGTGTCGGCGCCATCGGGCTGCAACTGGCCAAGCATTTTGGCGCTGAAGTCACCGCGGTGGCGTCTGGTCGCCATGCCAGCCTGCTGCGCGAGCTGGGCGCCGATCATGTCATCGATCGGCAGGCGGAGGATTTCACCAGCCATCGCGCGGCCTATGACGTGATCTTCGATGCCGTGGGCAAGTCGAACTTTGCCCGTTGCACGCCGGCGCTCAGGCCGGGTGGTATTTATCTCACCACTGTGCCGGGCTGGGGAATCTTATGGCTCATGCTGACCGGCGGCAGGCGTGGGGACAAGCGGGGCAAGCTCGCCACGACCGGATTGCGGCCGGTAGCCGACAAGCTCAGGGACCTCGAATTGCTCAACGATCTGCTGGTGCGGAGCGCCGTGCGGCCGGTGGTCGACCGCATATTCCCGCTGGAACAGGTGGCCGAGGCGCATCGCTATGTCGAGAGCGAGCAAAAGGCGGGGGATGTGGTGGTCGAGGTGACGCCAAACCCCCAATGGGAAACAGAATCTTAAGCGTCATATCGCAAAGTGGGGAGAAGTTTACGAACCGGCCGCGCGGCCGGGAGTGGAGTAGTGACCTTTATGGGCAAGCGTTCCGTGCCCGAAACCAGCCAAAATGCTGGCCCGCACGTCCCCGTCCTGCTGGATGAGGTGCTGGCGGCGCTATCCCCGCTCGCCGGCAAGCGCATCGTCGACGGCACATTCGGGGCCGGTGGCTATTCCCGTGCTCTGCTCGAAGCAGGCGCGGTAGTCATCGCCATCGACCGCGACCCCAGTGTGCAGCCCTTTGCCGATGCGCTGATGACCGAGTTCGGGAGCCGCTTCATCTTCGTTGCCGGCACGTTTTCCGAGCTCGATACGCTGGCCGCCGAGCATGGGCCGATCGATGGAGTCGTGCTCGATATCGGCGTTTCCTCCATGCAGCTCGACCAGCCGGAACGCGGCTTTTCCTTCATGCGCGAGGGACCACTCGACATGCGCATGAGCGGGACGGGCGAAAGCGCCGCCGACCTGGTCAACGGGCTCGATGTGGAGCCACTGGCCAACCTGCTCTATGCCTTTGGTGAGGAACGTAAGTCGCGCCGGATCGCCCAGTTCATCGTGGCCGCGCGCGAAACCGCGCCGATCGAGACGACGCTGGAACTGGCACGCATCATCGAAAAGGCCATCGGCCGCAAGCCGGGCGATGCCCACCCGGCCACGCGCTCGTTCCAGGCCCTGCGTATCGCAGTCAATGCCGAATTCGAGCAACTGGTCGAAGCCCTGTTCGCCGCTGAGCGGCTGCTGAGCGAGGGCGGGCGGCTGGCCGTCGTTACCTTCCATTCCCTGGAAGACCGGATCGTCAAGCGCTTCTTCGATCCCGACAAGGGCGGGCCGGCCCAGTCGCGTCACCTGCCGCAGGTCGCGACCGAAGAGCGCCGCTGGGTCGAGGTGGCCAAGGCGGCCAAGCCGGGCGCAGCGGAACTGGCCCGTAATCCGCGGGCGCGCTCGTCCATCCTGCGCGCGGCGACGCGCTCGGGCGCACCGGCGCGACCGGTGCGGTTCGACGGCCTTGGCGTACCCCAGGTCCGGGGCGCCGCATGATCCGCAATCTCAACATCATCCTGATCTTCACCAGCGTGCTCATGCTGGCGGGCGTCTATGCGCTCAAATTCTCCATCGAGAACACGGCGAGCGAGCGCACCGAGCTGGTCGCGCTGATCGACAGCCAGGAGGGCGAGCTGTCGCTGGTCAAGGCCGACGAAGCGGTGCTGAGTCAGCCCGGCCATATCGAACCCATCGTGCGCCGGCACCAACTGGCGCTGGCCATCGAACCGGTGAAGCAGGAGCAGTTCGGCGCCTTCGACGCGCTGCCCATGCGGCCGGTCAAGCCCAATACGGCAGCCATGGATTCCCTGTTCGAATCCCTTGAAGCGGGCATCGATCCGATCGACGCCATTCTCGAACTGGAAGGGATCGAATAATGGCGGTCACGACAGAGGATTTCGGCCCCACTATCGCACTCGAAGGCGCCCGCAAGGCGCGCGGCAACCTGACCCAGGCGCGCATCCGCTGGATGGTGCTGGCGCTGGTGCTCGGCTTCGGCCTGGTCGGCGGCCGTCTGATCCAACTGGGCATGGTGGAGACCGATTCCGCCATCGAAGGTCAGGCGCGCGATGTCATCACCGCGACACGCCCGCCGATCCTGGATCGCAACGGGCTGGAAATGGCGGTGGATATCCGCGTGCCATCGCTCTTCGCCGAGCCGCGCCGCATCATCGATGTGGAGGAAGCCGTGCGCAAGCTGCGCACCGTGCTGCCCGATCTCGACGAGGATTGGCTGCGCAACCGTCTGACGGGCGACAAGGGTTTCGTCTGGGTGCAGCGCGAGCTGTCGCCGGCCATCCAGGACAGGATAATGCGCCTGGGCATTCCGGGTATCGACTTCATTACGGAGTCCAAGCGCTTTTATCCGGGCATGACGGAAGCCAGCCACATCCTGGGCTCGACCAATATCGACAACCAGGGAATTTCCGGCATCGAAAAGCACATGGATGGCGAGGATGTCGCGCTGCTGCAGGATCTGGGCCTGGCACGCGGCAATGCGCTGGCGCCGGTAGAACTGAGTGTCGACATGCGCGTGCAGCATGTGATGCACGAGCAGTTGCTCGACGCCATGACGCGCTACCAGGCGATCGCCGCGGCCGGCGTGATGATGGACATCCATACCGGTGAGATCATCGCGCTGGCTTCGATCCCCGATTTCAACCCCAACGAACCGGCCACGGCACTGATCAAGGACAGTTTCAACCGCATCACCGCGGGCATTTTCGAGCCGGGCTCAACGTTCAAGACCGTCACGATGGCCGCCGCACTCGATGCCGGCACGGTCCGGCTCACCGACCAGTTCGACGCGCGCTACGGTATTCGTTTCGGCCGCTTCACCATCGACGATTTCCACGGCAAGCACCGTATCCTCAGCCTTCCCGAGGTCTACAAATATTCCTCCAATGTCGGCACGATCCGCGTGATGCAGACCATGGGCAAGGAAGCCTACCGCGCCTTCCTCAGCCGTATGAAATTCGACGAGCGCGTGGAATTCGAATTGCCTGAAATGCGCGTACCTGCCGTACCGAAGGAACTTTCCGAAGTCGGCGCCGCCACCGCCTCTTTCGGCCATGGCCTGTCGGTGTCGCCGCTGCATCTGGTCACGGCCTATGCGGCCTTCGTCAACGGGGGCAACTATATCGCGCCGACCCTCTACAAGCGCGATGTTGCCGAGGCCGAACCCCTCTACGAGCGGGTGATCTCGGCCGATGCCAGCGCCACCATTCGTTATCTGATGCGCCTCAATGCGATCTCATCGGGCGGCTCGGGCTCGCAGATGAACAAAGCGGCCCTCGGCTATCGCGTCGGTGGCAAGACCGGTACGGCCGAAAAGGTGGTCGATGGTCGCTACTCTTCCAACAAGGTGACCAATTTCTTCGCCTCGGCCTTCCCGCTGGACAATCCGCGCTACGCCATGGTCATCATGATTGACGAGCCAAAGGCGGAAAACCCGCAGTCGGGCACCACGGCCGGGTGGAATGCCGGTACGGTGACCGGGCGCATTGTGCAGCGTGTCGCGCCGATGCTGGGCATCGCGCCCGATTTCAGTGAACTTCTTGATCAGCAAATTGTCCCGCCAGAAGCGCGGCGCGTCTTTCCAGAAGGATATTGACCGGTGTCACTTAGCGTAACACAACTGCTCGAAGGCTCCGGCGCCCGGCCCAAGAAGGGTCTGGGTGCGGTTTTCGGCCTCAATTCCGACAGCCGGCGGATCGAGCCTGGCGACATCTTCTTCGCCCTGCCCGGTGCCAATGTGCATGGCAACCAGTTCGTGCCCGATGCGGTCAAGCGCGGCGCACTGGCCGTGATCAGCGATGTGGCGCCGGTGGGCGATCCGGGCGTCCCCGTCATCATCGTCAAGGATGTGCGGGCCGCCTATGCCCGCGCTGCCTCGCGCATTTTCGAGCCGCAGCCGGAAATCACCGTGGCCGTTACCGGCACCAATGGCAAAACCTCCGTTGCCGCCTTCGTGCGCCAGATCTGGCACTATGCCGGCATTCCGGGCGCCAGCATCGGCACACTGGGCGTGGATACCGCGACGCGCCATATCGATGGCAGCCTGACGACGCCTGATTCGCGCACGCTGCACCAGTCGATGCGGGCGCTGAAGGCCCAGGGCATCAACCACGTCGCGCTCGAAGCATCGAGCCACGGGCTCGATCAGCGGCGGCTCGACGGCATCCATTTCGAGGCCGTCGCCTTCACCAATCTCAGCCGCGACCACCTCGATTATCACGAGGACATGGACGCCTATCGCAATGCCAAGCTGCGGCTCTTCACTGACCTGCTGGTCGATGGTGGAGCGGCGGTGGTCAATGTCGATGATCCCGAATACGAACCCTTCATGTTCGCCGCCCTCGGTGCCAGCGCGACGCTGCTGACCGTAGGTCGCGAGGGCGCCTATATCGAAGTGCTGTCGATCAAGCCCGAGGGCTATGGCCAGCGCGTCGAGGTGCGCCATGTCGGCGAAAAGCTGAGCTTCCACCTGCCTCTGACCGGCGAATTCCAGGTCAGCAACGCCATCGTGGCGGCGGCCCTGGCCATGTCTAGCGGCGTCGACAAGGCCCAGGCCTTCCCGGCCCTCAGCGAGCTGGTCGGCGCCAAGGGTCGGCTGGAACTCGTGGCCGAGCACAATGGCGCTGCCGTTTTCATCGATTATTCGCATACGCCCGATGCGCTCAAGACCGCGCTGGAATCGCTGCGGCCCTATGCCAAGAACAGGCTCACCGTAGTCTTCGGCTGTGGCGGTGATCGCGACAAGGGCAAGCGCCCCCAAATGGGCGCAATCGCCAGCGAGCTTGCCGATAATGTCATCGTAACCGACGATAATCCCCGCACCGAGAGTGCCGCCACGATCCGCGCTGAAATCCTGGCCGCAGCCAAGGGCGCCAGGGAGATCGGCGACCGCAAGGCGGCGATTACGGAGGCGGTCAAGGGGCTCAAGGCGGGCGACGTGCTGCTCGTTGCCGGCAAGGGCCACGAGGACTACCAGATCGTCGGTACGACGAAGACGCATTTCTCCGACCATGAAGTGGTGGCGGAAGCGATCAAGGGGTAAGGCATATGCTGCCACATGCACCGGGCGACCTCTCCCCCAGAGGGAGAGGTGAAGACCTCGACCCCACCCAACCATGACCCAACCCCTCTACACCCTCGGCGATATTCTCGCTGCCACCGGTGGCACGACCTCGCTCGACCCGACCACGGCGATCAATTCCATCTCCATCGACTCCCGCGAGCTGGGGCCCGATGCCCTGTTCGTCGCCGTCAAGGGCGACCGCTTCGACGGGCATGATTTCGTGGACAAAGCGCTGGAAAGCGGCGCCGTCGCCGCGCTGGTGAGCCGCGGCGAGGGCGAAAAGCGCCTGGTGGTGGCCGATGCCCTTGAGGGACTGCGAGACATCGCCCGCGCCGCNCGNGCGCGGAGCCGAGCCATCGTGGTCGGTGTTACCGGCAGTGTCGGCAAGACCACGACCAAGGAAGCGATACGCGTGGTATTCGAGGCGGCGGGGCAGACCCATGCCTCGATCAAGAGCTTCAACAATCACTGGGGCGTGCCGCTGATGCTGGCGCGCTTCCCGCAGGATGCCCAGTTCGGCGTGTTCGAAATGGGCATGAGTGCGCCTGACGAAATCCGTCCGCTGGCGCAACTGGTGCGGCCGCATATTGCCGTCATTACCACTGTGGCGGCGGCGCATCTGGAAGCCTTCGGCTCGCTTGACGGTATTGCCCGTGCCAAGGCGGAAATCTTCGCCGGGCTCGAACCGGGCGGAACGGCCGTGCTCAATGCCGATCACCCGCAACTGGGTGTGCTGCTCGACGAGGCCAACGCGGCGGGCGTACGCAACGTGGTCACCTATGGCGAGGCCCGCGGCGCCGACTGGCGCATTCTCGATATCGAGACGGCGGCCGATCGCAGCTTTGCCACGGTGGAGCATGAGGGCGTGCAATATGCGCTGGTGCTCAATGTGCCTGGCCGCCACATGGTCGCCAATGCGACCGGGGCTTTGGCGGTCGCGCATCTAGCCGGCGTCGAGCCGGACGTTGCGCTGCGGGCGCTGGCTGGCTTCGGCGCGCAGCCGGGGCGGGGGCAGCGCCTGCTGCTCGGACCGTCCGACAGGCCGTTGCTGCTGATCGATGAAAGCTACAATGCCAATACCGCCTCGATGACGGCGGCGCTCGACGTGTTCGCCGCCCAAAGCGCGCCCGGCGGTCGCAAGCTGCTCATCCTGGGCGACATGCTCGAGCTGGGGCCGCAATCGGCCGAGCTGCATGCGAGCCTTGCCCCTGCGGTCATCGCTTCGGGCGCCGAGCGCATCTACCTGGTAGGGACCAGCATGGCAGCCCTGGCCGAAGCGCTCGGCCCGGGCCGTGTTGCAGCCCACGCACAGACAGCTGCCGACATGGCGGAGATCGTGCTCAACGATCTTGCCTATGGCGACGCTCTTATGGTCAAAGGGTCCAACGGCGTGGGGCTGGCGGGTCTGGTCGAAAAAGTCCGCAAACGGTTCGAAGATACCTGACCCCACCCAACGAGGACCCTTCATTTCATGTTGTACTTTCTCGGCCAGTTGGGTGATGCGCTCTCGGCCTTCAACGTCTTCCGCTACATCACCTTCCGCACTGCGGGGGCGGTGATCACGGCGCTGTTCTTCGTCTTCCTGTTCGGGCCCGGCATGATCGCCCTGTTGCGCCTCAAGCAGGGAAGGGGCCAGCCGATCCGCGAAGACGGCCCGCAGACCCACCTGCTGACCAAAAAGGGCACGCCCACGATGGGCGGGCTGATGATCCTCTCGGGCGCGGTGATTTCGACGCTCCTCTGGGCCAACCTCTCCAACGGCTATGTCTGGGTCGTGCTGTTCGTCACCATCGGCTTCGGCGCGATCGGCTTTTACGACGACTATCTCAAGGTCAAACGGATGAGCCATGCCGGCTTCGGCAGCAAGCAGCGCCTGCTGCTCGAAGCGCTGATCGGCTGTATCGCTGCCTATGCCACGTCCCAGCTCGCGCAGGGCGCCTATGGCACGTCGCTGCTCTTTCCCTTCGTCAAGGACCTGGCCCTCAACCTGGGCTATTTCTACATCCTGTTCGGTGGCTTTGTCGTGGTGGCGGCGGGCAATTCGGTCAATCTCACCGACGGTCTCGACGGCCTTGCCATCGTGCCGGTCATGGTGGCCGCCGCCTGTTTCGCGCTCATCGCCTATCTGGTGGGTAGCGTGAGTTTTTCGGACTATCTGCTGCTCAACTATGTGCCCGGCACCGGCGAATTGTCGGTGGTCTGCGGCGCGCTGATCGGCGCGGGGCTGGGCTTCCTGTGGTTCAATGCGCCGCCAGCGCAGATATTCATGGGCGATACCGGCTCGCTGGCTCTGGGCGGCGCACTCGGCTCCATCGCCGTCATCACCAAGCATGAAATCGTGCTGGCCATCATCGGTGGTCTGTTCGTGCTCGAGACCGTCTCGGTCATCGTGCAGGTGGCGTCCTTCCGGCTCACTGGCAAGCGCGTGTTCCGCATGGCGCCGATCCACCACCATTTCGAACATCTGGGCTGGACCGAAAGCCAGGTGGTGATCCGCTTCTGGATCATCAGCTTCGTGCTGGCGCTGATCGGGCTGAGCAGCCTGAAACTGCGCTAGGGCAGGACGATGAGGCCTTCGGCGCGGGCGGCTCGCGCCATGGCATGGTCCGTCGTCGCCAATGCGAGGCCGCGCAGTTTTTGCCCGGGCGACCTGGCTGGGCGTGAGGTGCACTGCAACACATTCACAAGACGCCGCCTCGGGACTCGCAAATTGCATTTCCGATTCGGAAATCGGTAACCAACCGCCTGCTACAATTTGAAACAGTTTGTATCGAGTAGCCGGCTTTCCCATGATGTTTTCCCGTGCCGAAAAGACGCCCCTGGCGGAGTGGTGGTGGTCGATAGACCGGGAATTGCTGGGGGCACTGATCCTGCTGATGACCTGCGGCATGGTGCTGAGCTTCGCGGCCAGCCCGCCGGTGGCCGAGCGGCTGGGGCTGTCGCCCTGGCACTTCATCATCCGTCACGCTATGTTCTGCGTCCCGGCGCTGGGCGTCATGATCGTCACGTCCTTCCTCAGCCATCGCCAGGCGCGCTTCTGGGCACTGGCGACGCTGGTCGTGAGCCTGCTGCTGCTGTGGGCAACACTGCGCTTCGGCACCGAGGTCAAGGGCGCTCGGCGCTGGATTTCGTTTGCCGGCCAGTCCCTTCAGCCGTCCGAATTCGTCAAGCCGGCCTTTGCCGTGCTGGGGGCGTGGCTGTTCTCTGAATCGATGATCCACAAGAACGTGCCCGGCCGCATCCTGGCCTCGCTCATCATGCTGGCTATTGTCGGCGGATTGCTGCTGCAGCCCGATATCGGGCAGACGGCCCTCGTCACCGCCACCTGGGCGGTGCTGCTGTTCCTGAGCGGCATTTCCTGGTTCATCATTTTCGGCATGGCGGGCGTGGCCGGAGCGCTGCTGTTTGGCGCCTATATGTTCTTCCCGCATGTGTCGCGCCGCATCGATACCTTCCTCAACCCGGAAGGGGGTGGCAATACCTACCAGATCGACCGCGCGCTGCAGTCGCTGCTGGAAGGCGGCTGGTTCGGGCGGGGACCGGGTGAATCCATCGCCAAAAAGCTCATCCCCGATGCCCATGCCGACTATGTGTTCTCGGCGGCGGCCGGCGAGTTCGGCATCCTGTTCTGCCTCGTGCTGGTGGCGTTGATCGCCTTCATCGTCATTCGCGCCATGATGGGAGCACAAAGGCAGACGAGCCTGTTCGCACGCCTTGCCGCGTCCACGCTCGCCATCCAGTTCGCCATGCAATCGGGTATCAACCTGGCCGTGAATCTCAACCTCATCCCGCCCAAGGGCATGACGCTGCCTTTCGTCTCCTATGGCGGCACCTCGATGATCGCCATTGCCTTCGGCATGGGGCTGATGCTGGCCTTTACCCGCACCAAGCCCGAAGAGCGCATGGCGACCGGCCTGCCCAGCTACAAGAGCGCCGTGGCGCCGCTGGCGCCTGCCGAATGAAGACTTTCGTTCTCATGGCAGGCGGCACGGGCGGACACCTCTTCCCGGCCATGGCCCTGGCGCAGGAGCTGATCCGGCGCGGCCACACGATCGAGCTGATGACCGATCATCGTGCCGAGAGCTATGGCGGCAATTTCCCGGCGCGGGAAACCCATATCATTCCCTCGGCCACGCCCTCGCTGCGCCATCCCGTCAAATTCGCCACGGGTGGCTTCCGCATCCTGCGCGGCATCGCCGTGGCCTTCGGCAAGCTGAACAAGATCAAGCCCGATGCGGTGATCGGCTTCGGCGGCTATCCGACCTTTCCCCCCTTCGTGGCGGCGAGCCTGCTCGGCATTCCCGGCATCCTGCACGAGCAGAATGCGGTCATGGGCCGGGCCAATCGGGCGCTGGCCCGCTTTGCCGATATCCTGGCCATGAGCTTTGGCGATACCAGGTTCGCCGATGGCCTCAACCTGGAGAAGGTGGTCACGGGAAATCCGGTCCGCGACAGGGTACGCGGGGTTGCAACGACGCCCTATCCCGAGCTTGGTCCGGGCGGCTCCATTCACCTTGTCATCTTCGGCGGCAGCCAGGGTGCCAAGGCGCTCAGCGAGCTGGTGCCGGCCGCCATTGCCTTGCTGCCGGAAGGCTTGCGTCAGCGCCTGCGTGTCGTGCAGCAGTGCCGCGCCGAAGATCTCGACCGGGTAGCGGAGACCTACAGGCAAGCCAAGATCAATGTGGAACTGGCCGCCTTTTTCACCGACCTGCCCGAGCGCGTGGCGCAAAGCCACCTGGTGATTGCCCGGTCAGGCGCGTCGACCGTCGCCGAACTTACCGTCCTGGGGCGGCCCTCCATCCTGATCCCCTTGCCCGGCTCGATCGATGCCGACCAGAAGAACAATGCGCTGGTGGTGGAAAGCGCGGGGGCAGGGTGGATCGCCGAACAGGCCACGCTTTCACCGCAATCGCTTGCCAGTCGCCTCACGACACTGCTAACCGACCCCGCAACGCTCACCAAGGCCGCCGATGCGGCTCGCTCGCTGGGCCAGCCGCGGGCTGTCGAGAAGCTGGCAGACCTGGCCGAAATGCTGGCCGGCAAGAATATCGAAGTGGATACTCGCTCATGAAAATGCCCCGTAATATCGGGCCCGTCCACTTCATCGGCATTGGCGGCATCGGCATGAGCGGCATTGCCGAAATCCTGCATAACCAGGGCTATACGGTGCAGGGCTCCGATGCCGCGCTCAATCCCAATGTGCAGCGCCTGCGCGACATGGGGATCGATGTGCATATCGGCCAGAGTGGCGACAATCTCGGCAAGGCCGAGGTGGTCGTCGTCTCGTCCGCAATCAAGAAGGATAATCCGGAGCTGGTCGCGGCCCGTGCCAAGGCGCTGCCTATCGTACGGCGCGCCGAAATGCTGGCCGAAATCATGCGGTTCAAGACCGCCATCGCCATTGGCGGCACGCATGGCAAGACCACCACCACGACGCTGGTGGCGACGCTGCTCGATGCCGGCAATCTCGACCCCACCGTCATCAATGGCGGCATCATCAATGCCTATGGTACCAATGCGCGCCTGGGCGGCGGCGAGTGGATGGTGGTCGAGGCCGACGAGAGCGACGGTACATTCGTGAAGCTCCCGGCTGACGTGGCCATCGTAACCAATATCGACCCCGAGCATCTCGATCACTATGGCGACTTCGAGGGCGTGCGCAAGGCGTTCCACCAGTTCGTGGAAAATGTGCCCTTTTACGGTTTTGCCGTGATGTGCCTCGACCACCCCGAAGTGCAGGCGCTGGTGGGCGAGATCAAGGATCGCCGCGTCATCACTTATGGCCGCAATCCGCAGGCCGATGTGCGGTTGGTCGATCTCGAAACCGTCGACGGCGTCAGCCATTTCGCCGTGGAAATCCGCGACCGCATCCGCCAGACGCAGCTCCGCATCGACGGGCTGGAACTACCCATGCCGGGCGTCCACAACGCGCTCAACGCCACGGCTGCCATCGCTGTGGCCGACCAGTTGCATGTGCCGGCCGAGGCTATCCGCAAGGGTTTGCGCGGCTTTACCGGGGTCAAGCGCCGCTTCACCAAGACCGG
>Ga0065721_10005358_pt1 | contig 14485 bp, 8 predicted proteins | sample Mesricmetagenome_FD_59108 | JGI IMG/M metagenome (GOLD analysis project Ga0065721, IMG submission 59108) | Mesophilic microbial community from rice straw/compost enrichment Sample: eDNA_1 v2 (version 2) | ecosystem: Engineered > Solid waste > Grass > Composting > Bioreactor | place: USA: Davis... | reverse complement strand
TTTCCTCCCGGAAACATTTACGCTTCAAGAAATGGAACAAGCTACAACGGTTCCAACGTCCGCAACGGATTCGGATGGCAGGTCATGATCCTGCCGATGCTCGATCAGGCGAACATTTATAACCAGTTTGACTTCCGGTACTCATACGCGGAAGAAGCCAACGCCAATAATCGAAACATCAGCCGCACTCCAATTCCGACTTTTTTGTGCCCATCTGCTACGGAAGTTAAAAGTCCACACACTACCGAGGGACCGAACGGAGAACATACGCTCCACTATTGGGGAGTGCAGGGCCCACGGGGGACAAATCCGCAAACGGGGACAGCCTATCAGATTGCGTACGGCTATTCCGGAACCGATCGAGGTGGGTGGTCAACACATGGCGTCTTTTTCTTCAACAGTAAGATTCGCTTTGGTGATATCAATGATGGGACATCAAGGACCTTCGCTGTCGGGGAAGCCTCCTGGAATGGAAATGATCAGCGGCGTGCATGGCATCGCGGCGGGAACGAGAACGATGCACATTGCCTGTCTGCACGAAACATTTCTCGGCCTATCAACGAAAAAGTTGTTCCGACGACAACGGTCAATGACACTCCAATGGGAAGCGAACATGTTGGAGGTGCTCACTTCCTGATGGCGGATGGGGCAGTCCGGTTTGTCTCGGAAAATATTAACATGGATGTTTATCTGTCGACATCCAGTCGCAATGGTGCCGAAGTCGCGTCTGTCGAATAGGCAACGAGATTGCTGGTCTGCTGTTTTAGACAAGTAACGCGCGTGTCAGGGGCGCCGTGCGTGATTGATCCTGTTCGGGGAGAGTCTGTCTGATGTCAACTGTTCGACAACATAATAAGTTCATGCAAATGATACCTAACTGTCATGCCTCCTTTTGTTTAGGAGGGGTGATGATCTCCTTGGGGATTGTTCTTGCCGGCTGTCAGGGTAACGTGGACGGGCCAGTGCGATATCACATCTCTGGACAGGTCACCTATGAAGGGAAGCCTGTCCCGTACGGACAGATCCGGTTCGTTCCTGATTCGGCAGCTGGAAACAGCGGTCCCGCAGGCTTCTCGGAAATTATTGACGGCAAATTCGACACCCGTCTGGCAGGGAAAGGGACGGTTGGGGGGCCACACACGGTGTTCATCGACGGATGCAAATCACGTCCCCGCCCCGAAGAAGAAGGGGATGACATTGAGAAGATCAAAGCACGTACGCTGTTTACCGATTTCAAGACAACCCTGGATTTGCCGAAACAGAATGCAAATGAAAATATCGATGTTCCTAAGCTGTAATAGTAAAAGTCATTTCTGGTATCTTATTGATTTTGCCGATTCGGTATGAAATGCAGCTTGCTTTCAACGTGGCCGATATTGCGATTGCCGCATATCGGCTGCCTTTAATTAGTACTCTTAAAACCGCTTGCGAATTGGTTGATATTGTCATCGTCAAGCGGAGTTCGCCCTGTCGCTAAATCTTTGCGTCTTCTCTTCTCGCGAGCGAGAGGTGATCTGTCCTTCGCGCAAGGTTGAGGAACTGCGACGGAGAAAGTTCGGAAGAGACGACTGGTCCAGGCTGACGACAGTCGTCAAACCTGAAAGTGGTCACATTAAAGTAAAATTTGATGAATGGATGAGAGGTGCTTCGCTGTGGATGTCTTCAGAATGAGGCGATCGTTGCTTGTCGCGTGCCAATTGAAATCGTTGACGGTCTCTGTCTGCGGGGCGATTTCGCTCCTCGTTTTTGGGGCCGTTTTCAATGCTGCAGCTGCGAATGATGAGGATCGTCGGCTCCCATTTAAGGAGATTAGGTGTGAAGGATCATATTTTGGACACCTGCAGGGAGTCTGCAGCGATGGGGTGTCGCGACTCTACTGGAGCTATAACACAGCGTTAGTCTGTACGAATGAGAAAGGAATGATCCTGAGGAAGATCACCGTTGCAAATCATCACGGAGATTTGTGCTGCGTCAATGGGCGAATCTATGTGGCGGTAAATCTCGGTCAGTTCAATCAGCCAGAGGGGAAGGCTGATTCCTGGATCTATGAATATGAGGCATCAACGCTGGAGGAGTTAGCCAGATATCCTGTTCCAGAAGCGGTTCATGGCGCCGGCGGGGTTGAATTTGACGGAGAGCGTTTTCTGGTTGTAGGTGGTCTTCCAGAAGGGACTAATGAGAACTACCTCTATGAATATTCGTCTGACTGGAAATTCGTAAAGCGTCACGTCTTGAACACCGGGTATACATCTCGCGGAATCCAGACGGCGCTCTTCCATGATGGGAAATGGATCTTCGGATGTTATGGAGATCCGAATCTTGTGCTCATCGCGGATCGAGAGCTGAGGTTGATCGGCCGTCAGGAGTTCGACTGTGCTCTTGGATTGGTTGGTGTTGATGAAGGCAAGGTGCTCGCTGCCAGGCGAGTGAAGATCAAAGGAGCAGAAGGCAGTTCCGCCCGATTGGTGCCAGCGACGCTGTCTGTTAATGGCACATTAAAGGAAGTTCGTTAAGTCCCATCCAATGACGGACCGTCTGTTTTTGCATCCTGTGAAATGCTTTTCTGCTGTAGCGGCATTCTAACCTGAGGTGTGCAAGGGGGGCGACATCTGCCCTACTGATGAGGGAGCGGAAAAAAGAAGAAGACACATGAAAACCTTTCCCAGATTGGCGTTCTCCATTTTTCTGCTGTCGGATATTCCCTTTCGAGGCAAACGTTGAAACAAAAACAGGGAAATGACCTCTGTCGAAGTCACTTCCCCTGTTCGATGGCACTTCAAAATTCATTTGTGACGAAGCGAGAAGGAGCCCCTCCCCGACCACATCACAGAAACTTAAGGGCGATAAACAACCGGTTATTTATTACTGGTGAGAGCGAAATCGATGACGTTCTTTCGTCGTGGTTCAACGACTGCTGTCAACTCCGTTCGGCTATGGTACCGAGCGGGTAAAATCTCTTTCTGGCGAGACCGACCGCTTTCATCGACACCATCGGCCGTTGTGATGTGGACAATGTGTTGACCAACGAGTGCTCCCTTTTTGTCATAGGAATAAACCAGCTCGTAAGTCCCGTCGGACTTCGTCACCGCTGTGGAAGGGCGTCCTCCATCAGGAGAAAATGAGACGACCGCCCCAGCCAATGGTTGACCATCTAATGTTACCGTCCCAACGACCTGGCTCAGATCGACATCGGATCGATTTCCGCATCCGCTGAGGCTGAACGCGAACACAATCAGACAGGCGAAGTGGTGGATTCGCGATTTTATGGAAACATGCAATAACGTTTTCTTGCAGTACGTACTTCCCATGGCCTTTCCCTCAATGGAGATAATGCTCGCAAATACCGCACGAGGGCCATTTGGGAATGGCAGGTCAAGCGGTAAAGGAATTCGCGTCAATGCGATAAAAAATGAATGCTCCCGATGAGGAGGATTCTAAAACTCGCCAATAACAAAGCCATCGCGGATTCCAATGAGCGCTTCGAAAGTGCTATCGATCTTCGATCCACCGGTTGCCGGAGCATGGTGAATGTTTTCGCTGATGAAGCGAACACTGCCATCTGCCATTGCAAATTGGGCTCCCCCTGTATGCAAGGAACTAAATGCGGTTCGCCACTTGTTGGTCTCCGAAACCCCGTTGATCGGCTCCGCTCCACCGGCGACTGCCATGCTCATTCCACGCCAGGCATTAGAGGAAGTGTCTAAAGCTCGTCCAATGTGACTTGGGTCCGGGCTTGTAGGAATGGCATACAATGCTGCTGCTTCAATATTGGTCGTTCCCAGCGTGTAGGCCCGTTCTCCTCCGAAGAGTGTATTGCTGGTCCCATCTGTAATGTCCCGGAATCGAATGCCTTTATTGGCGAAGAATGCACCCGATGCACCGGTTGTCGCGCTCCCGGCGGTGCCGTCAGTGGAGGGCCCCAGGCGAATCAGGTCCCGGTTGTTGTTGGACAGGACATAGTTCGTAACAGCCAAATGCCGAGAGGGATTCATCAACCGGCGATTCCCATTATTGACGATTGGTCCTGGACTGGACGGACAACGAAAGACGCCGGGCGCTGTATGCAATGCAGGACGATTGCTGTCGTAGACCTGTGCGACTTTTGCATTTCCGACATTGAGTTGTTGATACAACGCAGTCTGCTCCAGCATGGGGAGTAGAAATGCCGACCACGCCCAGATCCCGTCTTCCTGACCGGTGACTGCGGGATCTTCAATCCAGCCCGGCGGAAGCGAATTGTGAACGTCGTGATAGTTGTGCAAGGCAAGCGCCAATTGTTTCAGGTTATTCTTACATTGAGAGCGCCGGGCCGCCTCACGCGCCTGCTGAACAGCAGGCAGAAGCAATGCAATTAACACTGCAATCACTGCAATGACAACCAGAAGTTCGATCAGTGTAAAACCTCGAGAGACGCTGGAACGTCGATGATGTGATCGAATGTGGTGTGGTTCTTTTGAGTGAGTTCCGGCCAACAGACGAGATGAGAGTGTTTTGACAATTGCCATTAATTTTTCCCTNAAAAACACCAGTGAATTCTTTTGCCCATTCGACTCATCAGGACGGGCGGCGATGGATTCCNGGCGAATCCATGATGAATTTGTGAGACCAAATTTCGTGCGAATTATTCGCTAAGGAAGAANTGATGCCTCGCCCGTGGAATAACTCGTGAATTTCGTGAAGTGCGTCAACGTAAGGCTTGGACGAGAGGTGTACGAATCCTTTCGCAGCTCGCGAAAATTGGCTCTCTCACGAAATGATTAGCATGTATGGATGGTCATGCCATGAGAAAATGAACGCTCAAACATGAACTTTTTTACTCGCATTTGCATTCAGGCGTATTCCGAATGGCATATGTAGGCTTAGGGATTCACGCTAATGAGAGAAAGTTTTGCGTGGTGCATTGCTGTCCACAGAGATGCCAGAAATCGCCACTGATTCTCGGTAGAGGAAATCGACCAGCTTCATGTGTTCTGGAAGCGAGTCATGTTCCCTGAGAAGCCCTTTGTTTCACTCACAAGGTTTGGAGGCTTGGGGTAAATGGGGCAACTTTGCTGTGAATAGTGACGCAACAGGCGCATGCTTCGAAATGGGCCGATAACGATCTGAAAGCGTCACGTCCTGATTCGAAATCGAATCAGCATGGAGTGTTGAATCGAACCACGGAAGGGAACCTCGCATGAATTGGCGACGGGGCAGAGCCGCCATTTTATCTGCGTTGATATCGTTCGTTTTGCCGGCAATCCCCGCTGATGCACAACAGGTTGTCACGATTGGGGATGTCGGCGGTTCCGGGGGAATCAGGCTGGAATTCTGGGATTCCCAGTCCGGCCCCACACAGGATGGGACGTTTCGCTGGTTCACAGATGACGCCGAACTCCGTGCGACCGGGACGTGGCGGGAATCTGAGATCGATGCTGTTACCCGTGGAGCGAGATACTGGTGGGAGATTCTCGGGGAGAATAACACGCCTGCTCGCGACCTGACCTTTCTGATCAGCCGAAACGCTGGCTTTGTTGAACCGGATGGATCGATCTCAGAACTCACCACCAGCTCAGAAAGCCCCGAAGTGCAGGTTGGTGGCATCCGTTCCAGTGTGACCAATCACGTGCTGGCATTTGGAGTGAATGTCGCTTCGCCGTTTCAGGCGGACAACTTGATCAACTTTCAGGATCTTGATGGATTTCCATTCAGTGACCGCCCCGGTGGGCCTCTTGATAACGGCGGCGGCGTGAACATGGAAGCGGTCATGATTCACGAGATTGCGCATGCGCTTGGGGTGATCACTTCTGCTCCTTATGGAATTGTTGGTGACAACGCGGTCGGAATCCCGCCTGAAGGGATGTTAAGACTCTTTGAGACCCAGATCATTGATGCGGATGGGAATCCTGTTGTCGTCGGGGAGAGTTACCTGCCAGCGACTCCCTATTTCTTCAATGGAGTTCAGTCAACGTCTGTCTTTGGAAGACCGGTTCCTTTGAATCAAATGACCATTGAGAAGGGGCATCTTGGAGTCGACCCCCTTTTATTTTCGCATCAGCCCTTCCGTAATTATATCTTTATGACCGAAGTGGAGCTTGCGCTCCTGCAGGATATGGGCTATCAAATCAACCGTCAGGAACATTTTGGCCGGTCTTATTACCAGAACGGTTCCGGACATGAGGAGATCAACACCACCGGGTTTGACAGCTCAAAAACCTATGGGGTTGGGGTTCACATCTTTTCCCACGATCATCGACTCGTGCAGGCCGCCGATCTGACCGCCAGCGGTTACGGGGCCACGGGAATTCGCGTTGATGGTGTGAACAACATTGTCACCATCAATCCGGATGTCACGATCACCACAAATGGAGACTATGGAACTGGCGTTCTCGTCAGCAACGGTGCTGGGAACTCGATTATTCATCGCGGGACGATCATTGCCAGTTCGGCTACTGAAGAGGCCACCGGAACCGGCATCCTGATCGATTTCGGAGCCAACCTCCTGAGCGGAGCATCCAGAACATCGTCAACACCAGTTGATTACCGTCAGGATGGAACACCAATGACGGGGTATCTGGTCGATTATCTCGACATCACGGGAACAATATCTGCTCCGTTCGGAAACGCGATTCGTGTTGGAACGAGTGCAGCTGTCCAGTCGATCAACATCATGCGTGACGCTGTGATCGATGGAAAAATCTCCATCTCATCCCTGTATTCGACTTCCGCCGGGCTGTTGCCGACTCAGCTGAATTTCGGATTAGCAGCAAATGAATTCGGGAGACACACTGCCGAATCGGACCTCAGCTTCGAATTGGCGTTGAACGGAGCCGTCGACACCAACGGTGAAATCAACATCCTAGGCGGAAAGGATTCGAACAGAGGTGTTCAGTTTCAAGGCTCAGTGCAGGCACGCCAAGTCAATGTTTCCTCATCGGGACGTGTTGAGTTCTCAAATGAGCTGATTGTTAACAACATTGAAAATCATGGCCACTTCACCTTGCTGGAAGGGGCAGAGATGCCCTTGACTCAATATCTTAATAATTATGGAGAGTTTGTCCTGCAGGATTCGACCGTCACACTGTACATCGAATTCAGAAACCATGGACACTTTCACTCCGATGGCGGAACAATCAATACCGGGTTTGGCCGCACCAATCGGCAAGTCACATTTGAAGCTGGAAGCAGCTATACGGGCACCAACGATACAATTCAGGTCTCGCGCGGGCGGATTGATCTCTTTGGCACAGCCAACTCCCGGGATGGAGACTGGTCGGCCCGGGACGAGATTGCCATCCATGCAGGAGGACGGCTCTCCGGAACGCCGACTCTCCGCGCTGCTCGTGTCATTAATTATACCGGTGGAACGATTGCTCCCGGAAACAGCATTGGACAGATTAACATCGATGGTGAATTTGTTAACGATGGGGATTTGGAGATTGAATTAACGACCGCATTAACACCGCTCGACAGCGATCGGATTGTTGTGACGAATGGGCCCGCGTGGATCAACACAGATTCATTCGCAACTCGAGGAACATTCCGCTTCACTGGAGATGTTGATGCCTCTCCCGAAGACTACGCGATTGGTCGGCGATATACATTGATCCAGACTGACGGACCGGATCAGCTCCTGGTTGGATACCGGCCGATTGCTGAGGATGACATTGATGGCCGGCGATTCATTCTGCGTTCAGACGCAGATCGCTCCCGCCTCTATACTGGCGGAGCACAGGATTATTATGCCTTTGTTGGGCGAGATGTTCCCTATACAGAGATCGCCCAAACCGGGAACGAACTAGCGGTTGCCCGCTATCTCGATGCGATTAAAACATGGGATGACAACTCTGATCAGGCAAACCAGATTCAGTGGATTCGGGACACTCTCGATCTGATTCCCGATGAAGCGGATGTCCGCGATGCATTTCGAATGATCTCCGGAGAGCTTTATGGTTCCTTGACTCCGATGATCCTGCAGCAGATGCATTCCAGTTCTTTCAGAACAGCTGCTTCTGCCCGAACCAACAGCGATCTGTGCACCAAATCTGTTACGGTTGCTGACCGGGATGGTCTTTACGGCACCATCATTGGATTCGGGACCGGTGGTCATGTTCAAGGCGATGGCAATGCATCCGGGTATTCATTTGGAGCGGGTGGGACGCAGGTTCAGGTTGGTTACGGCCAGAGTGATACTCTCGTCGGAGGGTATTATAATTTTACAAATGGCTCGTTTGATGGGGCGGGGGCTGCTGGCATCGAAATCCATGACTTTGGTGGATTTCTTCTACGAAAAGAAGCATGGTCCCATTTCCTGCTGAGCGCCGGAGGGGGAACAGCCTCGACTCATCTGAATCGCACTGTCGTGTTCGGAAATACGGATCTTCAAGATCCGATCGCAGACCGATTCTCCAGTTCATCGACAGCCGGGGTGATGAGTGCTTATGGAGAATTCGGGTTGGATGCTGAGTTCGATGGTTTTGCTGTCCGTCCATTTACTGGACTTTCCTATGCATACGTCAGCTCTTCGGGGATTGACGAAGGAACGGCTCTCCTGGCACTGGATGGGCGGATCAATTCACAACACAGCTTGCGTTCCATGCTCGGAACAGACCTGAGCTTATGTGTGCCAGGTCAACAAAATCTGGTCTGGGACCTGCGCGCGATGTGGATGCACGAGTTTCAAAAACAGAAAGCCGGCCGAGCTACCTATGATTTTGATGGCGAGCGGGTCCAGATCAGTGGGGTCGGGCTGGGGAGCGACTTCGCTGTGATCGGGACGACCCTTTCCCGGGAGTTCCTGAACGGACGAAGCCGCCTGTTTGCCAGCTACGATCTCATCGCCAATCGACACCAAACTCTCAACACTGGCAGCGGCGGGCTCGAATTTCTCTGGTGATCTCCAGCGAAACCGAGTCCGGTCAGACAATGTAGGCCTCCCCTCCTCTCTTGTTCCTTTGGAGGGGATTAGCACTCTGTGTTTCTACGGGAGAGTCTGTGTGAGAAGCCATGCCTCTTCACTGCGCTGCCAATATGTCGATTGTTTGCGCATGTCTTTCACGTGTTGACTGGTTCAGCTTCACATGTGGTCGCAATAAATGGAACAGATCGCATTTTCGAATGCTTTTCACTTTTACCAGCGCATACGAATGACATACAATCAGCCATTGATGGGTTCCATGTCGATCACAACATGGGCATTCCTTCCTGTTCGGGCGAACGTTTAACGTTGCCCCCTACCAATGACATCCTGACAAAGAGGTTTTCAGAGGAGGATTTCCGCAAATCCCCTACCCTTGAGGACCTCGCCCTGACGGGTCACCGTCGTTATTGACGGCCAAAATCATCCCTGATGCCAATGTTGCGTCGCTTCTGTGTTCCGCAGGGGCAACGCCATCCCGCCTTGCCATAAAACATGATGTTTGCGAAGGACCGGTCGATGAATCGTCCCTTGTTTTCGCTGTTCGTCCTGATCCTCGCATTCCATATCACGACCTGGGGCTGCTGCGAAGAAAGCAAGGCAGAGGAGACTCCCTCTCAAGGCCAGGAGTTATTTGAAAAACAGATTCTGCCCATTCTCGCCCAGTCCTGTTATGAGTGTCATTCGAAAGAGGCGGATGACATTGCTGGCGGATTGGAACTTGATTCCCCGACCGGGATGCTTCGAGGAGGACAGTCGGGCGCGATTATCGTCCCGCACGATCCACAAAAGAGCCTGCTGATGCGGATTCTTCGCCACGAGGCTGGAGTTCCCGCAATGCCTCCTGATGGCAAACTGACGGAAGAGCAACTCGCAGCCTTTTCCGAATGGATTCAACTGGGGGCTCCCGACACCCGTAAGGACTCCGGTCCCACGGCCCGGGAACAGCGTTTTGAAGCGGCTCGTCAGCACTGGGCCTTTCAATCACCTCAAGCCATTGATCCTCCGGCAGTGAAACAAACGGATTGGCCCCGTGGACCAATTGATCAGTTTGTCCTCGCCAAAATGGAAGAAAAAGGACTCACGCCCGTTGCTGATGCTGGGCGCCGGACACTGATTCGTCGGATCTATTTTGACCTGATCGGTCTCCCCCCCTCCCCGGCGGATGTGGAGCAGTTTCTTGCAGATCAGTCACCGACCGCGTTCGAAGATCTGGTCGATCGCCTGCTGAGTTCGCCCCAGTTTGGTGAACGATGGGGTCGGCACTGGTTGGACCGGGTTCGATATGCAGAGTCCAGCGGACTGGAATTCAATTTCACCTATCCCCATGCATGGCCTTACCGGGACTACGTGATTGACTCAATTAACGAAGATAAGCCCTACGATCGTTTCCTGACAGAACAGATTGCGGGTGATCTGCTTCCCCGTAACGAAAACGATTCACAGAAGGCTATAGAAGCACGTCTGATTGCTCCCAGCATTCTGGCATTTGGAGTAAAACGACATACCGGAGGGGCCTTCTTTCAGCTGGATATGGTGGATGACCAGATTGATACCATCTTCCGCTCCATGCAGGGATTAACGGTTAACTGTGCCCGATGCCATGATCATAAGTTTGACCCCATCCCGACACGGGATTATTACGCGATCGCGGGAATCCTGTTGAGCACCGAACCCCTGTATGGAACGATCAAGCAGACATACAGCAATGTTCCGACGGACCTGCTCCCCATTGGCCCGAACGCAGAAGAAATGCATGCCAAGGTTGTCGAGCACAAGAAAGCCCTGGAACAGTCTGAAAAAGATCTGACTGCGAAACGCGAGGAACTTCAAAAAGCGACGGAAGCTGAGAAGGCCGCTGAATCCAGGAAAATGGAAGCGGAACAACTGGTCCAGATGCAGACCGCGGAGCTGGCTGAGGGCCCCATGCCGGAAGCGACTTCTGCACTGGAAGAAGCCACATCGGCACTCACGGCCGCAGCAGAACAGGCAGCAAAATTAAAAGGGGAGGTCGAACAGCTTGAAAGCCAGGTTGCTGATCTGAAAAAGAACGCCCCTCCTGCTCCTCAGTATGCGATGAGCGCACGTGATCGGCCGAAGCCGGATGACACCACCATTGCGATTCGCGGGAATCCACGCCAGAGAGGAGAAAAAGTTCCACGCGGTTTTCTCAGCGTCTTGACGCAGCTGGAGCCAAAGCAGATTGATCAGACCCGGAGTGGACGCCTGGAACTGGCAGAGTGGATCACCAGCAGGAACAATCCGCTGACAGCCCGGGTTCAGGTCAACCGGATCTGGTCTCACCTGTTCGGTCGTGGCCTGGTTTCGACAACAGATAACTTTGGCGTCTTAGGTGCTCAGCCCACTCACCCTGAGTTGCTGGATTATCTGGCAGTAGAGTTCATGAATCAGGGCTGGTCGGTCAAAAAAGCGATTCGATCCATCGTTCTCAGCCGCACTTATCAAATGAGTAGTGCTGTCGACGAAGTTGGTATGAAGACCGATCCAAATGGACTGTATCTCTGGAGATTCACTCCGCGAAGACTGGAAGCGGAGGCGATTCGGGATTCCATTCTGGCCGTCAGCGGCCAGCTGGACCTCAACCGCCCGGTTGGTTCAACGGTGACTGCTCTTGGAGATCAGCTGGCTCGTGGGATTCCTCTCGAAAAGATTCAGCCCCCCAGCAATCACCGGAGCGTCTATCTCCCGATTGTTCGTGACTATGTCCCCGAGATCTTCGACCTCTTTGATTTCCCTTCTCCCAGTCTTGCATCCGGGAGCAGAAGCGTCACGAATGTTCCTGCTCAGGCACTCTATCTTCGGAACTCGCCGTTCGTAACAGATCAGGCCCGTCACGCGGCCCGGAGATTATTGGCGAGCGCTGACGTGACAACAGATCAGGAGCGGGCGAATCTGGCGGCTCAATGGGCATTGTCGCGTCCTCTGACCGAAGAGCAGCAATCGCAGGTGGTTGGGCTTGTCGAGAAGGTCAGAACCTCTCAGGCAGAAGACGATCACTCTGAAGTCAATGCATGGGCTGCCTGGTTTCAGGCGCTTTTCAGCACAGCCGAGTTCCGCTATCTCGTGGATATCCCGGAGTAATGAATTCCAGACTTGAATTTAAAAATGCTGGGACCGTTGAAGAATTGTTATTCGTTCCCCAGAAGTTGCACACACAGGATTCACTCGCAGTTGGACACGTGAGCTAATCAGGAGCACGTCATGAAGAACAGTCATTTATTGCAGCAGAATCTATCCCGACGTGCCCTGCTCCAGGCGGGCTCAATCGGACTTGGCTCACTTGTCCTGACTGGGATGATTCCACGATTCAGCACAGCAGAGTTGACAAGTGCCCGGCAACCTCACTTCTTGCCCAAAGCAAAACGAGTCATCTTTCTCTTCATTAATGGTGGCCCCTCCCAGTTCGAATCCTTTTCATATAAGCCGGAGCTGAAAAAGCGGGACGGTCAGGAGAGCCCCCGGAAAGGGAAGCTTCTTGGGCCACAACTGAACTTTGCCCAATACGGTGAAAGCGGAATGTGGGTCTCAGAGGCATTTCCTCATATGGCGAAGCAGGTGGATCGTATCTGCATGCTGCATGGAATGCAGACCGGGAGCAACGGACATGAAACGGCAATTCCGTTGCTGCACACCGGCGATTTCCAGTTTGTGCGCCCCTCTCTTGGGGCGTGGATTGCATATGGATTAGGCACGGAAAACAAAGATCTTCCCGCATTCTTCACAATTAAACCGACCCGGACTTTTGGCGGCCCATCCAATTTTGGAAGTGCTTTTCTTCCCAGTGCCTATCAGGCAACTCGACTCGGCTGGGAACATCAGGACATCAAGAAGGCATCCATCTATAATCTGCAGCCGACAATGGGACTGAATCCCGGAAATGCCCGGGAGACACTTCGGCTCACTCAGCTCATGAATGAGCAGTTGCTGGGACAATCGAGCGAAATCAAGGGAGTTATGGACTCTCTTGAACTGAGTGAACGCATGCAGCAATCGGTCCCGCGCGTTCTCGACCTTTCGCAGGAAACGAAGGAGACGCTGGAGATGTACGGCGTCGATCAGAAGCCAACGGATGACTTCGCCAGACAGTGTCTCATGGCTCGCAGACTGGCGGAGTCCGGAGTTCGATTTGTCGAAGTGATGTCCAGCGGATGGGACCATCACAGCAATCTGGACAAATTCCCCGATAAGGCCGCGTCCATCGACAAACCAGTGGCGGCATTGTTAACCGACCTCGACCAGCGGGGACTGCTTGATGACACTCTCGTCATCTGGACGGGTGAATTCGGACGGCTCCCGGAGACTCAGATTCTCTCCGGGAAAGAATCACTCGGCCGGGACCATAATTCCGAAGGGTTTACCGGGTTTATGGCAGGGGGTGGAGTTCGCTCCGGTTTGATCTACGGGGAGACTGATGAACTCGGGCATAAGGCGATTGAGGGGGCCATTCCGCTCGCAGACTTCCATGCCACCATCCTCCACCTGCTTGGTCTGGATCATACCAGACTGACATACCGGTTCGGCGGTCGCGATTTCCGATTAACAAACGTCTCCGGTAACGTTGTTCATGACATCATCGCCTAGATGAGATTGAATGGGGGCGTTATCCGCCAGCCTTGGACTGCCCCCAATTGCGCCGCCTCTTCCAATTGTGAGGGAGGATTTCCCGATCCACCCTCAGACACGTGCCTCTTTGGGACAAGCTTCAACATCTGGCAGGGAAATCTGGAGCCTCATGTCGCTGATTGCCTTGAGAGCCTCGTTACGTTTCATCTCCGGGCTGAGGAGGGGGCGGCACAATCTTCTGGGGAAATCCCCGCGTTCATGCCATGCTACCGCTTTTTCCCCTCGATGATGCTGACATCGGTTCCCGTCGGCACAATGCGGGTGAGTTCAAATCCACACTCAGAGAATAGCGTTCGGTATTCGTCTTCGGTTCGCTCTTTTCCTCCGGGGATCAGCATCATCACAAGATCAAGAAACTTGCCGGGAAAGAAGTCATTTCCGGGAGGGATGACGCTCTCAATGACCAGCAGCTTGCTGGTGGAAGACATGGCGCGGTGGCAATTGTTGAGAATCGTCCGGCATTTTTCGTCGTCCCAGTCGTGAATGATGTGCCGCATGATATATGCNTCGGCCCCNTCCGGGACTGCATCGAAGAAGCTTCCGGAAACAAGCGTGCAACGGTCCTGCACGCCAGAAGAACTGATCTTTCCTCGGGCTCGTTCGATGACGTGAGGGAGATCAAACAATATTCCGTTCATCCCCGTGTGTCGCTTCAGGATTTCGATGAGCTGCGAGCCATTCCCCCCACCGATATCAGCAACCGTTGCGAATTCCGACAAATCATATGCGTCAAGGATCGCCCCTGATTCCCGTCCGTGGATGCCCACCATGGCTGCATCAAAGATCCTGGCCTTGTCGGGATGCTCCCCCAGGTAATCGAAGATCGGCTTTCCGAAGACCTTGTCGAAGGCACGCTGTCCGGTCCGAATGCTATATTCAATTTCCCCCCAGGCTCGAAACTGTTCGTCCCCCGACATGAGCGCCAGCGCTCGCTTGGAGCCGGGC
>Ga0065721_10051486_pt1 | contig 14495 bp, 12 predicted proteins | sample Mesricmetagenome_FD_59108 | JGI IMG/M metagenome (GOLD analysis project Ga0065721, IMG submission 59108) | Mesophilic microbial community from rice straw/compost enrichment Sample: eDNA_1 v2 (version 2) | ecosystem: Engineered > Solid waste > Grass > Composting > Bioreactor | place: USA: Davis... | reverse complement strand
CCCCAGCCGCGGCATTGCGCTCGTGACGGGCGGCGCCCGCCGCATCGGCCGCGCGATCGCGCTGGAACTGGCGGCGCGCGGCTGGGATATCGCGGTGCACTGCCATCGCTCGCGTGACGAGGCCGAGGAGGTCGCCGGACAGATCCGCGCGCTCGGCCGCCGCGCCGCGGTGCTGCAGGCGGACCTGGCCGACGAGGCGGCGACCGGCGGGCTGATCGCCGCCTGCACCGCCGCCCTCGGCACGCCGACCTGCCTGGTCAACAACGCCTCGCTGTTCCAGTACGACGTCGCCACCAGCTTCTCCTACGGCTCGCTCGATACGCATATGCGCACCAATGTCGCCGCGCCGCTGCTGCTGTCGCGCGAGTTGCACCGGGCGCTGCCGGACGATGCGCGCGGCGTGGTGATCAACCTGCTGGATCAGAAGCTCGACAACCTGAACCCGGACTTCCTCTCGTACACGCTGTCCAAGGCCGCGCTGCAGACGGCGACGATGCAGCTGGCCCAGGCGCTGGCGCCGCGCCTGCGCGTGGTCGGCGTGGCGCCGGGCATCACGCTGGTGTCGGGCGACCAGTCCGGCGGCGGCTTCAAGCGCGCGCACCGGATGACGCCGCTGGGCCAGTCGTCGACGCCCGACGATATCGCCCAGGCCGTGGCCTATCTCGCCGAGGCCCGTGCGGTCACCGGCACTACGCTGTACGTGGACGGCGGCCAGCACCTGATGCCGCTGGCGCGCGACGTGATGTTCCTGACCGAATGACTTCCCTGGAGCCGCGGCCGCCTGTACCATCGGCGGCCTTTGCCGGTTCCAGATTCCCGATTTCCGGCTCCCTTCTCTCCCCCGTCTCCCCTTTCTCTCCCACGCCGCCATGTCCGCCGCTCTTTCCCATCCCAGCCTGCAAGACTGCCGCCGCATGTTCCTGCGCAACTACGAAGTGCAGATCAACATCGGCGTGCACGAGTTCGAGAAGAAGGGCGAACAGCGCGTGCTGATCAATATCGACCTGTACGTGCCGCTGGCGGAAAGCACGCCGCACGACGACAAGCTGCACGAGGTCGTCGACTACGACTTCATGCGCAATACCGTCGCCGAGCGCATGGCGCTGGGCCACGTCCACCTGCAGGAGACCCTGTGCGACGACGTCGCCCGCGCGATGCTGCGCCACCCCAAGGTGCGCGCGGTGCGGGTGTCGACCGAGAAGCCCGACGTGTATCCGGATTGCGATTCGGTCGGGGTCGAGGTGTTTCATATCAAGAGCTAGGCGGCGATCGGCCCGCCGTCGAGCCGGGCGCCAGGCTTGCCGCCGGGTCGCGCGTCTTCGTGATGCCCCCGGCACTCGATGCAGCCGTCGGGGCGCTCCGCTAAAATACCCGGCTCGATTGCGCCAGAACGGCGCCCCGCCCGTTGCCTTCCCTCCCGCCATGACCGAAACCACCCACTCCAGGAACTTCTACCGCCTCGAGACCTATCTGCAGTCGCAGACCGGCCGCGCGATCGGCGACTTCAAGATGATCGAGGACGGCGATACGGTGCTGGTCTGCCTGTCGGGCGGCAAGGACTCGTACACGATGCTGTCGGTGCTGATGGCGCTGCAGAAGCGTGCGCCGATCGACTTCAAGCTGATCGCGATGAATCTCGATCAGAAGCAGCCGGGCTTCCCCGAGGACGTGCTGCCGCGCTACCTCGACAATATCGGCGTGCAGTACGTGATCGTCGAGGCCGACACCTATTCGATCGTCAAGGAGAAGGTGCCGGAGGGCAAGACCACCTGCTCGCTGTGTTCGCGGCTGCGCCGGGGCGTGATCTACCGCACCGCGAAGGAGCTGGGCGCCAACAAGATCGCGCTGGGCCACCATCGCGACGACATCGTCCAGACCTTCTTCCTGAACATGTTCTTCGGCGGCAAGATGAAGGCGATGCCGCCGAAGCTGGCCACCGACGACGGCCAGCACATCGTGATCCGCCCGCTGGCCTATTGCTCGGAGAAGGACATTGCCGCCTATGCGCGCGCGATGGAATTCCCGATCATCCCCTGCAATCTGTGCGGCTCGCAGGAGAACCTGCAGCGCAAGAAGGTCAAGGAAATGCTGCTCGAGTGGGAGCGGCAGAATCCGGGCCGCATCGACAATATCTTCTCGGCGCTGAAGAACGTGGTGCCGTCGCACCTGGCCGATACCGAGCTGTTCGACTTCAACGGCCTGGCGACCGGGCTGGCCAAGGTCGACGAGGCCTCGCTGTTCGGCGACTCGACCTTCTCGCAGCAGCCGCTGGTGTTCGCCGGCGGCAGCGCCGAGAACCGGATGGAATTCGTCCGTTTCGAGAGGCCGGGGGGGCGGGGCGCGCAGGCCGAGGGCGCGGCGGTGGCCGCCACTGCGGCGGCCGCGTCGGCGGCGGAATAAAGCCTCGGGGACTCGGCACCGGTTCGTTCAGGCTTCGGCGCTCGAGCACCGGTTCGTTCAGCGCGCCTTCGGGCTCCTGCGGGCTCTCTCTGAGCCCGCCTTCGGCCCTCCTTCGGCCCTCCTTCGGCCCTCCTTCGGCTCTCCTTCGGCTTTCCTTCGGCTTTCCTTCGGCGCCGCCTCAGTTGGCCGCGCGCGACGGCACCGTGGCCGGCTGCCGCGGCGCCTCGCGCATCAGCGACTGCGTATCCTCGATCCACTTCTGGAAGCGCTCGACCGCGTGGCGCTTCTGCTCCGGCGTGGTCATGTTGGCGATCTGCGCCGCCACCGTCAGTCCGGCCTCGGTATTGGCCTCGTAGCTGACGCGGCGCTCGCGCGTCGGCGGCGCCTGCCACTGGTCGCCGAAGCGCTGCAGCAGCGCGATCACGCGGGCCTTGGGCGGGTGTTCCGCCTGGACCTGCCGGACCAGCGCCATCCAGGCCTGCTGGCGTTTCACCCGTTCGCCGAAGCGCGACTCGGCGTTGTCGACCACCGGGCGGAGCGCGGCGCGGATCGCGTCCTGCTGCTCGCGCGAGAAGCGCCCGTAGATCAGCGTGGCCCACTCCATCACCTTGTCGTAGCGTGCCTCGAGGCGATCGTCGGGGCTGCCGCGCAGGAATTTCCTGCGGTACTTCTCGTTGCCGTCGGCGAACTTGCGCTCCATCCGCTTGATCTGGTCCGGCGTCAGTGTCAACAGCAGATCGGCGACATCCGGGATCGCATGGTCGAAGGCGACGCGGGCCATCCGTTGCGTATCGTCGCGCACGCGCTCCAGCTGGGCCTCGGTCACCGGCCCTTGCACCTCGCTCTTGGCGCGTTGCAGCAAGGCGGCGATCTCGGGCAGCTGCTCGCGCCGATGCCAGGCGAAGAAGCGGGCGATCGCATCCCGGGTCTGCGGCTCCTGGTCGTCGGAGACGTCGACATAGTTGTCGATCCACCAGTAGGCCAGGTGGTCGCCCTGCTGGTAGCCGAGCTTCATCGCATTGCAGGCGGTCAGCAATACCAGCATCCCCGCCGCGATCAGTTCGCGCCACCGCACATTGTGAATTTGCGCAACAGCCGTCAAGCGGCGGATACCCCCCATGCTAGAATCGCCGGACGCGCCAACGGCAGCTCTCCGCCGCCCGCCAGGCAAGGTCTGGCAACGGTTTGCGGACGATGGCGGGGTGCCGGCGACGGCTTCCGCATGGCTCCGTCCATGGCGGGATGAGGCCGATGAACGGCCCACCGTCCGCCAGTTGCGCCAACGCCCGGCTGTCACGTCGGGGCTGGTCGCGCGTCTTTCCGATCCGGATGTCAATTCGGGCGCACTCACTTAGGAACCTCCTCGTGAACATCGTCATTCTCGCCGCCGGCATGGGCAAACGGATGCATTCCGATTTGCCGAAGGTGCTGCATCCGCTGGCCGGCCGGCCGCTGCTTGCTCATGTGATCGATACCGCGCGTACGCTGTCGCCGACGCGGCTGGTGGTGGTCGTGGGCCATGGCGCCGAGCGGGTACAGGCCGCGGTCGCCGCGCCCGATGTCGCCTTCGCGCTGCAGGCCCAACAGCTCGGAACCGGCCATGCGGTGATGCAGGCGCTGCCGCTGCTCGATCCGGCCCAGCCGACGCTGGTGCTGTACGGCGACGTGCCGCTGACCCGGGCCGACACGCTGGCCCGTCTGGTGGAAGCCGCCGGGCAGGACCGCTTCGGCATCCTGACCGTCGAGATGGACGATCCGACCGGCTACGGCCGTATCGTGCGCGACGCCGCCGGCAGCATCGCCCGCATCGTCGAGCAGAAGGACGCCAGCGAAGCCGAGCGCGCGATCCGCGAGATCAATACCGGCATCGTGGTCTGCCCGACCGCGAAGCTGACCGAGTGGCTGTCCACGCTGCGCAACGATAACGCGCAGGGTGAGTACTACCTCACCGATACCGTCGAGCGCGCGGTCGCCGATGGCGTCGAGGTCGTGTCCGCCCAGCCGGGCGCGCTGTGGGAGACGCTGGGCGTCAACAGCAAGGTGCAACTGGCCGAACTCGAACGCCTGCACCAGCGCAACCAGGCGATGCGCCTGCTGGAGGCCGGCGTGACCGTGCTCGACCCGGCCCGGATCGATATCCGGGGCGAACTGACATGTGGCCGAGACGTCACGATCGACGTGGGATGCGTGTTCGAGGGACGGGTTCACCTGGAAGACGGCGCGCAGATCGGTCCTCACTGTGTGATCCGGGATAGCCGCATCGGTTCCGGGGCACGCGTGCTGGCCTTCTGCCATCTGGAGCAGGCGCAGGTCGGCGCGGACGGCCGGATCGGGCCCTATGCCCGGCTGCGTCCCGGCACCGAACTGGGCGAGGACGTCCATATCGGCAACTTCGTCGAGGTCAAGAACAGCCAGATCGCCGCGCACAGCAAGGCCAACCATCTTGCCTACGTCGGCGACGCCACGGTCGGCTCGCGCGTCAACATCGGCGCCGGCACTATCACCTGCAACTACGACGGCGTCAACAAGCACCGCACGGTGATCGAGGACGACGTCTTCATCGGCTCGGACTCGCAGCTGGTCGCGCCCGTCACGGTACGCCGAGGCGCGACGCTGGGCGCCGGCACCACGCTGACCAAGGAAGCGCCGGCCGACCAACTGACGCTGTCGCGCGCCAAGCAGACGACCATCCCCGGCTGGCAGCGGCCGGTCAAGCAGCCCAGGCAGGGCACGAAGTAAGATAGGCGCACCGCGCTGGCCGGCGCGCAAGGCCCGGGGCGGGCGGCACAAGCGCCCGCCAGCCAGGACATCGAACAAAGCATCAACGCAGGCGGTCACGAGCCGCGGCACCCAGGGAGAGCAACATGTGTGGCATCGTCGGCGCGGTTTCGACGCGCAATATCGTTCCGGTTCTGATCGAAGGCCTGCGCCGCCTGGAATACCGCGGCTATGACTCGTGCGGCGTGGCAGTGGTCCGCGAGGACACGCTCGAGCGCGCCCGCACCGTGTCGCGGGTGGCGGACCTGGACGAGCAGACGCGCGGCTCCGGCCTGTCCGGCACGATCGGCGTGGCCCACACGCGCTGGGCCACGCACGGCAAGCCCGACACCATCAACGCCCACCCGCACTTCTCCGGCGAGACCATCGCGCTGGTGCACAACGGCATCATCGAGAACTACGAGCCGCTGCGCGACGAACTGCGCGCCGCCGGCTACGGATTCGATTCGCAGACCGATACCGAAGTGGTCGCCCATCTGGTGCACCAGGCCTACACCTATCCGAGCAGCGCCACGCGCGGCGACCTGTTCGCCTCGGTGCGGGCGATCACCAAGCGCCTGCACGGCGCCTATGCGATCGCCGTGGTCGCCAAGGACCAGCCCGACTGCGTGGTCGGCGCGCGCGCCGGCTCGCCGCTGGTCGCGGCGCTCGGCGAAGGCGAGGCCTTCCTCGCCTCCGACGCGCTGGCCGTCGCCGGCACCGCCAACCGCGTGATCTATCTGGAAGAGGGCGACGTGGTCGAGGTGCGCCGCGACGCGATCACGATCCACGACGTCAACGACGAGCCGGTCGAGCGCGAAGTGCGCGTGGTCGAAGCCCATGCGGCGGCCGTCGATCTCGGCCCGTACCGGCATTTCATGCAGAAGGAAATCTTCGAGCAGCCGCGCGCGCTGGCCGACACGCTCGAGGGCATCGAAAGCATCGAGCCGAGCCAGTTCGGCGAACGCGCCGCGCAGGTGTTCGCCAATATCGACAGCGTGCTGATCCTGGCCTGCGGCACCAGCTACTACTCGGGCTGCACCGCCAAGTACTGGCTCGAAGCGATCGCCCGCATCCCGACCCAGGTCGAGGTCGCCAGCGAATACCGCTACCGCGAAACGGTACCCAATCCGCGCCAGCTGGTGGTCGTGATCTCGCAATCGGGCGAGACCGCCGACACGCTGGCCGCGCTGCGCCATGCCAAGGGCCTGGGCCACGAGCACACGCTGTGCATCTGCAACGTCGCCAGCAGCGCGATGGTCCGCGAAACCGAGCTGCGCTTCATCACGCGCGCGGGCACCGAGATCGGCGTCGCCTCGACCAAGGCCTTCACCACGCAGCTGGCCGCGCTGTACATGCTGACGCTGGCGCTGGCCAAGCTGCGCGGCACGCTGTCGGAGGAAAGCCAGGCGAGGGCGCTGGCGAACCTGCGCCACCTGCCGGCCGCGCTGCACGGCGTGCTGGCGCTGGAGCCGCAGATCATCGCCTGGTCGGAGGACTTCGCCCGCCGCGAGAACGCGCTGTTCCTCGGCCGCGGCCTGCACTATCCCATCGCGCTGGAAGGCGCGCTGAAGCTGAAGGAAATCTCGTACATCCACGCCGAGGCCTATCCGGCCGGCGAGCTCAAGCACGGGCCGCTGGCGCTGGTGACCGAGGCGATGCCGGTGGTCACGGTGGCGCCGAACGACGCGCTGCTGGAAAAGCTGAAGTCGAACATCCAGGAAGTGCGTGCCCGCGGCGGCCGGCTTTATGTGTTCGCCGACGCGGACACGCACATCACGTCGACCGACGGCATCCAGGTGATCCGCCTGCCCGAGCACTACGGCGACCTGTCGCCGATCCTGCATGTGGTGCCGCTGCAATTGCTGGCGTATCACACCGCATGTGCACGCGGTACCGACGTCGACAAGCCGCGCAATCTGGCGAAGTCGGTGACGGTGGAATAAGGAAATCGGCAAGGCGTTGCCCTCAGCAAAAAGGGCGCTGCGGCACCGGCCGCAGCGCCCTTTTTCATTTGCCCGTCAGCTGGTCCGCGGCGGTCAGCACTCGGTCAGTCCTCGGTCAGTCCTCGGTCAGTCCTCGGTCAGTCCTCGGCCCATCACTCCATCCGCTTCGGAAACCGCAACGCAAACCGCGTCTTCCCCCGCTCGGACCGCACCGCGATATCCCCGCCGTGCGCCAGCATGATGGCCCTGGTAATCGACAGCCCCAACCCCACGCTGTCCGATTCCGGCCTCGTGCGGGACTTGTCCCCGCGAGAGAAGCGGTCGAAGATCGAGGGCAGCAGGCTCGGGTCGATCCCGGCGCCGTCGTTCTCCACCGCGACCTCGACGTGTTCTCCGGCGTCCGCCACCTCGACGACGATCGTGCCGCCGGGCGGCGTATAGCGCAGCGCATTCGAAATCAGATTGCTCAGCGCCCGCCGCAGCATCAGCCGGTCGCCCTGGATGCGGCCGTCGCCCCGCAGATCCAGTCGCACCGCCTTGTCCTCGGCCAGCGCCTCGTAGAAGTCGAACAGCGCGCGCACCTCGGCGGCGATGCGGATCGCCTCGGTGTTCGGCAGATCGAGCCCGTGTTCCATCTTGGCCAGGTACAGCATGTCGGACACCATGCGGGCGAGGCGCTGCAGTTCCTCGGCGTTCGACGCCAGGATGTCGCGGTAGTTGCCGGCATCGCGTGGCTGCGACAGCGCGACCTGGGTCTGCGTCATCAGGTTGGTGATCGGCGTGCGCAGCTCGTGCGCCAGGTCGGACGAGAATTCGGACAGCCGGCGGAAATCGTCCTGCAGCCGCGCCAGCATCGCGTTCAGGTTCGCCGCCAGGTCCGCCATTTCGACCGGCACCGCTTCGACGGGCATCCGCTCGTACAGCTTGCTGCCCGTCACGGTTTGCGCGCGCGAGGCCATCGTGCGCAGCGGCGATAGCCCGCGGCGCGCCGCCCACCAGCCGAGCACGCCGCTGGCCAGCGCGGCCAGGGCGATATAGAAGACCAGCGACTGGCGGAACGCGTGAATGAAGTGGTCGTGGATCTCGGTGTCCATGCCGACCAGCATGCGCAGCGGCTCGCCCGTGCCCGGATCGCGCACGGTGCGGACCATGCCGCGATACAGCTGGCCGTTCTGCCGCCATTCGAGCCCATTGCCCTGCGAGCCGTCCGCGCCATCGGCACCGTCCGCAGCGTTCGCACCGGCCGCGCCGTCCGCATCGAGGCGCGCCCCCGCATCCGTCCGCGCCGCCGCCTCGAGCGCCGCGCCGAAATCGAAGCCGGGGCTCGCAAACAGCGGCTCGCCTCGCTTGCCTTGCACATGGATCAGCAGGCCGCCGTGGTGCTTCTGCGCGTCGGCCAGCCGCGCCGCGATGCCGTCGGACGGGCCCGTCGCCACGATCCGTTCGACCATCCGCAGATTGTCTCCGAGCAGCGCGTAGTCCTGATCGGCGAAGTGCCGGTCCATCGCCCAGAAGATCAGCCACCCCAGGCCCAGCAGCACGCAGGCGGAGGTCAGCGAGAACAACGCGGTCAGCCGGGCCGTCAGCGAGAGGCGCGGCATCAGTCGCCGTCCTCCGGGTTCTCGAGCACGTAGCCCATGCCGCGCACCGTCTGGATCAGCTTGATGTCGAAGTCGTCGTCGATCTTGGCGCGCAGCCGGCGGATGGCGACGTCGATCACATTGCTGTCGCTGTCGAAGTTCATGTCCCAGACCTGCGAGGCGATCAGCGAGCGCGGCAGCACCTCGCCCCGCCGGCGCGCCAGCAGTTCGAGCAGCGAGAATTCCTTGTTGGTCAGCACGATGCGGCGGCCGGCGCGGGTGGCGCGGCGGCGGGCCAGGTCGAGCACCAGGTCGGCGATCTGGATGCGGTCCAGCGCTACTTGCGTGGCGCCCCGGCGCAGCAGCGTGCGGACGCGCGCCAGCAGCTCGGCAAAGGCAAAGGGTTTGACCAGATAGTCGTCGGCGCCGAGCTCCAGGCCCTTGACGCGATCGGCCACGCTGTCGCGCGCCGTCAGGAACAGCACCGGGACCCGGTTGTCGGCGGCCCGCAGCGTCTGCACGATGCGCCAGCCGTCGACGTCGGGCAGCATCACGTCGAGCACGATCAGGTCGTACGGCTCGGTCATGGCCAGATGCTGGCCATCCAGGCCGTTGGCGGCGAGGTCCACCACGAACCCCGCCTCGGTCAGCCCCTGCCGCAGGTATTCCCCGGTCTTGGCCTCGTCTTCGACTACCAGCAATTTCATCGGCGCTTCCTGCTTGCTACTCTCTGCTTCCCGCTTCCCGCTTCCCGCTTCCCGCTTCCCGCTTCCTGTGCCCCGCTTCCCGCTTCCTGTGCTCCGCTTCCTGTGCCCCGCGTCGGGCTTCGGCTTCCTGTTTTCCGCGTCCCGCTGTGGGCTGTGCCCTTCGCGCGCCGCCGGCCATCGGTGCCCCGCGCAACCGTCGCGATAGTGTAGGGCGAGGCGGCCCAACATGACGCCAACCTTACCGGATTGTAATGTCGGGGTAATTGGTTGGTTACTGCCCGGTCCTTATCCTGCCGAGGCCATTTGCGATTGACGATCACCGATTGAAGCGTCTCCGACGCCGATCGTGCGATCGTCGACGCGGATGGGGGACGCCGATCATCGACGCCGATCGACGTGATCGTCGACGCGGATGGTCGACGCCGATCACCGACGCCGATCACAGACGCCGATCGCCGATAGACCACAAGGACCGCCTCCATGCCCCGTAGCGCCCCAACCTCCCTGGCCCTGCCGCCTCATCTGTCCCGCCGGCGCTTCGTGCAAGGGCTGGTCGCGGGCGGCGTGCTCGGTGCACTGTCCGGCGTGCCCGGCGCGGCATGGGCGCAGCGCGCGGACCGTCCGCGGCGGGCGGGCAGCGGCAGCGCGCCGGTGCTGACCGGCACCGAGTTCGACCTGTTCATCGAAGAGGCGGTCGTCAACTTCACCGGCAAGCCCGCCATCGCCCACACCATCAACGGCATGCTGCCGGGCCCGACGCTGCGCTGGCGCAAGGGCGATACGGTGACCATCCGCGTGACCAACCGCCTGCGCGAGCCGACCTCGATTCACTGGCACGGCATCATCCTGCCGTTCGAGATGGACGGCGTGCCCGGCATCAGCTTCCCCGGCATCGCGCCGGGCGAGACCTTCACCTACCGCTTCAAGGTCGTGCAGAGCGGCAGCTACTGGTACCACTCGCACTCGGGCTTCCAGGAGATGACCGGCGTCTACGGCGGCCTGATCATCGACGGCGACGACGATCCGATCCGCGCGGACCGCGACCATACCGTGCTGCTGTCCGACTGGACCGACGAGGACGGCATGCGCGTGCTGTCCAAGCTCAAGACCCAGAGCGACTACTACAACTACAACCAGCCCACCGTCGTCGACTTCTTCCGCGATGTCGCCAACGACGGCATCAAGGCCGCCGTCGACAAGCGCCGCATGTGGAACCAGATGCGGATGAGCCCCACCGATCTGGCCGACCTGTCCGCGCATACGCTGACCTACCTGACCAATGGCGTGACGCCGGCCGGCAACTGGACGGGCCTGTTCAAGCCGGGCGACAAGGTTCGGCTGCGCTTCATCAATGGCAGCGGCAATACCTTCTATGACGTGCGCATTCCGGGGCTGAAGCTCAAGGTCGTGCAGGTCGACGGCCAGAACATCGAGCCGGTGACGGTCGACGAATTCCGCTTCGGTCCCGGCGAGACCTGCGATGTCCTGGTCGAGCCGCGCGACGAGGCCTACACGATCTTCTCGCAGTCGATGGACCGCACCGGCTACGCGCGCGGCACGCTGGCGACGCGCGAGGGGCTGCAGGCCGCCGTGCCCGCGCTGGACAAGGCCCAGTGGCTGACCATGACGGACATGATGGGCGACATGGGGGCGGGTGGGATGGCTGGGATGGCTGGGATGAGCCATGGCGGCGGGCACAACCACGGCGCCGTGCATGGCACGCACGGGACGGACAGCGAGCGCGGCATGCACAGCACGCATGGCGCGCATGGTACGCACGGCACGCATGGCATGTACAGCATGCACGGCACGCACGGGGCGCACGGCATGCACCACGGCGGCATGGCGATGGACCACGGCCAGCACGCCATGCCGACGGCGCCGGCAAACGGCTCGCTGAAGATCCCCAGCAGGACCGCCCGCCACGCGCGCACCGAATACGGCCCGAGCACCGATATGCGGGTCGACATGGCACGGACCAACCTCGACGACCCCGGCATCGGGCTGCGCAACAACGGACGCCGCGTGCTGACGCTGGCCGACATGCGCACGGTCGGCGGTCCGATGGACCCGCGCGGGCCGAACAGGGAAGTGGAACTGCACCTGACCGGCAATATGGAGCGCTACACCTGGTCCTTCGACGGCCTGGAGTTCGGCAAGTCCACGCCGGTCCATTTCCGCCACGGCGAGCGGCTGCGCGTGATCCTGCATAACGACACGATGATGACCCACCCGATGCATCTGCACGGCATGTGGAGCGAGCTGGAGGCGCCGGACGGCTCCTTCCAGGCGCGGCGGCACACGATTCCGGTGCAGCCGGCCCAGCGCATCAGCTTCCTCGTCACGGCCGATGCGCTCGGCCGCTGGGCCTGGCATTGCCATCTGATGATGCATATGGACGCAGGCATGTTCCGCGAAGTGCTGGTGGCCTGACTGGCCCGATGTTCCATCCAAATTCCAAGACGCACGGGGCCAGAGCCATGCCATCGAACATACTTCTTGCCATCCTGCTGGCAGCCGCCGGCATCGGGGCTGCTTGGGGGCAGCAGCCGCACCAGCACGATCACGGTGACCACCAGCAGCATCAGCAGCACCAGCAGCACCAGCAGCACCCGCAGCACCCGCAGCACCAGGAGCATCAGCAAGACCAGCAGCACCGACAGGACCAGCAGCACCGACAGGACCAGCAGCACCGACAGGACCAGCAGCACCAGGAGCATCAGCAAGACCAGCAGCACCGGGAGCATCAGCAACACCAGGAGCATCAGCAGCATCAGCACGGCAGCGCCGCGAAGCCGGCAATGGACCACGGCGACATGAAGATGCAGGGCGGCAGCGCGCCGCCCGATGCCCGCGATCCGCACGCCTATTCCGGCGGCCATCGCCTCGGCGTCGGGCAGTACGCGCTCGGTCCCCATCGGCAGCTGCATATGGCCGACGAGCACCTGTTCGGCTCGGTACTGGTGGACCGCCTCGAATGGGCGCGCGGCAGCGACACCAACGCGGCCGCCTACGAGGCGCAGGCCTGGTTCGGCGGCACCTATGACCGGCTGGTCATCAAGGCCGAGGGCGAGGTCGAGCGCGGCAAGGTCCACGAGGCCCGCACCGAACTGCTGTGGGGCCACGCCATCGCCAGCTATTGGGACACGCAGTTCGGCATCCGCAACGACGCCGGCCACGGTCGCCCCGCACGCAACTGGCTCGCATTCGGCGTGCAGGGGCTGGCGCCCTACTGGTTCGAGCTCGACGCCACCGGCTACCTCGGCACCGAAGGGCGGACGGCGCTGCGGCTGTCCGCCGAGTACGAGCTGCTGGTCACGCAGCGCCTGATCCTGCAGCCGCGCGTCGAGGCCAATCTCTACGGCAAGAACGACCGCGAGGTCGGTGTCGGCAGCGGCCTGTCCAACGGCGCGGTCGGCGTGCGGCTACGCTACGAGTTCAGCCGCCAGTTCGCGCCGTACATCGGCGTCGAGCGCTACCAGACGTTCGGCAATACCGCCGACATGGTGCGCGCCTCCGGCGGCCGCAGCGGCGAGACGCGCTTTGTCGCCGGCGTGCGCGTCTGGTTCTGAGCCGCCCGCCGACAACGGTCCGCGGCCTGCTGCGCGGCCCCCACAGGTCCGCCGAACAGGTCCGGTAGAGGTTCCGTTTGCAGCATTGACAATACCTCGTGCAGATTCTGCGACATCGACTGCCTTACCGAAGCGGATGACGCCTACGCTGCGCACGATAGGTCTCCCCACGCCGGTATCACGCCCGATCGGCGCGCTGGCACGCTCGATGCATCGGTTCGAGTCCGGACGTCTTGTCCGCACATCCGGAGACCATCATGACTCAGCAACAGCAAGGCCAAGGCCAGAAGAGCGGCAGCAAGCAGCAGCAACAACAGCAGCAAAGCAAGGGCGGCCAGCAGCAGCAAGGCGGCCAACAGCGCGAGCGCAAGCAGCAGCAACAGAAGTAAGGCAGTGCGGGAGGATGCGGCGGCGAATGCCCGGAGGGCTTCGCCGCCTGCTTTTTTTTGCGGGCGGCAAGAAGAAACCTGCCGTCGCCGCTAGCCTTTCGCCCCCAGCTGCTCCGCCAGGAACGCCTTCATCGCGGCCCAGGAGCGCCTGTCGGCCCGCGGGTCATGGACGATGCCGCGCTCGGGGAAATTCGCGCCGGCGAAGGTGAAGGCGTGGCGGGCGTGGCCGTAGGCGTGCAACTGCCAGTCCGCTCCCGCGTCGGTCAGTTCCCTGGCAATGGCCAGCACATCGGCCGGCGGCGCGACCGGGTCTTCCCAGCCGTGCAGCAGCAGGACGCTCGCGGAGATTGGCCGCCGCGGGCCGATCCGTGGCGGCTGCAGAACCCCGTGGATGCTGATGGCGGCGACCAGGTTCGGCGGCGCCGCGCGTGCCAGGTCCAGCGCGCACAAGCCGCCGAAGCAGTAGCCGACCGCGGCGATGCGGCGCGGGTCGACGCCGGGAAGCGCCGTGGCGGCATCGAGTCCCGCCAGCAGCCGCCGCTGCAACAGGGCACGGTCGGCCAGCATCGGATTCATCAGATGCGAGTTGTCGCCCATCGGGTCGCCGCGCACGCCCTTGCCATAGACGTCGGCGGCGAAGCAGACGTAGCCCAATGCGGCCAGCCGGTCGGCGCTGCGCTTGATGGGCTCGCTCAGGCCGCTCCACTCGTGGGCCAGCAGCACGCATGGCGCGGATGGCCCGAGGCCGGCGGGCCGGGCCACGTAACCCTCGAAGGTTGTCGCGCCGTCGGTGTAGTCGACGAGCGTTCGTTCCAGCGCAATCTCTTCAACGTCCATACGTCCCTCCTGTCGAGTGCCGCAGGATGCCGCGGCGCGGACGCGCCGTATTGAACGTTTGGGACCGTTTTGAACCGCTGGACCGCCTCGACCGCCTGGGACGACTTGGGACTCGGGACTCGGGACTTGGGACTCGGGACTTGGGACTCGGGACTTGGGACTCGGGACTTGGGACTTGGGACTTGGGACTTGGGACTTGGGACTTGGGACGGCCGGAGACGGCTTGGGACGGATTGGGACGGATTGGGACGGATTGGGACGGATTGGGACGGATTGGGACGGATTGGGACGGATTGGGACGGATTGG
>Ga0065721_10051485_pt1 | contig 14504 bp, 10 predicted proteins | sample Mesricmetagenome_FD_59108 | JGI IMG/M metagenome (GOLD analysis project Ga0065721, IMG submission 59108) | Mesophilic microbial community from rice straw/compost enrichment Sample: eDNA_1 v2 (version 2) | ecosystem: Engineered > Solid waste > Grass > Composting > Bioreactor | place: USA: Davis... | reverse complement strand
CCCAGGTGATCTTCGTCGCCGAGGATGTCGGTGAGCACCTGGAACTTGTCGCCCTCCTTCACCAGGCCCATCGCGACGCCCGCGACCGAAGCCTTGATCGGCACGCCCGCGTCCATCAGCGCGAGGCTGGAGCCGCACACGCTGGCCATGGAGCTGGAGCCGTTCGACTCGAGGATTTCCGAGACGACGCGGATGACGTACGGGAAGTTGGTCATATCCGGCATCACGGCGTTGATGCCGCGACGAGCCAGGTTGCCGTGGCCGATCTCACGGCGCTTCGGCGAACCCATCATGCCCGTCTCGCCCACGCTGAACGGAGGGAAGTTGTAGTGGAACATGAACGGCTCTTTGCGCTCGCCCGTCAGCGCATCGATGATCTGCGCGTCACGGCCGGTGCCGAGGGTGGTGGTGACCAGCGCCTGGGTCTCGCCACGAGTGAACAACGCGGAGCCGTGGGTACGCGGCAGTACGCCGGTCTTGATCGTGATCGGACGCACCGTCTTCATGTCGCGGCCGTCGATACGCGGCGCGCCAGCGATCACGCGATCGCGCACGATGCGGTATTCGAGGTTGGCGAATTCCTTGGACACGTCGGCCGCGGTGAACTGCGGCGCCTCGCCCGTCGCCAGCGCGGTCAGCGCGGCGGTCTTGATCTCCTGGATGCGGTTACGACGCTGCAGCTTGTCGATGACCTGATAGGCCTCGGTCAGCGCGCTCTTCGCATTGGCGGCCACAGCGGCCTCCAGCGCGGTGTTCGCCTCCGGCGGGGCCCAGTCCCAGGCGGGCTTGCCGGCCTCGGCCTTGAGCTCGTTGATGGCCTTGATGGCGACCTGCATCTGCTCGTGGCCGAACACCACGGCGCCCAGCATCACATCTTCCGGCAGACGATCCGCTTCGGACTCCACCATCAGCACCGCTTCGGCCGTGCCGGCGACCACCAGGTCGAGCTTGGAGGTCTTCAGCTGCTTGGCGGTCGGGTTCAGCACGTACTGGCCGTCGATGTAACCGACCTTGGCCGCGCCGATCGGGCCCATGAACGGGACGCCCGACAGCGCCAGCGCCGCGGAGGCGCCGAGCATCGCCGGAATGTCGGCATCGATGTCGGGGTTGAGCGAGATCACGGTCGCGACGACCTGGATCTCGTTGAAGAAGTGCTCGGGGAACAGCGGGCGGATCGGACGGTCGATCAGGCGCGAGGTCAGGGTTTCCTTTTCCGAAGGACGGCCTTCGCGCTTGAAGAAGCCGCCGGGGATGCGGCCCGCGGCGTAGGTCTTCTCGACGTAGTTGACCGTCAGCGGAAAGAAGTCCTTGTTGGGATCGGCCTGCTTGCGGCCCACCGCGGTGACCAGCACCACGGTGTCGCCCATCGACACCACCACCGCGCCGTCGGCCTGGCGGGCCATCTCTCCGGTTTCCAACGTGACTTGATGCTGACCGAAGGCGAAGGATTTCTTAATTGCGCTCACGATGGTTCCTACTGATATCTGGATGGCTCAGCAGCTCATCGCGCAACACGAGGGCGCAAATTGGCCGAGACACGACGTTGAATTGAAGACGAAGAATTGCGAACGGAACACAGGAGTCTCGATGACGGGAGTCACGGTTCGTGCGCGATCAGGCGGGCGAGCCGGCACGATGGAAGTGTTCGGCTCACCCGTAAGCGGCTTAGCGCCGCAGACCGAGACTGGCGACGACGGCGGTATAGCGTTCCGGCGCGGTCTGTTTGAGGTAGTCCAGCAGCTTGCGACGCTGATTGACCATCTTCAGCAGGCCGCGGCGCGAGGCATGGTCGCCCTTGTGAGCGCTGAAGTGCTCGCCCAGGCCGTTGATACGTGCGGACAGCAGCGCGATCTGAACTTCCGGCGAACCGGTATCTTTGGCGTTGCGGCGATATTGGGCGACGATTCCGCCCTTCTGCTCGGTCGACAATGACATCTGCTTAACCTCGGTGCGGCGTACGAATCGCCGCGTGAAGAAAATGGCTCAATTCCCGGCAAACTGCCACGGTGGCAGCTTTTGAGAGGCGCGCATTGTACCCGCGCGGCTCGGAATCTCAAGTAAAACCAAGAATTAGGGCACCGATACGAACAAACGTGCAGGTTTCACCCGCCCGCCCGGCTGGCCTTCACCCAGGCCCAGGAAACGCCCGGCGGCGCCATAAAGTCTCACCTCGCCGGCCGGCGCCGCTACCTGCCCGACCACCGTGCGACCCAGCAGCAAGCCCTGTTCGGCGGCGCCGTCCAGGTCCACCCGCGGCAGGTCGGCAAACGCCGTATCCACAGTCAGCAAGCGGCCGAGAAGCTGGTCCGGGGCGTCGTTCGAGAGCGCCTCCAGCGTGAACATGGGCTGGTCGCCGAAGGGATCCACCGACAGGCGGCGCAGGCCCTTCACGTAACCGAGGGTGCCGAGCTTGACCGCCACATCGGCCGCCAGGGTGCGGATGTAGGTGCCCTTCGAGCAGTACACGTCGAATTCGAGCTGGTTGGTCCCCAGCCCTTCTTCGGTGCTCACGCGCGCGATCCTGTGGATCACGATGTCGCGCGGCGGACGCTCCACCGACTCGCCCTTGCGAGCCAGTTCGTACAGACGCTTGCCCTCGAACTTCAGCGCCGAATGCATCGGTGGGATCTGCTGCTGATTGCCGAGGAATCCGGCCAGCACCGCATCCACGTGCGCGGCGGACAGCTGGGGGACCGGCGCCCGCTCGATCACTTCGGTCTCGCCATCGCCGGACGGCGTCAGCTCGCCGAGCTGCACCAGGACGCGATAGGTCTTACCGGAGTTCAGCAGACGGCCGCAGACCTTGGTGGCCTGACCGAAGCAGACCGGCAGCAAGCCCGACGCCAAGGGGTCGAGGCTGCCGGCGTGGCCCGCCTTGAGCGCCCCATAGAGCACGCGAACCTGCTGGAGAGCGGCGTTCGAGGACACGCCGAGGGCCTTGTCGAGCAGCAGAATGCCGTCGACTTCACGATGGAAGCGCTTCACGAGGGATCTCTACCGGCTAACGCTTCGGGGAGGACGGTTCGTCCGGGTTCGGATCGGAGTCGTCGTCCTCGTCCGAGTCGTAGTGGCCGTCGTCATCGTCCTCGGAGCTGTAGTGAGCTTCGTCGTCCGACTCGGCGGCCTCCGCGGCCGGCTCGTCCTCGACGTGCCGGGCCTGGTCGTCCTTGACAGCTTTGTTGATCAGCGCCGACAGCCGCGCCCCGCTCTCGATCAGCTCATCCGGCACGAAGCGCAGCTCCGGGCTGTGCCGAATGCCGAGCGCGCGACCCAGCGGGCCGCGGAGGATGTCCGCGGCCTGCGTGAGGATCTGCTGCGCCAGGTGCGGATCCGCCCCCAGCACCGAGTAATAGATCTTCGCGTAGCTCAAATCACTCGACATGCGCACGTCGGTCAACGTGATCATGCCGAGCCGCGGGTCGCGCAGCTCGCGTCGGATCAACTCGCTCAGCGCGCGTTGAATCTGCTGGCCGACCCGCTTGGCACGGGGATAAGACTTTGTCGACATCCAACCTCAGTTATCAAACATCGAGCGTGCGCGCCACTTCGACGCGCGAGAAGCACTCGATCTGGTCGCCCACCTGCACGTCGTTGTAGTTCTTCACGCCGATACCGCACTCGGTGCCGGCACGAACTTCATTGACGTCATCCTTGAAGCGACGCAGCGATTCCAGGCCGCCCTCGAAGATCACCACGTTATTACGCAGCACACGGATCGGATTGTTCCGGCGGACGTAGCCGTCCACCACGATACAACCGGCGACCGTGCCGAACTTGCTGGAGCGGAACACTTCGCGCACCTCGGCGAGGCCCACGATCTGCTCCTTCACTTCCGGCGCCAGCATGCCCGTCAACAACGCACGCATGTCGTCGATGGCTTCGTAGATGATGCTGTAGTAGCGAACGTCGACGCCCGATTCCTTGATCAAGTTGCGAGCCGAGCTGTCCGCGCGCACGTTGAAGCCGATGACGCGGGCGTTCGACGCCATCGCCATCGTGACATCGGACTCGGTGATACCACCGACGCCGCTGCCGATGACCTTGACCGCCACTTCGTCGGTGGACAGCTTGGTGAGCGAATCGCGCAACGCTTCCGCCGAACCCTGCACGTCCGCCTTGATGACGACATGCACGGTCGCGACCTTGCCATCGCCCATCTGGGACAGCATGTCCTCGAGCTTCGCCGGGCCCTGCTTCGCCAGCTTGGTATCGCGGAACTTGCCCTGCCGATACAACGCGACTTCGCGAGCCTTGCGTTCGCTCTCGACCACGAGCAGCTCATCGCCCGCATTCGGCGCGCCCGACAGGCCGAGCACCACGACCGGCAGCGACGGACCCGCTTCGGTGACCTGCTTGCCGGTCTCGTCGAACATCGCACGGACGCGACCGAACTCGGTGCCCGCAATGATCGGATCGCCCGGCTTCAGCGTGCCGCGCTTGACCAGCACGGTCGCCACGGCGCCGCGGCCCTTCTCCATGCTGGACTCGACCACGACACCGGCCGCGAGGCCCGACTTCGTCGCCTTCAGATCCAACACTTCGGCCTGCAGCAGAATGGTGTCGAGCAGCTCGTCGATGCCCTGACCCGTATGCGCCGACACGTTCACGAACATCGTGTCGCCACCCCAGGCTTCCGGCAGCACTTCGTAGCGGGACAGGTCGGTCTTCACCTTCTCCGGATCCGCGGTCGGTTTGTCGACCTTGGTGATCGCCACGACCATGGGCACTTCAGCCGCCTTGGCATGCTGAATCGCTTCGATGGTCTGCGGCATGACGCTGTCGTCCGCCGCCACGACCAGCACGACCACGTCCGTCACCTGCGCGCCACGAGCACGCATCGCGGTGAACGCGGCGTGACCCGGCGTATCGAGGAACGTGATGACGCCCTTCGGCGTCTCGACGTGATACGCACCGATGTGCTGCGTAATGCCGCCCGCTTCGCCCGCCGCCACTTTGGTGCGACGGATGTAGTCGAGCAGCGAGGTCTTGCCGTGGTCGACGTGACCCATGATGGTGACGACCGGCGGCCGCGCTTCGAGCTCGTGCGAGGCATCGGTGGCCTGCAACTCGTCCTCGATTGCGCTCTCTTTGTGAATGACCGGGTTATGGCCCAGCTCTTCCACGACGAGCACCGCGGTGTCCTGATCGATGGGCTGGTTGATGGTGGCCATCACGCCCATGTTCATCATGACCTTGATGACTTCGTTGGCCTTCACGGCCATGCGCTGCGCGAGCTCGCCGACGGTGATGGTCTCACCGATCTGCACATCGCGCTTGACCGGCGCGGCCGGGCGCTCGAAGCCATGCTGCGTGCCCACGTTGATCTGCGTGGCACGACCGCGCGTCCTGGTGGTCGCCGCCTGCTGTTTCTTTTTCTTGAAACGAGCGCTGGCGTCGCTGGACACGTGCAGCTCGGCACGCTGCGGACGTTCGTCGCCGCCGCGCTTGCCACGTTCCGGAGCACGCGCTGGAGCCGCAGCCGCGGCTTCCTGCTGCTTGCGCTCGGCTTCGGCACGCGCCGCAGCTTCAGCGATACGACGGGTTTCGTCTTCGGCGGAACGGCGAGTTTCCTCGTCCGCCATGCGACGAATTTCGTCCTCGAGTTTCTTCTGCTCGCGAGCGGCCAGCTCACGCGCTTCGGCTTCGGCCTGCTCTTTCTGCAGACGAGCCGCTTCCTGGCGCGCCACTTCCGCCGCCGCTTCAGCGGCCGCCTGCGCTGCACGCTCTGCTTCAGTCTGCGCAGCCGTCTGAGCTGCCGCTGCGGCAGCTTGCGCAGCCTGCTCTGCAGCAGCCGCGGCGTCCTGGGCAGCAGCCGCCGCCTTCTGGGCCGCAGCCCGTGCAGCCGCTTCTTCGGCCGCAGCTGCGCTCGCACGCTCGGCAGCCTGATCTTCGACCACAGGCGCCGCCGGAGCGCGCGCCTGCTCTTCGAGCACGCTGCGATTCAGATACGTCTTCTTGCTGCGAACCTCGACGTTGACCATGCGCGCACGACCCTGCGCCGAGGCGACTTTGATTTCGCCCTGGGACTTGCGCTTCAAGGTGATCTTGCGCGGCGCCGTCGCTTCCTGCGTGCGCCCGTGCGCACGACGCAGGAACGTCAAGAGTTCCATCTTGGCGTCGTCGCTGATCGTGTCATTCGCGCCGGAGACTTGAATCCCGGCTTCATCGAGCTGCGTCAGCAGCCGCTCGACAGGTACCTTCAGTACCTCGGCAAACTGGCTTACCGTCACATCCGCCATATACGCCCTCCCGACCCGCTACTAATTACGACCCCGCTCAAGCCTGTTGCCCCGCGGAGTCGAACCAGTGCTTACGCGCCGCCATGATGAGCGCGCCCGCGCGCTCGTTATCCACGCCTTCGATCTCCGTCAGGTCATCGATCGCCTGCTCGGCGAGATCCTCACGCGTCACGATGCCCCTGCTGGCGAGCTTCCGCGCCAGGTCGTCGTCCATGCCGTCCACCTCCAGCAGATCCGCTGCAGGCTCGGCACTGTCGATTTCTTCCTCGCTCGCGATCGCCTGCGTCAGCAGCACGTCGCGCGCACGATTGCGCAGCTCCTTGATGATCTCCTCGTCGAATTCCTCGATGTTGGCCAGCTCGGAGGCCGGCACATAGGCGATTTCTTCGATGGTGGAGAACCCTTCCTGCACGAGGATCTGCGCCACGTCCTCGTCCACGTCCAGCTGCTGCTTGAACAGGTCGATGAGCTTCTGCGACTCGCCTTCGCTCTTGGCTTCGGCGGCCTGCTGCGTCATCACGTTCAATTCCCAGCCGGTCAGCTCGCTGGCCAGACGGATGTTCTGGCCGCCGCGGCCGATCGCCTGCGACAGCTTCTCTTCCGTCACCGCGATATCCATGGAGTGCGAGTCCTCGTCGACGACGATGGACACCACTTCGGCCGGCGCCATCGCGTTGATCACGAACTGCGCCGGATTGTCGTCATAAGGGATGATGTCGACGCGTTCGCCGGCGATCTCGTTCGATACCGCCTGCACGCGCGAGCCGCGCATGCCGACGCACGCGCCGACCGGATCGATGCGGCTGTCATTGCTCTTCACCGCAATCTTGGCGCGCACACCCGGATCACGGGCCGCGCCGAGGATCTGAATCAAGCCCTGGCCGACTTCCGGCACTTCCAGCTTGAACAGCTCGATCAGGAATTCTGGGGCCGTGCGCGTCAGAAACAACTGCGGGCCGCGCTGCTCGGAGCGCACGTCCGCGAGGTACGCCTTGACGCGATCCTGCGAACGGATCGGCTCGCGAGGAATCATCTGATCGCGCGCGATGAAGCCTTCGGCGTTGCCGCCGAGGTCCACGAACACGCCGTTGCGATCGACGCGCTTGACGATGCCGGACACCAGCGTGCCCTGGCGGCTCTTGAACTCATCGACGACCTGCGCCCGCTCGGCCTCGCGCACCTTCTGCACGATCACCTGCTTGGCGGTCTGCGCCGCAATACGGCCGAACGCGACCGACTCCATCGGCACTTCCACGTAGCCGCCGACTTCGGCGTCCGGGGAAATGTCCTTGGCGTCTTCCAGGCGCAATTCGCTGTCCGGGAATTCCAGCTCGGTGGAGTCGTCCGCGAACACCTTCCAGCGCCGCCACGTGTCGTAGTCGCCGCTCTTGCGATTGATGGAGACGCGCACGTCGATGCCCTCGCCGTGACGTTTACGGGTCGCGGACGCGAGCGCGGCTTCGAGCGCCTCGAAGATGATTTCCTTGTCGACGCCCTTCTCGTTCGAGACTGCGTCCACGACCATCAGAATCTCTTTGTTCATCGTGCGAACTCCGCTATACGCTTACCGCGACTCCCGTCGCTCATACGTCATACGTCCGGGATCAACCGCGCCCGGTGAATGTCTTCGATCGGCAAGCTCACCTCGCCGCCGTCCGTCGCGAGCGTAATCTCGCTCTCGCCTACCTTTTGCAAGCGCCCCTGAAACCGCTTGCGACCGTTGATCTGCTGAATCATCTCCACCTTGACCCGCTCGCCCGCAAAGCGCGCGAAATGGGCCTGAGTCCGGAGCACCCGATCCAGCCCCGGCGAGGACACTTCCAGGGTGTACTCGTTCGGAATGGGATCGGCCTCGTCCAGCACGGCGCTGACGGCCCGACTCACCTTCTCGCAATCGTCCAGAGAAATGCCGTCCGGGCTGTCGATGTACAGCCGCAACAGCCCGCCGCCTGCACGCGGCGCGTACTCGATTTCCCACAGCTCGTAACCCAGCCCGGCCACGACCGGACCGAGCAGCTCGCCCAGCTGGTCTCGCAGCATCGGACACCTCCGGTTGACTGTGGGGCCAGGCTGCCCCGCTCCGGCGCTTGCTACCCGCGCCGGAAGAGCTCCGCCGGGCCGGTTTTTACCGTCGCCGAAACGAAAAATGGGCCCCAAGGCCCATTCTCACTCTCCGTCCCTTCCTGCCAGGCAGCCTTGAGGTACCGCCCGACTCCCCTAATTCGTCGTGTAGGTATTGCGCCGGAACCGGTCCTGGCTGGCTCCAGAAGCGAAAAAGGCCCTTCAAATCGGGCCCTTTCAAACCCGGACACCTTATATATGCCCGGAAGCGCTACCTACAACCCCTGTCGGATCGGCTGACACCTGTCACCAGGAGGAGACGACCGTCAAGGGCCGCGGAGTTTAAGGGGGGCGGAGGGGAGATGGCAAGGGTTGGGTGCCTTCCCCGTACACCACGCCCCCAAGCAGCGGCTCACAAATCCAAACCGCAGGCACGAAATCTTCAGCGAAGTAACAAAACGGGATGTGCGCGATGGCAAGGCGTTCCCGGGAATCTAGCGAACGATACGCGCTGGCCGACTTGCGGAGTCGAGCCCCAATAGCTGTCTTCGTGAAAAAACGTAGGTTCCTTGAACGTGGCACATTCAATGAAGCCCCACTTTCCATTTTTTGGCTTGAACGTTCCGATCTTCCCTGCAGTACGTGGCTCCCTGGAATAGCACAGAGAATTGCAGGCCCCGACCAGTTCCAAAGCGGACGGCCGTTCATTCGGGTCTGTTCGCAGACAAGCGAGGATCAATGTCCATAAATCGTCCGTAAGCTGCCGGAACTGTGCCCCGACGTGCAGGATCGCAGGCTTCTCAGGTGTCTTCGACGCGAGTATGCGCTCAACTGCCTCCAACCCCTCGCCGAATGGCAGCTCACCCGTGAGAATATGAAACAAGATCGCACCAAGCGACCACACGTCGGCAGCTGTCCCGATATTCCTTTTATTTCGGATAACCTCCGGCGCCATGTATGGAATCGCGCCAAACACCGTCCTAGAAGCGAGCGTCGTATCCTGCACGTTGTCTTGAATCTCCGCCTCCGCCATTTTTGCTATGCCGAAGTCCGTGATCTTGATTGTCGCCAGATCGTAGTCCGAGGAAAGCATGATGTTGCTTGGCTTCAAATCTCGGTGAATCACGCCCTCCTTATGCACAGCTGCAAGCCCTTTGGCCAGATGGTGGAAAACATGAGCGGCCAAATGACAGTCCAGATAGAGAAAGCTGCTCAGCAGCCGCGCTCGCAGATCTTGCCCCTGGATGAACTCTTCAATTAACACCTGCCGGTCGCCGTCCTCCACGTAATCGAACGTCTTGGCAACGTTCGGATGCGTGACACGCGCACTGACAGCGGCGCTCTGCTGAAAGCGCTTCGTCGCAGAATTGTTCTTTGGAATTTTAAGCGCGACCGCTCGCCCGATAGCTCGATCACGCGCGAGGTAGACTTCTTGCATGCCTCCTTCGCCGACGTACCCATCAATCACATATCGACCTGCAACCACCTCACCGTCTGAAAGCAGATGGATCACAAAACGATCTCCGGCTGAGATACATCGAAAGGAACGAACTTGCGTTGCCACGCAGCGCCCGCCGCCCCAAAAGTCAGTACGCAGCTATTGGGTAGCTCCTGACCAACTACGGCCGGGACGTTATTTACAAAGATAGCTCCTTCGACTTCACGAATTATGAAACGCCCATCCTGTGAGTAAGCCACTCGTAGCGTCCCGTAGGGCTTGATTTCGATGCGCGTCGCGTAGCCAAGCTTTTTCAGCTCGAAAACCCCAGTTTCAGACGAGAATATTGCGCGGCGTTGAGCGTGCGTAAGAAACGAGGCTAACGCATCGCGCAGCTCCGCTGCGGTCGGCCGTTCAGCGGGATCTGGATTCAACGCCGCGTCCAGAATGGGGGCTACAGCAGCCAGCTCCGGCACTTCGATGGCGATGCTCTCCACACATCCGCCAGAGTGGTAAGGCGGAATCTCCAACAGCGTAGCGGGATAATTTTTGCCCAGCACATAACGAACGATAACGCCCACTGCATAAACATCGACCGCCGGAGTGACCTTGATCGGTGGCGTGCCGTATAGCTCTGGAGCACGGAAGACATACGTTCCCGCGCCTCCGACCGTGTGCGCGGAGCTTGCGTCCAAATTGGCGATTCCCAGATCAAAGATCTTCAGAACGCCAGCTGCATCGAACTTCATGTTCAGCGGCTTGATATCACGATGAATGACGCCTGCTGCATGGATATCTGCAACACCACTGCATATCTGATACAAGATGCGCACAGCATGCTCCACACCAGCAGGATGCTGTGCCTGATCCGCCAGGCTCACGCCCGGCACATACTCCAACACCAGAGCCAAAGGCGCCGCATTTACAGGGTCCAAGATGCAGTCGTACAGCTCGGCAACGTGCTTCGACTTGATTAGAGCCCGCCCGTTGATCTCTTTCGTGAGAGCCGTCGGGTCAGAGACATCGTGCAACGCCTTGATGGCGACCAAGCGATCAAGATTCCTGTCTCGGCAGACATACACGCTTCCCTGCCCGCCCTTCAAGATTTCATGTTGAAACTCGTAGCGCGACGGCAAGGAAAACAGCGGCGGCTTCACCTTCATTATTCTGATTCTTCTGATATGAGTATGTCGAACTCCGGGTGGGTACTTCGCAAGCTCGTTTTTCGCCCCCCCTTCGGCTTGCGGCCCTTACCCTGTTTGCGGCGACCTTTAGATACAGTGCGGCCGCCTCGTTTCGCAGGGGTATCACTCTTTCCCGATACTTGAACGCCAGTCCCCTTATGCGCACGAGAGATTCGCGGCGCTGCCTGGGGAAACAACGAACCGGTGGTATCGCCTCGCTCAAACACCCCCTTGGTGCCCCTTTGTTCCGCATAGGGCCCACCCCCCTCACGCACACCGCTCGGTCGCTGACTACTCGAGGAGGACGGGTACGAGTCTGCGCGCAGATGATGACCGTCATGCACCAACTGAACGCCACGTTCAGTCTCGACGCCCAATTCATCGGTGGCAGCAAATACCAATTGAAAGGTACCAAACGGATCCTGCAGCGACAGACAGGGGTACTCTGGCCCGCCACGATCGCCAGGATTGTTTCGAGGTTCCGCGGCGACGTAAATGGCGGATTCGTTGTCATGACCACCGCACCATTCCGCCACGGAAATCAGCCGCTCCACAATTTCCTTGGCTAGCGCCGCATACTTGACGACATCAGCGAATGTTTGCTTGAGGATTCGATGAATGCCGTCCGTTGTCAGCAGAACTCCTTTTGGCCTGGAAGTTTCGCCCGCACGGTGATCGCTGAATAGCGGCCGTAAATCCATCATCTGGGGCCGCACAGCCCGACCTTGCCCGATGAACTGGGCTAAGTTATCGGCAAATGGACTGTGCTCGATCTCCTCATTAGTGCCTTCAAGGCCTGCCACGCGACCAGCAATGGTGTCATCGACGCTCAGCTGCCTTACGGAACCATCATGCTCGTGCTGATAAAGCCGGCTATCGCCCACGGATACGCCTGTCCCACCGTTTCGGGTCAGCAATACGGCAGTAAGGGTGGTCCCACCACGTCCAGCATATCTCTCGAAAACACTAGTATTTGCCGCAATGACTGCGGATCTGAGTCGCGCGACTCGATCAAACTGACTCCTGGTAGTCAGGAGGCTTGAGATCATCCGCCCTAGGGCAAGGGCCGCGCACTGCGCACCCTCCTGCATGCCGCCCATGCCATCACAAATAGCGAAGAACTCAAAAGACTCTTTTGGATTCTTGCTTTCGAAAGACGCGGCAATGACTCTATCCTGATTGTCCTCGCGAACTCGACCGATTGAAGTTCCCAGCACGCTCGAATACTGCTCTATCGTGCGGACCGCGAATGTACCGCTTGGCCGGAGTAGCCAAGATGAAATCACATGCGCGGTGTAGGGTGTTCGCACGAGAGATACTGCTTCTGACGAGGGGGTAGGCTGCATTGAGCTTATCACGCCCATTTTCATCCGCAGTAGCCGCAACGAATCGCAATCCATAAGCTCTCCGACGCATCCCATCTAGCCGTGGATCCGAGAACTAAACTGGTGGTCTCATATCCTTGTATCTGGAAAAACCCACATTGTGCGAATGCTGAACATACCCTCGCGCCATGCAGCCCAGATGAGGCCCCGCGCCAAGCTTAAACGGAATCAAGCCGAAAAGTAATGTCCGGCCAAAGACCGAAATCAACTCCAAACGACTCAGGTTGACCTTCAAGCCACCTCACCCCATACACAGCCCGAAGGAGTCAGGGAATGCGCCCCTCCGGAAGGAACGACGGCGCCACACATTCTCTGGAAATTCCGTCCGTGCCGATACCCACGAACTGCGCGTGCTTCTCGCATCGGCTGCGCCACCGCGAGATCGAACACGGAACTCATATCGCAGCATGAGATCGCACAAGACCTTCGTATGCGATCCGCGCGTGGCCTACCTCATCGGCCACCGAGTAAACATCCAGGTCACCGATCGCTGCATCACGATCGTTCCGGCGGACACCTGACTCGGCGATCAACGCGAGCGAATGAATCCCGCTTCATTCGCTCGCACTGCAGCTAGAGTGCGCAGTGATAAATTCGCTCTCCGCCCGGCGATCCGTAAATCGAGGTGATGCCATAAGGCATGCGGATTGGTCTCCGCGAATCCCGTGATCTCTCGGTAGAGGTGAAGCGCTTCACAGGATGCTGCCTTCATGGCCTCTGAGAACCCTTGATCGCTTCAATGGATTGCCCAAGCAATACTCCGGTACGGGACCATTCCTGATCATCGAGCATCGGAACGTCCATTCCACATCGCCAGCAATACATTGTTCTCGCCATGGTTGAACGTCCAAGCGTATGAGTGCGTGCCATCGACCCGACCGCTACAAACAACAAAGACCCAGACAGTGCCTGAGCCTTTGAGGCGGCCCCATACGAAGACCTCGTGGGCGATGCCCGGTTGTTATATTACTCCGCGATGCCTTTCTGTCCAGAGGAAGACATTCCACTTATAACAATCCGCATTTGGAGGTCCGCGTCAGTTGCGCACGTGTGAAAGATACGCGGCGTCACGCGCGCGACCTCCCGCGGCAAGCACGCATGGATCACCGCGCCCATAGGCTAACCCGCTCGGCAGAGCGCAATACCACAACCAAGCACTCAGCCTCGCGCCGGGATACTCCCTGCTCGCACCCGTCGACTCAGCGCTCTTAAAGAATGCGCGCATTTGGCGGCGCGCGTATCACCGCGGTAGCCTTGAAGCCCTTCACCCTCGATAGCGCGCACAAGCACCCACCCCAAATGCCGTACAATCCGCCCCCATGACCTCCCTCACCACGCCCCTCTCCGACGACGAACTCGACCAACTCACCGAGTTCCTCGACTCTCTCCCCAGCCCAACGGCGATGAACATCGAGCGCATGGATGGATTCTTCTGCGCGCTCGTGGTTGGGCCGGAACTCGTCATGCCGAGCGAATACTGGCCACACATCCTCGGCGGCGAGTCGGCAGAGCACGGCCCGGCGTTCGACTCGATGGAGCAAGCGCAGACCATCATGGGTATGTTCACGCGCCACTGGAACTCGATTGCGAGGACGCTCGAGCGCGGCGACATCTACGTCCCGATCGTCATGCTGGATGACGACGGCCAGGCACGCGGTAACGAATGGGCGAAAGGCTTCATGCATGGCGTAAGCCTGCGAGCTGTCAGCTGGCAGACGTTCCTGCACGATGAAGAGCGCGCCGGCGCGATCATCCCGATGATGGCCCTGGCGCATGAGAACGATCCAAATCCGGAGTCGCGTTTCGAGTCGCCGTCACCCGAAAAGCGAACAGAACTGCTGCAGAGGATGACAGCGGGCATCGTGCAGATGTATCGCTACTTCGCGCCGATGCGCGCACGACCGATGGTCTCAACTTTCGTGCGTAGCCAGCCGAAGACCGGCCGCAATGAACCGTGTCCGTGCGGAAGTGGTAAGAAATATAAGCAGTGCTGTCTAGCGCGAACGCATTGATCGCATCGGTAGCCCACACTCCAGCTGGAGTGACGAATGTTAAATTCCAGCGCGACTCACGAGAACACGCGCCGAAAAGTGAGGTTCACCCGAGGCCCGCACGGGCGAGTGAGCTTGTTGATTCCGTGCTTCCAGTTGTGCTGAGTCGCGCCCTGCATCAGTAGCAAGCTTCCCGACTCCAGCAC
>Ga0065721_10051484_pt1 | contig 14508 bp, 10 predicted proteins | sample Mesricmetagenome_FD_59108 | JGI IMG/M metagenome (GOLD analysis project Ga0065721, IMG submission 59108) | Mesophilic microbial community from rice straw/compost enrichment Sample: eDNA_1 v2 (version 2) | ecosystem: Engineered > Solid waste > Grass > Composting > Bioreactor | place: USA: Davis... | reverse complement strand
CGGCTACGACGCGGATCTCGCGGCGCTGTGCGCCGGGGAGGGCGAGCGCCCGCGGCCGGGCGAGCGGTCGATGTTCCTCTTCCGCGGCTTTGCGCTCGCGGATCTCGCGGTCGCGGCGCTCGTCTACAGGCGGGCGATCGAGAGCGGTGCGGGCGTGCCGCTCGGCCGGTAAGGCCCTGCGCAGGCCGTGACAAGCCAGGCCCGTCGTGAGAAGAGGGGCATACCTGCCGCGCGACCTGCGATAACAGCCAGGGGCCATGTTCCGCGTCCTCGCCGTCTGCCTCGCCGCCCTGTTCGTCCACCTTGCCCTTCCGGCGACGGCGGCCGGGGCGGGCGCACGTCCCGTGCGGGTCCTCACCTCCTTTCCCCCGCAGTTCCTCGAGCCCTACAGGCGGGCCTTCGAGCAGCGCCATCCCGGCAGCACGATCGAATTCGTGCAGCGCAAGACGACGGCGGCGGTGGCCGGCATCGTCGGTGGCCGGCAGAAGGCGGACGTCTTCTGGGCCTCGGCCCCCGATGCCTTCGAGATCCTGAAGGCGGCCGGCCGGCTGGCGCGCCTCGGGCCGCGTCCGACGGGCGCGCCGGAGCGTATCGCCGGCTATCCGGTGAACGACCCCGACGGCGCCTATCTCGGCTTCGCCTTGTCGGGCTACGGCTTCGTCTACAATCCCGACTACATGGCCGAGAAAGGCCTGCCGGTGCCGCGCGCCTGGTTCGACCTTGCGGCGCCGATCTATGCCGGGCACATCGGCATCAGCGCTCCCTCGCGCTCCGGCACCATGCATCTGATGGTCGAAGCCATCCTGCAGGTCTACGGCTGGGAGCGCGGCTGGGGCCTGTGGTCCGAGATCGGCGGCAATCTCGCCACCGTCACCGCCCGCAGCTTCGGCGTTTCGGCGGGGGTCGCGGGCGGGCGCTTCGGCGTCGGTCCTTCCATCGATTTTCTCGCCAACCAGGACAGCCTGCCTAGGGGGTCGACGGCCTTCGCCCTGCCGGAGGAGACGCTGTTCGTGCCGGCCAGCATCGCGGTGCTGCGGGATGGGGACAACCGTGAGGGGGCCGAGCGGTTCGTCGACCTCGTGCTCTCGCCCGAGGGGCAGGCGATCCTGCTCGATCCCGCCATCGCCCGCCTGCCGATCTCCCCGTCCGCCTACGCCGTGGGGGATGTGGGAGCGGACAGCCCCTTCCGGCGCGAGGGCCTGTTCGCTCACGGGCTGTTCGACCCGCGCCTTTCGGCCGCCCGCTACGAGCTCGTCAACATCATCTTCGACGAGATGATCACCTTCCGCCGCGCCGAGCTCGCGCGCATCTGGCGGTCGGTGCGGATGGCGGAGGCGGCGCTGGTCCGGCGCGGGGATGCCGAGGTGGCGCGCCTGGTGAGCGAGGCGCGCGATGCCCTTACGCGGCCGCCCGTCGGTGCGGACGAAGCCATGGATCCCGAGCGCTGGCGAACGCTGGAGCGCGTGCGCCGCGGCGTTCCCGCCCCGGAGCCGCAGGCGCGGCTCGAAGCGCGGATCAAGACCGCGATCGACGACAACATGCGCCGGGCGGGCCGGGCCATGGCCGAGGCTACCGCGCGGCTCGACGCGCGCGCTGCAGGTCGCGGCACGTCGGGCGCGGAGGCCTCGCCATGATGAGCCGCAGGGCGCGGCTCGGCATCGGCGGGCGTCTTCTCCTCGCCTTCCTCGGCGTGGGCGGGCTGGCGGTCGGTGCCTGCGTCGTCGGCTGGCTGTCCTATGCCCGCCTCAGCGAGGAGCTGAACGCTGTCGCGACCGATCACCTGCCGGCGCTCGCCTTTTCCGCGCGCCTGGCGGAGGCGGGCGCCAACGTCATCGCCAGCACGCCCGATCTCGCCGTCGCCGAGCGGCGCGAGGCCTACGACACGACACGCAAGGCGCTCGTGGAGCGCCTCGCCGTGCTGCGCTCGGTGCTCGACACGCGCAGCAGCGAGGATTCGCTGTCGCCGGAGCTCATCGTCGTGACCGAGGGCATCGAGGCCAATCTTCAGGCCATCGACCGGGTGGCGGAGCTGCGCTTTCCGCTCGGCGAGCGCGTCCGGGAAATGAGCGAGGAGCTGCGCTGGCTGCAGGCGGACCTCATCGAGGAGGTCGAGCCGCTGATCGACGACGCCCGGTTCAACATGGAATCGGCCATCGGCCGCGTCGGGCCGGGCGACGCGGCGGAGGAGGGGCGCCGGACGCTGCGCGAGGAAAGCCGCAAGAGCGAGGCGCTCTTCACCATCAACGCCCACGCCAATCTCGTCGTCGGCCTCCTGGGACGGCTCGCGACGGTGCCGACCGTGGAGGATCTCGACGAGACGAGCCATTTCATCGGCGAGATCGCCGACCAGCTCGACATCGAGACGAAGGCACTCGCGAGCTGGACCGATACCATCACGGTGAGCCAGATCGTGGCGCGCCTGCTCGCCGTCTCCGATACCAGGGCCGGTCTTGCCACCCTCAAGCGGGCGGAACTCGCGGCCGTTGCCGAGGCGCAGGCGCTGCTCGCCGAGAACCGGCGTCTCGTCACCCAGCTCGGCGCGCTCGTCTCGCAGGAGGTCAGCCGCACGGAGCAAATCGCGCGGCGGGCGGCGGAGCGCTCGGCCGCCGCCATCGTCGTCGGGCGTAACCTCCTCCTCGCCATCGCCGTCGCCTCCCTCGCCATCGCCATCGTCGTGGGCTGGTTCTACGTGCGCCGCAGCCTCGTCGCGCGCCTCGAAAGCCTGACGCTCGCCGCAACGACGATCGCGAGCGGGCCGACCATGCCGGTGCTGCCGCCGCCGACCGACGACGAGCTCGGCGATCTCGCGAAGGCGCTCGCGGTGTTCCGGCAGACGCGGGACGACCTCGTCCAGGCCGCCAAGCTCGCCGCCCTCGGCCAGATGGCGGCCGGCATCAGCCACGAGCTCAACCAGCCGCTCGCCGCGATCCGCTCCCACGCGCACAACAGCGCCGTCCTTATCGCGCGCGGGCGCATGGATGAGGCGCGGGCGAGCCTGGAGCGCATCCAGGGCCTGACGGCCCGCATGGCAGAGCTCATCCGCCATCTCAAGCGCTTCGCCCGCCGGCCGGCACCGACGCTCGAGCCGGTGGACCTGAAGGCCGTGGTCGATGGCGCGCTCAGCCTCTTCGCGCAGCGCCTCGACGAGGAGCGTGTCGATGTGCGGCTCGACTTCCCCGACGGTCCCGTGACGGTCGAGGCGGAGGAGATCCGCCTGGAGCAGGTCGTCGTCAATCTCGTCTCGAATGCGCTCGATGCGCTCGACGGGGGCGAGGAGCGGCGCATCGCCATCGGCGCGGAGGCGAAGGGCGGGCGCGTGCTGCTGTCCGTCAGGGACAGCGGCTCGGGGATCGACGCGGAGGCGCGCGCCGCCGTCTTCGACCCGTTCTTCACCACCAAGCCGGCGGGGCTGGGGCTCGGCCTCGGCCTGTCGATGTCCTACAACATCGTCAAGGATTTCGGCGGCGACCTCTCGCTGGCGGAGACGGGGCCGGCGGGCACGACCTTCGTGGTCGATCTCGCTGCAGCGGGGCAGGCATGAGCATGGAAGGGACGGCTGCGCGGATCATTCTGGTCGACGACGACCGGGAGGTGCTCGACGCCTACCGGCTGACGCTGGAGCTCGACGGGCTTCCCGTCACCGCCGTCGGCTCGGCGCGGGCGGCGCTCGATATGCTGACGGCGGACCTGCCGGCCGTGGTCCTCAGCGACGTTCGCATGCCGGGGCTCGACGGCTTCGGCCTGCTCGAGGCGGTGCGGGCGATCGATACCGAGATCCCTGTCGTGCTCGTGACCGGCCATGCCGACGTGCCGATGGCGATCAAGGCGGTGCGGGCGGGAGCCTGGGACTTCATCGAGAAGCCGGCCGATCCGGTGCGGCTCGTCGAGACGCTGCGGCGCGCCCTGGCGCATCGCGCCCTCATCCTCGAAAACCGGACGCTGCGGACCGGTGCGGCCGACCGGGACCCTGTCGCCGGCCGGCTCGTCGGCCGCTCGGCCGCCGTCGAGCGGCTGCGCCGCACCCTGCGCACCCTCGCCGACGCGGAGGCGGACGTGCTCCTCTTCGGCGAGACGGGCACGGGCAAGGAGGTGGCGGCGCGGGCCCTGCACGATTTCGGCCGGCGCGCCAAGGGCCGGTTCGTCGCCGTCAATTGCGGCGCGATCCCGGAGACGATGATCGAGAGCGAGTTGTTCGGCCACGAGCCGGGTGCTTTCACCGGGGCACGCGAGCGGCGCATCGGCAAGATCGAGCACGCGAGCGGCGGCACGCTCTTCCTCGACGAGATCGAGTCGATGCCCCTGCCGGCTCAGGTGCGGCTGCTGCGCGTGCTGCAGGAGCGCACCATCGAGCGGCTCGGCTCGAACAGGGAGATCCCGGTCGATCTGCGCGTCGTCGCCGCGACCAAGGCCGATCTCGCCGAGCTCGCGGTCCGCGGCGCCTTCCGCGAGGATCTGGTCTATCGGCTCAACGTCGTCACGCTGCGCCTGCCGCCGCTGCGCGAGCGGCGCGAGGACGTGCCCCTCCTCTTCACCCATTTCCTCGATCTTGCCGCCCAGCGGCAGGGCAGGGCGGCGCCCCCGCTCGACCCGGCGCTCAGCGAGCGGCTCAGGCAGCAGGACTGGCCCGGCAACGTGCGCGAGCTGCGCAACGCGGCCGAGCGCTACCTCCTCGGGCTCGACGAGGACGAGCCCCAGCAGCCCGCGCGCGGCGGCGCGGGGCTCCTGACGCTCGAAGAGCGGATGGAGGCGGCCGAGAGGCGCATCATCGAGGAGACGCTCGCGCAGTTCTCCGGGCGCATCGGGGTCACGGCCGAAGCGCTCGGCATCACGCGCAAGACCCTCTACCTGAAGATGAAGAAATACGACCTCGGCCGCGGCGCCGCGATCGACACCTGATGTTACCGTCCTGACCCATCGGGCGGTGATCCGGTTACCGGCCTTACCCGCCGCGGCCCGGCGCGGGTGCTCGCGCTCCGGGCGCCAGCCTCGGAAACCGGCCGTTTCCGGCATCTGGCCCGCTTGTTGCTGGAAGAGGCGTGCTGCCCTCGGGCGGCCCAGCAAGACAGCCCATTCGGGAGGAAAAAGATGCCACGTCACTACGCCGCCGCCGCGGCGCTGATCGGTGCTGCCCTGTTCACGGGTGTCGCCTTCGCCCAGACCGGCAAGGTCACGGTCGTGACCTCCTTCTCCAAGGACGTGACGGATCCGTTCAAGCAGGCCTTCGAGAAGGCCAATCCGGGCGTCACGCTCGACGTGCAGAACCGCAACACCAATGCCGGCGTGAAATATCTCGAGGAGACGAAGGCCAACAACCAGGTCGACCTGTTCTGGGCCTCGGCTCCCGACGCCTTCGAGGTGCTGAAGGGCAAAGGCCTGCTCGAAGCCTACAAGCCCAAGGCCGAGGGCATTCCCGACAAGATCGGCTCCTATCCGATCAACGATCCCGACGGCTTCTATTCGGGCTTCGCCGCCTCCGGCTACGGCATCATGTGGAACGAGCGCTACGCCAAGGCCAACGAGCTGCCCGAGCCGAAGGACTGGCAGGACCTCGCCAAGGCGGTCTATTTCGACCATGTCGCCATGGCGGCGCCGTCGCGCTCGGGCACGACGCACCTGACCATCGAGACCATCCTGCAGGGCGAGGGCTGGGAGAAGGGCTGGCGCACGCTCAAGGAAGTGTCCGGCAACTTCCGCCAGATCACCGAGCGCTCCTTCGGCGTGCCCGAGGCCGTCAATTCCGGCCAGGTCGGCTTCGGCATCGTCATCGACTTCTTCGCCTTCTCCTCGCAGGCCTCCGGCTTCCCGGTGAAGTTCGTCTATCCGACGGTGACGACCATCGTGCCGGCCAATGTCGCGGTCGTCGCCAATGCGCCGAACAAGGCAGGCGCCCAGGCCTTCGTCGACTATCTCATCTCGCCCGGCGGGCAGGAGGTTCTGCTCGAGCCGAGCATCCGCCGCCTGCCGGTCAATCCGGCCGTCTATGACAAGGCCCCGGCCGACTATCCCAACCCCTTCAAGGACCCCTCCCTTGGGGCGCGGGTGAAGTTCGACGTCGAGGTGTCGGAGAAGCGCTCCAACGTCGTCGACGTGCTCTACGACCAGACCGTCACCTTCCAGCTCGACGCCCTGAAGGCGGCGACCAAGGCCATCCATGACGCCGAGGCGGCCCTCTCGGAGAAGGACAACGCCGAGGCCCGGGCCCTCGTGAGCGAGGCGCGCGATCTCGTCGCCGCCATGCCCATCACCGCGGAACAGGCCGCTTCACCCGAGGTCACCGGCGCCTTCACCGGCGGCAAGGAGAAGGGCGCCCGTCAGGCCGAGCTCGAGCAGCAGTGGTCCGCCTTCGCCAAGGAGCGCTATGCGCAGGCCCAGGCGAAGGCCGAAGAGGCGCTCAAGCGCGCGCGCTGATCCAGCGTCACGACCGGGCGGCTCCCCGGCGGGGCCGCCCCCACGTTTCCATGTCCATTCGGGGGAGCGTCCATGGCTGACGCCACGACCGCCGGGCGTGCGCATGCGCCGTCCGGACCTTTCCGGCATTTCATGACGTCCGCGACGCCGGGGCAGCTCGCCCTCGCCCTCGCGATCACCGTCTTCCTCGCCCTCTTCCTCATCATTCCGGTGGGGACGGTGATCTACGTCGCCTTCACGGAGAAGGGCACGGGCACCTTCACCCTCGTCAATTTCGTCGACTTCGCGCGGACCGACCTCTTCATCCGCTCCTTCTGGAACTCCGTCTATGTCTCGGCGATGTCGGTGGTTCTCGCCTCGATCTTCGCCCTGCCGCTCGCCTATATCACCACGCGCTTCGACTTTCGCGGCGCGATGCTGATCCAGACGCTGGGCTTCTTGCCGCTGATCATGCCGCCCTTCGTCGGCGCGGTCGCCATGCTGCTGCTCTTCGGGCGCAACGGCACGGTCAACCTCCTGCTCAACGACTGGTTCGGCTTCCGCATCCCCTTCATGGAGGGGCTGAACGGGGTCATCTTCGTGCAGGCGGTGCACTATTTCCCGTTCATCCTCATCAATCTGTCGGCCGCGCTGCGCAACATCGACCGGGCGATGGAGGAGGCGGCGCAGAACCTCGGCTGCTCGGGCTTCCGCCTGTTCCGCCGCATCGTCTTCCCGCTCGCCATGCCCGGCTACATCGCCGGCGCCTCGCTCGTCTTCGTCAAGGTCTTCGACGACCTCGCGACGCCGCTCCTCCTCAACGTCAAGGACATGCTGGCGCCGCAGGCCTATTTGCGCGTCACGTCGATCGGCATCGCCGATCCGATGGGCTACGTCATCTCGGTCGTGCTCATCGTGATGTCGATCCTCGCCATGTGGGTGTCGGCGCGGGCGATGCGCGGCAAGGACTACGCCACGGTCCAGCGCGGCGGCGGAGGCCTCGCCAAGCGGCAGATGCGGCCTTGGGAGAGCGTCGCGGCCTATGCGGCCGTCTTCCTCATCCTCCTGCTCGTGCTCGCGCCCCACATCGGGCTCCTGCTCCTGTCCTTCGCCACGATCTGGTCCTTCAGCCCGCTGCCCGACGGCTTCACCCTCGCGCATTACGGCCGCGTGTTCGGGGAGAGCTTCGTCTACGTCAAGAACACGCTGATCTATGCCTCGCTCGCCGGGCTCATCGACGTGGTGCTCGGCACGGCCATCGCCTATCTCGTGCTGCGCACGAAGCTCATCGGCCGGCAATGGCTCGACTGGGCGGCGACGGCGGCGCTCGCCATTCCCGGCGTGGTGCTCGGCATCGGCTATCTGCGCACCTTCTACGGCGTGCAGCTGCCGGACGGGACGCCGCTCGCGACGCTGTGGATCGTGATCGTCCTCGCGCTCGCCATCCGGCGCCTGCCCTATGCGCTGCGCGCCTGCTACGCCGCGCTCCAGCAGATCTCGGTCTCGCTGGAGGAGGCGGCCGAGAACCTCGGCGCCACCAAGGTGCGCACGGTGCGCCGCATCGTGCTGCCGCTGATGGCCGGCGGCATCCTGGCGGGCTTCGTGACGAGCTTCGCCACGGCGGCGGTCGAACTGTCGGCGACGCTGATGCTCGTGCAGTCGAACGCGGACGCTCCGCTCGCCTACGGCCTCTACGTCTTCATGCAATCGGCCGCCGGGCGCGGGCCGGGGGCGGCGCTCGGCGTCATCGCCGTGCTGCTCGTCGCCCTGTGCACCTTCGCCTCGCACCTCATCATCGAGAAGAGCCAGAAGGCCAAGGGGGCGGGGCACTGATGCGCCCCGCCGCCAAGCGAACCGGCCCCAAGGGAAAACGCCAATGAACCAGCCCCTTTCCGTCTCCACGCTCGGCGCCCAGGCCGTCGACGTGGATATCCGCAGCGTCGATCTCTCCTACGGCACCAATCATGTCCTCAAGGGCATCGACCTCCACATCCGGCCTGGCGAGTTCTTCGCCTTCCTCGGCCCGTCGGGCTGCGGGAAGACGACGCTGCTGCGCCTGATCGCCGGCTTCAACCGCGCCGACGGCGGCGAGGTGCTGGTCGGCGGGCGCGAGGTGTCGCACCTGCCGCCATGGAAGCGCGACGTCGGCATGGTCTTCCAGTCCTATGCCCTGTGGCCGCACATGAGCGTAAAGCGCAACGTCGCCTTCGGCCTCGAGGAAAGGAAAGTGCCCAGGGCCGAGATCGAGCGGCGCGTCGCGGCCGCGCTGGAGCTCGTCGGCCTTTCGCATCTCGCCGACCGTCGCCCTTCGCAGCTCTCCGGCGGCCAGCAGCAGCGCGTCGCCGTGGCCCGCACCATCGCCATCGAGCCCAAGGTGCTGCTGCTCGACGAGCCCCTCTCGAACCTCGACGCCAAGATGCGCGTGCAGGTCCGGCGCGAGCTGCGCGATCTGCAGCAGCGGCTCGGCCTGACGACGATCTTCGTCACGCACGACCAGGAGGAGGCGAACACGATCTGCGATCGTATCGCCGTCATGAACGACGGTGCCGTGCAGCAGGTCGGCTCGCCCATGGAGCTCTACGAGAAGCCGGCCAACCTGTTCGTCGCCAGCTTCCTCGGCACGGCCAATATCGTGCCCGGCCGCGTGATCGAGGAGGGCGGGGCGCGCCTTTTCGAGATCGACGCCGGCGTGCGCCTGCCGATCCCGGATCATGTCACGGTACCGGAGGGAGCGAAGCTCGTCTTCCGCCCGCAGCACGCCTCGCTCGGGGCCGACGGCGTGCGCGACGTGTCCCTGCCGGGCACCGTCCTGCACAGCGAGTTCCTCGGCTCGACGGTGCGCTACGGGGTCAAGGTCGGCTCGGCCGAGGTCTCGATCGACGTGCCCTTCCAGTCGGGCGAGGCCATCCACAAGCCGGGCGCTGCCGTCGAGGTGGGCCTGTCGCTGAATTCGGCGGTCTGGCTTGCATCCTGAAGGGATGTGCAGCGGTCCGCCGCGTGGCATATGCGTTGCGGCGGCTTCTCGCGCGGCGGTGTCCTCCCGCCGCCGCGCGACGCCGCTCCGAATTCGAGCTTCCCAATCCGTGAGCTTCCCATGACGCCGCCCAAGGCCATTCTCTTCGACCTCGACGGAACGCTCGTCGACAGTGCCCGCGACCTGACCGACGCGGTCAATGCCCTTCTCGCCGAGGAGGGGCTGCCGCAGGTGAGCCTTGCGGCGGTCAAGTCGATGATCGGCGACGGGGCGGCGAAGCTCGTGGAGCGGGCGCTCGCCGCGACGGGGGGCGACCTGTCCCGCCTGCCGGCCCATGTCGCGCGTTTCCTTGAGATCTACGAAACGGGCGCCGCCCGCCACACGGCGGCCTATCCCGGCGTGCCGGAGGTCCTCCATGAGCTCAAGCGTCGCGGGCTGAGGCTCGCGGTCGTCACCAACAAGCCCCATGCGGCGACCATGGACATCCTGGAGGCGCTCGGCCTCGCGGGCTTCTTCGGCGCGGTGATCGGCGGCGATAGCCTGCCCGAGCGCAAGCCGCACCCGGCGCCGCTCGTGGCCGCGCTGGCGCGCCTCGACGTACCGGCCGAAGCGGCGATCATGGTCGGCGACAACTATCACGACGTGGAGGCGGCGCGAGCCGCCGGCGTGCGCGCCTTCGCCGTCACCTACGGCTACAGCCACCGGCCCCACGCCGAGCTAGGGGCCGACCGCCTCCTCGACACCATGTCCGAGCTGCCGTCCCTCATCGATGAGGCGGTCGCCGCCTGAGCCTCAGGACCCATCCCATGCGACTGATCCTCGTCCGCCACGGCGAGACGGTGTGGAATGCCGAGCGCCGCCTGCAGGGCCATGCCGATGCCCCCTTGTCGGAACGGGGGATGGGCCAGGCGCGGCGGGCGGCCGCCTTCTTCGCCGCGGAGCCGGCGCCCGGCGTCGTCGTCTCCTCCGACCTCGGCCGTGCGCGCCGCACAGCCGAGATCCTCGGCTTTCCCGACGCCGTGACGGATCCCCGCCTGCGCGAGATGGACCTCGGCGATTGGACGGGCCGCTTCATTGCGGAGATCGAGGCCGAGGACAGGCACGCCTATCGCGATTGGCGGCTCGGCACCCATACGCCGCCCCGGGGCGAGACGTGGCAGGCGTTCCGCGGGCGCGTCGGCGCGGCCATCGCGGACATCCTCGCCCGCGCGCCGGGCGATGCGGTCGTCGTCGCGCACGAGGGCGTCGTCCGCGCCGCCTGCGATGTCCTGGTCGGGCTCGCGCCCGAAAGCCTAGCCCCGCTCGTGCCGGGCGCCATCACCGTCTTCGCCGTGAACCGCGCCGTCTCGCCTCCCGCCGCGCGCCTCCTGACGTTCAACTACGTTTCATCGCCCGACGACCTGAAGATCCGCGGCCTCGACCACGCGCCGGTCTAGCTAGCGCACGAAGCCCATAGGCTCGCCCGTGTCCGGGTGGCGCATCACGCCCATGGCAATGCCGTAGATCGTCTCGAGCTGCGGCGGTGTCATGATGTCGTCCGGCGTGCCGCGGGCGAGCAGGCGGCCGCCGCGCAGGGCGACGATCTCGTCGCAGAAGCGCGCGGCCATGTTGACGTCGTGCAGCACGACGACGACGGCGAGGCCGCGCTCGTGCGCGAGGCGGCGCACCAGCGCCAGCACCTCGACCTGGTGGGCGACGTCGAGGGCGGAGATCGGCTCGTCGAGCAGCAGGCATTCGGTATCCTGCGCCACCAGCATGGCGAGCCAGGCGCGCTGGCGCTCACCGCCGGACAGGGTATCGACCAGCCTGTCGGCGAAGATCTCGACATCGGTGAGCGCCATCGCCTCGGCGACCTTCTCCCGGTCCGTGGCGGAGAAGCGCCCGAGCGCGCCGTGCCAGGGATAGCGGCCGAGCGCCACGAGCTCCTTCACCAGCATGCCCGTGGCGGGCGGCGTCTGCTGCGGCAGGTAGCCGACCTTGCGGGCAAACGCCCGATCGCCCCACTCCGGCAGCGGCCGGCCGGCGAAACGCACGGTGCCGGCTGAAGGCTGCTGCTGGCGTGCCAGCAGCTTGACGAGCGTCGACTTGCCGGAGCCGTTGTGGCCGATGAGGCCGATGACCCGCTTGGCCGGGAGGGTCAATGAGAGCGGTCCGAGCAGGGCGCGCTCAGGCAGCGCGAAGGCGACGTCGTCGAGCGCGAAGAGCGGGCCGGTCATGTCGGATGCGGCTTCAGCCGGGCGGGTCGGGAGGTCGAGCATCGGGAGCCTCGTCAGGTGCCGACGGTGAGCGGGAGGAGGTCGGCGGCGGCCGCAGGCTGCACGGCCTGGGCCTCGTGCAGCCTGCGATAGACACCGCGCGCGGCGAGAAGCTCGTCATGCCGCCCCTGCTCTGCGATGCCGTCCTCGGTGATGACGACGATGCGGTCGGCATGGCGGATGGTGGCGAGGCGATGGGCGATGACGAGCGTGGTGCGCCCCTCCGCCAGCTCGTTCAGCGACTGCTGGATCGAGCGCTCGGTGGCGGTGTCGAGCGCCGAGGTCGCCTCGTCGAGGATGAGGATGGGCGGGTTCTTCAGGAAGATGCGCGCGATGGCGAGCCGCTGCTTCTGGCCGCCCGACAACTTGACGCCGCGTTCGCCGACGACGGTGTCGAGCCCGTCCGGCAGGCTGTCGATGAGCGGGCCGAGGCGGGCGCGCTCGGCCGCGGCGCGGATCTCGTCGTCGCTCGCCTCGAGCCGCCCGTAGGCGATGTTGTCGCGGATGGTGCCGCCGAACAGGAAGACGTCCTGCTGCACGATGCCGATCTGGCGGCGCAGCGAGGCGAGCGTCATGTTGCGGATGTCGATGCCGTCGATGGTGATGCGCCCGGCCGTCACCTCGTAGAAGCGCGGCAGGAGCGAGATCAGCGTCGTCTTGCCGGCGCCCGAGGGGCCGACGAAGGCGACCGTCTCGCCCGCAGCGATGGCGAGGCTCGTGTCGCGCAGGATGGGACGAGCGGGGTCGTAGCCGAAGCCGACGCCCTCGAAGCGGATGTCGCCCCTGAGCTGCGGGGCCTCGATGGCGCCGGGCCGGTCGACGACGTCCGGCTCGGTCGCGAGCAGCGCCTGGTAGCGCTGGAAGCCGGCGATGCCCTTGGGATAGGTCTCGATCACGGCGGCGATCTTGTCGAGGGGGCGGTAGAAGACGCCGACGAGGAGAAGGAAGCCGACGAAGCCGCCGATGGAGAGGCTGCCGCCGACGACGAACCACGTGCCCGCCAGCATGACGAGGATCTGCACTAGGCGCATGCCGACATAGTTGAGCGCCTGGCTCGCCGCCATGATGCGGTAGGCCTCCAGCTTCGTCTGCCGGTAGAGGCGGTTGTCGCGCGCGAACAGGCGCCGCTCGTGCTCCTCGTTGGCGAAGGCCTGCACGACGCGGATGCCGCCGATGTTCTCGACGATGCGCGCGTTGAAGGCGCCGACCCGCCCGTATTGCGCACGCCAGTTGGTCGTCATGCGGCTGCCGTAGCGGGCGACGACCCAGCCGGTCATCGGCACGATGAGCGCGGTGATCAGCGCGAGCGGCACGTGCACGTAGAGCATCAGCGCGAAGGCGCCGACGAAGGTCATGAGCGCGATGAAGAGGTCCTCGGGCCCGTGGTGGGCCACCTCGCCGATCTCCTCGAGGTCCTTCGTCACCCGCGCCACGAGGTGGCCGCTCTGCTCGTTGTCGTAGAAGCGGAAGGAGAGCTTCTGCAGATGGTCGAACGCCCGGCGCCGCATCTCCGTCTCGATGTTGATGCCGAGCACGTGGCCCCAATACGTCACCACCGCCATGAGGCCGGTGTTGACGAGATAGACCGCCGTGAGGCCCGCTGCCGCGAGCAGGATCAGCAGCCAGTCGCCCCCCGGCAGCAGCACGTCGACGAAGGCCTTCACCGCCATCGGGAAGCCGAGCTCGAGCAGCCCGGACATGACGGCGCAGCCGAAGTCGAGGAAGAACAGCGCCCGGTGGGGGCGGTAATAGGCGATGAAGGCTTTCAGCATGACGGTCCGATGGTCGCCAGCGCCCCGCCGTCGGGCGACGATGGATTGCCCGATCGCCGGAGCGTCGAATTCCGGCGGACGGCACCGTGGAATAAGCCCGCAAAAGCCGGTTGCGCAATGGGCGAGACGTGAGGAACGGGCGTTCTGCGGCCGATTTGCGGCATCTGTTGCGTTTCGGGATCGCCTTCCGGGCGGCTGGGGTCACTCACGGGGGCCCCCACGGCGGTTGAGGAGGACGAGGAGGTAAGGCCCTCCGACGAGGGCGGCGAAGAGGCCGACGGGCAGCTGGTAGGGAAAGATGACGAGGCGCGCCAGCCAGTCGGCGAGGATCATGGTCCCGGCGCCGATGACGACGGCTGCGGCGAGATGCTGGCCCGCACGGGCGAGGCCGAGCACCCGGGCAAGATGCGGGGCGATGAGCCCGACGAGGCTCAGCGGCCCGATGAGGAAGGATGCGACGGCGGCCTGGGTGGCGGCGATGCCTGCGATGATGAGTCGCCCGCGGCCGACGGCGAGGCCGAGCGCCCGGCTCGGTCCCTCGCCGAGCGGCAGCAGGTCGAGCGGACGTTTCAGAAAAACGAGCGGAACGACGAGGACGGCGACCATGACGAGCCCAGCGGTGGCTTCGACCGGGCCGGCCCGGTCGGTGGAGCCAGCCATCCAGAGGAGCAGTGCATAGGCCCGCATGTCGCCCTGCGCCAGCACGGCCGAGACGATAGCCATGGCGAGGGCGCCGAGGGCGACGCCCGCGAGCAGAAGGCGCTCGGGCCCGATCCGCGCCGTCGCGGCGATGGCGAGCAGCGCGGCGAGAACGGCGCCGGACCCGCCGGCGATGCCGAGGGCGAGGAGGAGCGGGCCGGGGCTTCCGGCGAGGAACAGGACGGCCGAGAGCCCGACCCCGCCGCCGGCGCCGACGCCGAGCAACTCGGGTCCGGCGAGCGGATTACCCATCAGCCGCTGCATCAGCGTGCCGGCTGCCGCGAGCAGGGCGCCCGCCGCACCGGCCACGGCGACGCGCGGCCAGCGGAACGGCAGGAGGTCGGCGAGGGGCTGCCCCGTGGCGATGTTCCAGCCGTCCGGACCGCGGCCGACGAACAGCGCAAGGCCCGCCGCGCCGGCC
>Ga0065721_10051480_pt1 | contig 14510 bp, 5 predicted proteins | sample Mesricmetagenome_FD_59108 | JGI IMG/M metagenome (GOLD analysis project Ga0065721, IMG submission 59108) | Mesophilic microbial community from rice straw/compost enrichment Sample: eDNA_1 v2 (version 2) | ecosystem: Engineered > Solid waste > Grass > Composting > Bioreactor | place: USA: Davis... | reverse complement strand
TTCTCCCAGGATAAAGATCCGAGCTGTATTTGATTGTTTTGGAGTAGGAAAAACGGTCGGCGATGGAAGGCGAACCAGATGAGGTGGGAAGAACTGCTGACCGAAAGTTGGATTTTCTACGATGACTTTTTGTTGACCGACAGGGGCGACGCGGAAAAAGGCAGTTGAGTAACCGTAACCTCCTAATCGGAGCAGTATTTCGAGGATAACGATTACCATGCACGGAACCGCAAAGAGAGCAATAATCCGAAACCATCGTTGGTGTTGCTCCAAAATGGGAAGGGGCCGGTTCCGTTTAGAATGCGAAGCCGAAGAGTGGGGGCGTTTCACGGGAAAAACCTAGCAGGTGGATTGGATGGCAAAAGGATATTTCTGGAAACAAACAAGTTTGGAAAAGAAAAATGGAGAAGGCTGTTTTGTTTCCAGACAAGCAGTTCCCGCTTCCAAGTTTGTGAGGACGGTGGCAAACGTTTCTAAACCGACGCTGGAATCATTAATGATGAACGAAATATCCATGCTCTTTTTATGTTTGGTGTTCGGCCTGAAAGAGATCGGATAGTTTGCGATTCCACGCTGAATCCAGTTCGGCAAGATAGTCTCACTAATAAAAAACCCAACCAATAACCCCAAGCAACAGTCAAGCTATGTGTAAAAGACTAGTTCAGATGCTGTCTGCGTGTCTCCTCGTGGCAACTTCCGCTCACGCAAGCACGAACGTATTCGACTTCAATTCCGACCCCAGCGGAATACTGACAATATTCCGAGTGGAAGAAGCCAATTCCGGCGGCCAAGCGGGTGCTTGGTTCCCGACTGACGGCAGTCCGCTTGAAGTGGGAACTCATCCCTCAACTAACGGTTACTTGCAAATTACTGCTGGTACGAATGAAAGTCCGGGGTCTTTTGGTCACCGCGCGGTGATTATTTTTGATGACTTCGATAATGGGCTTGTTGTGGCTGGATTCAAATTTGAATGCGACCTCCGAATTGGCGCGGGCACAGCTCAGCCAGCTGATGGATTTAGCTTGAATTATGCGCGTGGTGATGATCCGGTAATTCTTAATAATGACGGGACTGGTTTTGCTTCGAGTCCGGGAGGGGAAGGAAATCTACCAGAAGAGGGTACCACCACCGGCCTGTCTGTCTGTTTTGACGCTTGGGATAGTGGCAGTGGCGACGTTGTCGGTGTGACTATTCGTGTGGATAATGTCATTCGCACTAATTATGCTCTGCCAGTTCGCAACGGGGCGTGTGCAGATTCGGAATCAATGCAAACGGGCACTAACGATATGGGTGTAGCAGGGTTGTGTTGGCAACCTTTATATGCAGAATTGACCACCAGTGGGTTGCTTCACGTCAGCTACAAGGGGTTCCCGATCCTGACCAACTATTCTGTTAATTTTGCACCCAGCCCCGGTCGTTTGATTTTCGCCGGGCGAGTTGGTGGAGCAAATCAATATCAGCATGTCGATAATATTCGCTTGGTGACGATCCCCTCAGCAGCTCCGGTAGTGGGACCAACAACGGGCAATGCAAACGGGTTCAAGCTCACCATCAGTGATTCCGGTTCTGCCACCCCGGATACTAATACTATCGTTGTAACCCTTGATGGTGTTCCTGTTGCGCCCTCGCAACTTGTTCAAAGTGGTAATGTCGGGGGCGGTAATGGGGTGACCACCTTTGTGTATCAAAATCCTTCGCTGGTACTTGAGGCAGGCTCACAGCACACCAATATCGTTCAATTTACAGGATCTGGCTTTAGTGGAACAGTTTCGGCTACAAATATTTTTGTTGTTCCCGCCTATACTCTATTGACTGCAGCCGACAAAGCTCCAGGAACGGTGAATACAAGCCTGCTTGGTTTTTCTGGTCGGATTCATCAACTTCCGGTTGGGCGGTTGCCGGGCGGCCCTAATGAGAGAATTGCCAAGTCCGAGAAGCATCTGGTGGATGGATACATTGATCCTTCCACGGGTTTGCCCTATGTTAATATCGCGGGCGTATCCGCCTTTGTGGACTCTGATTTCATCAACTGGGCCCAGGACGTTCCGATTGGAGGCGAGCCAATTGGTAACTTTAGCCTTGATCGCCCTGCTCCTGCTAATATTGCAGACGAGCCGATACCGGGAATTGATGCGAGTGTGAACGAGAATACGGACAACTTTACTGTGGAGTTGCTGACTATTCTCGATCTTCCGGCCGGAGCTTATGAACTGGGCGTTAATCATGATGACAATTATCGGGTTACGATGGGGCCGGAGCCGCGGGACTTGTTTCGTGCCCGAGTCATTGCTAGTGGTAATGGTGCCGGAGACAACACCGGAATCCGAATTGTGGTGACGAACGGTGGTTTTTATCCGATGCGCATCGTAATGGGTGAAGACGGTGGTGGATCGCAATTGGAAATCTATTCCGTAGATTTTGTTACCGGTCGAAAAGTGCTGATTAACAATGCCGCTGACCCGCTATCGATTACCAGCTACTCGGACACCAATGCGCTGACTCATCCTTACGTGGTTTACACTATTCCGTACCAAGGGCTCAATGGTCAATCGAGCACTAATCCGATCGTCGTCAAGTTCCGGGATGGGCCGGCTGGCACTATCTTGGATAATTCTATTCGCATAGATGATCAGGTGCCAACGATCGTTAACAATGGTGCCGAAACAATTGCGTCGCTTCTCGTAAACACGCAATCATTCGGTATTCATACTGCAAAATTGGTTTATAGCACTTCTCTTGGTGGCCCGTTCACAAATATTTGGAGTTACGATGTTTTCTCGACCAAGACTGACGTGACTCAACCAGGAGATCCAATTGTTCCTTATTCTACACTTACCACAACCTCTCCTGAGGCGGAGGGCGTGACTAATGCAATCGCAAATAATTTGCAAAAATATTTACGTTTCAACAACAACGTGACCATTTCGAATCATGCGTTAGGATTCATCGTAACCCCCTCTGTAGGTCCGACTGTGGTTACAGGTTTGCGCCATTTTGTTGCGAATGATGCTCCTGAGCGCGATCCAGCATATGTTGTGCTTGAGGGGTCAGTTAACGATGGGGCTTCATGGAACACCATCTTTTCTGGTCCGGTCATCTTGCCTGTTGGACGTAATGGAGGCGGAACGAATGAAGCAAATCCGCATGAAGCGTTTGTTTCAGAGATTGAGTTTCCAAATACGCATGGGTACTCCAGCTACCGATGGTACCTAACACAAACTCGAGGCAGTGTTAATCTGATGCAAATAGCCGAAGTTGAATTGTTAGGTGTTCCAGGTGCGTTGGCACCGTCTTTGAGTATTTCGAGCGCCAGTGGTCAGATCACTATCAGCGCAAACCAAGAGGGAACTCTCCAAGCTGCCCCTGGTCTCACAGGCTGGACTAATGTTGGGCCGATAGGGCCCGTCTCAGGTCCGGTGTTGATTGCGCCAACTGCACCCGTACTTTTCTACCGACTCCAAGTTCCATGATAGGTGTTAGAAGAATTGTGTAGTTGTTGATGGATTGAACAGAAATCAAGTTGGACCGGAGTTCGGCTCCGGTCCAACCTTTTGAGTGTTTTATAGCTGATAAGCCGCATCCTTAAAAGAAGCTGCAAGAATATGCATAGTATAACAAAGGAATTTCAGTTTGGGTGGAGATGGTCAGGGCTTGAAAGTCGAGATAAAAGTAAGCGCCAAGCGTTTACGTTGATCGAATTGCTCGTTGTCATCGCGATCATTGCCATTTTGGCTGCCATGCTTTTACCGGCCTTATCCCGCGCGAAGGCTAAAGCTCAGGGCGTCTATTGTATGAACAATGGCAAGCAATTGATGTTAGGCATTCAAATGTACGCTGAAGACTTCAATAGTTTATTTCCTCCCAATCCAGACGATGCTAATAGTTTTTTTGGTCACAATTGGGTTCCCGGAAACTCAGGCGGGCAAGGGAACGGCGTTACTTGGAGGCCTGAGTATTTAGGCGAAGAAGCTCGCTGTGCGATTTTGAATTATATTGGCAAGAATACGGCCTTGTTCAAATGCCCCGCTGACAAGCGCACAGGGCGACCTAACGGTGGCCAGTTTTCAAGCCAAACAGTTGCGGCGCCGCGGACCTATTCAATGAATGGTGCAGTAGGTTCTGCTTGTGCGAGCTGGAAAAATGGCGGTGGGCATGGAGGCAGGCCTCCAAGTGAAGAAACACGAGCTCCTCACTTAACTGGAACGCCCAACGATTCCACATACCGTAAGTATAACAAAGTTTCGACGATTGGTGCACCCGGTCCTTCTTCTCTTTGGGTGTTGTTAGACGAGAGTGAAATTCTGCTCAACGACGGTGCATTTGGATTTCGGATGACATCCTCAACGTGGGTTGATGCTCCGGGAAATTATCATGGAGGTGCGTGTGGGGTTACATTTGCGGATGGTCATTCTGAAATCAAAAAATGGCAGTCGGGCCAAACTGGCAAGCGAGTCGGAGCAATTACGGCAAACACTGCCGAAGAAAAAGATTATATCTGGCTCCGAGATCGCACTTCTGCCCCAACTAATTAGCTGACTCCGCGGCGAGAGGTTCTTAAAATGAACCTCTCTCAGCAACATAGTCTGTGGATGTGGAGCCGGGGACGCCTCCCCGGCTTTTCCATTAAATGTTCTGCAAGTGAGGAGACGATGCGATTATTTCAGGTCTTGTCGGGTCAAAATTGCGAAATATCGGTTCAAATATTTAGAGGTTCCTATAGATTTGGAGGACTGCCGACGATGTTCAGGTTTAGATTGTTTTTAGTTTTTGTTTTTTGTTTTAAAACAGCGATTGTCTCTGCTGCTGTCACAGGGACGAAATCGGCTTTGGTGATGTTGGTCAGCCTGACGAATGCGCCAATCGATTGTTCAGTGGGTGAAGTTCAGGGCATGATGTTCACCAATCTGCCGCTCAATGTGGATTCGTTTTACAACGAGGCTACGTGGGGGAACGTGCGGTGGACGGGGAGCGTCATTAACGTCAGCATCAACTACGGCACGAGTCCGTGTAACGCAGATGCGTGGGCAAATGCGGCTGATGCCCAGGCGATGTTGCAGGGTTACAATCCCAATTCCTATACGGCGCGCGTTTATGCGTTGCCTTCGGCGGCGGGCTCGTGTGGGTATGCGTTCGCGTCGGGAAACCGGGTCTGGAATTTTCATTGCAGCGATCTTTTCGCTTACGGACACGAGGTCGGGCATACCATTGGTTTGGGGCACGCGAGTACGGATCGGAACAACGATGGTGTGATTGATGAGGCTTACGGCGGTTACGATGATTGCATGGGCGGCGAATCGTACACGTTTAATGCGCCGCATAAAATCTGGGGCGGTTGGTTGCCGCAAAAAGAAAGCAACGGCGGTTGGCGCGAGGTGAACGCCAACGGCACGTATCAAATCAGTCCGCTGCAAATCAATCCCGCCAGCAATCCACCACACTCGCAGGCGTTGAAAATTATTCCGCCGACCGGCATTCCTTATTTTCTATCGTATCGTCAGCCGCTCGGATTCGATCAGGGTTGGTCAGCGTCGCAGGTCGGCAAAGATGGTCGCTCGGGAACGAGTATTGATTCTACGCCATCCATCGCGGATTATCCGTATTCGAAAGGCGTGACCATTCATCGGCACAGTGGTGCGCGAGGCGCGGAGACGTTGGAAATTGCCGTCATCGAAGATAATCAACAATTTCTCATTCCAGGCACTGGAATTGTCATCAAACAAAACAGTCACAATGCAACTGCCGCATCGGTGACGATTTCCGGATTTGACGGTGGCGTGATTCCGACCGGCGTTACGTTTTATCAAAACGCGAATTTTGAAGGAGCGCAGAGTCAGGTATTGACTGCCGGGAGCTATACATTGTCGCAATTGACCGCCAAAGGAGTTTTTAACGATTGGGCATCTTCCGTCAAAGTGCCGTCGGGTTGGACGGTGACACTTTATCAACACGACAATTTTGGGGGCACAGGCTGGACGGTCACCGGCGATGTTGCGAATCTCAGCACGCTGATTCCATCGGGCGCAGATAATCAGGTTTCGTCGTGTCAAATCAGCGCGGGTCCGGTCATTGCGCCGATCGCGCCTACAGAAGTCAGTGCCGTGGCGAGTAATTCTACCGTGCGGCTTTCATGGACGGCGACGCCGGGTGCAACGGGTTATCAGGTGAAGCGCGCGACGACGAGTGGCGGCCCATACTCGACGACCGGAACGCCGGCGTTTTCCGCGTTCACTGATACGAACGTCGTGAATGGCACGACCTATTACTACGTGATTGCAGCGACTAACGCGGTTGGCTCGAGCGGAAATTCTGCGCAGGTTTCTGCACTCCCGATAAAGGATGTGGTCATGCATCTGAAGTTCGACGAAACGTCGGGCAGCGGGGCAGCGGATTCCTCCGGCAATAACAACCCCGGTACGTTGAACAACAATCCGTCGCGGATTATTCCCGGAAAAATCGGAGCGGCCGCGTTGAACTTCAGCGCGGGTAGCAGTCAGTGGGTCACCGTTGCCAACTCGGCTTCGCTCAACTCACCGCGCAATGCCATTACCATTAGTGCGTGGATTTATCCCAATGATTGGAGTGGTAATCGGCGCATTTTGCAGAAAGGCAATTTGGATAACCAATATCGTTTGTTGGCGGAAAACAGCGTTTTGAAATTTCATCTCAGCGGCGTGGACGAGGTTACTGCCGGACTGCCGCCGACGGGAACGTGGACACACATCGCAGGCGTTTGGGATGGCAACGTGATGCGGCTTTATACGAACGGCGTCGAAGCAGCGAGTCTCGGTTCTGTCGGGCTGATCAATGTCAGCAATGATCCGTTGTACATTGCGACGAAAAACAACTCTGCGCCGTCGGGTGATCGTTTCAATGGACGCATTGATGACGTGCGGATTTATAATCGCGCCCTTGCGCCGGCGGAAGTCGCGGCGATTCTGACCAATTCACCGCCGGTATTTGCAACCAATCCATTCAGCGCGCCGGATGCCAGTGCCGGTCAATTTTATGTGGGTTCAATTGCGGGTGCAGCGACTGATCCGGAGAACGACACTATCACTTACACGAAGCTCAGCGGACCGGCGTGGTTGAATGTGGCGGGTAACGGTTCGTTGACCGGGACACCACTTTCGCCGGATGCAGGCATAAATAATTTCAGCGTGCGGGCGATGGATTCCAGCGGAGCGTTCAGCATCGCGACATTGAATCTGAACGTTCTCGCTGCTCCGGCTCTCAACACGACTTTGGAGATGCAGGACGGGAATGCGTTGCTTTCGTGGAGTGGTGGTATCGCGCCATATCAGGTGCAGATCGCAACCAATCTTGTTCCGCTGCAATGGGAGAATTTCGGCAATCCGACGAGCGGCACGTCATTGCTGATTACACCGACAAACACTGCCGCATTTTATCGGGTAATTGGCCAATGAAATCTCTGACGTTCCGAAATCAATCTGTATATCAATCATCGCTCACGGCAGCGTTCGCGGCGCTGGTTTACTCCGGCAGTATGGCGATTGCTGAAGTGAAAGTTTCTGTTGTGCAACGGTCTGCTGATGCGCCGTTGTCCACCACCGCAGAAGTTCCTGGTCCGACTCGGAACGATGCCGCGGCTAATGCGCGCATTCGAATTCTGTCGGGCGTTGTGGATCCCAACAGCGGTGGCATTGGGAAACTGCGCGATGGCCGAGTGGCAACGGATGCCGATCAGCCGGATGAAAATTTCTTCTTCGATGCCGGCACTGACGGTGGGCGACTGTTGTTTGATTTAGGTCGTGTTGTCGAAGTGAAGCAGATCAACACCTATTCCCGGCATCCGGGATCGCGTGGGCCGCAGGTTTACAAAGTGTTCGGAAGCGATGGAACGGCGGCCGGTTTTGTGGAGCGTCCGCAGCTGACGACCGATCTCGCATCGAGCGGTTGGAGTCAAATTGCGAACGTTGATACGCGTCCCAAATCGGGCGATGTGGGCGGGCAGTACAATGTCAGCATTTCTGAGTCGTCTCGCGTGCTGGGTAAGTTTCGCTATCTGTTGTTCGACGTTTCTCGCACCGACGTGAACGACTATTTTGCGAACACGTTCTACAGCGAGATTGATGTGATTGAGAACGGTGGGAACGATGCGACTGCGGCGACGGAAGAGGCGAAGCCGTACGTGTTCAAAACAGTCGATGGTTACGCGGAGTTCACGATCGACACTTCTGAAGCGACTGATTTAACCGAGTGGGCCGAGGAGAATCTCGCGCCGGTATTGGCCGCGTGGTATCCGAAAATTGTCGCCATGTTGCCGAGCGAAGGTTTCACCGCGCCGAAGACGGTGACGGTGAATATCCGACCGGAACGCGGCGTGGCGTACGCGAGCGGTTCGCGCATCACGGCCAATGCGGACTGGGTGCGGCGCGAACTGAAAGGCGAAGCGTTGGGCGCGCTGGTGCATGAAGCCGTTCACGTGGTGCAATCCTGGAATCGCGGCGCGCGAGGTAATCCCGATTACAAGCGCCCGCCCGGTTGGTTGCAGGAAGGCATCCCGGACTACATTCGTTTCTTTCTTTATGAACCGGAGAGTCACGGTGCGGATTTGATCTGGCTGCAGGGGCGACGCAATCAAACGCTCAACTACGATGGCATGTATCGTATCAGCGCGAACTTTTTGAATTATGTGGTGGAAAAATATGACCCGAACAAAACGCTCATTGCCAAAATCAATGGCGCGTGTCGCCAGGGCAAATATACCGATGATCTGTGGCAGGAACTCACAGGCAAATCGCTCACGGATTTGAACGACGAATGGAAAACGGCCACTAAAGCACAACTTGAGATGAAAGCGAAATCCGGTCTCAACGCGTTGACTGAAGCCGAAAAAGCTGCCGGTTGGCGGTTGCTGTTCAATGGCGAAGATCTGGCCGGCTGGCGCAATTTTAAACGCGAAGGCGTTCGGCCGGGTTGGCAGGTGAAGGATGGCGCGTTGGTTTGCGCCGATCCGAATGACGCGGGTGACATTATTACGACCGATAAGTTCGGCGCGTTTGAATTGCAGTTGGAATACAACATTTCGGAAGCGGGTAACAGCGGCATCATGTTTCACGTCACGGAAGAAGGTGGCGCGGCGTGGGCCAGCGGACCGGAGTTTCAACTGGAAGACAATGCGAAAGCCAAAGACCCGCAACGTTGCGGTTGGTTGTATGCGTTGTATCAACCGGAGATTGATCCGAAAACCGGCAAACCGCTCGATGCCACCAAGCCCGCGGGCGAATGGAATCACGTGCGCCTCGTGGTCAGTCCGGAAAAATGTGAGCACTGGATCAACGGCGTAAAGTATTTCGAATACGTGCTGGGCAGCGACGATTTCAAAGCGCGGGTCGCGAAGAGCAAGTTTTCTAAAATGCCGCTGTTCGCCAAAGCGGATACGGGGCATATTGCTTTGCAAGGAGACCACGGACAAATTTCATTTCGTAACATCAAAATCCGTCCGCTTCGGAATTCAGGCGCCGAAGCGCGGGCCTCAACAACACAATGACCAAGACGTACCAACCGTTCGATCCCCAATGTAGATTTAACTCCAAACTTCTGTCGTATGCGTCCCGCGTCACTCGCGGCGTGATCTCGGCGTTGGCCGCGTGTCTCGTCGCCAGTGACGCCATTGGAGCCGATATGACGCCAGTGGCGGTGACAGGGTTCAATCGCGATGTGGTGATTGAAAACGTGGCGTCCGGGCCGCCTTACGTCGGGGTAGCGGTGGAATTGAATCCGGGCGAAAATCTTGCGTTTTATCAGAGCGGACTGCCGGGTAAATCGTATGGCTTGCCGGTGAGCGGAAGTTTTGTCAGTGCACTCGATGGTAGCACTACATTTCAATTTCAGCCTTACACCGCCAATAACGCTCTTGTGCTCAGCAGTGCGACCGGTCAATCCGAAGGCACGCTGGTTTTTACTACGCCGGACACTTACGCGCGAATTGCGGTGTTGGCGAATTCGGCGAGCGGTGGTGGAATTGCGGACCTGACCATTAATTTTACCGATGGCTCGTCGTTCACGACCAGTTACATCGCATGGGACTGGTTCAATAATCCGGATTTCGCCTTGCAAGGCACGGAACGCATCAACCTCAGCAATGGTGCAACTACGGGCGCAAATATCAATCCTCGCTTCTATCAAACGACTATCGAACTCGCTGCGTTGTTGGGCGCAAACAACAAGCCGATCAGCAGTTTGACTTTCAGCAAGGTGGCGTCGGCCAGTTCGACGGGAATTTATGCGGTGAGCGGCGAAGTTATGCCTCCAGCTCCAGCGGTTGTGCTGACAAATCCCACCAACACGAACACAGTGGAAGGCAACTGGGTCTCGTTCAGCGGTGTGGTTGGCGGTTCGCCGGCGCCGACGATTCGCTGGTTGCGCAACGGAGTAACGATTCCGGGTGCGACGAATGCCACGCTTTCGTTTGTTGCGGCGTTGACGGATCATAATGCGGTTTATCGCCTCGTCGCTTCGAACTTTGTCAACGCGGTGAGTCATGTTGTGACCAGCACTCCGGCAACTTTGACTGTGACGGCTGACACGACGCGTCCGGTGTTGTTGGGCGCGCAATCGCAGGGTCTGAATCAGGTCGTTGTGCGGTTTTCTGAACGCGTCAGTCCGGTGACTGCGACGAGTGCGGCGAATTATTCATTAAGTGGCGGTATCACGATTCTCAATCGTACGTTGGATGCGTCGCAGAGCAATGTAGTCCTGACGGTCAGTCCGATGATCGACACGACTCTTTACACTCTCACGGTGAACAACGTCGCGGACCAATCGGTGGCGGCGAACACGGTGACGAATAATTCGCAGGCGCAATTTTACGCGAGCATTTACGCGAATGTTCCCGTCGGTTCGCCAGCGCTGGAAGGTTCGCAAGTGCCGGTTGGCAACGGGTTGAACATTTCGGGCGGTGGTACGGATGTCGGCGGTACGGGTGATGAATTTCAATTCAGCTACGTGCAACGCACCGGTGACTTCGACGTGAAGGTGCGATTGGATTCTTTGTCATTGGCCGATGCGTGGTCGGAAGCGGGTATGATGGCGCGGGAAGCGTTGACGCCTGGCGCGCGTGCGGCGAGTGTAATGGCGACGCCAACCATCAGTGGCTGCTATTTTCAGGCGCGCGGCGCGAGTAATGGAGTGGCGACGATGACGGGTTCGTTTCCGGTCAATTATCCGAACACATGGTTGCGATTGTGTCGCGTCGGAAACGAATTTACGGGGTATGCCGGATTTGACGGACAGAACTGGACGCAATTGGGTTCGGCAAATCTTGCGTTGCCGGCGACGGTTTATTTCGGTTTTGCGGTGGCGAGCCATAACGCCGAGCAACTGGCCACCGCGGCATTCCGCGACTTCGGAAACGTGACGACGGCAGGTGTGAATCCGGCGTTGCCGTTTGAAGCGTTGGGGCAGAGCAGTCGCAGCACGAGTCTGGTGATTTCGGAGATTATGTATCACCCGACGAATGCGGCGTTGGAATTCGTGGAGATTTTCAACACCCGCGGCGAACCGCAGGACATCAGCGGTTACAAATTGCGCGGTGACATCGAATATGAATTTCCGCCGGGAACGGTCATTCCCGGTGGCGGTTTTGTGGTGGTGGCCAATTCGCCAACCAGTCTGCAAAACGCGTACGGGATTACGGGTGTTTTCGGTCCGTATGCGAACACGTTGCCGAACTCCAGCGGCACAGTGCAGTTGGTCAGTCAAAGTGGCGGCGTGTTTTTACAAGTGGAATACTCGGATGATCCGCCGTGGCCGGTCGCTGCGGACGGCGCCGGGCCGTCGCTGGTATTAACGCGTGCTTCACTCGGAGAAAACAATCCTGCTGCGTGGTCGGCGAGCGATTTGGTCGGTGGTTCGCCAGGCCGATTGAATTCTTTCACTCCTGATCCGCTGCGCAATGTGGTCATCAATGAATTCCTCGCGCACACGGACGATCCGGAACAGGACTTCATCGAGTTGTATAATCACAGCACGCAACCGGTCAGCATCGCGGGCTGTGTTCTCTCGGATGATCCGCTGGTGGATAAATTCGTGATTCCCGCCGGCACCACAATTCCGGCGAATGGTTACATCGCTTTTGACCAGACGACGCTGGGCTTTGCTTTGGCGGCCGATGGCGAAACGATTTATTTCAAGAATGCGGACAGGACCCGCGTGATTGATGCGGTGCGTTTTGAAGGTCAGGAAAACGGTGTGAGCATGGGACGCTGGCCCGATGGTTCGGATCAATTCTATCGGTTAGCCGCTAAAACGCCGGGCGCGAAAAATGCCGCGATTCGCGTCAGCGACGTCGTGATCAATGAATTGATGTATCACCCGATCACGGAGAACGATGATGATCAGTACGTGGAACTGTTCAATCGCAGTGGCAGTGCGGTTGATTTGAGCGGTTGGATGTTGGGTGACGGCATCAGCTATACGTTCCCATCAGGTGCGACGATTGCGCCGAATGGATTTGTGGTGGTAGCCAATTCGCGGGCGCGATTTCTCACGAATTATCCGGCGGTCAATCCTGCTATCGTTTATGGCGATTTCAGCGGCAACCTTTCGGGGCGTGGCGAGCGAATCACTTTGAGCAAACCGGATTCGACGACTTCGGTGGTTGGCTCGGTAACCGTAACCAATTTCTTCCAGATTGTGTTGGATGAAGTGACGTATGCCGATGGCGGACAATGGGGACAATGGTCTGATGGCGGTGGTAGCAGTCTGGAGCGGATTGATCCGCGGGCGAATTCGCGGTTGCCATCGAACTGGGCGGATAGCGATGAAACGCAGAAAGCGCCGTGGAAGTTGTTCGCGGTGACCGGCAGAATTGATCATGGCAATGTCGCTGCCGATCAATTGCAGGTCTTGCTGCAAGGCGCGGGCGAATGTCTGATTGATAACGTGCAGGTGCTGAGTGGCGGCGTGAATCTCATTGCCAATTCGACTTTCGAAAGCAACGCAAATGGCTGGGTGGCGGAAGGCACGGAGTCGCTTTCCGGCTGGCACACGATCGAAGGTTTCGAAAGCTCGCGGTCGTATCGCGTGCGCGCGGTCGAACGCGGAGACAACCAGATCAATCGCATTCGCACGCCGCTTACGTCCTCGCTGGCTTCGGGAACTCAAGACGTGACGATTCGCGCGAACGTGCGGTGGTTGCGCGGACATCCGGAAATTCTCTTCCGCTTGCGCGGTAATTGGCTGGAGTGCGCTGGTGAAATGGCGCTACCCGTCAGCCCCGGAACACCTGGCGCGGTCAACAGTCGTTACGCGCCGAACGTCGGTCCGGCGATTACTGAAGTGCAACATTCACCGGTGTTACCGGCGGCGAATGAGCCGTTCGTGGTAACCGCGCGCGTGCACGATCCCGATGGAATTACGGCGTTGGAGTTGCGTTATCGCTTCGATCCCAGTCCGACTTATACGACGGTGAACATGAACGATTCCGGCATCAATGGGGATGCTGTGGCGAACGATGGTATTTTCACAGCAACCATTCCGGCGCAAGCGTCCGGAACGATGGTGGCGTTCTATGTCAGCGCGACGGATGGCTACGTGCCAGCGGCGACGACGACTTTCCCGAACGACGCTCCGGCGCGTGAATGTCTCGTGCGCGTAGGCGAAGTGCAACCGTCTGGAAACTTTCCGGCATATCGAATCTGGATGACGCAAAATACATTGACCACCTGGTCATCGCGGCATCGGTTGGATAATTCGCCGTTTGACGTGACGTTTGTGCTCGATGACAAACGCGTTATCTACAACACGAAGGCGCTGTATGCGGGCAGTCCGTACATTGCACCCGGGTTCAGCAGTCCGGCAGCGGGACGTTGCGGTTACAGCATTGATTTCCCGAAGGACGATAAGTTTCTCGGTGACGATGGGCTCGTTCTGGATTGGCCGGGCGGTCATGGCGGCGAGACCACGGCGATTCAGGAACAGATGGCGTACTGGATTGCGGATCAACTCAATCTTCCATATAGCCATCGCTATACCATCCGTCTGCATGTGAATGGGGTGACGGATGAGGCGCGTCACGCGGTATTCGAAGCGGTGTATCAACCAGGAGGATCGTTCATCAATACATGGGTACCTGAGGATACCGACGGACAATTTTTCAAGATTGATCGCGCGTTTGAATTCAATGACGGTGGGTCGCTGGCGGCCGATCCGCAACCGCGTTTACAGAACTACGTCACCGTTGGTGGTGCGAAGAAAACGGAAAAATATCGGTGGAACTTTATGTTCCGGGCGACGCCGCGCGTGAACGATTACACCGGCATTTTTGCGATTGTCGATGCGTTGAATGCAACGTCTCCTGAGCCTTACACGTCGGCGACTTTCGGGTTGATTGATGTGGAGCAGTGGATGCGGATATTTGCGGTCGAACACATCATCGTGAATTTCGATTCGTGGGGACACGAAATCGGCAAGAACATGTACATCTACAAACCGCAGTTTGGAAAATGGCAGCTCTACATGTTCGATCTGGACTGGTTGATGTTGGT
>Ga0065721_10051481_pt1 | contig 14512 bp, 14 predicted proteins | sample Mesricmetagenome_FD_59108 | JGI IMG/M metagenome (GOLD analysis project Ga0065721, IMG submission 59108) | Mesophilic microbial community from rice straw/compost enrichment Sample: eDNA_1 v2 (version 2) | ecosystem: Engineered > Solid waste > Grass > Composting > Bioreactor | place: USA: Davis... | reverse complement strand
CGCGACCCGTCCGAGCCGGTCGCCCGGCCGCTGTGGCGGCCACCGGCCGCGCCGAACTCCTGAAGAACCGAGCCGGTCGCCCCCGTCCGCCCCCGTTCCGGCCGCAATCGAGCGGAATCTCAGGAGTTGTGCTCGCCCTCCGCCTCGTCCTCACCCGCGCACGCCTCGAACTCGGCCTGCACGCGCGCGCAGCGGCAGGCGTACACGATCGAGTGCAGCAGCATCAGCGCACCTCGCCGACGGTGTGGCATCCGGGGCAGGGGAAGGCGATCCGATCGCCGACCCGCACGTCCCCGGGGAGCACGACGGTTCCGCACGGCTCCTCCCCGTGCGCGTCGAGCACCGCGAAGGGCTCGTCGTACGCGTGCGACACCCGGCCGAGCAGCCGCGCCTCGCGCCAGACCGCGTCGAGTCCTGCGGCGCACGCGTCCAGGCGCACCGTGTCGGGAGTGGCATCCACCACCGTCGCGACCACCACGGTCGTCGACAGGACCGCGGATGCCACCCCGCCCGACGCCGGGATCACCGCCGGCCCCGTGCAGACGCAGGGCGTGCCGCAGATCTCGGCGTAGCGGCCGACCGACATCGCGCGGACGGTGACGTCGTCGATCGTCGGCGCGGAGCCGGCGGGCCACGCCGCGGCGTCGAAGGGCGCCGGGATGCTGGCGCGCAGGGTGGGGAGCAAGGCCGTGAGGGTCATGGCATCCGGTCTACGCTCCGCGGTCGTGCAGTGCCGCGATCCTCACGGATCGCGAACGGCCCGCGTGCGGATCCTCACCCTTCGCTCGCGCGCCCCGGAGACCGGGGTCACCTCAGGCGCGCCCGTGGGGTCGAGAGCACGTTGCTCGCGCCCCGCGGGACCGGGCGCATCGCCGGACCCGGCCGGCCTCAGCCGACGAGGTCGCTCGCGCGCGCGGTCTGCCAGACGGCGTCCCACCCGCGGGACAGCTCGGCCGCGCGCCGAACGGACAGGACAAGGCTCGCCTCTCGCGCGATCCCCTGTCCGGCGATGTCGAACGCGGTGCCGTGATCGACCGACACGCGCACGACGGGCAGGCCGACCGTGATGTTGACCCCGTCGTCTCCGTAGACCGCCTTGAACGGCGCATGGCCCTGATCGTGGTAGCACGCGATGACCATGTTCCACTTGCCGCGCACGGCGGCCGGGATGAGCGCGTCGGCCGGGATGGGGCCGTGCGCGTTGATCCCGCGGTCGCGGGCTCGTTCCACGGCGGGAGCGAGGATGTCGGCATCCTGGTCGCCGAAGATGCGGTTCTCGCCCGCGTGCGGGTTGAGTCCGCACAGACCGATCGCCTCGTCCGGCTTGCCGAGCGCGCGGACGAACGCCCCCGCGAGGGTCAGGACATCATCGGTGCGCTCGGGGGTGGTCCGCTCGATCGCCTGCTGGAGCGACACGTGGGCGGTCAGGTGGAAGAAGTAGAGGTCGCCCGCCGAGAGCACGAGGCTGAAGTTCTTCACGCCGAACTCGTGGGCGAGCAGCTCGGTGTGTCCGGGCCACTTGTGCCCGCCCGCCTGCATGGCGGCCTTGTTCAGCGGAGCCGTGACGATGCCCTGCACGATGCCCTCCCGGGCGAGGCGGCACGCCTCGACGACGAAGCGATACGCTCCGTCACCGGCGGCCGGGCTCAGCTCGCCGACGGGGACGTCGCCCAGCGACCCTCCCGTCTGCACCACCTCGATCACAGCGGGGTCGTTGACGGCGTCGCGCGGGTCGGCGATCACGCGCACCGCATCCGGGTCGAGACCGACGAACGCGGCTCCGCGACGCAGGGCATCGGCGTCGCCGATGACGACGGGCACGCAGATCTCCCGCAGCTCGGGGTGCTGCAGGAGCGTCTTGACGGTGATCTCGGGCCCGATGCCGGCGACGTCGCCCAGGGTGAGGGCGAGGACCGGGAGAACGGAGGGCTCAGTCATGGTGGTCTTCCTTCGGATCGGCGGGGCGGGGCAGGCGGCCGGGGCCGGACGGGCCCCTCCGCAAACGGGAGACGAGGTCGACCAGCGTCTGCGGCGTACCGAAGCCGCCGGACTTGGTGACGATCCGGGTGCCGTCGGCGATTCCGCCGACGACCGTCCCGGTCGGGCAGCCGGTCTCGAGCACGTCGTCGACGAGGATCCCGGTCGCCCCGAGGGAGTCGAGCACGGCGGCGACACCGTCTCCGCCGACGACGACGAGGGCGTCGACGCGGCGGGCGCGCACGAGCGCGCTCACCCGCTCGGCGATCTGATCGGCGACACGGGCCGGGTCGCTCTCGCGACGGACGGGAGGCGTCACGAGATCGACCCCCGGAGGAGCGGATGCCGCCAGCTCGGCCATCTGCAGGGCCGAGACGGGATGGAGGGACGTCACGGTGACGAGGACATCGCCGCGCACGGCGCCCGCGTCGGTCGGCGGGGAGGGGCGGCCCCAGTGGCGGGCGAGGGCACCGGCGAGACCGGCCGATCCGACCGCCACGGCGTCGGGCTGCGCGCCGATCACCTCCGCCACCGCGTCGAGTTCGCCGTCCGTTGCGGCGTCGGCCCAGGTCCGGGTGGGTGTCGGAGAACCCCGGCCGTCGAGGGCGAGCCGTCGGAAGCCGGGGAAGAGATCGGCGAGGTGGTCGGAGGCGACGGGAGCGAAGGGATCCCGCCCGGAGGCGGTCTCGCTCACCGGGATGCCGTCGACGAGGACGACACCGTTGCTCACCGTCCGCCCCTGGGCGGGGAAGGCCGGGGCCACCACCACGCGGGAGTCATCCCCCCACACCTCCATGGCACCCCGCACCTGGCCGGCGACGGGACCGCGAAGGGTCGAGTCGATCTTGACGAAGAGTCGCTGCGCTCCCGCGGCCGCCAGGCGATGCACAGCGCGGGCCGTGGCCGCTGCCGCATCCGCCTCGCTCATCGAGCGCGAGCCGGTCGCGATAGCCACGACGGTGCGCGGTTCCGCGGCGGTGGTGCGCGGGGGTTCTGTAGCACCCACCAGAAGGCGCACCGTCCACCCGTGCCGCGCGAACGTGCCCGCCGAATCAGCGGCCCCGGTGAAGTCATCAGCGACCACGCCGATGACGTCCGGCGCGACGGCGTGCACCTCGGGACTCATGCGGGTACTCCCCGGCGATCGCCGCCGACGGCGACGACCTGGGTCGGGGAAGCGATGAGGGGCACGGTCTCTCCAGTGAGCGGGCGGGGTTCTCTAGCCAACATAACACGACACCGCGCGTTTCGCGCGAAATAATTGCGCGTTGCGCGCATTCCTGGGAGACTGAGGCGGCTACCAAGGAGGTTACGCATGCGCGACGATCTGTCCGCGGACTCACTCACCATCCCGGGGACGACCGTCCCCCTCACCCGCGTCGTCCTGGGAACGATGAACATGGGCGACACCGCCGACGCCGCGGCATCCGAGCAGTTGTTCGAGGCGGCGGTCGATGCCGGCATCACCGGAATAGACTGTGCGAACGGCTACGCCCGAGGGGCGACCGAATCCCTGATCGCACCGTGGGTCAAGCGCTATCGAGACCGCATCGTGCTGGCCACCAAAGCGGGGATGCCCCACGCCGACGCCGGGACGGACTCGCCCCTGTCGTCGCGCGGTCTGCGCGCGTCGGTGGAGGGCTCGCTGCGACGTCTCGACGTCGATCGGATCGATCTGTTCTACCTGCATCAACCCGATCGCCTCACCCCCATTCGCGAGACGATGCAGACCGTCGCGCAGCTTCACGAGGAGGGCAAGATCGGCGCCTACGGGGTGTCGAACTTCGCGGCATGGCAGGCGCTCGAAGTCGTCGGGCTCGCCGACGAGATGGGTATTCCTCGCCCGAGCGTCGGGCAGAACATCTACAACCTCATCGCCCGCCGTGTCGAGGACGAGTGGATCGAGTTCGCGTCGACGTACGACATCGCCACCATGTGCTACAACCCGCTCGCCGGCGGGATGATCGCACGCTCGCCGCTCGCCGGCGCGGCGCCCGCGCGATTCGAGGGATCGGCCCTCGCCGAGATGTACAAGAAGCGCTACTGGACCGACGAGCTCATCGCGGCGACGACCGCGTTCGTCCGCCTCGCCGACGAGTCCGGTCTGCCCATGTACGAGCTCGCCCTGCGCTGGCTCATCGGTCGCCCCGGTGTCGCAGCCGTGCTGATCGGCGCGAACCGCGAATCGCAGCTCCGCGACAACATCGCCGCTCTGACGAAGGGGCCGCTGACGTCCGATCTCGTCGAGGCGTGCGACGCCATCTCGTCGCCGCTGAAGGGAACGATGCCCGCGTACAACCGCTGAACGCACGCGACGGAGAGCGGGGCCCCGCGTCGAGGACACTCGACTCGGGGCCCCGCTCCTCGTTCTCTCAGCCCAGTCCCGCAGCCTGATCGGCGCGGACCGTCGCGGCGATCTTGTCGAGAGCGTCGGCGCTCAGCAGGTTGAACGGCGCGCGGCACGGACCGACGTTCTCCCCGGCCGCATTGGTCGCCGCCTTGACGATCGTGTTGGGGTTGCCCAGGACGAAGAGGTTGCGCAAAGCCCGAATCGATGCCTGGGCGGTGCGCGCGCCGTCGAGGTCACCCGCCGCCCAGCGCTCGTAGATCTCGACCATCACGCGCGGGTAGACGTTCGCAACGGCGGTGATCCCGCCCGCGCCGCCCGCCTGCAAGGTCGGCAGCACCAGCGAGTCCGTCCCCGCGAGCACGGCGAAGGTCTCGGGGTCGGTCAACTCGATGCACTGCAGGATGGCGTCGAAGTTGCCCGACGAATCCTTGACGCCCGCGATGTTGTCGATCTCGGCGAGCCGTGCGATGGTCGCGGGCGCGATGTTGTTCCCCGTGCGGGCGGGGATGTTGTAGATCAGCACGGGTACGTCGACGGACGCGGCCACGGTTGCGAAGTGCCGGTACAGCTCGTCCTGCGACGCCGCCGCGAAGTACGGCGTGATGACCGAGAGCACATCGGCACCCGCGGCCTGCATCCGCTCGGCGATGCGCACCGTCTCGGCCGTTCCGACGGCGCCGGCGCCGGCGTACACCGGGACGCGACCGTCGACGGACGCGACGACGGCGTCGAGGACGGCGAGGCGCTCATCCGCCGTCTGCTGGAAGAACTCGCCGTTGGTGCCGAGGCAGAACACGCCGTGAGCACCCGAGCGTACGGCGCGGTCGGCGTGCACGCGCATCTGGTCGAGGTTGAGCGACTCGTCGTCGTGGAACGGGGTGACGAGAGCGTGGATGCTGCCGCTGATGGGGGTGGACACGGAGTGACTCCTTCTGCGCGGGGTGGCCGGATCGGCCGGGATGCCTTCGGGGTGGTGACTATTTCTGCATGACGTGGATCGCGAAGCCGCCGAATTCCCCGGCGAGGTAGATGTTCTGCAGGCGCCCATCATCGAAGTACGCTGCCGTCGCGTCGTCGAAGCCGAACCCCTTCCCGCTCAGTTCCTCGACGGCGGAGGCCAGGTCGGCGGTCGCCATTCCGATGTGACCGTGGGTTCCGAGGTAGTGCGAGCGCACGCACTCGAAGAAGGTGCCCGCGAACTCGGACTTCTTCCCGGCGCGGGCGTCGAGATTGAACATCAGGCACAGCAGATCGCACAGTCGCTGCGCCTCGTCGGCGTCGCCGTTGTTGATGCCCACGTGGGCGAGTTCGAACGAGTTCTTCATGACGGGTCCGTTCCGAGGGGGTTCTCGCGCCCGATCACATCGGGAACAGCAGGAGGGCGCCCGCGGTCAGCGCGAGCAGGCGGATGACGTACATCGGGATCGTGAACTTCCAGAACTGCACGAGCGAGTACTTACCGACGCCCATGACCATCGCGGGCAGTCCGTCGATGGGAAGGAAGTGGCCGTTCCATCCGGAGATGACGATGGCGATCGCCGCGGCCGTCGGGTCGAGCCCCAGGCCGATGCAGGTCGCGATCGCGAGCGGCGCGAAGACGTAGACCGTGCCGATCGTCGATCCCGTGAGGGTGGCGAGGACGCTCGTCAGGACGCAGAAGGCGAAGACGAGGAGGAAGGGGCTCACGTTGCCGCCGAGCAGGTTGGCCACGCTCTCACCGACCAATTGCGTCAGCCCGGTCTTACCGAGCGCCTCGGCGATGCCGATCACACCGGCCGACATGAGGATGATCGGCTGGCTGATCGCGTCGCGGATCTCGCCGAAGGTCAGCACGCGCGTGATGAGCAGCACGGCGACCGCGAGCCCGGTGATCGCGTAGCCCGCGTCGCCGATGTAGCTGTAAGAGATCATGCCCGCGATGGCGACGCCGAAGCTCACGTACGCCGCGATCTGCTTACGGCGGGTGAGAACGGGCGCGATGATCGTGGCGGTCGCCGTGGCGGCCGCCTCGGCGATCCCCCCTCCGCGCGGAGACGAGTCGCCCCCCTCGAGGGCGGGGTCGGCGGGAGGCTCGTCGTCGGTGATCGGGTGATCCGGCAGCATCCGGTAGGCGATGAGGCACCAGATGAGGAAGCCGAGGCTCAGCACGAGGTTCACCAGCGAGAACCTCACCAGGTCGACACGTTCGCTGACGCCCGTCGCCTCGAGCACGGCGACGACGATGCCGTACTGCAGGGCGACGTTGAACGGCAGCAGGGGGTGGTTCGCGGCGAACCCGGCCGGCATGAGCACCTTCGACGGCGGGAGCTTCTTGTTGTAGGCGAGCGTCGAGAGCAGTCCGATGACGAGGACGTAGTACGCCGTGGAGCCGGTTCCGAAGATGCTGCAGCCGACCATGACGAAGACGACGATCAGCGCGTAGGCGCGGAATCCCCCCTTGGAGGCCAACCGCGAGATCATCTGCTTGAACCCCGAAACCAGCTCCGTCTTCTGCAAGGCCGCGATGACGGCCATGAATGAAGCGAGCATCACGATCGTCGCGTTGGCGAAGCCGCTGAACGCGACGTTGATCGGCACGACGTTGAAGACCACCAGCAGCAGACAGGCGATCAGCGGGGGGACGCCGAACGGCAGACGGTCGATCATGATCAGGACGATCATCAGGACGGTGATCGCCAGGGCGAGGATCATGGGGAGGGTCATGCTGCCTGCTCCCCCGCGGTCGACTCCGGTCCAGCGGACGTCGGCTCGTCCGCCACGATCTGCGCGAGATCCGCGGCCGAGAGGTGCACGTGTTTGATCGCCTTGCGATGCCAGGTGTACGCGATGTGCAGGCCGCCGTCGGGGCCCGCGAGCACCGAGGGGTACGACAGCTCGCGATTCAGGCTCTGCCGACTGTTGTTCGAAAGGCAGTACCCGTCGCCGTTCTCGATGTCGTAGGCGATCGGCCAGCTGCGGGCGTCGTCCGTCGACAGGGCCAGCGTCATCGGGGCACGGGGGGCGCCCCAGAAGGCGTTGCGTCCGTCGGTGTCGACAGCGGGCTCGGCCAGGCGGGGGCCTTCATCGGCGCTGAGGCCGTCGTCGTCCAGCTCGTCGTAGAGGGAGACGCGGCGGCTGGTGGCATCTTCCCTGCTCGCCCAGTTCATCACCATCGCGACGCGACCGTCGCCGAGGGACCGGGCCTGGATGGAGGAGTTGTTGTTGGGCAGGTCGATCGGGCGGCAGGGCTCCCACGTCATCCCGCCGTCGCTCGACACGGATTCGTACACGTGGTCCGCCCACCGCGAGCGGAAGCACGCCCACAGCGTGCCATCGGCGCGCGGCACGATGTTCATGTGCACGCAGCCCTGCGAGTCGGGCACGGTCACCTCCGACCATGTCAGTCCGAGGTCGTCGGAGAACCAGACCGAGGCGGTGTCGTCGTTGCCGACCCACTTCTCGCCGGGGACGGTGCGGCAGTTGAAGACGGGCAGCAGGATCCGTCCGCTCTCGAGGACGACCGGCGACTGGCGGACGAACACGCCGACCGGCGCCGCATCACCCAGCAGAGCGGTCGGCTCGTCCCAGGTGGCTCCCCCGTCGCGTGAGACGCGCCGCCGCACCTCGGAGGTGTCCTGATTGCCCGCGATCTGGGCGGTGTAGATCAGCCACACCGCGCCGTCGGGAGCGGTGAAGAGGATGGGGTTCTGTTCCGATCGCGCGGAGTCGAAACTCAGCTGCACGGGCTCGAGCCAGCGGTCCCCTCCGGCCGGCAGCCGGGACAGGTGGATCGAGATGTCGGAAACACCCTCCTGCGTCCCACCGAACCACACGCAGGCGAGGTCGCCGCCGGGGAGGAAGGCGAGGTTGGCGGCGTGGCACTGCACCGTGGGGGTCGGCAGCAGCGCTTCCGACCCTCGATCGGCACGGGCTCGCAGCAGCCCATCGAAATCACTCATGCGTGGTCCTCCAGTCGGCTCTGACGGTGGGCGCCCGACGCGGACGCGGTTCATCGGCGAACGTTGATCCCCTGGCACGGATGGGATGCCATCGGGCATCGCCGTCACGCAAGTCGGGGTGGGGTCATCCTGACACGTTTGCACGAAGTGCGCAATCAGGATGCGCATTTCGTGCACATGAATGGTCAAAGCGCCGACGAAAGGGCGCAGGATCCCGCGGCAATGCGTACACCCAACGAACCCGCGTGAAACGCGCAGAACGCGCACCCCGCGGGCGGCTACAGGCCGCTCAGTCGGCGACGATGACCTCGACCCCACGACGACGGAAGGGCTCGAGCTGCTCCTCGGAAGCCTCGGCATCCGTCACCAAGATCCAGGGCGTCTCGAGCCGGACCCACGCACTGAAGGGGGATGCGCCGAGCTTCGCCGCGTGGGCGACGACGTACACACGCGTACCCGCGCGCGCCATCAACTCTTTCAGCCGCGTCTGCGTCGCGGTCGCCTCGCAGAGTCCGCGCTCCGCCGTCACGGCGTCCGCCCCGAGGAAGACAGCGTCGAAGAACCACCGCTCCAGTGACGCCTCGGCCATCGGACCGATGAAGCTCTGCGAGGTCTGCCGATACCAGCCGCCGAGCAGCGACAGCTCGACACCCTCGGCGCCCTCGAACTCCCGGAAGGGGGTCATCCCGTTCGTCACGACGGTCAAGGGCGAGGTTCCGATCAGGTGCGCGGCGACGCGGGCCGTCGTCGTGCCGGCATCCAGCAGGATCGTCTCGCCCGGGGCGACCTGCGCGGCGGCCCGACGGCCGATCGCGTCCTTGGCGCGGTAGGCGTCGACGGAGCGCTCGCCCAGGCTCATCTCGCGGTGGTGCGACCTCACCGCGATCGCACCTCCGTAGGTGCGCGCGAGTCGGTTCGAATCCTCGAGTGCCGACAGGTCGCGCCGGATCGTCGACGCGGTGACGCCGAAGGCACGCGACAGCTCCTCCACGCTGGCAAGGCCGTTGCTCCTGGCCATGCGAACGATCTCTTCCCGCCGCTCTGACGCCCTCATCCGGCCACGCTCCTCCCGACCGCGCGCGACCGCGGGTCGCCTCACGCTACCAATCGCGGCGTGGCCGACCCGCGGGACGCCTCCGCGCACCGGCCACCCCACCCACCCGGCGCCCGCCCACCCGCCGCCGCGTAGCCTAGAACCGTGACCCTCCCCTTCGACGTCGACGCCGTGCGCGCCGACTTCCCGATCCTCGAGACCGAGGTCGACGGCCACCCCCTCGTCTACCTCGATTCCGGCGCGACCAGCCAGAAGCCGCGCGCGGTGCTCGACGCCGAGCGCGACTTCCTCGAGCGCGCGAACGCCGCCGTGCACCGCGGCGCCCACACCCTCGCCGCCGAGGCGACCGAGCTGTTCGAAGACGCCCGCGTCACGGTCGCGGAGTTCGTCGGGGCCGAGCCCGAGCAGCTGGTGTGGACGAGCGGAGCCACCGCGGGCCTCAACCTCGTCGCCGGATCCCTCGGCTACGCCGGGCGCCTGCGCGAAGGCGACGAGATCGTCGTGACCGAAGCGGAGCACCACGCGAACCTCATCCCGTGGCAGGAGCTCGCCGCCCGCACGGGCGCGCGACTGCGCCACATCCCCGTGCTCGACGACGGAACGCTCGACATGCACGCCGCCGCCGACCTCATCGGCGAGCGCACGAGGGTCGTCGCGTTCCCGCACGTCTCGAACGTCCTCGGCATCGTCAACCCGGTCGCGAAGCTCGTCACCCTCGCCCGCGGCGTCGGCGCGCTGACGGTGCTCGACGCGTGCCAGTCGGCTCCGCACCTGGCGCTCGACCTTCCGGCATCCGGAGTCGACCTCGCCGTGTTCTCGGGCCACAAGATCTACGGACCGTACGGCATCGGGGCGCTGTGGGGGCGCGAAGAGGTGCTCGAGGCACTGCCGCCGTTCACCACGGGCGGGTCGATGATCACGACCGTCACTCTCGACAAGGCGGAGTACCTGCCGCCGCCGCAGCGCTTCGAGGCGGGCACGCAGCCCGTGTCGCAGGCCGTCGCCCTGGCCGCGGCCGTCCGGTGGCTCGGCGAGCACGACCTGGTCGCCGCGCACGCGCACGAGGCCGAGCTCGAGAAGCGCATGCGCGAGGGGCTGCGCTCGATCCCCGGCATCCGCCTGCTGGGAGACACGGATGCCGCGGAGCGCGTCGCCCTGCAGGCATTCGCCGTCGAGGGGGTCCACGCGCACGACGTGGGCCAGTTCCTCGACAGCCGCGGCGTCGCCGTGCGCGTGGGGCACCACTGCGCCCAGCCGCTGCACCGGCGCTTCGGGATGACCGCGTCGGTCCGCGCAAGCGCGGCGCTCCACACGACCGAGGCCGAGGTCGACACCTTCCTCGACGCGGTGTCGGGCGTGCGCGGCTTCTTCGGGGTCGGCGCATGAGCGGGCTGGAGTCGCTGTACCAGGAGCTCATCCTCGACCATGCGAAGAACCGTCGCGGCTTCGGTCTCGCTGAGCCCGGCGCGCACAGCGCGACGGTGCACCAGCGCAACCCGGTCTGCGGCGACGAGATCACGCTGCGCGTCGACCTCGCGGGCGACCGCGTGGCATCCGTCACCTGGGAGGGGGCGGGATGCTCGATCTCGCAGGCCTCGGCCTCGATGCTCGTCGCGCTCCTGCAGGAGGACGGCGGAGACGAGGGGATGCCGCGCGCCGACGTCGAAGCCCTGATCGCGTCGTTCCGCGAGGCGCTGCGCTCGCGCGGCAAGATCCCGCTCGACGAGGAGACGTTCGCCGACGCCGCCGCCCTGTCGGGGGTGTCGAAGTACACCGCGCGCGTGAAGTGCGCGATGCTCGCGTGGGTCGCGCTCGAGGAAGGGTTGCGGCAGGCCTGAGGTCGCGGCATCCGGACGTCGCCCCACCCGCGCCCACGCCCGCGCCCGCCCGCGCCCACGCTTGCTGAGTGTCCAAAACACCCGGACGCCTCAGAAGACCGTCCGGGTGTTCTGGACACTCACGAGGTGATTCCGTGGGCATCGCCGACGAGGCGGGCAGCGGATGGTGGAGCCGCCGGGGCGGCGATATCCTGCGACCACGACGGAGAGAGGCGGATGCCATGGCCACCGGATTCAGCGCGGAAGAGCGCGCGGCGATGAAGCAGCGGGCCGAGGAACTCCTGGCCATGAAGGGTTTGAAGGGCCTCGCGAAGCTGCAGAAGGAGAACGAGGCCTGCCTCGAGGCGATCGACAAGCTCGAGGGCGTCGATCGCGCGGTCGCCGAGCGCCTGCACGTCATCGTCCTCGAGGAGGCGGGGCACCTGAACCCCAAGACGTTCTACGGCTTCCCCGCCTACGCCAAGGACGGCAAGGTCGTGGTGTTCTACCAGCCGGCGTCGAAGTTCAAGACGCGGTACGGAACGGTGAGCTTCGACGATTCCGCGCAGCTCGACGACGGACCGATGTGGCCGGTGTCGTTCGCCGTGGTCGAGGTGACGGCCGAGGTCGAGGAGCGCATCCGCGACGCCGTCCGCCGGGCGGCCCCGGCGACCTGACCGCGCCCTCACCCCGGCGCCGGCCGCCCCCACCCGGATGATGCATCGAGTGGCTTCTCTCGCCATCCCTTGACGCGTCCGATCCCGGCGTCTTGGCTGGGGTCATCCCTCGCGTCGCTCACGACCGAATCCGGTCGCGCGTCGCACCGGGGCCGACTGCGGCCGGCCCCGCGGGCACGATCAGGTCGGGACGACCCGGCCGGAGAGGACGAAGATGTCCGGCAACAAGGCAGTGGCGTACAAAGAACCCGGCGTGGTGGAGGTCATCGACACCCCGTATCCGGAGTTCGAGCTCAAGGACGGTCCCGGCGTCAACCCGGCGAACGTCGGCCGAAAGGTCCCCCACGGCGCGATCCTGCGCACCGTCTCCACCAACATCTGCGGCTCCGACCAGCACATGGTGCGCGGTCGCACGACCGCTCCGGCCGGCCTGGTGCTCGGGCACGAGATCACCGGCGAGGTGATCGAGGTCGGACCCGACGTCGAGTTCGTCAAGGTCGGCGACATCGTCTCGGTGCCGTTCAACATCGCGTGCGGGCGGTGTCGCAACTGCAAGGAGGGCAAGACCGGCATCTGCCTCAACGTGAACCCCGATCGCCCCGGCAGCGCCTACGGCTACGTCGACATGGGCGGCTGGGTGGGCGGCCAGGCCGAGTACGTGCTCGTTCCCTACGCCGACTGGAACCTGCTGGTCTTCCCCGACCGCGAGCAGGCACTCGAGAAGATCCTCGACCTGACGATGCTGTCCGACATCTTCCCCACCGGCTTCCACGGGGCCTACACCGCGGGAGTGCGTCCGGGATCCACGGTGTACATCGCCGGTGCGGGTCCGGTGGGCATCGCCGCCGCCGTCGGCGCGCAGCTGCTGGGCGCGGCCGCCGTGCTCGTCGGCGACCTCAACGCCGACCGTCTCGAGCAGGTGCGGTCGATGGGCTTCGAGAGCGTCGACGTGTCGAAGGGCGACCCGCGCGACCAGATCGAGCAGATCCTCGGCACCCCCGAAGTGGATGCCGCGGTCGACGCGGTCGGCTTCGAGGCCCGCGGCCACGGCTCCGACTCGTCGCACGAAGCGCCGGCGACCGTGCTCAACTCGCTGTTCGACATCACCGCGGCAGGTGGGGCCCTCGGCATCCCGGGTCTGTACGTGACCGGCGACCCGGGCGGAGTCGACGAGGCGGCCAAGGTCGGGTCGCTGTCGCTGCGCCTCGGCCTCGGCTGGGCGAAGTCGCTGTCGTTCACGACGGGTCAGTGCCCGGTGATGAAGTACAACCGGCAGCTGATGATGGCGATCCTGCACGACAAGGTGCAGATCGCGAAGGCCGTCAACGCCACGCCCATCAGCCTCGACGACGCCCCGCAGGGCTACGCCGACTTCGACAAGGGCGCTCCGCGCAAGTACGTGCTGAACCCGAACGGGTACATCAAGGGCTAATCGCCGCACGCCGGCCCCACCGACGCGCCGCGGCGGGGACGGAGCGGCGTCCTCCGCCCGACACGACTCCTGCAGATCCGCGACGCCCGGCCCTTTCCGCCGGGAATCCGACCGATCCGCAGGAGTCGTGCGCGGGTGGGGCGTGGTTCCCGGCGTTCCCGGCCCGGCATCCCGATCCCACCAATCGCCCTCGGATTCAGCCGGCCGGCACAACTCCTGCAGATTCCGCTCGCCCGCGGCCCCGGCCGCCGAAATCCGTCCGATCTGCAGGAGTCGTGCGGCCGGTCAGCCGAGGACGACCCGCTCCATGCGGCGGAAGCTCTCCTCCATCCCATCGACCATGCCCGTGGCGAGTACGGCGTCGCGGGTGGCGGCATCCGGATACTCGATCAGCAGGGTGACCAGCGTCGCGCCGTCCTCCTCGTAGAGCGAGAGGTCGTTGGTCGTGGTCGGCAGGTCGGTGCCGGTCATGTGCTCGGTCTGCACCATGCGCCGCGGCTCGTCGAGCAGCAGGATCTCTCCGTCGAAGCCGAACGCCTCCCCCTCGGTTCCCGGCTCGGGCTCCCAGGCGATGCGGTAGCGGCCACCTTCGCGGCGGTCGATCTCGCTCACCGACATGCGCCAGCCGTCTGGTCCGAGCATCCATCGCCGCATGAGCTCGGGATCGAGGTGCGCGCGCCAGACGAGCTCGCGCGGCCCGTCGATCAGTCGCGTGATGCGCACGTGCTGGTCGCTGAGGATCTCGAGCCGCGTCCCCTGGCCCTGGGCGAAGGCGCGCAGGCCCTGCAGCACCGCGTCGAGCTGGTTCATCGCGAGGGTCGATCCCTCGACCGCGCCCATCGCCACGAGCTGTTCGAGGGCCTCGAGCGAGTCGAAGAACGTGATGTTCGTCATCCGGGTGCCTTCGCCGGTGGCGTCGAACGCGAAGGTCATGCGCATCGACGGCATGCCGGGAATGGCCTCCCCGTGTTCGTCGACGAAGGAGTCGACCACCTCGAAGCCGCGCGGAGCGTCGATGGCGACGAACCTCCAGCTCCCCCGGGCGACCTCGCCGCCCGCGCTGCGCATCTCGTACCGGGCGCGCCCACCCACCTCCCACTCGAACGAGGTGAATGTCGCCGGCCACCCCGGGGGTCCCCAGAACCGCTCGAGCTGCCGCGGATCGGCGAACGCCGCCCACACCCGCTCGGGCCCGACGGCGAAGTCGGCGACCAGGGTCATGGTGAGCGCTTCGGTGTCGCTCTCGACGGATGTGACGGGCATGACG
>Ga0065721_10005314_pt1 | contig 14512 bp, 7 predicted proteins | sample Mesricmetagenome_FD_59108 | JGI IMG/M metagenome (GOLD analysis project Ga0065721, IMG submission 59108) | Mesophilic microbial community from rice straw/compost enrichment Sample: eDNA_1 v2 (version 2) | ecosystem: Engineered > Solid waste > Grass > Composting > Bioreactor | place: USA: Davis... | reverse complement strand
CAGCTCCAGTCCTTGATCCCAAGCTTTCCGGTCAGTCCCGTCGTGATCTGCCAGACGTCGTATTCATAGCCTTGGTAGCGGTTGCCCAACGCGCTCCAGTTCTTGTGGAACTGGAAGTCGGCCGTTGGGTTGGGACGCGACGCCAGAATGGCGCGCATGTCTTCCGGAATGAATGGGTTGTTGTAAGGAACGCTCTGCAAATAAACGTTGTTCGAGAGCGTCGGATTGACGATCGCGATCTGCTCGTAGGTCGTATACTGGAACTGACCATAGGCTTCGATACTGTCGGTCACGCTGTAGTCGAACCGACCAAACGCCGAATAGCGCTTCATCGTGCTTTGCAGGTCGCCCTGGGTCCAGCCGAACTTCAGCTGCTTCGAGGGGCCGTAGATCGTAGCGCCGGAATCGACCAGATAGGCTTCGTCCGTCTGCGGTTCTCGGAAGTTCAAGGCCGGCACGCCGTTCGCCGTGAAGAGCGTGCCATCGGTGTTGAAGCCGATCTGAGCCCCGCCGGAAAAGAGCCGGCTCCCATTGCTCGCGACCAGAGGCGCGGTTCCGTACTTGCCGGCGAAGATGCTGTTGACGGCCGCGAGCGTCGGCTCGTTGCCGGCGAAGATCACCGAGCCGTGGGGGCTCGCCGCGTTCCCGGTCTCATTGATCCGATCGGAGTACCACGGCCGCTTCCAGCGCTTGGCGCGGTCGCGACGGGAATAGTCGAGCGCAAAGAGCGCGCGGCCGCGATCATCGGCGAAGCGACCACCGGCCACGCCATTGATGCGGTACATGTCGCCATCGCCATAGTCGCTGACGCCATACTGCGCGTTCACCGTCAGACCGTCGAAATCCCGCTTCAGGCGGAAATTCACGACGCCGGCCGTCGCGTCGGAACCGTAGGCGGTGGAGGCGCCGCCGGTGATCACCTCGACATTGCCGATCAACGCTTCCGGCAGCGTGTTGAGGTCCACCGAACCATCGGGATTGGAGGGCTGCAGCCGCCGGCCGTCCAACAGGATAAGCGTGCGCTTGGACCCAAGACCTCGCAGGGTCGCGTAGCTCTGTCCGCCGTTGAGGCCCGTTCCGGTGCTGGAGGTGTTCGCCTGGCCGAAGCCGCCTGAAAACTGCGGAAGCTGGGTCAGGGCGCTTTCGACGGTGAGCTTGCCGGTGTTCTCCAGCGCTTCGTTGGAGACCGAAACCACCGGGCTGTTCGCGGCGTAGTCCGGCCGGGCGATCAGCGATCCGGTGACCACCACCTCCTCGACCGCCGAGTCCTGAGCATGGGCGGACTGACCGCCGAGAAGCAGGGCGGTAAGACTGGCAGTCGCGAGAAAACCAGCTCGACCACAACGCAAGGTTTCACTTGCGCGCATAAGAACAGGATCGGTCCACATGGGTATTGTCCCCCTCCACAGAGATGCGTCTCTTCAGACAGCGCGCGCGAAATCGCGGGCTGCTGACAGCCTTCGAAGCCCGACTAGTGACCTCGCCGTTGCTAGGGCGATGGCCGTGTTTTCTGGTAAGAGCGCGAGTGCGCTAAGGTCTTTTGGCCCTATGGGCCAATCTCGACCGCTCGCGCTTCTCAACAATCGTTGAATTTAGGCGCACAGCCCCGTCGCGATCCGTACTCGCAAATACTAAAAACATCACAACAACCCCCAGAACAGCAGACTACTTTTGCTATCCCGAAGGTCGTCGGCTTAGAACTTTTATTGAAACTTCGGCATCGAAATTTCTTCTATCGTTCACCGCGAAGGCGCCAGCGCCTGCATTTGACGCAAATTGGCGAACGCTCGCGAATAGCGTTAACCAAGCCAGGATCAATTCATCAGCAAGGCTGACCAGGTTCGCGGCACTCGGCGACCTAGGGGCTGCTTTCGTCAGCAAACGGAATTGGCAAGCCGTCCGCTCGCGCCCGGCCCGCGCACGCACACCAGTAAAGACAGGAGACGAGGCGGGAGCCTTCGCCCCATCAAGGAACGAAGCCCCCGCCCCGGTCACGACCGGCGCTCGCGCAGCCGGCGGCCGCTCGGGCGCCGGACGAGATTTGGCGTAGCGAGCCGGATCACCACTTCAGCACGACCTTGCCGGCTTCGCCCGACAGGGCTTGCGAGAAGCCCTGCTGGAAGGCGCGCGCCTCGAACCGGTGAGTGATCAACGGGCTGAGATCGAGCCCACCGCGGATCATTCCGAACATCTTCCGCCAGGTGGTGAACATCTCGCGGCCGTAGACACCCTTGATGGTGAGCGCCTTCAGGATGATGCGGGACCAGACGACCTCCATCGACTTGCCCGGGATGCCGAGCATGGCGAGGGAGCCGCCCATCTTCAGCGTGTCGACGGCCTGCTCGATGGCCGCGGCGGCGCCCGACATCTCGAGGGCCACGCCGAAGCCGTCCTCGATCCGCTGCTCGGCCATGACATCGCGCAGGTCTTCGCGCGAAACGTTCACGGGACGAACATCGGCAAGCTGCGCCGCAAGGGCGAGGCGGTAGTCGTTGTGATCGGTGATGACGACGCTTCGGGCGCCCGCCGAGCGTGCGATAGCGGCGGCCATGATCCCGATCGGTCCGGCGCCGGTGACCAGCACGTCCTCTCCCAGCAACTCGAACTGTTGGGCGGTGTGCATGGCGTTGCCGAACGGGTCGAGGATGGAGCCGATCTCGTCCGTCACCTCGTCGGGCAGCGGGACGACATTGAACGCCGGCAGGACGAGGTATTCGGCGAAGGCGCCCTGACGATTGACGCCGATGCCGACGGTGTCCGGATCCAGGTGGAAGTGGCCCGCGCGGCTCGCAGCCGAATGAAGGTTCACGATGTGACCTTCGCCCGAAACTCGCGCACCGACCCGCAGAGGACGACTGACCGCCTTGCCGATCTCGACGATCTCGCCCGAGAACTCGTGGCCGACGATCATGGGAGTGGGCACCGTCGCCGCGGCCCACTCGTCCCAGTTCCAGATATGAAGGTCCGTGCCGCAGATGGCCGTGTGCCCGACGCGGATCAGCACGTCGTCGGGACCGACCTCGGGGGCCGGAGCTTCAGTTCCCCATAGGCCGGGCTGCGGCAGGCTCTTCTCAAGCGCGAACATTCACTTCACTCATCAAGCAGCGGCGGCTTCGGACTGTTCTCGCGCCTGCACGAAAGCTTCCACGGCGGCGTCCAGGTCTTCGATCGTGTGGGCGGCCGAGACCTGGGTGCGGATTCGCGCCTGGTCCTTCGGCACGACCGGATAGGAGAAGCCGGTCACGAAGACGCCGAGCTCCACGAGGCGGCGCGCCATGTCCTGGGCGAGGCGCGCGTCGCCCAGCATCACCGGAATGATCGGATGCTCGCCGGGGTTCAGGTCGAAGCCGGCGCCGTTCAGGCGCATACGGAAATAGGCGGCGTTCTCGGCGAGACGCTTGCGAAGCACGTCCCCCTCAGAGCCACGGGCGATCTCGATCGCCGCAAGGGCTGCGCCGCAGACGGCGGGCGCCAAGGCGTTGGAGAACAGGTAGGGCCGCGCCCGCTGGCGCAGCAGCGCCACCACTTCCTTGCGGGCGACGATGAAGCCGCCCATGGCGCCGCCCAGGGCCTTGCCGAAGGTGCCCGTGATGATGTCGACCTTGTCCACGACGCCGTGCAAGGCGGCGACGCCCCTGCCCCGCGGCCCCACGACGCCGGTGGCGTGGCAGTCGTCGACCATCACCAGCGCCCCATAGCGGTCCGCCAGCTCCGTGATGGCCGGCAGGTTGGCGAGGTAGCCGTCCATGGAGAAGACGCCGTCGGTCACGATGAGGATCGTGCGCGCGCCCTCGGTTCGGGCGGCCTGCAGCTGGCGCTCGAGATCAGTGGCGTCGTTATTGCTGTAGCGGTAGCGACGCGCCTTGCTGAGCCGAACCCCGTCGATGATCGAGGCGTGATTCAGCGAATCGGAAACGATGGCGTCCTGTTCATCCAGCAGCGGCTCGAACACCGCGCCGTTGGCGTCGAAGGCGGCGGCGAAAAGGATGGCGTCCTCATAGCCGAGATAGTCGGCGATCGCCGTCTCGAGCTCCTTGTGCAGCTCATGGGTGCCGCAGATGAAGCGGACGGAGGCGAAACCGGCCCCGGCTTTTCGGGTCGCGCCCTCGGCCGCCTCGGCGATACGGGGATCCCCGGCCAGGCCCAGATAGTTGTTTGCGCATAGGTTCAGCGCCTCGACGTCGCCCGCCTCCGTGCGGATCCGCACGCGGGCGCCCTGGGCGGAGATCAGTACGCGCTCGGGCTTCGTCAGCCCTTGCGCTTCGATCTGTTCCAGCGTCTCGCGCTGGCGCTCGTAGAAAGAAATGTCAGCCATGGCGTGTCCTCACGCCTTGGGTACACGATCCTGGAAACTGAGTCCACTATAATGGAAATTCTACTTCGCCATAACGACCAGCACGCCCGAGGCCGGCCTATCAGTGTGGTTGCGGATGGCGTGCGGCACATCCACGGGGTAGCGCGCGATAGCGCCGGCGCTCACCACGGCTGTGGTGTCGGCGCTCACGACGGTGAGTTCGCCTTCGAGAACCGTCAGGTGCTCCGTGCTCCCCCTCGCATGCGCGTCGGAGACGAGTTCGCCGTGAGGCGCGATGCTGAGGTGATAGAACTCCATCTCCCCGACCTTGTCGGCCAAGCTCAGGATCCGCAGCACGCACTGCCCGTCTTCTGTACGGATCTCCGGCACAAACGAGGCCGCGGTGACGTCAATTCGTCCACGGCGCTCCACCCGCTGGCTTCCCACCAGATCGGAGAGCTCCACCCCCAGGGCGTGCGAGAGCTGCCACACGGTCGCTAGGGTCGGGTTCGCCTGGCCGCGCTCGATCTGCGAGAGCATCGAACGAGAAACACCGGACGCTGCGGCCAGTTCGTCGAGGGTCAGTCGCCGTTCCTTGCGCAGCTGCTGCAGGCGCGGCCCGATGGCGGGCGGAGATTGTCTTTCGAGCATGTGGCTCCAGTATCAAGGCAAAGCCGGCTCGCCACTCTTACATCGCGGCGCCGGCGCGAGCCATGCGCTCGCGCGACCGGCCAGGTTCTCCCGTGAGGTGTGCCGACTTGCTCCTTCCATCTGGCACGTTAATTGCCGACGCGAACACAATCCTGCCGAGACCGTGCTGAAACGGCCCGCGCATCGAGATCTAAGGGGTAGTCATGAAGAAGCGTCTCGTTTCGGCCCTCGCGGGCCTTTCCATCGCGGTCGGCGCCTTCGGGACCGCCTCGGCCGCCGTCACCCTCGACAAGCCGAGTTGCTCGCTCGAGTCGACCAGCTGCCTGTTCAACGGCAACGCCAACATCAACAAGTCCTACGAGATCGACAACGCCTACAACGCCCAGTCGCCCGCGCCTATGCCCGCGCTGTCGCTCGAATCGATGTTGAGCGGGACGGTGGACGGCAGCCTGCTGCCCAAGCACGGCGGAACCTATACGGCCGACTTCCTCGTCAGCTACTTCGCTGTGAAGGCCGGCAACCAGTTCATGCTCTACAAGCTCGACGCCCCCAGCACGACCTTCGAATGGACCACCGCTGGCCTCGTCAACAAGAAGGGCATCGAGCACGACGTCTCGCACATCGCGTTCTGGGGTTCGGAACTCTCGTCGGCGGTCCCTGAACCGGCCACCTGGGCGATGATGATCATGGGGTTTGGCCTGGCGGGTGCGGCCCTGCGTCGCCGCCCGCGTCTCGCCGTCGCCTAAGAAACGACGACAGCCTGTCGCCGAACGCCGCCGGCCCGCCGGCGGCGTTTTGCTATGTAGGGCGCAACAGCAGCTGCACGCCGCCATCCGGCAGGCGGGCGATGGCCCGAACGCCCTTGGCGCCGAGCATGGTTTCATCGATCGCGGCGGGGTCGACGAGATCAGCGCAAACACGGCCGGCTCGGAGAGCGATGTCCCGCACGTTCGCGCCGCCCCCCAGGCCAGGCAGCCAAGGCGAAGGATCGAAGACGGTTTCGATCGCCTGCTCCTTGGCCGAGACCGGTCCTTGCTGGATCGCGCCGCGGATCTCTCCAGCGACTTGGTCCGCGACAGGGCCGAGCACCACCTGAAGGGCCTTGTCCGAGGGCCGCACCATGCCGCGCGATCCCAGCGACCGAAGCGCCGCCTCGTTCACCTGGGAGGGATCGGCGAGCACCAGGCGCAGCCTGGTCGTGCAGGCGTCCACATTGACGAGGTTTGCAGGCCCGCCGAGCGCCGCCACGAAGGCTTCGCCTCGGCCCGCGCCTTGCGGTTGCGGCGCGGACAGGACCGTCTCGGCCTCGCGCCCCGGCGTCTTCAGGTCGAACCTGGCGATCGCCCAGCGGAACACCCCGTAATAGACGCCGAAATAGACGAGCCCCACCGGCAGCAGCAGCAAGGGCCGCGTCGCCTTTCCGAAATTGAGGGCGTAGTCGAAGAAGCCGGCGGAGAATCCGAAGCCGAGCTTCACGTCGAGCAGGCTCATGACGATGAAGGAAAGCCCGGTCAGCAGCGCATGCAGGGCGTAGAGCACCGGCGCAAGGAACATGAAGCTGAACTCGATCGGCTCCGTCACGCCGGTCAGGAAGGTCGTCAGGGCCATGGAGGCCAGCATGCCGCCGACCGCCTTGCGCCGTTCGGCCGGCGCGGCGTGATACATGGCCAGGCACGCCGCGGGCAGGCCGAACATCAGCACCGGGAAGAAGCCGGCCATGAAGGCGCCGGCGGTCGGATCGCCGGCGAAGAAGCGGTTGAGGTCGCCGGTGACGCCGTTGAAATCGCCTACGATGAACCAGGCGATGTTGTTCAGGATGTGATGCAGGCCGGTGACGATCAGCGCGCGGTTCAGCGTCCCGTAGACGAAGAGTCCGATCTCGCCCGAGCCCACGATCGCGCGGCTCGCCGCATCCATGGCGCCATCGATGCCCTCATAGGTCAGCCCGACGAACCCGCCCAGGCCAAGTCCCGCCAGACCCGCGACGATCGGCACGAAGCGCCGCCCGCCGAAGAAGGCGAGGTATTCGGGCAGCTTCACGTTCGAGAACCGGTTGTAAAAATCGCCGGCGATCAGCCCGGATATGATCCCGATCGGCGTTGAGACCTTGGCGATGGCCGCCCGCCTGAACGCAGCCTCGGCGAGCTTGCCCACCTCACCCGTCATCCCCTTCAGCGCCTCGGCCGGCACGTGCAGCAGGACTTCGGCGCCCCGGCTGGCCACCAGGAAACAGACGACGCCAGCGAGCGCGGCCGCGCCGTTGTTGTCCCGCGCCAGACCGACCGCAACCCCTGCGGCGAAGAGCAGGCCAAGATTGGTGAAGATCGCCTCCCCCGCCGCAGCCATGAAGGGGACATTCAGCAGGTCCGGCTGGCCGAGCCGCAGCAGCAGGCCGGCCGCGGGCAGCACCGCGATCGGCAGCATGAGGGCGCGCCCAAGCGACTGCAGGGCTTCAAGAGGCGAGGCCATGCCTGGCTTCTCCGGTGAGGAAGGTGTTCGAAAGGCCGCGGACCGCCTCGGCGGAGGGCTGGTCCAGCGCCCTGGCGGCCAGGGCTGCGCAGGAGCCAGGCGAGAGGGTGCGTATCAGGGCCTTGGCCTCCGGGATCGCCGCCGCGGGCATAGAGAGCTCCGTCACGCCGAGGCCGATCAGGATCGGGATGGCCGCGAGATCCGCCGCCAGCCCGCCGCACACGCCGGTCCAGAGCGCATGCTTGCGCCCGCCTTCCGTGGTCTTGGCGATCAGCCTGAGCACGGCCGGATGCAGGGCGTCGATCTCGCTCGCCAGCTCCGGGTTCAGGCGATCCATGGCCAGGGCGTACTGGCTCAGGTCATTGGTGCCGATCGACAGGAAATCCGCCTCCGCGGCCAGGAGATCGGCGGTCGCGGCGGCGGCGGGGGTCTCGATCATCACGCCGAGATCGGTGCGTCCCACGCGCCCGAGCGCCCGGCGCGCCTCGTCCAGAGCGGCGCGGACCGCGCGGAGCTCCGAGAGGCTGGCCACCATCGGCGCCATGATCTTGGCGTGCGGCGCGCCCCGCAGAATGGCGCGGATCTGCGCGTTCAGCACCTGCGGACGGCGCATCAGCACCCGAACGCCGCGCACGCCCAAGGCCGGGTTCTCTTCCGGGGCGATTGGCAGGTAAGACGCGGTCTTGTCGCCGCCGACGTCCAGCAATCGGATGATGAGCGGCCGACCACCCAGCGCGCGGGCGATCGCCTCGTAGCGCCCAGCCTGCTCCTCCTCGTCAGGGGGCGTCTCCCGTTCGAGAAACAGGAATTCGGTCCGGAGCAGACCGCAACCTTCCGCGCCTGAGGCCGCAGCCAGTTCGGCGTCGGCCAGCGATCCCAGGTTTGCGAAGACCTTGATGCGCGTGCCATCGGACATGCGGCAGTCTTCGCGCGCGGCGGCCCGGGCCGCCGCCTTCCGTTCGGTGCGGAGCGCCAGGGATGTCTGGGCGAGCTCCAAAGCCCGAGCGTCAGGGGCTACGTGCAGCATGCCGGCGTCGGCATCGAGAATGAGGCTCGTGCCCTCATTGATCGCCGCCACCGCCGGCCCGGCCGCCACCAGGGCCGGCACGCCCATGGATGCGGCGAGGATGGCCACGTGCGAGGTCGGCCCGCCCTTGGCGGTGCAGACGCCCGCCAGATGGGCGGGGTCGAGGGCCATGAGCTGGGATGGCAACAACTCTTCAGCGAGAAGGATCGAGCCCGGCGACAGCACAGGGCCAGCGTCCTCCACCCCCGCCAGCACGCTCAGGACCCGACGCTCGAGGTCGAGCAGATCATCCACGCGTTCTGCGATCCGCCGATCGCCGACGCCGCGAAGCGCCTCCACATAGGCCTTGATCGCCGCCCGCCACCCAAAGGCCGCGCTCTTGCCCTCGGAGATCAGGCGACGGGCCTGGCCGACCAACTCCGGATCTTCCAGGAATGCTGCGTGCGCCTCGAGGATCGCCCGCCGCGCCTCGCCGTCGCTGGCGGCGGCCGCATCGTCGATGCGCCGACGCACCGCCGCAAGCGCCCCGTCCAGCGCCGCGAGCTCCGCGGTCACGCCCACACCCTGCTCGGGCGTCTCGATGTCTTCGACGAACAGACGCACCGCCTTGCCGACCGCGAGTCCGGGCGAAGCCATCACACCGCGGACGACGGCGAGGCTCTGTTGTTTGGCAGGCGGGACGTCCACCACCGACGCCGAGCGCCCCTCGCGCTGGACAGGCGCGCCCTCCCCCATCCCGCCCTCGATGAGGTCGGCGATGGCCTCGAGCGCTGCGGCCGCATCGAGCCCGCTGGCGGCCAGCGTCGCCGCATCCCCGTGCGTCAGGCCCAGCGACATCAAGGCGACAGGGCTTTTGGCGTTCGCACGCCGGCTCGTCGCCAGCACGGCGATCTCGGCCTGGAAGCGCTTGGCGAGGTCCGCGACGCGCGCGGCGGGGCGCGCGTGCAGTCCATGGACCAGCGAAATCACGATCGAGCGCGTGAGTTCAGGGCCGGCGGCGGCCGCTTGCGACGTTTGACGGGCGCCAGCCGAGAGAACGGCGAGCACCTCGCCGGTCTTCACCAAGCGATCGAACCGACGCTCGGCGAAGACGTGTCCCGCGGCGTCGGTGACGACGATCGGCGTCATCAGGCTCTTGGCCTTGCTCGCGAGGACGCCGAGATCGAAGGAAATCAGCGGCTCGCCCGCCCGGACCTGTTGGCCTTCGGCCACGTGAACGCGAAAGCCCTCTCCCCTCAACCCGACGGTCTCCAGGCCGATGTGCATGAGCAGTTCGACGCCCCCGGCCGCGCGAAGGCCTACGGCGTGACAGGAGCCGTGCACCGAGATCACCGCGCCATCGCATGGCGCATGGAGGGTCGAACCCGTGGGATCCACGACCAGACCGTCGCCGAGCATCGCCTCGGAAAACACCGGATCGGGCGCCTCGCTCAGGGGCGCGGCCCATCCGTCCAGGGGCGACAGCAGGACCAGGTCAGCGGTCATCTGCGCCTCCCTCGATCAGGGTGACGCGATCCAGGACCCACATCGGCTCAACGGCCCGCTGCGTGAAGGTGAAACAGAGGTCCTGACGGCCTTCTTGCCCCCTGATCGGCCCTTTCAGCACGGTGACCGCCTGCGATTTCGCCGCCGCAGCCAGCGGGAGGCTGGCGATCACGGGGCCCGAGCAGGAGCCCTGTCGCACCTCCAGCTCGCCCTCAGGCGTAGCCGGCGGCTTGAATTTGATCTTTCCGATGTCCTTGCCGATCTGGAAATTGAACGGGAGCTGTCCGACGGCGACTTCGATCTCCTGAACGCGCGCAAGGTCCCCGCCCTCGTAGATCCAGCACGGGTTCATGATGTCGACCAGGAAACGAGCACGCTCGCCGCGCACGGGCGCATCGTCCTCCAGATTGAGGACGAGATCTTCCTTGCAGGTCTTGAGCTGCTGGCTGACGCGGGTTCGGATCGCGCGGGCGTCGGCCAGGAACGTCGTGGGGGCCGCCAGCGCCTGGCCGTTGCGGAAGGCCTGGGCGCGAATCCTCGCGTTCAGGGGAACCGCTATCGGCCCGCGATAGAGATCCGAGTCAGCCTCAGGCGTCCGCCCATCCAAGGTGTAGCGGATCTCGCCGATATCCTCAGCGCCGGTCAGCGTAACGCGTGCGCCCTCGCCCTCCGGATCGCCCATCGCGATCACGCGAAACGGAGTTTCGGCGAAGTCGAGGCCAAGCGAGCGATAGCGTGCAAGTTCCGCCGGAACGCGGTCGGCGAAGTCTTTCCAGTCCTTTCGTTCGGCCTTGCTCCACGCGNTTTCGGCCAGGGCGGCCGTGCGCGGAAANAACATGAGAGCGACCCGGTCCTCGGTCCGCACGTGCTCNGTCCAGAGATTGGCCTGTACGCCCAGGACATGATGGCGTTCGTCGNCCGAGAGCGCGNCCGGGACCGGTTCGAACTCATAGACCTCCTTGAGGGAAATGACCTCGCCTCGCCCCGGCGCCTCGTCGGGCGAAGCGCTCTGGCGATGGTTCAGATAGAGCGTAGGCGCCGGGCTGAGGATGGTGTCGTGGCCCAGCTTGGCGGCCACGATGGCGCCGTCTATGCCCCGCCAGGACATGACCGTCGCGTCTTCGGCCACACCCCCTTCGAGAATCTCGTCCCAACCGATGAGCCGCTTGCCCTTGGCCTGCAGCATCTGCTCGGCGCGCGAGATGAACCAGCCTTGCAGCGCCGCTTCGCTGGAGATGTGCAGCGCCTTCATGCGCGCCTGGACCGCCGGATTGGACTCCCACTGCTCCTTGACGGCCTCATCGCCCCCGACATGGACGTAGCGGCCAGGGAACAGGGCGACGACCTCGGCTAGAACATCGTCAAGGAAGGCGAATGTCGCCTCATCCACATTGTAGAGATAAGGAAAGACGCCCCAGTCGCCTGAGGTCTTCGCGGGCGGTTGGGCCGCCGAGCCCAGCTGCGGATAGGCGACGATGGCGGCGTGGGCGTGTCCCGGCATCTCGATTTCGGGAACGATGGTGATGTGCCGAGCCGCGGCGTAGGCGATGATCTCGCGCACCTGTTCCTGGGTGTAGTAGCCGCCGATGACGCGAGGCTTGCCGGTGGCCGGATCGATGTCGGCCGCGGCGGCGGGGCCGGCGGGAACGCGCCAGGCGCCGATCTCGGTCAGCTTCGGGTATTTTTTGATCTCCAGCCGCCAGCCCTGGTCGTCGGTCAGGTGCCAGTGGAGCGTGTTGAGCTTGGCCAGCGCCATTCGGTCGATCAGCGCCTTGATGAGCTCCACGCTCTGGAAATGTCTGGCGCTGTCCAACATGAGGCCGCGCCATCCGAAGCGCGGCGCGTCTTCGATGTGGCGAGCCTCCAGCCTTGCTGCGCCCCGACCTGGCGTTTCGGTGGCCAGCTGCCAGGCCGTCACGGCGCCGTAAAAGAGACCTGTGTCGCCTTTCGATCGGATCAGGATGCGGTCGGAGCGGACGTCCAGGCCGTAGGCTTCACCTTCGGCGCCCTCGCGCTGAAAGATGATGGCGCCAGGGCGCGGCTCCCCTTCGATCACCTCGAGCCTCAGGCCGCGCGCGCGCTCCAGGAGCTTGGACAGCCATTGCGCGCTCGCCATGGCCTGGGCGTCGCCGGGCGGCGCGACGATGACGACGCCCGAGCTGAGCTCAAATGCGCCCTCGCGGGAAACGTCCACTGCGGGCGCAGGGATGATCCGCGCCGGAGCCGCTTCGGCCATCGACGCGACGCAGGCGAGGCCGGCGGCCAATCCAAGAAGCAAGGGCAGACGCATGGTTCGACTATCACCCACGAAGTCAGGAAGGCGAACCGCGTGAGCGCCGCTTCCCGTCTGACGATGCGCGACCGACCAACGACCGGTCGCGCATCCGCGTATCAGAAGGAGACGCTGAGGGTCGCCAGGTACTTCCGCCCGGTCCGGTAGACGCCGCGCGGCAGGGCCGGCGTATTGGCATAGGCGTAGTATTCCGAGTCCGTCAGGTTCATCCCGGCCAGGGTCACGCTGACATTGTCGGTGAAGTTGTAGGTCCCCGAGATGTCGAGGGTGTCGATCGAGCGGACATACATGTCATCGCCACGGTCCACGCCAGTGAAGTACTTGGATCTCCACGTATAGGTAGCGCGCACCTGAACCGGGCCGTTCTCGTAGAAGGGGCTGAGATTGACCTGGTGACGCGAATTGTAGGGCAGGTCCGCCCCATCCTGCCCGTCGCCATCGGCATAGGTGTAGTTGGCGAGCAGGCCGAAGCCGTAGGCGTAGTTCTGCTGATACGCGACCGAGAAGCCCTTGATGTCGGCCGAGCCTGCGTTGTGCGGCCGGCTGATCTGATAGGTGGTCACCCGTCCCTGGGACTGGTTGAAATACTCTTCCGGCGCGGTCTGCTGCAGGATGTAGTTGCTGATGTCCTTGTAGAAGAACTCCACGGCCAGGATGGCTTCCGGTTGGAAGTACCACTCCGCCGAGAAGTTGAAGTTGCTGGACTTGTACGGATCGAGGTTCGGGTTACCGCCGTTGCCGGTCAGGATGCCGTCCGAGAGCTGGAAGTAGTTGGTCATGTCCGCATAGTTCGGGCGGGCGATGACCTGGGCCGCCGCGAACCTGAGGATCAGATCCTCACGGACATTGTAGGCGAGGTTGATGCTCGGAAGGATGTTGTCATACGACTTGGTGGTCGTCTGCCAGGTCCAGTCCGACGCCCCTGCGCAGGGCGAACCCGGGTTGCAGACGTAGCCGGAGCTGTCGACACCGGTGTGGACATAGCGCACGCCGATGTTGCCCCGCAGTTCGCCGGCGTCGATCTCGGCCTGGGCGTAGACGGCGTTGATGTCTTCTTGGATTCCCCAGTTGCCGGCGGTGAACTCAGGCGCGGCGAAAATGGAGGGAGTGGGCATGGCCTGGCCGGGCGCGAGCCACCCGCCGCCTTGCACGTAGTCGACCATCGAGCCGCCATCGATCCGGAAGCGGCCGCGCATCTGCGCGTTGGCGCCGAAGTCGTCGAGATAGTTGCCCGGGACCGTGGAGGGGCTGAGCAGACTGGCGGGCGCTGCGACGCCGGTGATGGCGATGCCCGCATATTCCTGGCTCGTCTCATGCCGGCGGAACTTGTAGCCGAACTGGACGCGCTTGATGACGCCGTCGAGGTCCATGCCGAAGTCGGCCTGAGCGTACTTTTCCTCGTCCTTGGTCGGCTTGGTGACGAGGTTGCCGCTCCAGCCCGGATCAGTGACGAAGGCCGAGGGATTGCCCTGGACGTCGGTCGTATAGGTCAGCTGCCCCGGATTGCCCGGAGCGCCGCTGATGTCCACCGTGTAGTCGGCCCAGTTCAGGAACTCGAGGAACACCTGACGCTTGGTGCCGCCGTCAGCCTTGGACCAGCCGAAATTCCCCGAAAGATCCCAGCCGTCGCCCTTCCACTTGCCGCGGAAATCGTAGGTGTCGGAGTTCATCTCCGCTTCGCGGTACTGCACGTCGAGCACGCTGAGCGCGTTCGCAAAGCTGGCGCGGGTCACGACATTGTTCGAAACCGTCAGATCGGTCAGCGAACCGAGGCTGTTCCAGGTGTTTCCCTGGAAGGCGTACATGGACTGGTTGAGGTTGTCGTAGTCGGCCTGGATCTTCAGCCAGTTGAATTCGAGCTCGAGTTGGTCGTTGGGCCGGAACTGCAGCGAGGCGGTGTAGCTGGTTCGCTCGCGCTCCTGCTCAAAGAAGGAGGTGCCGAACGCGTTGGGGCTACGCGCTCCGAGATTGGCCGACAGGGTGTCGGCGCAGGCGCCGACACAGCCGAAATCGCGCGAGTCGACCGGATTGTCGGGATTGCCGCCGGCCCACTGATTGGCGGCCATCGTGCCGTAGGTCTCGACGCCGTCGCGACGCAGGCGGTCCTTGGCGCGCTGGACCGAGAAAGCGGCGCCGAACCTGTCGCTGGGATCGCGCCAGCTCGCCATCAGCGCGGCCTGGAGGTCCCCCTTCTCCGACCGGTCGTTGTAGAGATAGCCGACCGATCCAGCCACTGTGGGCGACTTCAGATCGAACGGCCGGCGGGTATTGACGATCACGGTGCCGCCGATGC
>Ga0065721_10051479_pt1 | contig 14517 bp, 13 predicted proteins | sample Mesricmetagenome_FD_59108 | JGI IMG/M metagenome (GOLD analysis project Ga0065721, IMG submission 59108) | Mesophilic microbial community from rice straw/compost enrichment Sample: eDNA_1 v2 (version 2) | ecosystem: Engineered > Solid waste > Grass > Composting > Bioreactor | place: USA: Davis... | reverse complement strand
CGCGCCAAGGACCAGCCCTACGAGGTCATGGTCAACGAGATGGTGCTGCGCAGCCAGAGCCAGGCGATCTATTCGCCTGAGAATATCGGCCATTTCGGCCTCAATCTGATGCGCTACGCCCATTTCACCTCGCCGATCCGCCGCTATGCCGACCTGATCGTGCATCGCGCGCTCGTCGGCTCGCTCCGGCTCGGCGAAGGCGGCATCACGCCGCCCGAGGAGGCGGCGCTCGAGGACATCGCCGCCGAGATCTCGACCGCCGAGCGCCGGGCCATGGCGGCCGAGCGCGACACCGTGGACCGGCTGATCGCGCACCATCTCGCCACCCGCATCGGCGACAGCTTCGCTGGCCGCGTCTCCGGCGTCACCAAGGCCGGCCTGTTCGTGAAATTGGAAGATCTTGGCGCGGACGGCTTCGTGCCGGTTTCATCGCTCGGTTCGGATTACTATATATATGACGAAGCGCACCAGGCGATGACGGGCGAGAAGACCGGCCTCGGCTTCAGGCTCGGCGACAGCGTCGAGGTGCGGCTAGTCGAAGCAGCCCCCCTCGCAGGCGCTTTAAGATTTGAAATCCTCTCGGAAGGACGCAAAATGCCGGTCGGCGCAAGGTCCTTCCACAAGGCGAATCGTTCCCGCCGCGGCGCGACGCACAAGTCAGGCCAACGGGGCCCGCGCGTCCGCCGCTGATACCACAGGTCAAGGAGTCCATGACTATGCAGCATTTCGGTGAAGGCCCGGCCCTCGCGGCCGGCGGCGAAGCCCGGTCGCTCGGTCAGGCAATCAAGCGCGGCTTCCTCGGGCGATGCCCGCGCTGCGGGACCGGCAAACTGTTCCGCGCGTTTCTGAAGCCGGTCGATGCCTGCGCGGCCTGCCGCGAAGAGATGCATCACCAGCGCGCCGACGACTTTCCGCCCTATCTCGTCGTCTTCATCGTCGGCCACATCGTCGTTGCCGGCTTCATGGCGACGGACCAATGGCTGGTGCTCGAAAGCTGGCAGCATCTGGCAATCTGGATCCCCATCACCATCGCCATGTCGCTGCTCCTGATCCAGCCGCTGAAAGGCGGCGTGATCGGCCTGCAATGGGCGTTGAAGATGCATGGCTTCGGCGACGAGAGCGACGAGACCCGGCTTGCCCGCGAACTGGAACGCGAGGCGCGATGAGGCGCGACTTCACGATCCTCGGCCCGGCGCCCGCGCCGGAACGCAATGCAGATTCAGGCCAACGTCGTTTTCCCACCATCAGGCCGCGCGACGCCTCCTCGCTCATCCTGATCGACCGCACCGCGCGGAGGCCGCGCGTGCTCGTGGGCAAGCGCGGCAAGGGCCACGCCTTCATGCCCGACTTCTACGTCTTCCCCGGCGGGCGGCGCGATCCAGCCGATTCGCGCATCCCCTGCGCGGCGCCCCTGCATGAGGCGGTCCTCGAACGGCTGACGATGCGCACGCCGTCCCGCTTCTCGCTGCAGACGGCGACCGGGCTTGCCGTCGCCGCGGCGCGCGAGCTCGAGGAGGAAGTAGCGCTGTCGATGACGCCGGCCGAATTCGCCGGCAGCTTCAGGCCCGACCTTTCGCCCCTGAGATACATCGCCCGCGCTGTCACCCCGCCCGGGCAGAGCCGGCGCTTCGACACCCGATTCTTCGCCTGCTTCACCGACGAGATCGGCGTGGAAGCATCCGCGGCGCGTGCGAGCAGCGAACTGCACAACCTCACCTGGATCTCCATCGACGAACCCGAAGCCGTGCGGCTGCCGCGGATCACGCAGCTGATCCTGGGCGAGCTTGGCGCGTTGCTGGCCGATGACGCGGCCCTGCGCTTCGGAGGGCCGGTGCCCTTCTTCTCGGTCCATCGCGGCCACTTCGTGCGCGAACTGGTCTGACGGAGCGGCCATGAACGAGATTCCCGCTGATACGCTGCAACCTACGGTGCGCGAGACCATCCACTGGCCGGCACTGGTTGCGGCGATCGCGTCGATCACCGCTGTCGGCATCGCCATCGGCCTCGGCCTGCCGCTTCTGTCGATCATCCTCGAGAAGCGCGGCATCTCCTCGACCATGATCGGCCTCAACTCGGCAATGGCCGGCATCGCAGCCATGGCCGCCGCGCCGGTGACGACCTGGCTCGCCAAGCGCTTCACCGTCGTCAATACGATGCTGATCTCGATCGTGGCGGCGTCCGCCAGCGGGCTGGGCTTCTATTTCGCCGAACAGCTCTGGATGTGGTTTCCACTGCGAATCATCTTCCACGGGGCAATCACCACGCTGTTCATCCTGTCGGAATTCTGGATCAATTCCGCGGCACCACCGTCGCGCCGGGGCCTCGTCCTAGGCATCTATGCCGCGGTTCTCTCGCTCGGCTTCGCCGCCGGACCGCTGATCTTCTCGATTCTCGGCAGCGACGGGATCCTGCCCTTCCTCGTCGGCGCCGGAATCATCCTCCTCGCGGCCATTCCCGTGCTGCTCGCGCGCCACGAAAACCCGGCGATTGACGAGAGCCCGAACTATTCCTTCATGCGCTACATCTTCCTCGTGCCGACGGCGACGGCGGCGGTGTTCGTCTTCGGCGCGGTCGAATCGGGCGGGCTGGCGCTGTTCCCGATCTATGCCGCGCGCACCGGATTCACCGAGGCACAGGGCGCGCTGCTCCTGACGATGATCGGCATCGGCAACATGATCTTCCAGATTCCCGTCGGCATGATCGCCGACCGGGTCGGAGACCGGCGGGTTCTCCTCTCGATCTTCGCCGTGATCGGCCTCGTCGGCTCGCTGGTGCTGCCCTTCCTGATCGCGAGCTGGCTGATGGCGGCGATCGTGCTTTTGATCTGGGGCGGCTGCGTGGCCGGGCTCTACACGGTCGGGCTCGCCCATCTCGGCGAGAAGCTGCACGGCGCCGACCTCGCCGCCGCCAACGCCGCCTTCATCTTCTGTTACGCGCTGGGCATGCTCCTCGGACCGCAGGTGATCGGCGCGGCGATGGACCTGACCGGCAGCCACGGCTTTGCCTGGGCGCTCGCCTTCTTCTTCGCTCTCTACGTGGCGCTAACGATGGTTAGGATCCTGTTCAGTCCCAAACGGGCTTGACTTTCGGCGCGCGTTTTGTAGTTTCCGCGCAACTTTCGCCGTGCGGTCCGCGATTGACCACGGCTGTTTCTCTGAAAAGGCAGAACTCCATGGCCAAGGCGACCACCATCAAGATCAAGCTCCTCTCGACCGCCGATACCGGCTTCTTCTACGTGACGAAGAAGAACAGCCGTACCTTCACCGAGAAGATGGTGAAGACCAAGTACGATCCGATCGCCAAGAAGCATGTCGAGTTCAAGGAAGCCAAGATCAAGTAATCCGGCTTTCCAGACGATCATGAAAACCCGCCGTTCCGGCGGGTTTTTTGTTTTCAGTCACTGCCTGCAGCCGGACGCGAATCATGGCGCGCGCATGGAAGTGATCTTTGGAAAAGCGGGAAAAGTGGTGCCGGTCAGCACGCGGCGGCGGAACGAGGATGCCGCACTACCGCGTGCTGACCGGCGACCCCACGATACAGGAGATGCGGCGGACCTGAACATCATGGGGCATGCGTTTATGCGGGAAAGCGTCGCCTCCCGCAAGAAACATGCGTCGGGGCTAAACTTTGCAGCGTTAACGCGAAAAATCAACAGGTTCGGGTTTAAATTTGCACGAACCGGATTTCGAAACGAAAGTTACCCCAGCTTTTAGAAGGTAACTACACCAAGAATTGCACAGGAAAGCTAGGCTGCACGCAAGACGACGCGGTTGCGACCGCCGTGCTTGGCGTCATAGAGCGCCTTGTCGGCTCGGCGGAGCAGCGCAGCTGCGCTGTCGCCCTCGCCCTCGAGGCTCGAGATGCCGACCGACGTCGTGACCGACACGTCGGCGCCGGTGGCCGCGACGCGGAACGTGTGACCGGCAACGGCAAGCCTCAGCCGCTCGGCGACCTGGGCGGCGATGTCCGGCGTCGTATCCGGCATGGCGACCACGAATTCCTCGCCGCCGAAGCGACACGCGAGATCGGCCCCGCGAACCGCGCCGCGCACGCGCCTGGCGAAATCCCTGAGAATGTCGTCGCCACCTTCGTGACCGTAGGTGTCATTGATACGCTTGAAGTGGTCGATGTCGGCGATCAGCACCGAGAGCGGCCGGCCGCGGCGCTGCGACCGCTCGACCAGCGTCTCGAGATGGGTGTCCAGATAGCGCCGGTTGTTGAGGCCGGTCAGCGCGTCGGTGACGGCAAGCTCGACCGACTTGGTCAGGCTCTGGCGGAGCTGGTCGTTGTAGCGCTTGCGGCGGATCTGCGTGGTGCAGCGGGCGATCAGCTCGTTCGGGTCGAGCGGGCGCACGAGGTAGTCGTTGACACCGAGCTCCAGCGCGCGCAGCACCAGGTCCTCCTCGCCCTGTTCGGCGACGACGAGCATGGGGATGAAGCGGGTGCGCTCGAGCGAGCGGAGCTGCGAGCAGAGCCGCAGCGGATCGTAGTCCTCGAGGCCCGAGGAGACGACGATCAGCTCGTATGGCTTCTCGGCCGCTTCGAACAGCGCCGCCTGCGGGTCCGAGATCGACACCACGTCGGCGATGTCCTTGAGCGCACGGGCGATCCGGTCCTGCGAATTGGCGCGAGGATCGACGAGGAGGACGAGTCCCGGATCCTTCAATTCGCCGTCCGGCAGGAGATATCCGTCGACGCCGATAGCACGCGCGGTCTCTGCGCGCAACCGCAACTCGTCGGTGAGCGTCTTGAAGCGCACCAGGCTCTTCACCCGCGCCATCAACTGCATGTCGTTGACGGGCTTGGTGAGGAAATCGTCGGCCCCGGCCTTGAGCCCCCTCACCCGGTCAGCCGGCTGGTCGAGCGCGGTAACCATGACGACGGGGATGTGCGCGGTGCGCGGGTTCGACTTCAGCCGCGTGCAGACCTCGAAGCCGTCAATGCCGGGCATCATGACGTCGAGGAGAATAAGGTCGACCGGGGTGCGCTCGACCAGCGACAGCGCGCTCGATCCGTCCTCGGCGGTCAGCACCTCAAAATACTCGGCCATCAGCCGGGCCTCGAGGAGCTTCACGTTTGCCGGGATATCGTCGACTACCAGGATACGCGCGGTCATCTGGGCTCTCTATTCAGGCATCGCCGAGATAGGTCTTGATCGTCTCGATGAATTTCGGGACGGAAATCGGCTTGGAGATATAGGCTTCGCACCCGCCCTGGCGGATACGCTCCTCGTCGCCCTTCATGGCGAAGGCGGTGACGGCGATGACCGGAATCTGGTGCAGGTCGTCGTCCTCCTTCAGCCACTTGGTGACCTCGAGGCCGGAGACCTCGGGAAGCTGGATATCCATGAGAATGAGGTCGGGACGGTGCTGGCGGGCGAGATCCATCGCCTCCATGCCGTTGCGGGTCTGGATCGTGCGGTAGCCGCAGGCCTCGATCAGATCCCGGAAGAGCTTCATGTTGAGCTCGTTGTCCTCGACTATCATCACCTGTTTCGTCATGCTCGTTCCCGTCCTCCGGCGCCGCGGGCGGGAGCGATCCTCCATCCGCCTTCCAGGTCGCAAGACCCGCGCCAGACGAAGCGCCGGCCGTCAGGCACTGCCGAAATCCGCTGGATGGCCATCTTGGAACCCCCCGCCGGATCGTGGCTATCACGCTTCATCGTAGTTCCATTAGGTTGAAAAAGTGGTAATTCGGGTCGTTCAATTGGATCAGATGAAGACCGGTGCGGAGAATACTTGTGGCCCATGCGGAAGAGACTGCGATCGCCGTGCTTGGCTGGCTTGCCGGTGAGCCGGAGCTGATGGGGCGCTTCCTGGCGCTGTCGGGCCTGGAAGCGTCAGGGCTCAGGGCTGCGGCGCGCGCGCCGGGCTTTCTCGCCGGCCTCCTCGGCTTCCTGATGAACCATGAGCCGACGCTGATGCAGTTCTGCGCGGCAACCGGCACGGCGCCCGAGACGGTGGCGCACGCCTTCCGCGAGCTGTCGGGCGAGCCCGGCGCGGCATGACGCAGACCGCCGGCAACCTGCGCGATCTCCATGGCATCCGCCTCGCCGACCGGCCGCTGATCGTGTGCGATGTCGACGACGTCGTCCTCGATTTCGTTACCCCCTTCATCGCCTTTCTGAAGAAAAGGGAGCACGAGTTGCGGCCGGTCTCGTTCAGGCTGACCGGCAACGTCTACTCGCTGAAGGACGGGCTGCCGGCCGACAGGGACGCGGTCAAGGCCTTCACCGACGCCTTTTTCGCCGAGCAGGACCTGTGGCAGAATGCGGCCGAGGCAGCGGTCGAGACGCTCGACGACCTCGCCCGCGAGGCCGACATCGTCTTTCTCACCGCGATGCCGCCGCGCCACCGCGACCTGCGCCGCCGTGTGCTCAAGGGCCTCGGCCTCACCCATCCGATAATCGCCACCGAGGAGCCGAAGGGGCCGACCGTCCATGCACTCCACGGCGGTCGTGACCTGCCGCTCGCCTTCGTCGATGACCTCTACGTCAACCTGCATTCGGTGCGCGACCATGCGCCGGCGGCGCTTCTCGTCAACCTCTCCTCCCGGCACGTCCTTGCGCCCTTCGCGCCGCATCCGGGCGACGGCGTGACGATCGCCGCCGATTGGCACGAGGCGGCGCGCCACATCCGCGCGCATTTCTCCGGCGGACGCGGCGACGCGTGAGATCGCGCTCGCCTCAGACTTCCGCATCAGGGGCCGACCATCCTGCGCTCGGCCATCGTCTCGAAACCGGCCTTGAGGAAGACGGACGCGGCGCCGACGAAGAGGCTGGAACAATGCCGCGAGCGCCTCCCAGTGCGGGCGTGGCTGGGTGAATTTCAATGGCCATTGCCTCGCCGGTCTCTCCTTGCCGTGCTTGAGACTCGGAAGGATATTGCGTAATGTGGCGATGTTCAACTTTTGTTCCATGCGATGAGCGACCCCGCGCCTCTGCCAGGCTTCTGCCGTGACTGCGTTGCCGCCACGCGCGGAAGCGAACGGCGCTGCCACGCCTGCGGCAGCCCGCGGCTCGTCCGGCACGCCGAGATCACCGATCTTTCTCTCGCCCATGTCGATTGCGACGCCTTCTACGCGTCGATCGAGAAGCGCGACAACCCGGAGCTGATCGACAAGCCGGTGATCGTCGGTGGCGGCAAGCGCGGCGTCGTGTCGACCTGCTGCTACATCGCCCGCATCCATGGCGTGCGCTCGGCCATGCCGATGTTCAAGGCGCTGGAAGCTTGCCCCGACGCGATCGTCATCAAGCCCGACATGGAGAAATATGCCCGGGTCGGCCGGCAAGTCCGGGCGATCATGAACGAGCTCACGCCGCTCGTGCAGCCGATCTCGATCGACGAGGCCTTCCTCGATCTCGCCGGCACCGCGCTCCTGCACCGTGATACGCCTGCGCGCGTGCTCGCCCGCTTTGCCGCCCGCGTCGAAGCGGAGCTCGGCATCACCGTCTCGGTCGGGCTCTCCTACTGCAAGTTCCTCGCCAAGGTCGCCTCCGACCTCGACAAGCCGCGCGGCTTCTCGGTGATCGGCCGCGCCGAGGCGCTGTCCTTCCTCGCGCCGCAACCGGTCTCGCTGATCTGGGGCGTGGGCAAGGCCTTCGCCGAAACGCTTGCGCGCGACGGCATCCGCACGATCGGCCAGCTGCAAACGATGGAACTCGACCGGCTGATGAAGCGCTACGGCGTGATGGGCAAGCGGCTCTACGAGCTCGCGCGCGGCGAAGACGACCGCACCGTGCACCCGAACGAGGAGGCCAAGAGCGTATCAGCCGAGACCACGTTCAACACCGACCTCGCTTCGGCCGAGGATCTCGTCCCCGTCCTGCGACGGCTCTCCGAGAAGGTCTCGGCGCGGCTCAAGGCGGGCGGCCATGCCGGGCAGACCGTGGTATTGAAGCTCAAGACCGCGGATTTCCGCATCCGCACACGCAACCACAAGCTCGAGGCGCCGACGCAGCTCGCCGATCGCATCTTCCGCACCGGGCTGCACCTGATGGAACGCGAACTCGACGGCACGAAGTTCCGCCTGCTCGGCATCGGCGTCTCGGATCTCGCCGATCCCACTCTGGCCGACCCGAAGGATCTGGTCGATCCGCTGGCGACGCGGCGCGCCGTCGCCGAAAGCGCGATCGACAGGGTGCGAGCAAAATTCGGCAAGCAGGCGGTGGAAACCGGATATACGTTCGGCAAAGGGCGGAAATAGGTGACATTTTGCCGCCGGACAAAATCCGCATTTACTGCAAAAATTCAATAAGTTTCGTCATTTTTCTGAAGTTTTTTCCAACCCAGATTCTCCGCCTGCCGCGTGACGGCGGCGCGCCGGTCGGCATTACCGGGATGGGTGGAGAACCAGTCGGTGTCTCCCTCCTCCTTCGCGGTGCCGACGATGCGGTCGAGGAGATCGATGAAGGCGACGGGGTTGCGTCGCGAGGCGACCATCAGGTCGACGCTGTAGCGGTCGGCGTCCGCCTCGAACTCGCGCGTGTAGGCGAGCGACTGCAACGCGCTCGCCTGGGTGACGACATCGCCGATCAGCTGGCTGGAATCCCCGCCGACGACGGCGATCATGAAGGAGATGCCAAGGACGCGGTAGATCTGTTTGAGTGAGTGGCGTCCGGCGATATGGCCGATCTCGTGGGCGAGCACCCCCGCGATCTCGTCGTCGGATGCCGCGAGCGCGGCGAGCTCGTCGGTGATGATCACCGTGCCGCCCGGCAGCGCGATGGCATTGGCGCCGATCGGCCCGCCGCTCCGGAAGAGGAGCTCGGCCTGAACACCGGGGCCCGCGCGGGCGAGAAGCGTATCGAACAGGGCGGTGATGCGCGTGCGCTCGGTCTCCGGCAGCCGCGTCTCCCCGAAAAAGGTTTGGTCGACGGTCTCGAGCGTGCCGTAATCGATGGCGTCGACGACAACCTGCGGCGTCGCCCATGCCGCGCCGGCTGCGGCGATCGGCAGGCCGTAGCGATAGACGCCGAAGATAGCGGCGATGCAGAGCGCCGTCGCAATGATGACCGCCTTGTAGTTCCCCTCAATGCGCGAGAGAAAGGTTAAGAAGCCGCCGTTTTGGACCTCGAGAAAGCCGAGATCGGCGTCGTGGGCGGTCTCGAACACGCCGCCATCCGGGAAGGCGATCTTGCGCGGCACGCCCGCCAGCCTGTCGGAGATGGCCGAAACACGGACATGAACCGCGCGCTCCGCGCCCTCGACGGCAAGCTCCAGCGTGTCGAACGAGCCCGAAAGCGTCGCGCGCAACGCGCGGGAGGAATGCGGCGGAAAGTAGCGTCCCTCGATCATCCTGCCCCCCTTGACGCCACCGCCCACCCTACAGCCCGAACTCGATGCCCTGCACGTCGAAATATTCGGCTGCCGCGACGTTGCCGCCCAATCCCGCCTCGTCGACGAAACCGTCCAGAGGACCGGCGGCGATCAGGGAGGTATGGCTGGCGAGATAGCGCCAGGTCCTGACCGCACCCCACGGGATCATGAGACCCGAGGTGAACATGGCCGCGAAGAGATTGGTAACGAGGATGAAGACGTAGCGAACCGGCCCCACCCGGGAGGCGAGCCGGTGGACGCCGTCGAGCGTCGTGGCGCTGTAGGCGACATTGCGTGCCCCGGCCCGATAGGAGATCGCGACGAGGAAGATGCCGAGATAGGCAAAGAGCGCGGCGATCACTACAAATCCGCCGAACGCCGACTGATCGGGGGTGCCAAGCCGCCCGATGAGCGCGTAGATCGCGGCGCCGACGGGCAGGAGCAGGATCGCCGCGAAAACGGCACAGAAACCCCAGAGCCGGTACAGGGAGCGCAGCGGCGACGCGGTGGCGAACGCTGCGGTGCCGAAGCGCAAGTTGTTGCCGATATAATTGTGCACGGACCGCGACGCTAAGGGCAGAAGGATGCCGATCGTGAGCGCGGCGGCGAACGGCCAGAGGATGAACGCGCGGAAGGCACCCCAGTAGCTGCCGATAAAATTGAAGCGGATGTTGCGGTAGCTGGTCATCCGCGCATTAAAGGCAAACGACTTGTTGATGAGCCAGGGCAGCGCCACGAGATAGGGCAGGATCAACGCCACGAAGAATGGCGAGACGGTGGCGAGAAGATTGTAGACGACAAGCGCGGCGACCACGGCGATGCGGCCGATCAGGATCTGCATCGGGCGGGCGTGATATTCGAAATTGTGGCCGTCGAGCCAGGTGTTGCCGTAGAAATAGCGAACCCGCCGCACCTTGGCCCATGCCGTGTAGACGCCGAAGGTGACGATCGAGAGGAGCAGGTTGACAATCCAGATGCCGAAATAGGCTCCCGCGGTGCCGGTGAACGTGAAGGCGAGCCTGCGCGTGCCGGCAGCCGCCTCACCACGGTCCGCAATCACATCCATCGCGCCCCCTTTCTGACGCCCCGGATTCCCCAACCGCGAGGCGCTGTCCCGACAGCGCCTGCCTCGACCTCACACCAGTTCGACGTCGAGCACGCCGGGCGCGGCCTTGAGCGCCGAGGCGAGCTGGGGGGAGATGCGGTAGCGATCGGGCAGTTCCACCTCGATCTCCCGCTTTCCCCCGTCCTTGATGACGACGAAGGAGACCTGACCCTCGCCGCGCGTCTTCAGGCTGCTCGCCACGGTACGGATCGGCGTCGCGTCGCGCAGGAAGACGCGCAGGGCCTGCTGGCCGCGCGCCGCGCGCTCCTCGAGCGATTCGACCGTCTGGATGCGCAGGCCGATCCCTTCCGGCCGCTCCTCGGCATTGACGGTGATCACCACCGACTGCCCGGGTTCGAGCAGGTCGCGGTGGAGCGCCAGCGCTTCCGAGAACAACACCGCCTCGTACTGGCCGGAGCCGTCGGAGAAGGTGACGATGCCCATCTTGTTGCCGGTGCGGGTCTTGCGCTCCTGCCGCCCGGTCACCGTGCCGGCAAGCCGGCCGGCTGTCGCGCCCGCCTTTACGGCGACGGCGAAATCGGCCCAGGTCTGGACGCGCATCTTCCTGAGCACGTCGGCATAGGTGTCGAGCGGATGGGCCGAGAGGTAGAAGCCGAGCGCCTGATATTCGCGCTGCAGCTTCTCGGCCGGCGTCCAGGTCTCGCCCACCGGCAGGTGGATGACCTCCGGTCCGGTCGCCGCACCCGAGCCGAACATGTCGGATTGGCCAGAGACCCGGTTCTCGGCGGCGCGCGCGGAATAGCCCATGATGCGGTCGATGCCGGCGACAAGGCTCGCCCTATCATGGCCGAAGCAATCGAGCGCACCTGCGGCGATCAGGCTCTCGAGCACGCGGCGGTTGACCTGGCGCGGGTCGATCCGCAGGCAGAAATCCTCGAGTGAGACGAAGGGCCGGTCGCCGCGCACCGCGACGATGTGGTCGACCGCAGCCTCGCCCACGCCCTTGATGGCGGCGAGCGCGTAGTAGATGCGGTTCTCGCCAGGCTCGAAATGCCGGTACGAGGTCTGTACCGACGGCGGCACGACCTCGATGCCGAGACGGCGCGCGTCCTGGCGGAAATCGTTGAGCTTGTCGGTGTTCGACATGTCGTAGGTCATCGACGCGGCGAGAAACTCGACGGGGAAATGCGCCTTCACCCAGGCCGTCTGGTAGGAGACGATGCCGTAGGCGGCCGCGTGCGACTTGTTGAATCCGTAATTGGCGAACTTGGCGAGCAGGTCGAAGATCATGTCGGCCTGGGCCTTGGAGACGCCGCGCTCGACCGCGCCATCGACGAAGCGGGCGCGCTGCTTGTCCATCTCCTCCTTGATCTTCTTGCCCATGGCGCGGCGCAGGAGGTCTGCTTCGCCGAGGGAGTAGCCGGAGAGGACCTGGGCGATCTGCATCACCTGCTCCTGGTAGACGATGACGCCCTGCGTCTCCTCCAGGAGATAGTCTATCTTCGGATGGATCGAGGAGAGCTCCTCCTCTCCGTGCTTGCGCGCATTGTAGACCGGGATGTTCTCCATCGGGCCGGGACGATAGAGCGCCACCAGCGCGATGATGTCCTCGATGCGGTCGGGCCGCATGCCGATCAGCGCCTTGCGCATACCGGCCGATTCCACCTGGAATATGCCGACCGTCTCGCCGCGCGACAGCATCTCGTAGGTCGGCTTGTCGTCGAGCGGCAGGGCCGCGAGATCGACCTCGATGCCGCGCCGGGCGATCAGGTCGACCGCCGTCTTGAGCACCGTGAGCGTCTTCAGGCCGAGGAAGTCGAACTTGACGAGGCCCGCCGGCTCGACCCACTTCATGTTGAACTGGGTCACGGGCATGTCGGAGCGCGGATCGCGGTACATCGGCACCAGCTCCGAGAGCGGCCGGTCGCCGATGACGATGCCGGCGGCGTGCGTCGAGGCGTGGCGATAGAGGCCCTCGATCTTCTGGGCGATGTCGAGCAGCCGGGCGACGGCCGGCTCCTTCTCCGCCTCCTCGGCGAAGCGCGGCTCGTCGCGGATCGCCTGGTCGAGCGGCGTCGGATTGGCCGGGTTGTTGGGCACGAGCTTGCAGATGCGGTCGACGAGGCCGTAGGGCATCTCGAGGACCCGACCGACGTCGCGCAAGGCGGCGCGCGCCTGCAGCGACCCGAAGGTGATGATCTGGGCCACCTGATCGCGCCCGTACTTCTCCTGCACGTAGCGGATCACCTCGTCGCGGCGATCCTGACAGAAGTCGATGTCGAAGTCCGGCATCGAGACGCGCTCGGGGTTGAGGAAGCGCTCAAACAGGAGCGAGAAGCGCAAGGGGTCGACGTCGGTGATCGTCAGCGCGTAGGCGACGAGAGAGCCCGCGCCCGAACCGCGCCCCGGCCCGACAGGGATATTGTGCTCCTTGGCCCATTTGATGAAGTCCGACACGATCAGGAAGTAGCCGGGGAACTTCATGCGCTCGATGATGCCAAGCTCCATGTCGAGCCGCTCGCGATAGGCGGCCTCGTCGAAGCCGGGGGCGGTGCCGTGCTTGGCGAGCCGTCGCTCCAGACCCTCGATCGATTGCCGGCGCAACTCCGCCGCTTCCGCCGCGAGCGCCGCCGCCTCGTCCTCGCCCTCGGAGCCGGCGGTGAAGCGTGGCAGGATCGGCGCGCGCTTCTTCACCACCGCCGAGCAGCGGCGGGCGATCTCGACCGTGTTCTCCAGCGCTTCCGGCAGGTCGGCGAAGAGCGCCATCATCTCGGCGCGCGACTTGAAGGCGTGATCGGGGGTGAGCCGCGGCCGCCGGTCGTCGGAGACGACGGCGTTGTGCGCGACCGCCATCAGCGCGTCGTGCGCCTCGAAGTCGTCGGGCGTCGGGAAGAAGGCCTCGTTGGTGGCGACCAGCGGCAGGTCGAGCTCGTAGGCGAGATCGATGATGCGGGCCTCGCGGGCGCGGTCATAGCCGGCCTGGCGCTGCAATTCGACGTAGATCCGGTCGGGGAAGCGGGCAGCGAGCGCCTCGAGCCGGGCGCGGGCGCGCGCCGGATGGCCGTCGCGCAGCGCCTGGTCGATCGGTCCGCCGGAAGCACCGGTGAGTGTGAGGAGGCCGGCCGTCCCCTCCTCATCGAGCCAGGAGAATTTCAGGACTGGACGATCCGAGCCGGAGCCGCCGAGATACATGCGCGAGACGATGCGCACGAGCCGGGCATAGCCGTCGTCGGTGGCTGCGACCAGCACGATCGCCGGCGGGCGCTGGAGGTGCTCGCGCCCTGTGCGCCGATCGCCCTCCTCGGCGTCCTCCATGTCGATGTCGACCTGGCAGGCGATGATCGGCTGGATCCCTTCCTCCATCGCCTTGACGGAGAATTCGAGCGCGCCGAAGAGATTGTTGGTGTCGCTGATGGCGAGCGCCGGCTGGTCGTCGGCAAGCGCCTTCTTGATCAGGGTCTTGATCGGCAGCGCGCCCTCGAGCAGCGAATAGGCGGAATGGACCCTGAGATGGACGAAGCCCGGCCACGGCAGACCGGATGCTTCAAGCGCCGAACTGCCTGCCCCGGCCGCCACGCCGTTCGCCGGCCCCTTGGCCAGATCGGCAAGCAGCCGCGCCCTCTTGTCCATTGCCATTTCGACCCCGATTCCCACCTGCTTCCGCGGCGGCGATTTTCAACGGAGGCCGCCGCCGTGTCCAGCGCCGGGATGCTCGAAAGCCGGGGACGGCTGGATAATTTCCAGGGATCGGGGGCGCCTTCCGCCGCGTCCCGCGTGCGGGGATCGGGGGCAGTCCGCGGGCGCGGCGGAAGGCGGAGGAAATGGCCTCAGAGCGCCATCATCACGACGCTGAAAGAGGCGATGAACAGCGACATGGAGACGAAGGCGGCAAGCTCGCGGGCGAAGGCGGTGAAAGCGATGTCGGTCATGTTAAACTCCCGAAATTCGTTTTATGTATTCTTTATGTTCCTTTTTTGTTCGCACGTCAACGTGGATTTCGGCCGAGCGGAGCGTTGGGCGCACATACCGGGAAACATGGTTAATCCGCCGCACCCGCCTCGGCAGACGGCGACTTGAAGCCCTCTCTCCCAACACTCGGCTGCCGAACCCGGGCGATCTTTCACGTGAAGCCGG
>Ga0065721_10007312_pt1 | contig 14517 bp, 12 predicted proteins | sample Mesricmetagenome_FD_59108 | JGI IMG/M metagenome (GOLD analysis project Ga0065721, IMG submission 59108) | Mesophilic microbial community from rice straw/compost enrichment Sample: eDNA_1 v2 (version 2) | ecosystem: Engineered > Solid waste > Grass > Composting > Bioreactor | place: USA: Davis... | reverse complement strand
CCATTTGATCGCAGCGTGTTTATTACCCGTGAATCAACATCATAAGCCGAAATACTGCGGACACTGGGATTCATTTCCCCCATTTCGCGCAGATCACTGGTTGCGCGAACCGCTGAAATCTCAACTAAACCCAGGTTACTAACCGGCAGGATTAAGCCGGGATAAACATGTTTTCCTTTTGCATCAACCACATTGGCACCTGATGCAGGAACAGTCACATTCGCACCTACGCTTTGAATTTTACCATTGCTAATTTTTATAACCCCGTTTTCTATCACCTGGCCATTGCCCACATGTATGATGGCATTTTTTATGTATGTATCGCCTTCGCTTGGTTTTGCAGGCAACACCATCTCCTGTGCGTGCGTGATCATGCACGAGAGAAGACAGATAACAAAGAATATATTTCTCATATCAGTTGATTTATTCATTATTTAATTCGGACGCGTCTACTGCCAGCAGACCATGACTATGGTAATGATCGCTGCAGGTTTGCATGATGTAGTAGCTTGGTTGTGCAGGCTGCATGGGTGCTCCACTCCTCTTTTCGCTGTTCAACTTGCGGATAATCCTGTTTCTTTCAGCCTCGATAGATGCCTGCAGTTGTTCATCCTTCTGCCTGTCGAAATAAACTGTACCATCCACAATTGTATATAATGATTTCGCATAAATACTGAGCGGATTATCGCTCCACACCACCACATCTGCATCCTTACCCGCTTTCAAGCTTCCAACGCGATCTTCCACATGCAACATCTTAGCCGGGTTCAGTGTTACCATCTTCAAAGCTTCTTCTTCCGTCACACCACCGTATTTCACGATTTTGGCAGCTTCCTGGTTCAGGCGACGGGCCATCTCCGCATCGTCTGAATTGATGGCAACATTCAAACCGACCCGGTGCATGATTGCAGCGTTATATGGAATGGCATCTTCCACTTCCATTTTATATGCCCACCAGTCAGAGAAAGTTGATGCATTGGATCCATGCTCTTTCATTTTATCAGCTACTTTATAACCTTCCAGGATATGAGTAAATGTATTATACTTATAACCCATACGGTTTGCTACTTCAATCGAGCTGGTTATTTCACTTTGAACATAAGAATGGCAGGTAATATGACGGCGTCCTTCCAGGATTTCCACAAGGGCATCCAGTTCCAGGTCGCGACGGGGTTCTACCACTTTTACCCCTTTCTTATTTTTATTCGCTTCATATTCCTTCCATGCTTTCTGATAATCTTTTGCACGGCTGAAAGCATCAACCAATACCTGCTCAACGCCCATTCGGGTGTCAGGGTAACGGTTATTGCCGCCAGTGAAGGAAGAACGCTTAACGTTTTCCCCGAGGGCGAACTTGATCTGTCCTGTCCAACCTGTGAATTTTAAATCTTCAGCGTTAGCGCCCCAACGGAGTTTGATCAATTGTGTTTGCCCCCCGATTACGTTGGCAGAGCCATGCAAAATATGAGAACTGGTTACACCACCGCTTAACTGGCGATAAATATTGATATCCTCAGGATTGAGATTATCTGCAATACGAACTTCAGAGGTAACACTTTGCCCGCCTTCATTAATAGAAGCGGCCGCAATATGCGAATGCTCATCAATGATGCCGGGTGTAACATGCTTGCCGGTACCATCGATCACTCGCGCACCATTATCAGAAAGATTTTTTCCAACACTGGCAATCTTTCCATTGCGAATCAGCACATCCGCATTCTGCAATACACCTTCTTTCTCATTGGTCCATACAGTTGCATTGCGGATGAGGATGGTTTCCTGTTTAGGAGCCTGGCCCTCTTCCCAACCATAAGGTCCAAATGGATAAGTTATTTTTCCAATGGCACCCTGGCGTCGCGGACGACTGCTGTCTGCGCGTGGAGCAGTTTCTTTTTCAAAATGTGCAGTCCAGGTAAGATTATGACCTGATGTATCATATCCAACACCAGTCCAACCATCCTTACCAACAAAACCACTCAGTTTATAATCAGCACCTCTCTTTGTGGGAGCAAAGCTGATCTTCACCTGGGCACCATCCCAGGAGAATTTTGTGTTGATGGAATCTTTATCCAAGATNGTAGCACTNTTGTTTGATTTAAACTCGAGTGTGTATTCACGTTTACCCTTTGCGGTATTCAANACCAATTTGTANATACCCCTGGCATCATCCACTGCCTTCTCGCGTACCGAATATTTTGTACCCTGGATCCAATTCTGAAGAATGGTTGTTTTGTCATTGAAAATGGGGCCTGATGTGATGAGGAAATTCGCCCATTTTCCGGCATCCAGACTTCCTACCTCGTCATAAATACCCAGTGCAGTCGCAGGTGTTTTGGTCAGGGCATTTAATGCTGCATTCGGAGTAAGGCCATGATTAAATGCTGTCCTGAGACTGGTGTGAAAAGATTTTACATCACGCAGGTCAGAAGTAGTCAGACAGAAAGGGATACCTGCTTTTTCCATAGCTGCTGCATTTGTCGGTGCCATTTCCCAATGTTTCAGGTCCGACAATGAAACGAAGCGGGCCTCTGCCGGATCTTCCACGTCCTGCCCCTGCGGATAACTGAGCGGTATAATAAAAGTAGCATTGGTCGCCTTCATTTCCTTAATACGCTGATACTCGTTGCCCCCTCCTTTAATAATGTATTGTACTCCAAATTCATCACCGATTTTATCTGCGCGGAGATTGTTCCATTTATCTGAGGCTTCAAAGATCTGTGGCAGGTCCTGTATTTCATTCCAGGCCTTCAGGCTAATATTCAAACCTTCTGATGCAGGCCTGTTACGATACCATTTTGCATCGAGATATGTCTGTCTCAGTAAGGCAATGGTTCCCATGATAGAGGTGGGATAACTTTGAGTAGAACTTCCTTTGCTGAAAGAATAATGCGCGGAAGCCCTTTCCTTCAGTATTACCAGGTTTTCTTTTGTATTGGCCAATGTAACCACCGCACCTGTTCCCCTCGCGATACCATCACGCACATGCGTGAGCACTGTCCCAAAACCAGCTTCACGTAAAGGTTTGGCCTTGTCATCATCAATACTGAAGACCTTGTATGCGTCTGCATCACTTTTGATGGCCTGGTTCCAGCCAAAAGCACCTTTTGTTGCCGCAGCCAGCTGCGGTTGCTGACCCGGAGTGAATCCTCCACCACCCACTCTTTGAATACCGGGTGTTCCATAATCAGCATAAATGTCAATAAAGGACGGATAAATGTATTTGCCTTTACAATCTACTTCCACCGCACCTGCCGGTACTTTGAGATTGCTTCCGACAGAAACGATCTTTCCGTCTTTGATAATCATGGTGGCATTGTTCAGCGTTGTTGAGGCGTCTTTTACAATGGTGGCATTGGTAAAAGCATAATGACCTTGCCGGGCATCTGCCACGCCATTTTCGGGGAACGTGGTTTGTGCTTTTGCAGTGAATACCGAAAGCACAAATGCCGCTAGCATGCCAGGCATGTAACGTGTTCTGGGTTTTCTCATTACAGTAAATTTTTCAATTAGATGATTTTTCTCAGGGATTCCTGCTCGTGTGAAGTTTCGAATTTAAGAAATCAAATGGAGAAAAACCCGGAACCGGGATGAGCGGATAGTATACACTTCCAATTTCCGAACAAACAAAGTGTTTGCTGGTCCGGCGTTTGAAACAAAATGAAATCAAATTACCCGGGGAAAAATACCGGAAATTAATTGTCTTTTTCCCATGGCCGGAAATTAGATATGGGTCAAATTTGTATTGTAAAATTTTACAGGAAAACCACCAGACATACTAACCAGGCAGGATGGAAGGCGGGGGCGGGATTTTTTACCTGGCCTGTGGGCCGTTAATTCGGCTGGAGACAATCCGCTCTCCGAGGGTGGAGGGCGGGGCCCGGTAAGGGCCGGCGGGGAGGACTCGAAGTGTGATGAAGGTTCTTGTTGCTGACAAATGTGCAATGCCCGATTCTCGATGTTGAATCTTTCAATGTTTAATCCGTTGCTTTCGATTGAACGGAGACAAACGCCAGTTCATCAAATCATATCACTAACGCCTTTATTATTACAACTATTCATCCCCGGCAATTTCCTTATCACTTATATTTATGGAACGTCGAAATAAAATCTCCCTTCAACAACCTCTGCAATAGCGTTCTGCCTATTGAAACCATACTTTCTCTCCCGTCATCACCAAAACCGCAATGGCCAGCTTTCGCTACCTTTGATAACCTAACATACTAACTTGGCCATGGCCAGAACATTGACTATAACAAACAAGCTTCCTGACTTTTCGCTGACACCCCGCATCGACCAGGTTGGTGCCGAGGAAAGGGCAGCAAGGTTTACCACCCGCAGCATCAAGAAAGAATCAAAACTGAACGGGTTGAAACTGGTGCTGAACATGATCGACCTGACTACACTCGAAGGAAAGGATACTACGGGAAAAGTGAAACAGCTTTGCTATAAAGCCCTCCACCTGCATGACGCAGTACCCGGACTGCCAACTGTAGCCGCCATATGCGTTTACCCATCCATGGTGAAAGTGGCCCGTAAGGCTCTGGGCGATTCAGGAGTAAAAGTTGCTTCAGTGGCAACAGCATTTCCCAGTGGACAGGCGCCCAGGGATGTAAAAATCAGGGATACTAAATATGCGGTAGAACAGGGTGCTGACGAAGTGGATATGGTTATCAGCCGTGGCAAATTTCATGAAGGAGAATACAATTTCGTTTTCGATGAAATCGCAGCAGTTAAACAGGCCTGCGGCAATGCACGGCTAAAAGTGATACTTGAAACAGGAGAACTGGGAACTTTTGATAAGATCAGGCGAGCCAGTGATATTGCCATGTATGCCGGGGCTGATTTCATCAAGACATCCACCGGCAAGATACAGCCCGCCGCAACCATGCCGGTGACACTCGTAATGCTTGAAGCGATCCGCGATTTCTACTACAATACCGGGAAAATGGTTGGCATGAAACCGGCCGGAGGAATATCAAAATCAAAACTGGCTCTTCATTACTTAGTCATGCTCAAAGAAGTTCTCGGTGAAGCCTGGATGAATAATGAATGGTTCCGCTTCGGTGCCAGCAGCCTCGCCAACGATGTACTCATGCAAATCGTAAAAGAACAAACCGGCATATATCAAAGCGCTAACTATTTCAGTGTTGACTAACAGCAAAACTGCCTTAACCAGGTTTAAACAACATTCAAAAAGATTCAACCACAATACACAATGGCAACAACCCGGACTAAAAAAAAATCACCACCAAGGTCCAACACCATAAAACTGAAATTCGACACAAGCTGGTCATATGCGCCGGCGCCTGAAAGCAGGTCGGCTGCAAACATTGCGAACCGTTATGATCTGTTTATAAATGGCTCCTGGCAAAAACCCGCTTCGGGAAAATATTTTGACAGCATCAACCCCGCGACTGAAGAGAAAATTAGTGAAGTAGCACTTGCCGACCAGGCTGATGTGGATAAAGCTGTTCGTGCTGCAAGAAATGCATATGAAAAAACCTGGAGCAAAATGCATCCGCGCGAGAGGGCAAAATATATTTTTCGAATTGCCCGCATGATCCAGGAAAAAGCCAGGGAACTGGCTGTGATTGAAAGCCTGGATGGTGGCAAGCCGATCCGCGAAAGCCGCGACTTCGATATTCCCGTAGCTGCCAACCACTTCTTTTACTATGCAGGCTGGGCAGACAAACTCGAATACGCTTTTCCGAATCGCAATACATCATCACTGGGTGTTGCCGGTCAGATCATTCCATGGAATTTCCCCCTGCTAATGGCTGCATGGAAAATTGCGCCTGCTTTGGCAACAGGCAATACGGTGGTACTAAAACCTGCTGAGACCACACCACTAACTGCTTTGAAACTTGCAGAGATCATTCAGGAATCAGGACTTCCGGAAGGCGTGGTAAACATCATTACCGGCGCCGGTGACACGGGAGCCATGCTCGTAAACCATCGCGATATAAATAAAATTGCATTTACAGGCTCAACAGAAGTCGGTAAGATCATCCAGAAGTCTGTCGCTGGTACTGACAAAAAATTGACACTTGAACTTGGCGGCAAAGCTGCCAACATCATTTTCGAAGATGCACCGATCGATCAGGCCGTGGAAGGCGTGATCAATGGCATCTATTTTAACCAGGGCCATGTTTGTTGTGCCGGTTCAAGATTGTATGTACAGGAATCGGTGGCAAAACAGGTAATCCGTAAACTTCGCGATCGTATCGAAACCCTGATCGTAGGTGATCCACTTGATAAAAACACAGACATCGGAGCGATCAATTCACGTCAGCAATTGCAGACAATTAACAAGTATATACAGATCGGAAAGAAAGAAGGCGCTGAAATGTATGAAAGCAGTTGCCCGCTTCCTTCCAAGGGTTTCTGGTGTCGTCCTACCCTTTTTACCAATGTGGCACAAAGTAATCGTATCGCTCAGGAAGAAATCTTTGGACCCGTACTTTCGATCCTTACTTTCCGCACGGATGACGAAGTAATCGAAAAGGCCAATAATTCGCCATACGGCCTTAGTGCCGGAGTATGGACAGACAAGGGCTCCAAGATTTTTAACCTTACCCGCCGGCTGCGTGCAGGTGTAATTTGGGCCAATACCTTCAACAAGTTTGATCCCTCCTCTCCTTTTGGCGGATATAAGGAAAGTGGCTATGGACGCGAGGGTGGATTGCATGGCCTATTGCCATACCTGAACTTAAGTACCAAATAAAAATGCTGTCGTCACCAGTAAAAATTTTTTTATGGCTAAATCACTAACCAGGAAATCTCCGTTAAGCATCAGTGAAAACGGGCTTGAAAAACCGGCAAGATCTTCAAGACTGGAGATACTCAAGACTTATAAAATCTACATTGGTGGCCAGTTTCCACGCACTGAATCCGGACGTTACTATGTACCAGTGAATGAAGCCGGGGCAAAGCTTGGAAATATTTGTCTTAGCTCGAGGAAAGATTTTCGCAATGCGGTCGTTGCGGCACGCGCTGCATTTACTGGTTGGGCCGGCAGAGCCGCATTCAATCGCGGGCAGATCTTATACCGGATGGCGGAAATGCTGGAAGGTAGAAAAACTCAATTTGTAGAAGAACTCCTCCAGCAGGATTCATCAAAATCAAAAGCCGAGAAAGAAGTGAGCCTTGCCATTGACAGGCTGATATACTATGCAGGCTGGTGTGATAAATTTCAACAGATATTCAGCAGCGTGAACCCTGTGGCCAGTTCCCATTTCAATTTCTCNGTACCCGAACCCATGGGTGTAATATCGATTATTGCTCCGCAGCAGACGGCACTGCTTGGACTTGTTTCCGTCATGGCCCCTGTTATTGCGGGCGGTAATACCTGCGTGATTCTGGCCTCTGAGCAGAAACCCCTTTCAGCAGTTACGCTCGCAGAAGTGTTAAATACTTCTGATCTTCCGGGCGGTGTTGTTAATATTTTAACAGGAAAAACCGGAGAACTGGCCAACTGGTTCGTGGAGCATATGGATGTGAATGCAACCATTTATTGCGATAAGGAATCTGATTTGAGGAAATTGATTCGTGAGAAATCGGCTTTGAACCTGAAGCGCATTGCGATTTATGATCAAACCGAATGGTTTAGCGAAAAAGGGCAATCACCCTATTTTATCATGGATGCCCAGGAAATCAAAACAACCTGGCACCCCATTGAAAATATAGCCGGGGCCGGCGGGGGATACTGATAAAATTTTTATCCTGATATTTGACTTTCTAATCATATCATATGAAAAAATTGATGACATCTGCGAGTCTGATTGTTATTGCCATTATGCTGTTTGAGTCTCAAACAATGGCACAGGATACCAGTACCGTAAAAAATGCTGTGGTGGTACACAAAGATCCTCGTCTCGATCTGTTAATGGAAAAGCAGGCACAAATCAATGAAGCTACGAGCCGCGATGCTCGCAGAACCGGTAAAGGATATCGCCTGATGATCATCAGCACGAATAATCGTGACGAAGCCATTGCAGCCAAGACAAGGGTCTATACCAATTTCCCCGAACTAAAAGCATACCTCTGGCACCAGTCTCCCTATTATAAAGTGAAAGTCGGCAATTTTAAAGAACGGAAAGACGCTGAAGCCTATCAGCAAAAATTAAGTGCCTATTTCCCGAGGGTTCTGATCATGAATGATATTGTGGAATTCAAACTCGACCGCGACGAAGAAGTAGGTCAATAAGGGATCGCTCCCAAATTTTCACGTTTTGGTATCGCAGGAATAAGTGATGGTTTAGCTATCAGGCTAAACAGTATTTTTGTGACATGTTAGAAAAAATCAGATCTCTTGCAAAAAACTACTCTCGGGATTATATCGAAATACGTCGTCACCTGCATGCACACCCGGAACTGAGCTACCAGGAATTCGAAACTTCACGTTTTGTAAAAGCCCATCTTGAAAAGCTTGGTATCCCCTGTGAAATAAAATCGGATACCGGAGTAGTCGGTCTGATCAGGGGCGGTAAGCCGGGTGATCGTGTCATTGCCCTGAGAGCTGACATGGATGCACTCCCTATTCACGAAGAAAATAATACCAGTTACCGTTCCAAACACGATGGCATCATGCACGCCTGTGGCCATGATGTGCATACAACCTGCCTGCTTGGTGCAGCAAGGATACTCCATGAAACAAAGGAGGATTGGCCGGGTACCGTAAAATTGATTTTCCAACCGGGTGAAGAGAAAAACCCCGGTGGAGCAAGCCTGATGATCCGGGACGGCGTACTGGAAAATCCAAAACCCGATGCCATTTTTGGTTTACATGTTCATCCGGGTCTTGCGGTAGGTAAAATGAGTTTTCGGGGAGGACAGGTAATGGCCAGTGCTGACGAATTGTATATCACAGTAAAAGGGAAAGGCGGACACGCAGCATCACCTCATCTTTGCATAGACCCCATACTGATTGCCTCACACCTGGTGATAGCACTTCAACAACTCATCAGCCGTAATAATAATCCACATAACCCAAGCGTACTGTCTGTTACTGCTTTCAATGGAGGCACCACCACGAATGTGATTCCGAATGAAATAAAATTAAAAGGTACATTTCGTGCAATGGATGAAGAATGGCGATTCCGCGCACATGATCTTATCAGGAATCTTTGTACAAACCTGGTCAAAAGCATGGGCGGGGAAGTCGATTTGCATATTGATGTAGGATACCCTTCTGTTTTCAATAACGAATCACTCAATGAAATCGCGCGACAAAAAGCCGAAGCTTATATCGGGCCTTCGAATGTTGAAGAAACAGAAAAAAGAATGGGCGCAGAGGATTTCGGATACTATACCCGCCAGATCCCGGGATGTTTTTACCGGCTTGGTGTTATGAATGTTGAAAAAGGAATTGTATCCGGTGTACACACACCCACATTCGACATAGACGAGTCGGCCATCGAAACCGGCATGGGAATGATGGCCTGGCTCGGCAGCAGCGTTGAATTTAAAATTTAGGTTTTTCAACAAGTCCTTTAAAGGACTTATCAAGTTTACCATTGATCGCATCAATACGCGGATCAGACGGTTGTTCCTCAATTGCCAACGCCCTGAATGCACCGGTATCTATGTATTTGAGTGCACTCGCGAGACAAGACTCTGTTCTGTCACCCCAATCCTTATCAAGTCCGTCTGCAACAGTGCTGTTCAAATTAAAACCATTGAAATAATTACCCTCCCCATTTTTATTCGTGCTACGGGATGATACGGGAAAAATATACCAGTCGCCCACAGGAATATTAAAATAACCTACCGGTTTACCATAGGTACGACTTGGGCCGATCAACAATACATCCATATATGGTTTGAGATTATTGATCAGTAACTCACTCGCTGAAGCAGAATTATTACTGACGATGAAGAATATCCTGGGCAGGTTGAGTGATCCTTTTTTCGCAAAATTTACCGAGCTGTTGAAATTCGAGTACTTGTTATTGTACTCCTGTTTCATCATTAAATTTCCATTAGCTGAAGATTTAACGAGATAGTTGGCCAGCTCTCTTTGGTACGCTACATAACCGCCACCATTGTATCTTAAGTCAACAATCACATCGTCGACATTTTGTGAACCAAACCGGTTAAATACACGCTGAAATTCTGAAACCGTTTCAGACGAATCACCCAGGAAGGAATTATAAACGAGATACCCTACTTTTTTTGCACCGACAGTGTAGACCGTGTCAAGAGCAACAGGATGTTCCTGGTAAGATGCAGCTGCCAGGTTAATGTCGGTTGTAGTACCATCGGGTTTTTGAAGCTTCAGGCCGACGTTTGGTGAATAATAAATNGCTTCAACTATTGCATCCGCATTGGCTGTNGNAATATTNGTATTACCATTGATGGCAATGATCTTCCATCCGCGACGAATACCGGCAACACCAGCCGGNGATGCACGTTCCACCATCCTTANTCTTAAATCACCTTCTGCACGGAAGAATACATTGATCCCAAAATCCTTTGCAACACCGGCACTCACGTTATCCCATTCTTCCTGCTTTACAGCAAAACTCCAACGGTCAACCGGGTTATTGAATCCGGGTTCTTTGCTATATGCCCGAATGGCTTCCATGATGGCATTGGGATCGGAATAAGAGCGCGCTTTGAAATCAGCAGGTATCTGATCATACCATAAATAAATATCACGACTATATTCAATCGTCGTATCCTTGATCTTATCGGCCTCAGTCGTTGAGGGTGGATTGGGTCCGGGAGTGTCTTTATCTTTCTTACAGGAAACAACAGCCAGGCAGGCCATTGTCACAATAAAATACCATTTCATTCTCATATGATTGTCCCTTTTATGCCTAAACGGTCAACGCATTGGGGGCGTTGTTTAATAGTACCGTTATTGACAATTTTAACAAGTTGTCAGCATAAAATCAAAAATCGGGCTACAGATGAGAAAAATCTTTTATGCGCAGTAAAAAAAGAGTTTATTAACAGGCGTGATTTATAATAAAAGGAATTTCAATGACATTCCTAACAGGGCTAAATAAAAAGTATTGGCTATGACGAAGTTTTTATCCGCGTTTCAATTTTTCACTTGGCTTAAAATAACAGGAATCAATTTTCACTGGCAAGTGCTTTGATCAGATGCCATCCGCCATGCAATAAAGTGCTGTCTGAGAGGCTGCCTGACACAGATTCAATTTTAGAGTCAGCATCAACTCTCAATTCAGATTTACCGCTTGTCCGGATCTGTAACTGGCCCACTTTCACCTTACCGATATTCAGTTTCGCATCCTGCACATTTACATCCAGCTTGCTGATTTGCAATTCATCAATGTCGGGGTTTTCGTCATGCACTTCTGGCCCGAATTGCAGACTACTTGATGAATCGAGACGCACGTTCAATTCTGAAGACACATCATTTTTCCAGGTAGTCAGTCGCGCATTGGCATTTCTTAATTCGAGCCAGTTCATGGCAGGTAATGATACCCTCACCCAAGTTTCATAATTATTACCTTTTTGTTCCGCATTTTCTACAAATAGTACGGCTGTATCACCTTTTCTTACCAGGCGGAATCTTTCTTTTACTTCAGGATCAAATTCCAGGTAAGCACTGTCCGCTTTCACAAATATTACCCGCAACCCGGGATCGGAATTATTTAAAAAATGTATTGCCTTTATACCATCGAGATTTTCAGTTTTTCTTCTATCCAAATTCTGCTCATTGAAATGCCGAACTACAAAGTCTCCTTTTTTGACCTTCGACTTCAGCGCCAGGATGACCATCACCGGGATCAATAAAAGAAAAATGGTAAAAATGACGAGAATTTTATTGCTTGTGTTCATGTGCACGTTTTTAAGCGACATAATTTTTTTTGAACTTTTCAAACCTTGCTTTTAAATCTTCTATCTCGATACCGAGCATATACATGATGCGAAACACGGAAGGCATTTCCTTTTCTGTGAATTCATGTTTACGGTATTCCATGGCATTCTGCAGACCATTGGGTGAAATGAAGTAGCCGATACCTCTTTTGTCATAAATAATATCCTGCTGCTTGAGGAACTCGTAAGTCCGGGCAACTGTGTTTGGATTTACTTCCAGTTGCACCGCCAGTTCCCTTACGCTGGGGATCTTGGTCTCTGCCTGCCACTCTTTCAACAGTACCTTCTCACACACGTAGTCGGCTATCTGCAGATATATTGCCTGTCCACTATTGTTAAATTGCATAATGCGCTTTTTTCTGGTAAAACATTGCTCTTTACACCTGTTTTTCTTTTAGCCTGAACCAGGTCACGACCCAAAACAGGGGAGCCCAGCCATACTTAAAAATAAACGTCAGGGGTTCGGTAATCACCGGTGATAATTCATAACTCTTATACGTTGGAGTTGCGCTGTCATAAACAGCCACTCTGAACCCCTGCCATGCATATGGCGGATGGATCAGACCATCAGTCAGACTCGCGATGTAATAGAAATAAAGGAACACCAAAACGGTCCCAATGACAGTCGTGATCACAAATGAATACCGGCTGAAGTATACGGATCCGAGCAGGTAAAATGCCTGTACAGCAAAGAATCCGTAAACGCTTGGCCAGAATACCCTTCCAAATCCTCCGCTCAGATCAACTCTCCGGTATTGATATTTATCGGGAAACTTTTCGATAAGGCTGTATATATACACATCAGCCAGGGATTTTACGATGAGAAAACAGGCACAGTAAACAACTACAAATACTATGGTCGTGTAAAAAATTACTGATATTAGTTTTTCCAGGTGACTCGCGGGAAAGCTTAACCAGTATGATGCTTTTGGCTTCTCACCCATCATACCAAACGCCATGCTGGCAAACACTGCGCCTGTAATATAAAGGCCAACCAGGAATATTATGTAAGCCGTATCTTCTGCCAGAAATCTGTTGTTGTTGATCCAGAAAAGAAAAACAAGACCCATCATACCCAGCAACGCAAGAGAAGAAAACAAATAGAGCCTTGCATTCTCGACCCATTGTTTCGTGATGAGCCGGCCCAGCCTGGAAAAACTAAAATTGGTAGTCATTATAATCAGGTTATTTTATGATGATCATTGTAAAATGGAAGGCATCGGGGCGATCACTGTGGCAACTTTTTCATACGATAGTGCTGACGCCTTCCTGAGTTTCCCTTCCGGTATTTCTGTCTTAATGATCTCTCTCTCCTGGTCCTGCAGATAATTTTTGCTTTTTGATGCAGTGAGAAAAAAAGTAAACAACAATGCGAGCAGCACCAATAAAGTGGCAGGGGAAATCAAAACCTGTTCCTGTTCACTTTTCCTGGAAAGCACTTCAAATTTTGAAAGTTTGAATTCCGATGTCATGGTATTAGTTTTTGAATAGTAGGTTTATGGTTAATGGTTCTTATCAGGCGAATACAGCACGGATGGCATCACCATTTGTGATGATCGCTTTGTACAACAACTCAAGGTCAATCTTACCCTCGTCCTCATATTCGTTCAGCGCAATGATGGCATTACCTTTCAGAGACTCCTCACGATACAGGGCCGAACTGGTTTCTGCACTGTCAAATGAAATGCGGAAACTCAGTTTAGAACTTATACGGTCAATCGTCTGATCAAACAATATCTTTCCTTCATCAATTACTGTAATCCTGTCTATCAGGCTCTCCATGTCCTTTACCTGGTGTGTGCAAATAATGATGCATTTGTTATCATCGATCGCACCGGCAATAACCTTCCTGAACTGGCTTTTACTCATGATATCAAGACCATTGGTCGGCTCATCCATTAAAAGCAGGGAAGTATTGCAGGCAAGGCCAAAACTGATGAGGACTTTTTTCTTTTGACCATAACTCATTTGCTGCAGCTTGTTGCCAACAGGTATTTCAAACTCCTTCAAATAAGTTTCGAACTGGCTGCGGTTGAAACGTGGATAAAACGATGCATGACAGGCGACAAACTTTTCAATTGAAACGTTGGGCAGGTAAAACTCTTCCGGCACCATGAAAAGTTCCTGCAGAAATGCCGGTTCACGTTTACCCGGTGTATGCTCCAATACTTTTACCTGTCCCTGTTCAGGAAATAACAATCCGGCTATATTGCGTAGCAGGGTGGTCTTACCTGTACCGTTCTTTCCCAGCAAGCCGTAGATGTGCCCCTGGCGCAATGAAAGGCTGAGGCCGTTGAAGACTTTTTTTCGCCTGTAAGAAAAATGAAGATCCTGGATGCTTATCATGCCGTATCGTTTTAGTGTACTATTGTAGTAGTACAGTACAAAGGTAGACACCAAAATCATATTTCCAAATATTTTTTCAGGAATTGTTTTCGGAATGGGGTCGTCGGCAAGTTTTTAATTGTTTTTCAACAGATTGTATGTAATTTGGAAGACAGGCTTGGGAACAAAATTTTTGTAATTTGCGGCGCCGTTCCATGTTTAAGGGGTGTACCAGCAAGCTGATATGCAAAATCTGATCTGGAATGAAACCAGGCCACGGCCTGTTAAAATACTAAGATGAATAAAACCGAATTGCAACGCCAGCAGGCTCTTGAATACCAT
>Ga0065721_10051477_pt1 | contig 14518 bp, 13 predicted proteins | sample Mesricmetagenome_FD_59108 | JGI IMG/M metagenome (GOLD analysis project Ga0065721, IMG submission 59108) | Mesophilic microbial community from rice straw/compost enrichment Sample: eDNA_1 v2 (version 2) | ecosystem: Engineered > Solid waste > Grass > Composting > Bioreactor | place: USA: Davis... | reverse complement strand
AGGGATACGGCTCTTCCTGCCCGCCGGGCCGCCTGGTGGGCGGCGGGCAGGCGATCGGTGGTTGCGCGATTATGCCTTGTTATCGGCGCGGATTGCGCGCGGCCTCGTTCTTCATCTGGATGCGCGTGGACAGGAACGCGCTACCCACGGCGAGCGCGATGCACAGGATCACCCCGATGCGCACGCCGGCGCGCACCGACGCATGCGCCACGGCGATGCCCACCGCAGCGGTGCCCACGGCGCTGCCCACGGCGCGCGTGGTTTGCACCAGCGCCGAGGCCACGCCCACGTCGCGGCGGTCGGCCAGCATCTGCATGAACAGCGTCAGGTTGGGCAGCAAGAAGCCCAGCGCCGTGCCGCTGACGAAAAGCGACAACAGGATCCACCAGGCTGGCGTGCGGTCGGAAAACGCCAGCACCATCGCGCAGCCGGCCGCCATCAGCCCGGCGCCGAACACCAGCAGGCGCTGCGGCTGGGTCTGGCGCGGAAACAGCATGCCGTTGATGATGCTGCCCACGGGGATGGCGGCCACCAGCGGCGTCATCAGCAGGCCTGCCTGGCTGGGGGAATAGCCCAGCTCGTGCTGCAGCAGCAGCGGCACGTAAAAGATCAGGATGAACATGGCGCCGCCCACCGCCACGGCGATCACGTTGATGAGCTGCGATTGGCGCGAGGCCAGGATGCGCATCGGAAAGATCGGCCAGCTCGTGCGGCGTTCCACCGGCACCAGCAGCGCAATCGCCGCGACACCCGCGGCGGCAAGCACCAAGGCCAAGCCGGGGCGCGCATCCCCGCCCGTGGCAAACGCAAGCTCCAGCGCAGCCAGCGGGCAGGCCACCGCCAACACCAGCAGCAGCGTGCCGATCCAATCCACGCGGCGCTTGCCGTCGTGCTGCGGGCGAATGGGCGGAAAGAACGGTGCGAGCAGCCCCAGCGCCAGGATTGCCGCCAGCGGCGTGATGAAAAACGCGGCGCGCCAGCCCAAGGCCTGCGTCACCGCCCCGCCCAGCACCGGACCCAAGCCGCTGGACACCGCGAAGGTCGCCGAGACCATCGCCATCCAGCGCACGCGCTCGTGGGGGTCGGGAAACAAATCAGCAGGCGCCGCAAAGGCCGTGGCGATCATCATCCCGCCGCCCACGCCCTGCAGCACGCGAAAGGCGATCAGCTGCTCCATGGACTGCGCCAGCCCGCACAGCATGGAGCCGATGCCGACGATCAGCACCGAGGCCAGCATCAAGGGCTTGCGGCCGAACATATCGCCCAGCCTGCCAAAGACCAGGATGGACGCGGCCGTCGACAGCAAATAACCCGTGCCGACCCAGGCATACAGGGCCATGCCGTTCAAGGCTTGGGCAACGCGGGGAAGGGTGGTGCTGACGATGGTGGAATCGAACGCCACCAGGATCACGGTGGCTGCGACCCCCGCCATCGCCAACAGCAGCTCGCGGCGGGAGGGGGCAGCGTCGCCGGACGATGACGTTCCGGGCTCTGAAGGGGAAGTCATGGGGTGCAAGGATACCACCTCGTGTCAGCGTTTACCCTAGTGCACCCGCGTGGTGCGGCGGCACGATCCTGGCGTGCACCGGGCGGGGGCAGGGCGCCGATCGAGGCGGGGCCGATGCCCATGCCGGGGGCCACGGCGGCTGCGGCCCGGCTTAAGATTTGACGAAGCCGTGGTACAGGAAAAACGCCAGCAACACCCCGGCAAACACCAGCCAGGACAACGGGGATTCGCGTAGGCTGCGCCGGGATTCAGGCTGCTCTGCGGGCGGCGGGGGCGCCGGCGGCAGCTTGGCTGCGTAGTCGATGAACGCGGCGAAGAACTTTTCCACGATGTGGCCGGCCGCCTTCAGGATGGCCGGTTCGCCGATTTCTGCCAACTTGCCGCCCACGTGCGCGGCAACCGTATAAGACAGCCGCGTGCCGTCGTCCTTGGGCGCCAGGTTGACCTGGGCCGTGCCGATCACCAAGCCGGCCGCCTGGCCCTTGCCTTCGAAAGCCAGCGTGCAGCCGTGCGGCGCGTTGACGTCGGCGACCAGCAGCTCGCCCTGGTACTCGGACTCCATCCCGGCCACGCGGGTGCGCACGGTGAGCTCGTATTCGGTCGGCGAACGCTGCCCGACCTGCACGCAGCCGGGAATGCAGCGCTGCAGCACCTCCGGGTCGTTGAGCGCCCGCCACGTTTCGTGCGGGGGCGCGGGTATCCACTGCGCGTCGGCGATACGCATGGCTGTCTCCCATGATGTGCTTGTTCTGCGGACCATTGTGGCGCGAAAGGGCAGGCGATGCCAGCGACGCGCGGGCGATGCCGATGCGTCGTGCCAGCGCCGCGCGCGGCGAGGCGGCCCGTCCGCCCCTGTCCTGCGTTGACACGCCGGCAGGCGCGGCCGATATTGTTCGCAATACGAAAGTATTTTCGTTATACGAATAAATCGACGGGCGGCCGCCCTGCGCCGCCCGGAAGCGCCAGGAGACGACCCATGAAGCCCCCCAGCCCGGCCGCCGAGGCCAGCGCCATCGCCTGCGTCGAGCCCGACCGCATTACCGTGCGCGGCAGCGACCTGTGCCGGGACCTGATAGGCCGCGTGGGCTTCACCGACTACTTCCTGTTCCTGCTGAACGGCCAGCAGCCCTCGCCCGCGCTGTCCCGGCTGGTCGACGCCTGCCTGGTTGCCATCGCCGAGCACGGCCTGGTGCCGTCGGTCCAGGCCGCGCGGATGACCTATGCGGCGGCGCCGGATGCGCTGCAGGGCGCCGTGGCCGCCGGCCTGCTGGGCTGCGGGCCGGTCATCCTGGGCGCCTCGGAAAGCGCCGGCGAACTGCTGGCCGCCGTCGCGCAGGACGCCGCCCGGCAGGGCGGGGACATGGACGCGGCCGCAACGGCTCATCTGGCGCGGCTGCGCGCCGCGCGCCAGCCGCTGCCGGGCTTCGGCCATCCGGTGCACAGGCAGGAAGACCCCCGCGCCGCCCGGCTGCTGGCGGTCGCGCGCGAGCTCGGCGCCGAAGGCGAGCACGCCCGGGCGCTGCAGGCGCTGGCGCGCAACGTCGCCGCGGCCTACGGACGGCAGCTGCCGGTCAACGTCTCGGCGGCGATCCCCGCCGTGCTGCTGGATGCCGGCTTCCCGCTGCCGGCGCTGCGCGGCATCCCGCTGCTGGCGCGCACCGCTTCGCTCATCGGCCACCTGATGGAAGAGCGCGAGCGCGCGCTGGGCTTCAAACTGGCCGCCCGGGCCGAAGCGGGCGTGGCCTACGACGGCCCGCGGGCGCAATGAACGCGGCCGCCGCCCCGCTGCTGGAGCCCGCCGGGGTCGTGGCGCGCTACCCCGGGCACGGCTACACCGTGCCGGGGCTGCTCGCCAGCCGCGCCGCCGCGCTGCCGGACAAGCCCTGCGTCGTCTTCGAGGGCCGCAGCCGGACCTACGCAGAGATCGCCCGGTGCAGCCTGCCCGCGCCGCCGCGCGCCGACTCGCCGGACCTGCCCGGCGTCTTCATCTACACCTCCGGCACCACCGGCTCGCCCAAGGGCGCCATGCACGGCCAGCGCGGCTACGTGCTGACCGCGGAAGCCTTCGTGGTCCGCATGTACCTGCAGCCCGACGATCGCGTCATGTGCGTGCCGCCGCTTTTTCACATCAACGCCCTGTTCTATTCGCTGGGCGGGGCCCTGGCGGCGGGCGCCACGCTCGTCGTGGTGCGCCGGTTCTCGGCCTCTGCGTTCTGGCGCACCGTCGCGCAAACCGGCGCGACCACGGTCAACCTCATCGGCGCGGCCGCCTCCATCCTCGCCAAGCGCCCTCGCAGCGAGTTCGTTGCGGGCCACGCGCTGGCCAAGGCCTTCATCGCGCCGCTGGACCGGATGCTGCTGGAGACCTTCACCGGTGAGTTCGGCGTCGGGGTCCTGATCGAGTGCTACGGCATGACCGAGATCCCAGGCGTGCTGTCCAATCCCTACAAGGGCCCGCGCAAGCTTGGCAGCATGGGCTGCATCTCCCCGCACCTGGCGCCGGACCTGCCGCAGCCGTGTGTGCGCGTCGTCGACGAAAACTTCCGGGACGTGCCCGACGGCACCCCGGGCCAGCTGCTGGTGCGCACGCCCACGCTGATGCTGGGCTACTACCGCGACGAGGCGCGCACCGCCGCGGCGTTCCACGACGGCTGGTTCGTCACCGGCGACGTCGGCTGGCGCGATCCCGACGGCTACTTCTGGTTCGTCGCCCGGCAGAAGGACATCATCCGCGTGCGCGGCGAGAACGTCGCCGGGGCGGAGCTGGACCGCGTCATCGGCCAGCACCCGGACGTGCTCGAGGCCGCGGCCATAGGCGTGCCCGCCGAACTGGGCGAAGAGGACATCCTGGCCGTGGTGGTGCCGCGCCCCGGCGCGGCGCTCTCGGCCGGCGACGTGGCCGACTGGGTCTGCCGCCACCTGGCGGCGATCAAAGTGCCGCGCTACGTCGTCTTCACGGACGCATTGCCCAAGACACCGACGCAACGCGTCGAAAAGTTCAAATTGAAATCCGACCGCGATCTCCTGGCGCGCGCCTCGGACACCCACACCGTCAGGAAACCATAACGATGCGCTGGCGGACGCGCCCAGGCGGCGCGCCCCTGCACGAAAAGGAGACAGCCATGAACCCAGGTGATGCGATCGCGGCGCGCCGCGCCCAGCCTGCCCGGCGAATCGGCACCGTCCCGCGCCTTGCCCAGGCCCTGGCCTGCGGCCTGCTCGCCCTGGCGGCGGCCGGTGGGGCCCATGCCCAGCAATACCCCAGCAAACCCGTGCGCGTCGTCGTGCCCTATGCCCCGGGAGGCGCCACCGACATCCTGGCGCGCCTGGTCGGCAAGCAGCTGGGCGAAGAACTGGGCCAGACCATCGTGGTGGAAAACATGGCCGGCGCCAACACCACCATCGCCGCCGGCAGCGTAGCCCGGGCCAACCCGGACGGCGACACCCTCATGTTCACCAACGACGCCACCTTCGTGCTGAACCCGGCGCTGTTCAAGAAGCTCAACTACGACATGGCGCGTGACTTCGTGCCGGTGGGCACGGTCTGCTACCTGAACCTGGGCCTGGCCGTATCCACCGACACGCCCGTGGCCAACATGAAGGAACTGGAGGAGTACACGCGCAAGAACGCCGGCAACCTGGCCTACGGCTCCTTCGGCGTCGGCAGCCACCCCCATCTGATGGGCGAGATGTACAAGAACGTCACCAAGACCGACCTCGTCCATGTGCCATACAAAGGCTCGGCGCCCGCCGTCACCGACGTCATGGGCAAGCAGATTCTCTTCACGTTCCCGGCGCTGGCCACCATCCAGAGCCACATCCAGGCAGGCAAGATCAAGGTGCTCGCCATCTCCGGAGAAGAACGGCCGCCGCTGCTGCCCGACGTTCCCACCTTCAACGAAGCCGGCTACAAGGAACTGAACATAGGCAGCTGGTATGCCTTCTTCGCGCCCGCCGGCACGCCGCCGGAGATCGTCACGCGCCTGAACGACACCCTGGCCAAGGTGCTGGCCAAGCCCGACTTCCGCCAGCAGCTGATAGACCAGGGCACCATCCCCACCGCCATGAAGCCCGAGGAACTGACTGCCCTGATGGGCCGGGAAATCGAACGCACCAAGCGGATTGCGGAAATCGGCAATATATCGATGGAATAGCGGTGACAGGCCGGCGCTGCCGAGGCCGAAGCGCGGCGCCGGCGTGCCGGACTGCCCGGCACCGCGGCGGCCATGGCGGCCCGGGCAGACGCAGCCTAGGGCAAGCGGCCCGCGCGCGGCCGCTCAGCGCTGCACCGACATCGCCAACGCCGGGTACTGCACCAGCGCCTTGTTGATCTGCTCCGCTGCCCGGCGCAACGCCGGCAGCCGGGTGGTCAGCAGCGTATCCCGGTCCACCCGGGTGGAGTCGGCTGAGCAATTGATCGCCGCCACCACCCGGCCCTCCGCATCCACGATAGGCACCGCCACCGCAATCGTGCCGAAGGCGATCGCGTCCTGCGCCACTGCGTAGCCGTCGCGCCGGGCGGCATCCAGCAGCGCGCGCAGCTCCTGCTCCGTCACGGGCGTGCGCGGCGTGAAGGCCGGAAAAGGCGCCTGGGCCAGATAGGTCTCGCGCCGCGCCTCGTCCAAGTGCCCCAGCATCACATAGCCCGTGGACGCCGCGTGCGCCGGCATGCGCGCGCCCACATACTGGCGCAAGCGAACCGGCCGGGTCGTCGGCACATGCACCACGTACACCACATCGTTGCCGTCCAGCGTCGTCAGCGAGGATGCGTCGTGGAACTCATCGACCAGCTCTTGCAGGTGGACCTGCGCCACCTCCTTCAGGTTCATCGACTCCACAAAGGCCGCGCCCAGTTGCAGCACGCGGGCCGTCAGGACGAACTTGCGGCCGTTCTGGCGCACATAGCCGAGCGTCTGCAGGGTGAGCAGCGAGCGGCGCACCGTGGCCGGGCTCAGCCCCGTGTAGCCGGCGACCTCGGTCAGCGTCATCTCGGGGTGCTCAGCCGAAAAGGAGCGGATGACGTCCAGACCGCGCGCGAGGGCGGTGACGAAGTCGGGGTGGTCTTCGGAGGGGGCGGGCATCGGAGGCGATTATAAAAAGGCGATGCACGGCGGCAACGCAGCCCGATATATATCAGGAATCCCGCAAAACGGATGCCGCCTCCATACCGTTCCGGCTCGCGGGCCGTGCAACTTCGCGTGCACCTTGAAAGCGACGTTTCAAACGCATGATGGGCTTTTCGAAGAACGCATAGCTGAGCGGCGCCGCGATGAATGTCAACAACAAGCCGTAGTCTATGGGCGGCGGAAACGCCGGGAACTGCCGGTAGGGGCCGTTGCCCGTGAAGATGCCCTGCCACACGTACAGGCCATAGCTGATCAGTCCTATGTAGGCGAGCGGCCGGAATTCGAGCGATCGCACCAGCAGCGAACGCTGGTTGAAGTACATGAAGAGGATGAGAAGCGCCACGCCCGCTAGAAAGTAAATCCGCGGCATACCGGCGACGTAGCCGACGACGCCCAGGATGGCCGCGACCAATACCGCCCTAGATACGGTCGCCTTGCCCATCCAGCCGGATACCGCAGGCGAAGCAGCTATGTACGCGGCCAGGCAACCGTAGACAATCGGCGCAGCGGCAGGAAAAGTCCAGCGGTTGATGGAATGCGTCGATGCATACGCTGAAAAGAGGCTGGTGTCCCAGATTTGTACGGCTGCGAGAAAAGCCAGCAATAGCCCGATCGCGATGCGTGGTCCGAGCAGGAAGACGAATGGCCAGACAATATAGAAGTGCTCTTCCACGGCCAGGGACCAGAAGTGGCTGAAGGCGCTAAAGCTGCACTGCTTAGGCACGAAATTGAACAGGTAGGTATACGCGTACTGGTAGGTGCAGCTGCGCAGCGAGATGACGGACAGCAGGTCCAGCACCAGCACCAGGGTGATCGCCAGGAAGTACAGCGGGAAGATTCGCAAGGTGCGCCGGGCATAGAAGTTCAGTACGTTGATGGACCCTGTCTGCTTCTGTTCCCGCAGCAGTAGCAGCGTGATGAGGAATCCCGACAGCACGAAGAAAACCGACACGCCGTTCTCTGCCGACACGATCTTGCGGAAGATGGGATCTCGCCATCCCAGCCGGTCGAAAATCATGGCGTGCGAGAAGATGACCAGCAGCACCGAGATGCCGCGCAGGCCATCCAAACCTTTAATCTTTTGCATGCAAGTGTTCCTAGCGGGCGGTCCGGTCTTGGCAGAATGTGCGGGCGAGCCCCTCGCCCAGCTCGAATGGCGGTTGCCATCCCAGCGTCTGGCGGATATGCGTGTCGTCCACTTCCAGGGACGCCGTCAGCTTCTCCAGCACGTCGGCCTTGCCTATCGTATCGAGCGGCAGACGCATCATCGCAAGCGGTGCGGAAAACAGGCGTGCCCGCCGGCCAGTGGCCGCCGCCATCAGTCTGAGTAGTTCCGGAGTCGAGACGGCCCGACCGTCGCTGACCAGAAACAGCTGTCCTGATGCGGCCGGAAGGGTCGCACAGCGAAGCAGCGCATCCGCCAGGTTTTCGACGTAAATGAAGCTGCGGCGATTATCAATGCCTCCCAACGGCAGCGGCAGACCGGTTTGCAGCAGCCGCACCAGCCGGCCGAAGTTGCCCGGTGCATCCGGCCCGTAAACGAGGGGCGGGCGAACGATGCACAGTTCCATGCCGGTACGCTGGGCGAGTTCCTGCAGCGCCAACTCTGCCTCGTGTTTGGAAATCGCGTAGAGATCGTGGGGCGCGGCGGGGCTTTCCTCGGTGAAGGGAGTGCCGGGCCGCGTAGCATTGCCATTCACTCCTATGGAGCTGACATAGACGAAGCGGCGCACGTTGGCGTCGGCCGCCCAGCGGGCGAGCGCCAGTGTTGCATCGCAGTTGACCCGGCGAAACTCGGCAAGCGGGTCCGGTGCGGTGTCGTTGAGCTGGTGCGCCCTGCCGGCCAGATGGATGATGGCGTCGGGCCTGTAGTCAGCGAGCGCGGCATCCAAGGGGGTGGTGAGGTCCACAGCAACAAGGTTCGAGCCCGGGTATTCGGCAGTGCTGGACCAGTATCGCGCCAGCGCGATCAAGCCGTGGCCGTGCCGAAGCACCTGCCCGCACAAGCTGCGACCTATGAAGCCAGCCGCGCCGGTAATCAATACCTGCATCGCGCCTCCGAGTTTGGGTGATAGGCAACGCCAACCATTGTAGGACTCGCGAGCAGGGCCGCAGTGCGTTGCGCCTGGCCCGAACCTGCTTCTACTGCTCTAGCCTTGCCAGTCCCAGGGCGACGTGGGCCTGGATACGGGGTACAAACTCCGTACGGCCGGGTGTGGTTCCGAACACATTGGGCGCTGCTTCGTAGGCGCGCAGCGCATAGGCTGCCTTGCGTGCTAGCTTGGTCTGCCCAGCGTCTGCAAGCGTATGTATAAGCATGCCCACTCCCCATGCCCGTGCCGGCCGTTGGAGAAGTTCGGGCGCAATGTCGGCGTGACGGGGAAATTCCCAGATGGTCTGGTCCCCGAAAAACTCCAGCAGATAGCGGACTTCACCGTCGCTGTCTGCGTCGCTATCGGAATATTTCTGATAGTCGATAAATCCTTGAGCAATATAAGAGGCATGTACCAAGTCATTGGGTCGATCCGTCTTGACGGAATACGGCCAGTAGAACGAATTTCCGATGGCCCGACGGTTCGCTATTAGGTGGTCACGTGTCTTTTTTGCAATATCGGCATAGGGTTCCTGTGCGAAATGCTTGGCGGCCCGCGCATACTGGCCCATCAAAATGGCCGATATGTTATGCACGTCAATATTGTCCTGGGGCTGGTCGGAATACCAGAAATACCCCCCGTTGTGCGTTTCCGTGAAAAATTTTCTGTAGTAGTCGAGGGCCGCCTTCGCCGTGTCCCTGTACCTGACATCCTTGGTCAGGTCATATGTATCGAATAGCGCCCGTACAGCCAACGCCGTAGTAACTCCATAGACTGTGCTCGCTGGATTCGGCGTTCCATCCCCGAAGGCATCCCATGCAAAAGGCAAGCCCCATCCTGTTGCTTCAGCCCGGGCTGGATTCTGGATGAGCCAATCAGCCGCCTTGATGGCGTCGTGCTCCCGCCCCAAGAGTGCGGCGGCAGACCCATACAGCGCGTATGCCATTGCGTGGTCTTGAACCTTCCTCTGGTAAAGGTCCAGCCCCCTGCCCGGAGCCTCTGCATTGAAGGCCGCCATGGCTGCCTGTGCAGCAGGAGGTTTGGGCGTGAAAGCTTCGAGCGCCATGGCTCCGGCACTTACAGCCAAGACAAGTAATGCGCCAAACAATATGGTCTTACGCCTAGCCACGAGCCCTGATCCTAATCGAAAGTAATACAGTAAATTATCGAGATAATACAACAAATCGTGACAGCGAGGCCCGGGCGGCCTCTAACAAGCTGTCGAAGAGCCTGTAATTACCTTTATGAGCTATCCGCGCGGTAATCCTGCGCTGGAATAGGGGCGTGCTCGCCCGCGCCGGAAGCACTTTACGAACGGCGGAGCAAGGGACTGGTGGTATATTGCGTCATGCAACTAACGGTATCTGTATGACACAAGAAACCACTGAATCAGTGCGCCCCCTCTCTGACGGCACCTTGGCGGTGTTCCCTCTTAGGGGGAACCTTGGACAACAAGGAACAAAGCAAAGGGGTACCGACGGAAGGCGGACGGTGTCAAACGCAATTGAAATGTGAGCCACTTCGCGCGTCGGCGCGCAAAGTAAATCTGGGCCATTCGATTAGTTCTTGGCGGCGGGCACATGCCCGGCGCGGCGTTGCTGTTTCAGGCGGTAGCTATCTCCTTTTGTAATCCCCCCGCAAAAGCGATGGGGTCAGAAGTAGAATTTTCTGACTGAGGAGTTCTACAGCATGAAGAAGTCGAGGTTCACGGATAGCCAGATCATCGAAGCGCTCAAGCGAGTGGAGGCGGGTCTGGCGGTGCCCGAGCTTTGCCGAGAGCTGGGCATCAGCACGGCCACGTTCTATAAGTGGCGCTCCAAGTACGGGGGCATGGACGTGTCGCTGATGGCGCGCATGAAGGAGCTGGAGGCCGAGAACGCCCGGCTGCGCAAGATGTACGTCGAGGAGAAGCTCAAAGCGGAACTGCGCGCGGAGGTCCTCGAAAAAAAGTGGTGGGGCCATCTTGCCGACGCGAGATGGCCCAATCGATGGTGCGCGAGCGAGGGATCTCGGCGCGACTGGTGTGCGAGGTGATGTGTATCAGCCAGAGCTGCTATCGGTATGTTGCCAAGACACACGCCGAGAACGAAGAGATTGCCAATTGGCTGCTGCGCCTGACGGACAATCACCGCACCTGGGGGTTTGGCCTGTGCTTTCTGTACCTGCGCAACGTCCGGGGCTTTGGCTGGAACCACAAGCGTGTGTACCGGATCTACCGGGAGCTCGAACTGAACCTGCGCATCAAGCCGCGCAAACGGCTGGTTCGGCAGGCACCGCAGCCGTTGGGGGTGCCTGCCGGCGTCAACCAGGTGTGGTCGATGGACTTCATGCAGGATCGGCTCGCCGACGGGCGCAGCATCCGGGTGCTCAACGTGATCGACGACTTCAACCGAGAGGCGCTGGGCATCGAGGTGGACTTCTCGTTGCCATCCGAGCGCGTGATCCGCACGCTCAAGCAGATCATCGGCTGGCGTGGCAAGCCGTCTGCCATTCGTTGCGACAACGGTCCGGAGTATCTAAGCTCAGCCATCGTGCAGTGGGCACATAAGTGGGGCATCAGGCTTGAATACATCCAGCCCGGCAAGCCGCAGCAGAACGCCTACGTCGAACGGTTCAACAGGACGGCCCGATACGAATGGCTCTCCCAGTACCACTGGGACAATCTGGACCATGTTCAACAGGCTGCCACGCAGTGGATGTGGTCCTACAATCACGAACGCCCAAACATGGCATTGGGCGGCATCACCCCAAAACAGCGGCTGGCCATGGCCGCATAGCGTTCCTACTTCTGGCAATCGCTAAAAATGGGGGGATTACCCTACCGGAGTTGCAGCAATGAAGGATTTTTCAAGTCAGTGCCGCTGAACTGCGCGAAGAAAGTGGCTCAATACCCACAAAGTAACAAGAAGGACAAAAAATCCGTGGGTGAGAAACACAGCCGTAAGGCTGGAACTACATAAGGCGAAAGCGGAGCCAACAAGTAATCCCTCTATAGCCTTATGGTTGGGATCTAGCTCTGCTACGACGCAATCCGCCACTTTCAGCAACGCCGCCAAGACAAAAGTATACACGACGACCCCGCTCCAGCGGAACTGTGCAAAGGCGTCCCCGACCCAGCCCACATTCGGGCTCATATCTCGGCCCCAGAACAGCCTTGCAATCATGCTAACCGTCGTTTCGTCGTAGGTGGCCCCAAAAAGACTAGCAAAGCGCGTCCCAGAGAGCATGCTGATCGGCGCCTCAGAGAAATAGTCAAAGTACAGCCCGTGCAAGGCGGCCGGGACAAAAAGAGCTCTCCGCAAAATCGAGACCCCCATTAGCTCCCCGGCGTTGTATATAAGAACCCCCGCTACGGTAACCGTTATGGATCCTACTAAGAGCAGCCGTTCCAGGGAAAAGCGTTGGCGCGCGATGCCAAGGCCCAGCGCGATAATCGGAGCAAGCAGGAAGGACTTGAAGTTCGTCATTCCGAAAAGAAGCAGCTGCGCCGCCAAAACCCCTCCCACTAAAACCCACCGGCGCTTGATCAGGAAATAGACGAGCAGCGCCATGTTAATTACGTACGCTACCCATGAGACGAAGTAGCCGAAACCGGGGAGCATTGCATGTTTGTACTCCCCGCGAGTCTCATATACGGAATAGAGGTTGAAATTGAGCCGCGCTAGACCGCCGGTAGCCATCAGCCCCAGATACACATACGCGCAGCAGGCTACGCCTACAGCGGCAAGCGCATAAGCAACGATTTTCGGCGGCGATGGCACGATGATGCGCGGGGTTAACGCTATGAGAAATACCAGGAGGCTAAACGCGCCGCAAAGTATGATTATGTGATAGTACGGCCGGTCCTGCATACCAAACAGAACGAGGTATGGAAGGACAATGATAAAGAACTGGATCTGGATATAAAAGGAACTAATTCGGGCGGAAGTGGTTTTCAAGCAGCGAGCGAACGCCCACAGTAATGGGGCCAACGCCGACGCGATGAGCCATTTGCCAAAATCGAACCCGCCGTACTCGGCAAGGTAGGGGTCCGCGCCAAAAATTGGCTCAACGTAGAGCCAGAACACTAGGTCCAGCAGCCACTTGATAGCGAGTACGAGAAAAAAATTAATCACGGGCGCCAAATTCTTTTGCTAAGCTGCTTAATCGGACTGCTTGCTGGAACGAAGGCTCAAAAGCAGAACCCCGTAGCATGCCAGCGTCAATACCAGACATAGCCCGAGGCTAAGCAATGCGTGGGCCTGCCCCTCGTAAGGAAGCATGGACGAGAAGAACGTGTATGGGAGTCCCGTAGTCAGAGCAGTGATGCCACCTACCCGAAGAGCGGGCCACACCCTGTCCGTAAGGCGCGCTGCGGCTATGCTCAGGCTACGCCATAGATAAAGTGCGTAGAAAATCGTATAAACCGCCGAAAACAGAATAAAGGTCGGCAGGAACTCCCAGCGGAAAGCCGTGGCGATGGCGATGACAAGTATTCCGAGACAAGGCTGCAGGACTTGAAGGGCAAAAAGTTCCTTCTGCCGCGCAGCAACCAGGAACACGCGCGACACTGGGGATGCAAGCAAGGCCATGAACAGCCAGGGCGTCGCGTAGGTAGTCAGAGTACCGGCTTCCACCCACTCGGGACCGAACACTATCAGGAATAGGTCTGGTCCCGCCAACATCAGGGCAACGGCAATGGGCAGGCCAAAAGTCACTAGTTTGTCCAAGAGATTACCCGTGATGTGACCCAGACGGCCGTCCCGGTGCGCATCGGATGCATTGGAAAAGAACACATCGGCCATTGCCGTACCGATAAGCGTGATGGGAATGCTGAGCACGCGGTGAGTCAAGGCATACAGGCCGGCAATATGGGAGGAGAACAGCGCGGCGAAGGCCAGCATCGGAGCTTGAGCTCCCACGGTATTCAGTAGCGTGCCGGGAGCCGACCATAGGGGGAAGCTCTTATATCGGAAGGCTTGTTCCCGCAGCGCTGGAAGCGACGAAGCGGCCCGTATGACGGTGCCGCTTGGCCTGCTACGCGCGAGCGATGAAATGCCAACATATCGACTGATGACCTGGCCAAAGATCAGGCCGGCAATGCCCGCGAAGGACGCGCTAACCTGAATCACGACCATTGCCAGTGACTGGGATATCCTCGTGCGGGAAATAGTGGGGTACTCTCCACAGCGGACCGCCCAGTAGTACAGAGACTGATAGAAGCCCACTCCAAGAATTCCGATTGGCAGAAGCCACAAGTAAGGTGCGATCTCCGGGACACCCGCCAGTTCGGCAATGGCTGTAGAAAAGAACAGCAATGGAACCGCGGTCGCCGCCGTGTAAAAAAGCGTCACCGCGCCCGAGAGTATGCAGGTCGTTAGTGCTTCATCGTCATCTTTAGGTAGTGGAATCGCTAGCTCATACCGAAGAGTGGCCACGCAGGACAGGACGGACAAGAGCGATACAAAAACCGTAAAGGCTCCGAAGCTCGCGGGAGAATAGAGCCGCGTCAGCAAGGGAGACGCGAGCACAATTAGGCCCTGACTTAACGCGGTCCCGCCCGCTAGGGTAAGCACGCTTCGCAGCGTGCTGTGAGCTTTAAGGCGCTTCACGTATGGTCCCGTATGCGCGTTATCACTCTCGGGCCTGCGTGTTCCGGCTGGCACGAATACGGTCCCTGCAAAATGCCACGGTAATCCCCCCATTTATAGCAATTGCCAGAAGTAGGAAGGCTACGCGGCCATGGCGAGCCGCTGTTTTGGGGTAAATCCGCCCAGAGCCATATTTGGGCGCTCGTGATTGTAGGACCACAT
>Ga0065721_10051476_pt1 | contig 14527 bp, 9 predicted proteins | sample Mesricmetagenome_FD_59108 | JGI IMG/M metagenome (GOLD analysis project Ga0065721, IMG submission 59108) | Mesophilic microbial community from rice straw/compost enrichment Sample: eDNA_1 v2 (version 2) | ecosystem: Engineered > Solid waste > Grass > Composting > Bioreactor | place: USA: Davis... | reverse complement strand
CGCCGGATGCTCGTCGCGCTCGGCCCCGTCGCCGTCTTCGGGTCGAGCAACTTCCCGTTCGCGTTCTCCGTCGTCGGCGGCGACACCGCGTCGGCCCTCGCGGCGGGCTGCCCCGTCGTCGTGAAGGCGCACAGCTCGCATCCGCTCACCTCGCAGACGTCGTTCGCGACCCTGCAGCGCGCCGCCGAGGCCTACGGCGCCCCCGCCGGCACCCTCGGCATCGTCTACGGCACCGCGGCCGGCCGCGCCCTCGTCGCCGACCCGCACATCGCCGCCGTCGGCTTCACCGGGTCGCTCGGCGCCGCGCAGGCGCTCCTGACGATCATCGACGCCCGCCCGGAGCCCATCCCGTTCTACGGGGAGCTGTCGAGCGTCAACCCGCTCGTCGTCACCCCGGGCGCCGCGGCCGCGCGCGGCGAGCAGCTCGGCGAGGGACTCTTCACGTCGTTCTCCGGATCCGCCGGGCAGCTGTGCACGAAGCCCGGCGTCGCGTTCGTGCCGCGCTCCGCGACGACGCTCGTCGACACCCTCGTCGCCCGGGTCGAGGCGGCCGGGCCGCAGCCGCTGCTCAACTCCCGCATCCTCACGTCGTTCGGCGAGATCCGCGACCGGCTCGTCGCCGAGGGGCGCGCCGAGGTGCTCGCCACCGGGTCGGCGGGCGACGGACACCCGGAGGGCTTCGGCGTCGTGCCCCACGTGCTGCGCATCGACGCCGCCGACCTCACCGAGGCGGCGACCGAGGAGGCCTTCGGACCCCTCGTGCTGCTCGCCGTCTACGACGACCTCGACGAGGTGCTCACGGGGCTGCGCGAGGTGCCGACGTCGCTCACCGCGACGCTGCACAGCGAGCCGGGCGAGTCGGCCGAGCGCGCGCTCCTCGTCGAGGCGATGCAGCGCCGCGCGGGGCGGCTCGTGTTCGACGGCTACCCGACGGGCGTGCGCGTCGCGTGGGCGCAGCACCACGGCGGTCCGTGGCCGGCGACCAACACCATCCACACCTCGGTCGGGGTGACGGCGATGCGCCGGTTCCTGCGCCCGTTCGCGTGGCAGGACGCCCCGGCCGACGTGCTGCCGCGCGAGCTGCACGACGACGACCGGTCGGTGCCGCGCCGCGTCGACGGGGTGCTCCAGCTGCCCGCCTAGGCTGGCGGTCATGACGCCGCGCCCACACTCCAAGGTCGCGATCCGGGATGCCGCCGTGCGGCTGTTCGCGCAGCGCGGCTACGCGGGCACGTCGGTGCGCGACATCGCGGGCGACGCGGGCGTCGACGCGGCACTCGTCATCCGGCACTTCGGGTCGAAGGAGGGGCTCTTCCTCGACGCGATGCGGCTCGAGTTCGCGGGGCTCCCCCTCGACGGGCCGCTCGACACGCTCGGCGAGCGGCTCGTCCGCGCGCTCCTCGACGCCGACGAGCAGGTGCGCGGCATGTACCTCGCCCTCGTGCGCGCGAGCGACGCGGGCGACGTCTCGTCGACGCTGCGCGCGGCGCACGAGAGCGACTTCGTCGCGCCGCTCGCGCGGCTCCTGACCGGCCCCGACGCCGAGCTGCGGGCGCGGCTCGCGGCGGCGCTCATCGGGGGGCTCTTCTACGCGCTCTGGATCGTCGAGGACCGCGAGCTCCTCGCGACGCCGCACGACGAGCTCGCCCGGCGCTACGGCGCGCTGCTGCAGCACCTCCTCACGCCGTAGCCGACTCCTGCTGGCGCGCCCACACCTCGTCCATGTGCGCGACCGCCCACTCCTCGAGCCCGCGCAGCGGCACCTGGAGCGATCGTCCCAGCTCGGTGAGCTCGTACTCGACGCGCGGCGGCACCTCGGGATAGACGGTGCGCGTGACGAAGCCGTCGCGCTCGAGCGAGCGGAGGGTCTGGGTGAGCATCTTCTGCGAGATCCCACCGACGCGGGTCGCGAGGGCGCCGAAGCGCTGCGGGCCGTCGTCGAGCGCGCCGACGAGGAGCACCGTCCAACGGTCGCCGATGCGGTCGAGCAGGCGCCGGCTCGGGCAGTCGAGACGGTAGGGATCCCAGGGGATGACGCTCACGACGCTCCTTCCTTACCGCGAAGTGCGTACTTCCGCGGCCCGTTATGGTGTCGTACGGTAACCCAGTTACCGAGAGAGAGTAAAGGAGCACCATCCCTCATGGCACGCATCACGGTTCTGGGCGGCAACGGCTACGCGGGTTCAGGCGTCGTCGCTGAGGCGCAGAAGCGCGGACACCAGGTCACCTCGGTCAGCCGCACCGCCCCCGAATCCCCCGTCGCCGACGTCGACTACGTCGCCGGGTCGGCGCTCGACGCGAGCGTGCTGGATGCCGTGCTCGCCGACCGCGACGTCGTCGTCGTCGCCCTGTCGCCGCGCGGCGACATGGTCGGCAAGCTCGAGCCGATCGTCGAGGACCTCATCGGCCGCCTCGCCGGCACCCCCACCCGCCTCGGCTACATCGGCGGCGCGTCGTCGCTCCTCGCCGAAGAGGGCGGCCCGCGACTGTGGGACCTCACGAAGGAGCACGTGCCCGACGACGTGAAGCCCGAGATCGAGACGGGTCTCACCGCGCTCGAACTCCTGCAGGCCTCCCCCGAGAACCTCGACTGGTTCTACGTGAGCCCGCCGCAGGACTTCGGCGCGTGGCTCGGCACCCCCTCGAAGGGCAGCTACGTGCGCGGCGGCGACGTGCTGCTGCGGGACGCCGACGGCGCCTCCACGATCTCGGCCGCCGACCTCGCGCTCGCGATCGTCGACGAGATCGAGACCCCGGCCCACCACCGCGCGCGCTTCACCGCCATCCACTGACCCCGTCGGTCCCGGGGAGGTGTGACCCCCTCGGTGCTGGAGCACCGCGCACCCCCGGTAGGCTGCCCGGGGGCACGGAGAGGCACGTGCCCGGAAGGAACAGCCGTGTCGAAGCCCGTCGTGCTCATCGCCGAAGAACTCTCCCCCGCGACGGTCGAGGCGCTCGGGCCCGACTTCGACATCCGCAAGGTCGACGGCACCGACCGCCCCGCGCTGCTCGCCGCGCTCGCCGAGGCCCACGCGGTGCTCATCCGCTCGGCCACCCAGATCGACGCCGAGGCGATCGCCGCGGCTCCGCTGCTCAAGGTCGTCGCCCGCGCGGGCGTCGGGCTCGACAACGTCGACATCGCCGCCGCGACCACCGCGGGCGTCATGGTCGTCAACGCCCCCACGTCGAACGTCATCTCCGCGGCCGAACTCACGATCGGCCACATCCTCTCGCTCGCGCGGCACATCCCCGCCGCCCACGCGAGCCTGTCGGCGGGCGAGTGGAAGCGTTCCAAGTTCACCGGCGTCGAGCTCTACGAGAAGCGCGTCGGCATCATCGGCCTCGGCCGGATCGGCGCCCTCATCGCCGCGCGCCTGCAGGCCTTCGGGGTCGAGATCGTCGCCTACGACCCCTACATCACCGAGGCCCGCGCGCAGCAGCTCGGCGCGACCCTGCTCCCGCTCGACGAGCTGCTGGCCACGAGCGACTTCGTGACGATCCACATGCCGAAGACCCCGGAGACGACGGGGATGATCGGCGCCGAGCAGTTGCGCCTCATGAAGAAGACCGCGTACGTCGTCAACGTCGCCCGCGGCGGGCTCATCGACGAGGCCGCGCTCGCGCAGGCGCTTCGCGACGGGGAGATCGCGGGCGCCGGCATCGACGTCTTCACCTCGGAACCGCCGACCGACGACCTGCTCACGTCCGCGCCCAACGTCGTCGTCACGCCGCACCTCGGCGCGTCGACCGACGAGGCGCAGGAGAAGGCGGGCGTCTCGGTCGCGCGCAGCGTGCGGCTCGCGCTCGAGGGCGAGCTGGTCCCGGATGCCGTCAACGTCGCGGGCGGCGCGATCGACCCCGCCGTGCGCCCCGGCATCCCGCTCATGGAGCACCTCGGCCAGCTCTTCGCGGGCCTCGCCGACGCCCCGCTCGCGACGATCGACGTCGAGGTGCGCGGCGAGATCGCGGAGCTCGAGGTCGGCGTGCTGCGCCTCGCCGCGCTCAAGGGCGTCTTCTCGAACGCCGTCACCGAGACGGTGTCCTACGTCAACGCCCCGCTCCTGGCGGAGCAGCGCGGCGTGACGGTGCGACTCACGACCGACCCCGTCGCCGAGGACTACCGCAACGTGCTCACGATCAAGGGCACGACGACCGACGGCGGCGTGCTGTCGGTCTCGGGCACCCTCGCCGGCACCAAGCAGGCCGAGAAGATCACCGAGATCAACGGCTACGACATCGAGGTGCCGGTCGACCGCCACCTCGTCGTCATGGAGTACACCGACCGCCCCGGCATCGTCGCGATCTACTCGACGGCGCTCGGGGATGCCGACATCAACATCGCGGGCATGCAGATGGCCCGGCGCGGCCGCGGCAGCGACCAGCTGAGCGTGCTGACGCTCGACTCGGCGGTTCCCGAGGAACTGCTCGCGCAGATCCAGCGCGACGTCGACGCGTCGGTGCTGCGCCAGGTGGAGATCGTCGACCTCTAGGCCGCCCTAGGCCGCTCGGGCCGCGCTGTCCAGGGCCTACCCTCCCGCGAGCGGAAGGCGGAGGCTGGGCGCGTGGGGTTCCTCGAGGACGTGGGCGCGTGGATCGCGCGACAGCGCTGGTACGCGGGCAAAGGGCACGCGCCGCGGTTCCGCATCCTCGACGCGCAGGTCGCCCCGCAGGCGACGCGCTACCTCGTGATGGACGACGCCGGCGAGCGCCCGACGCTCTACCAGGTGCCGCTCGCGCTCGGCGACGGGGCCGCCGAGGAGGTCGTCGCGGATGCCGCGGGCGCGCTCGTAGACGCGACGCACCACCATGACTTCGTCGTCGGGATGCTCGCCGAGATGGGCGTCGACACCGCCCGCGTCTCCGGCAGCCGGGTGCTCACGGGCGAGCAGTCGAACACGTCGATCGTCGTCGACGAGGACGGCGCCCCGACGATTATCGTGAAGCTCTTCCGCACCCTCCACCACGGGGAGAACCCCGACGTGACGGTGCAACGGGCGCTGAGCGCGGCGGGGTCGCCGTTCGTGCCGCGGTTCCTCGGCAGCCTCGCCGCCGAGTGGCCCGACGTCGGCCGGGAGTCGGGTCGCGCCACGGGCACGATCGCGTTCGCGCAGGAGTTCCTCCCGGGCGTGCGCGACGGGTGGTCGATCGCCGTCGAGGCGGCCCGCGACGGGCGGGACTTCACCGACGCCGCGCGAGACCTCGGCGTCGCCGTCGCGGGGGTGCACGCCGCGCTCGCCGCGGCGCTCCCGACGCGGGAGGCCGACCCGACGGATGCCGCCGCGGTGGAGGCGATCTGGCTCGCCCGACTCGACATCGCCTGCGCCGAGGTGCCCGCCGTCGCCGAGCGTCGGCGCGAGATCGAGGGTGTCTACGCCGCCGCCCTCGGCTCGACGCCGCCGCTGCTGCAGCGCATCCACGGCGACCTGCACCTCGGGCAGGTGCTCGCCGTGCCCGACGGCGGCTGGCGTCTCGTCGACTTCGAGGGCGAGCCGCTGCGACCGATGGAGGAGCGCGACAACCCCGACGTGCCGCTGCGCGACGTCGCCGGGATGCTGCGCTCGTTCGACTACGCGAGCGCCGTCGGCGCCGCGCCCGACCCCGCGGGGTGGGCTCGGGCGTGCGCGGTCGCGTTCCTCGACGCCTACGCGGCGGCTCCCGGCACGACCCCGCTCGACCCCGTGCTGCTGCGGGCGCTGGTGCTCGACAAGGCCGTCTACGAGTCGATCTACGAGGCGCGCAACCGGCCGGACTGGCTGCACATCCCCGTCTCAGGCATCGACGCGGCGCTCTCGTAGCGGGGTCTCGACACGCCGCTGCGCGGCTACTCGACCACCGAAGCGACACGCCGCGGCGCGGCTACTCGACCACCGAAGGCTCGACGGTCGGGTGCAGCAGGTAGAACTCGGCGCCGTAGGGCGGGAGCGTCACCGCGAAGCTGAGGAGGTCGTCGACGCGGCCGACCGTCTCGCCGGTCGCCGCCGAGACGACGTCGGCCTGCGCCACGAGGTGCGGCGAGTGCACGGTGCCCTCGACGTCCTCCGCCGAGAAGTTGAGCACCGTCACCTGCACGCGGGCGTCCTCGACGGTCGGGTCGCCGTCGTCGAGCCGGTGCACGAGCACGAGCATCGCGGGATGCGCGACATCGGGCACGTCGAGCTGCGTCGCCGTCGCGATCCCGTGCGCGCGACGCACCTCGAGGATGCCCGCGAGCCGCGACGCGAAGGAGCCGGGGTCGGCGAGCTGCGCCGGGAGCGAGCCGTAGAGGGACCGGCCGCGCGGCATCCCGGCGGCGGAGCGCTCGGCGTCGGGCGCGAGATCGAGGAGGTCGTGGGCGCCGCGCTCGATCCACCGGGTGTCGCCCGTCGCGACGAGGTCGGCGACCTGGTCGGCCGGCACGGTGAGCATCCCGGTGAGGTCCCACCCGGAGAGCGCGAAGACGCCCGGCTGCCACGCGTTGTAGGCACACAGCAGGAGGTGGGCGTCCCGGATCGCGGGGATGTCGGCGTCGGTGATGTCGTCGAGCGTCGCGTGGCCGCGTGTCGCGGCGATGAGCGAGACGCTCGTGCACGCGATGCCGTTCTGCGTGAACACCCGGTTGTAGTCGGCCTCGCCGGTGAGCTTCTCGGTGAGGTCGGCCCGGATCTCCTCGGCGAGCTGACCGCCGGGCACCTCGCGCAGCCGGAAGCGGTAGCGGTCGTCGCGGTGCCGCGTCGCCCAGTGCACGAGCTCGTAGGTGAGCTCGTCGTGGTTCTGCAGGCCGTGCACGAGTTGCACGGGCGCGACGCCGAGCTCGAGCGACGCGGCGAGCGCGAGCCGCAGGAACTCGGTCTGCCCGGTCGCGAGGGCGTGGTGGTAGCCCGGGCGGCCGATGAAGTCGTACGACAGGTCGGCCCCGACGGCGCCGGTGTCGCGGATGTCCTCGATCGTGAGGTTGAGCTCCTGGAAGGTGAAGCCCCCGACCTTGCGCACCATCCCGGCGATGATGTGGTTCGCGGCGTGCGAGAGCGGATGCCCCTCCGACCACGCGGGCAGCCCCTCGGTGCTCTTCTCCACCCCGAGGAACCCGTTCGCGTCGAGCCGCAGGGCGCTCGTGCCGAGCTCGCCGAGGGAGTGCAGGGCGTCCCCGATGACGAGCCGCATCCCGGCGAACGTGGGATCGAGCCAGTTGATCGACGGCTGCCCCTGCTTGAAGTAGTGCAGGTAGACCCAGCGCCGCTGGATGCCGTCCGTGCCGATCGCGGGCGCCGTCGCGCTCCAGTTGGTCTCCTTGACGCCCGGCGTGTAGAAGATGACTCGCTGCAGGGCCCCGATGATGTAGCCGCGCTCGGCGAGCTCCTGCTCCGTCGCGGGGTCGAGGTTGACGGCATCCAGCCCCTCCGGCACGTCGGGCAGCAGGTGCCAGTCCTCGGGCGGGATCTCGACCATGTGGTAGATCCCGGGGTAGTCCTTGAAGCCCATCTCGGCGAGGCGGAAGTCGGCGCCCTTTCCGGTGTGGCCCGGCACGATGTCGTCGATGACGCTGCCGCCGTGCAGGTCGGCGACGTCGCACAGGGTGCGGAACTCGTCCTCGGTGCCGAACGCGGGGTCGATCTGGGTGCTGATGCGGTCGAAGTGCCCGTCGACGCTCGGCGTCTCCTGCCAGCCCCGGATGCCGCCCGCGCGCTTCACGGGACCGGTGTGGATCGCGGTGATGCCGATCCGCTCGAACGCCGCCCACAGCTCCTCGTCGCCGAGCGCCTTGAGGAACGACTCCCCGGGCCGGGTGATGAGCGAGATCGGGTAGGCGGTGAACCACACGTCGCTCGTCGCGATCGCCCGCCGGGCGTCGGGCCGCGCGTAGGGGTTGCGCCACATCGCCGGCTGCCCGGAGAGCTGCCGGGCGAGCACGTCGGCGTCTTTGAGCATCGACTGCCGCACGAGCCATTCGACGTACGACGGGTTGGTGCCGTTCGCGGTGCGCGGGTCGGTCGTGATGCGCCGCAGGCTCCCGCCGCGGAACTGGTCGCGCGGCCGCAGCCGCCGGGGCCGCGCGGGGTAGCGCTGCTCGTCGTAGCTGATCTCGGGGGCCTCGACGTCGCCCTCGGCGTCCTCGTCGGTGCCCGGCAGGGTGATGGGTCCCGTGTAGAGGAGCTCGTCGGGATGCTCGTCACGCGCCATAGCGCGACGTTACGTCGTGCGCATCCGAAAAGGGCAGACCCTGGCGTTCGCTCCGCCGACCCGATAGGGGCCCGCGTGCGCCATCCTGAGGGGGTGACCGGTTTCGCGGGATGGCTGCTCGGCATCGCGGCCGAACAGCCCGGTCAGTACCGGCGGTTGCGTCGCATCCGCTCCCGCGTCTACAGACGCGTCGCGCCGTTGCGCGCCGAGGTGGTGCGCAGCGCCGAGCCGATCGCGTTCGAGGAGCTGCCGCGCAACGCGTTCCGCCCGATCCGGCCCGGGCAGAGCTGGGGCGGCGTGCTCGACTGCGCGTGGCTGCGCCTCACCGGCATCGTGCCCGAGGGGGTGACCGATCCCGTCGTGCTGCTCGGCATCCGGGGCGAGGGTCTCGTGCACGACAGCGACGGCGAGATCCTGGATGCCGTCACGACCGTCTTCCAGCAGGGCGACCTCCCGCACAGCGGCGGGCGCTTCCGCCCGGTGCGGCGCACGAACCTCGGCCCGGGCGACCGCGTCGAGCTCTACGCCGACGTCGCGCACAACGGGTTCCTCATCTACCCGGTGGGGCGAGGGATCTACCGCGGCGCCCACCTCGCGACGCGCGACGACGACGTCTTCGCGCTCTACTACGACTACCTGACCCTCGCCGTGCTCGCGCACGCGACCGACGACGCCGGACTCCGCCGCGACCTGCGCGACGCCCTCGAGGCCGCGTGGCGCCGGTTCCTCGCCGACGATCCCGTCGCCGCCCGGAAGGCGCTCGCCCCCAGCCTCGCGGCGCCGTCGACCGAGGAGTTCACCTACACGGCGGTCGGCCACGGGCACCTCGACATGGCGTGGCTGTGGCCGCTGCGCGAGACGCGCCGCAAGGCTGCACGCACCTACGCGCGCGCCGTCAACTCGATCGACGAACGCCCCGGCTACGTCTACGGCACCTCGCAGCCGCAACAGCTCGAGTGGATGCGGCAGCGGCATCCGGCGCTCTTCGCGCGCCTCCAGCGGGCGGTCGCCGCGGGGCGGCTCGAACTGCAGGGCTCATTCTGGGTCGAGACCGACACCAACCTCCCCGGGGGCGAGTCGCTCGTGCGCCAAGCGGTCGTCGGGCGGCGCTACCTGCGCGAGCACTTCGGGCTCGCCGACGACGACCTGCGGCTGTGCTGGCTGCCCGACACGTTCGGCTACTCGGGGGCGCTGCCGCAGATCCTGCGCAACAGCGGGATGGACTGGTTCCAGACGATCAAGCTCGCGTGGAACAAGCTCAACGACCACCCGTTCCGCACGTTCCACTGGGCCGGCATCGACGGCTCGACGGTGCTCGTGCACATGCCGCCCGAGGGCGACTACAACTCGCGCGGCGCCGCCGACGGGCTGCTCGCGGGACTCGCGCGCTATCCGGAGCGCGACCTCGGCACGGCGCTCCTCGTCTACGGCTCGGGGGACGGCGGCGGCGGCCCGGGCGAGATCCACCACGAGGTGACCGCGCGCGAGCTCTCCCTGCGCGGGCTGCCGCGGGTCGAGTACGGGCGCGCGGCCGACTTCTTCCGGCGACTGGAGACGCTCGACGTCGAGCACCGGTTCGACGGTGAGCTCTACCTCGAGGCGCACCAGGGCACCTACACGACGAACGCGCTCGTGAAGAAGCACATGCGCGTCGTCGAGCGGAAGCTGCACGAGGTGGAGGCGCTCGCGGCCCTCGTCGGGCGGGGTGTCGACCTCGAGCAGCACTGGCGCGACGTGCTGCTGCACCAGTTCCACGACATCCTGCCCGGCTCGTCGATCGCGCGCGTCTCGACGGAGGCGGTCGCCGAACTGCGCCGCGTCGCCGAGGCCCTCGACGCCCTCGCCGAGTCCCTCGTCGCCGAGCTCCCCGCGACGGGCGAGGGCGACGAGGCGCTCAACCTCTCCCCCGTGCCACGCGACGAGCCCGTGCGGGTGGGGCGCGCGTGGTTCCGGGCGCGGGTGGCCCCCTACGCCGCGGCGCCCCTCGCGGCCGAGCCCGCGCATCCGGAGCTGCGGGCGGATGCCGACACCCTCGCCAACGGAGTGCTGACACTGCGCTTCGGAGCGACGGGCGAGGTCGTCTCGTGCGTCGACGCCGCCGGGGTGGAGCACGCGCGGGACGGGCTCGGGCGGCTCGTGCTGCACCGCGACCCCTACCAGTGGCCGTGGGACGCGTGGGACATCGGCATCGGCTACCTGCGGCGGCGGCCCCGGGTGCTGACGCCGAGCGAGACGGAGTGGGAGGTCGACGGCCCGACCGCCGTGCGACGCCAGGTCTACCGGTTCGGGCGGTCGCGGCTCGAGCAGCGCGTCATCCTCGAGGCGGGGTCGGTGCTCGTGCGGGTCGAGACGCGCGTCGACTGGCGCGAGACGCATCGGATGCTGCGCGTCGACTTCCGGCCGGAGCGCTACGGCGACTCGTCGAAGAGCGAGATCCAGTTCGGGCACATCGCCCGGTCGACGCGGGAGGACACCCCCGTCGAGCGCGCGCAATTCGAGATCTGCGCCCACAAGTGGATCGCCACCGACACCCCCGACGGAGGTTTCGCGGTGCTGAACGACTCGAAGTACGGGCATCGGGCGAAGTCGGGACTGCTCTCGCTCACCCTCCTGCGCTCCCCCACCTTCCCCGACCGCACCGCCGACCGCGGCATCCAGGAGTTCGTGTACGCCTTCCGCCCGTTCGATGCGGGTCGCCTCGACGAGGTCATCCGCGACGGCTACCGGCTCAACCACCCGCTGCGCCTGGCGCCCGGCGTCGCACTCCCGGCCGCCGTCGCCGCGAGCGACCCGGGGGTGATCGTCGAGACGCTCAAACCCGCCGACGACGGCGACGGCGTCGTCGTGCGCCTCTACGAGAGCCTCGGCCGCGCCACGACGACGCGCCTCGACACGACCCTGCCCCACACCCGGGCGCGCGTGACCGACCTGCTCGAGCGCGACCTCGGCCCCGCCGACCTCGCCCGCCTCGAGCTCGGCCCGTTCGAGATCCTCACCCTGCGCCTCTCACACACCCCCTAGGGTGGCGGGATGACGGAGCCGTCGAGGCGGGCGCAGAGCGTCGCGATCGTGACGGCCGCGTTCGGCCAGAACCTCGTGTTCGCGACGATCACGACGTTCCTGCTGCTCTACCTCGTGCAGTACGTCGGGCTCTCGACCGGGGGCATCGCGGTCGTCACGGTCGTGCTCACGGTGGCCCGCATCGTCGACGCGATCGCCGACCCGGTCGTCGGCAGCCTCGTCGACATGACCCGCACCCGGTGGGGGAAGCTGCGGCCGTTCATCCTCTTCTCGGCCGCCCCCGTCGCGGTGCTCTCGATCCTGCTGTTCGCGGTGCCCGACGTCGACGAGCCCGCGCAGCTGTGGTATTTCGCGATCGTCTACCTCGCGTGGGGGCTCGTCTACGCGGCGTGCGACGTGCCGCTGTGGGGTCTCATCGGCTCGGCCTTCCCCGAGCGCGACCTGCGCGCCCGCACGATCGGCGCGGTGCGGGCGTTCGGGGCGATCGCGCTCGGCCTCGCGACCCTCGGACTGCCGTATCTCGCACACGCGCTGAGCCTGGCACCGGAGACGACGGGCACGGGCTGGTCGCGCGCGGTGGCGATCGTCGCCGTGCTCGGGATGGGGCTCTTCCTGCTCGCGTTCTTCGTGCCGCGGGAGCGGGCGGTCGCGTCGGATCCGCTCACCTTCCGGCAGCTCTTCGCGGCGCTCTTCGCGAACCGGCCGCTGCTGCTCGTGCTCGCCGGGTCGGTGCTCGGGTCGGGGCGCTACCTCGTGCAGTCCGGCGGCGCGGTGTTCGTCGTGATCGCCTACGACGACGAGACGGTGTTCACGATCGTCGGGGCCGGCATCATCGCGGGGATGGTGATCGCGTCGTTCACGACGCCCCTCCTGCTGCGCCGCGTCGCGGGCCGCACCCTCATCCTGTTCTCGGGGGTCGCGGGCGCCGCGGTCTACGTCGCGATGTACCTCGTCGGGTTCGCCGACCTCGCGGTGCTGACGGCGTTCATCTTCGGAACGGGCCTCCTGCTCGGGGTGTTCCTGGTGTCGCAGACGACGATGATCGCGGATGCCGTCGACGCCGCCGAGGCGCGCACGGGGGTGCGCAACGACGGCATCTCGTTCGCGACGCTCACTTTCGTGACGAAAGTCATGAGCGCGCTGGCGGTGCTGATCTTCGGGTTCTTCGTGGTCGCCGCGGGCTACCGCGAGGGCGTCGAGGTGACGGCGTCGATGCAGCACACCGTGTGGGTCGCGATGACGCTCGTGCCCGCCGCGTCGTGCCTGCTCTCGGTCGTCCCGTTCGTCTTCTACCGCCTCGATGAGAGCACTCCTGCCTCCACGCAGTGAATGAACGTTACCGAAGCGTTACTTTTTATCTTCACTACTTGAACCCAAAGAGTGCAGGATGGGCCGTGCCCCGTCGAGGACGTCGGGGTACCAGGAGGGGTTGACCTCACTTCGATGAAGAAGGGGAGAACTCGTGAAGCGTGCTTCATTGATCTCCGTTGTCGCGGTCGCCGGTCTCTCGGCTGCCGCACTGGCCGGGTGTGCGACCGGGGACGCGGGCAACGGGGGCGGCGACGCCACTCGCGCCTGCGTGATCCTCCCTGACGCCGCCTCGTCGCCGCGCTGGGAGACGCTCGACCGCAAGTACCTGCAGGAGGGGCTCGAGGCCGCCGGCTTCGAGACCGACATCCAGAACGCCCAGGGCGACACCAACAAGTACGCCACGATCGCCGACCAGCAGCTCTCCCAGGGCTGCGGAGTGATGCTCCTCGTCGACTACAACGGCGCGGGCGCCGCGGTCGCCGAGAAGGCGGCGGGCGAGGGCATCCCGGTCATCGCCTACGACCGTCCCATCGCGGGCGCCGACTACTACGTGTCGTTCGACAACGTCGAGGTCGGTCGCCTCCAGGGCCAGGCCGTCGTCGAGGGCCTCGAGGCCGCGGGCAAGGACCCGGCCACCGCGGTCGTCTACTACATCGGCGGTGACGCCGCCGACGGCAACGCCGCCATGTTCAAGGAGGGCGCCGTCGAGGTCATGGAAGCCGCCGGCATCAAGCCGGCCGCGGAGCCCCCGGGGGTTTGGGACGGCGAGAAGTCGGCGACCAACTTCGAGCAGGCGCTCACGGCCAACGGCGGCGTCGTCGACGCGGTCTGGGCGGCCAACGACACCAACGCCGCGGGCGTCATCACGATCCTCGACAAGAACGGCCTCGTCGTTCCCGTCTCGGGTCAGGACGCGTCGATCGCCGGTCTGCAGAACGTGCTCCTCGGCAAGCAGTGGGCCACGGTCTACAAGCCGGTGAAGCTCGAGGCGGATGCCGCGGTCGAGACCGCCATCGCGCTCCTCAACGGCGAGACCCCGGACGCCGACCTCGAGCTCGAGGACGGCACGCCGTTCATCACGGTCGACCCGATCTACACGCGTCCCGACAACGTCAAGGACGTCGTCGACGCGGGTGACGCGGCCGTGAACGAGCTCTGCACGGGCGACGTCGCCGCCAAGTGCGCCGAGTTCGGCATCAGCTGATCCACCCCATCGAGTAGCAACCGGGGCTCCGGCCCGGCCGACGCCGGACCGGAGCCCCGATCTCTTCCCCCGTCGGGGGCGTCGCGCCAGACTGACTGCACGCGACGACGACGTCGAAAGGAACCTGGCATGGACGTGCCGATCATCGAGCTGCAGGGGGTCGTCAAGAGCTTCGGCCCCGTGAGCGTGCTCAAGGGGGTGAACCTCAAGGCCTACCCGGGCAAGGTCACGGCCCTCGTCGGCGACAACGGTGCCGGCAAGTCGACGCTCATCAAGGGCCTCGCGGGCGTGCAGCCCTACGACTCGGGCGTCGTGCGGTTCGACGGGGAGGAGGTGCACCTGCACACCCCGCGCGAGGCCTCCCGCCTCGGCATCGAGGTCGTCTACCAGGACCTCGCGCTCGCCGACAACCTCGACATCGTGCAGAACATGTTCCTCGGCCGCGAGGAGACCCGGTTCGGCACCTTCGACGAGGGGATCATGGAGAAGGAGGCCTCCGACACCCTCCGCTCCCTCTCGGTGCGCACCGTCAAGAGCGTGCGTCAGAAGGTCTCGTCGCTCTCCGGCGGGCAGCGCCAGACCGTCGCGATCGCCCGCGCCGTGCTCAAGAAGGCGCGTGTCGTCATCCTCGACGAGCCCACCGCGGCCCTCGGCGTCGCCCAGACCGAGCAGGTGCTGCACCTCGTGCGCCGCCTCGCCGACTCCGGCGTCGCCGTCGTCATCATCAGCCACAACCTCGCCGACGTGTTCGAGGTCGCCGACTACATCTCGGTGCTCTACCTCGGCCAGATGGTCGCCGAGCTCGAGACCGCGAAGACCACGCGCGACGACGTC
>Ga0065721_10006937_pt1 | contig 14530 bp, 8 predicted proteins | sample Mesricmetagenome_FD_59108 | JGI IMG/M metagenome (GOLD analysis project Ga0065721, IMG submission 59108) | Mesophilic microbial community from rice straw/compost enrichment Sample: eDNA_1 v2 (version 2) | ecosystem: Engineered > Solid waste > Grass > Composting > Bioreactor | place: USA: Davis... | reverse complement strand
CAATACTTAGTAAGCAATACTTAGTGGCAATCAACACCACTCGAATCTTTCCTGGTAGAAGCTCTAAGAGCCGAAATTCCAGAAAGCCTATAATTCTACTATTATTTCGTTAAGCCAGCACAACCATGAGTCCCCTCGTTACTGACCCCGCCGACCTAGACAAAATGCGCGCCGCTTGCCGCGACGCTGCTTCCACCCTCGACTTTCTGTCGCAGCACGTACGGGCAGGCATCACCACGGGGGAACTGGACAGGCTGTGCATGGATTACATCACCAATGTATTGCATGTCGAATCTGCGACAGTGGGCTATGCCCCCCCGGGGTACACACCCTTCCCCGCATCGATCTGCACATCGGTGAATCACGTCATCTGTCACGGCATTCCCGGCGACAAGGTCCTGAAGAACGGCGACATCCTGAATATTGACGTCACCATCATCAAAGATGGTTGGTTCGGTGATACAAGCCGAATGTTCTTCATCGGTGAACCGTCCATCCTGGCACGGCGCCTGGTTGAAACGACCTATGAATGCATGTGGCTGGGTATCGAGCAAGTCCGCCCTGGCGCTCGCCTGGGCGACGTGGGGCATGCGATCCAGAAACATGCTGAAGCCCAGGGCTTCTCGGTTGTGCGCGAGTATTGCGGGCATGGAGTTGGCCGTAAGTTCCACCAGGATCCCCAGGTTCTGCACTACGGCAAGCCCGGTACTGGCGTCCGCTTGGAACCCGGCATGATCTTCACGATCGAACCCATGATCAATGCAGGGCGCCGCGAGATACGCACGCTGGCCGACGGTTGGACCGTCGTGACTCGCGACCACAGCTTGTCGGCGCAATGGGAACATGCCGTACTTGTCACTGACACGGGCTATGAGGTCCTGACCGTGTCTCCCGGCATGCCTGCCCCCCCGGCCTTCGTAACCGGATTCCAAGTCGCCTAACTCAAAGAAGCACATTCATGGCGTCGGCACATACTACCCAGGAAGATCGGCGCGAGACTCCTCCCGCGTCACATGACTTGAGCGTTGCCTTATTGCGTCAGCAATTGCAAGATGGGCGACAGAGCTCGATCCAGCTCTTTCGCGAGAACCGGCGCCCGGAATGGTTGCTTCACAATCTGCGCAAGCACACAGACCGCGCATTGAAGGGGCTGACCGCGCTCTGCCCCCTTCCTTCCGGAGCCGCTCTGGTGGCCGTGGGTGGATACGGGCGCGGCGAACTCTATCCATACTCCGACGTTGACGTGATGATTCTGTTGCCATCGCCTCCCGACGAGGAAGCGAAGCAACTCATCGAATCTTTTGTCGCAGCCGTCTGGGACCTGGGTGTGGAGCCGGGGTTCAGTGTGCGCACGATAGAAGATTGCCAACGAGAGGCAGCGGGAGACATCACCGTCGAGACGTCGCTGCTCGAAGCTCGTTGGCTCGAAGGCGACCGACAACTGGTGCAGCGTTTTCACGCCGCCATGGCGCAGCAACGTGAGCCGCGCAGTTTCTTCCAGGCAAAGCGTGCTGAAATGCAGCAGCGCCATGCGCGCTACCAGGAAACGCCTTATGCCCTCGAACCGAACTGCAAGGAATCACCCGGGGCATTACGGGATCTGCAGGTGGTGCTGTGGATGGCACATGCAGCGGGAATGGGCGCCACCTGGGCGCAGGTGGCAAGAAACGAAGGCCTGACCTCGGCTGAACTGCGGGCATTGCGTCGCGCCGAGCTGGCGTTCAAGCGGTTGCGCATCGAACTTCATCTACTGGCGCGCCGCAGGGAAGATCGCCTGCTTTTCGACTTGCAACCGGCCTTGGCGGAAGTCTACGGCTTTGAAGGAAGCAAGACTCGTCGCCCAAGCGAGCTTCTGATGCAGCGATATTATTGGGCGGCGCGCGTGGTGTGCCAGCTCAATACGATACTGATGCAGACCATCGAAGAACGCCTCTTCCCACTGCCGCACGACCAATACGAAGTCATCGACGACGATTTCGGTGCGATACGGGGGCGCTTGAGCCTTCGCCGTGAAGACGGCTTCGATCGGAACCCCGCCCTGATCTTTCGCGCCTTCCTGATCATGCAAGAACGCAGTGAGCTGAACGGCATGACGGCGCAGACCTTGCGGGCAATGTGGCATGCGCGACGGCATATTGACGTGCATTTCCGACGCAACCCGGTCAACCGGCATCAATTCATCCAAATCCTGCAGCAACCGCGCGGCATCGTGCATGCACTGCGGCGGATGACGATGCTCAATATCCTGCCGCGGTACCTGCCAGTGTTCCGCCGGATTGTGGGCCAGATGCAGCATGACCTGTTCCACGCCTACACGGTCGACCAGCATACGCTCATGGTGATACGCAACTTGCGCCGCTTCACCATGCCCGAACATGCGCAGGAATATCCGCTGGCCAGCCAGCTAATGGCCGATTTCGAGCGACACTGGCTGATCTACGTGGCGGCCCTCTTCCACGACATTGCCAAGGGCCGCGGTGGCGACCACTCGGAACTGGGTGCCGTTGAAGTCCGCAAGTTTTGCCGCGAACATGGCATTACTGGAGACGACGCAGACCTATGCGAATTCTTGGTACGTCGCCACCTCTTGATGTCCATGGTGGCACAGAAACGAGACCTCAGCGATCCGGCGGTCATTGCCGAATTCTGTGCACACGTCGGGGACGAACGCCGTCTCACTGCACTGTACCTACTGACGGTAGCCGATATCCGAGGCACGAGTCCACGCGTGTGGAACACGTGGAAAGGCAAACTTCTGGAAGACCTGTATCGCCAGAGCTTGACGGCGCTGGGCGGCAACCAACCCGATACGCGCGCGGTACTGGCGCACAGGAAACAAGAAGCCATCGATGAAATTCGCCGCCTGGGCTTGCGCGACGAAAGCCGTGACGCCTTCTGGTCGCAACTCGATGTCGCCTATTTCCTGCGCCATGAGTCCAGCGAGATCGCCTGGCACACCCGGCATCTGTACCACCGCGTGAATTCACCCGAACCCGTCGTCAAGGCGCGCGTCATTGGTCAGAACGAAGCACTGCAGGTGATGGTCTACACCCGGGACCGCGAAGACCTCTTCGTGTCGATTTGCCGTTATTTCGACGAAGCCAGGTTCAGTGTGCAAGATGCCCGTGTGCATACCACCCATCATGGGTGGGCCCTGGACAGTTTCATTGTTCTTTTGCCGGAATCCGAAGTCGACTATCGATCCTTTGGAACGCTGGTTGAACATGATCTGGCCGCCACGCTTCAGGCGGCGACGGCCGAAACGGCACTGCCGGAGCCTCATCTCTGGCGAAAAAGCTCCCGCCGTTCACGCGTCTTCCCGATCGTGCCCTCCGTCGAACTGCAGCCCGATGAGCGCTCCTCGTCATGGCGACTCTCAATCACCGCCGCAGACCGCCCCGGCTTGCTGCATAGCCTGGCAAAGGTGTTTGCCCGCCACCATGTCGACCTGAAGATGGCCAAGATCATGACGCTCGGCGATCGAATCGAAGACATTTTCATTATCGGCGGAGAAACCCTCGAGAATGCCCGTGTCCAAGTGCAGTTTGAGCGCGATGTCCTTACAGCGCTTGAGACCCCCTGACATGAAAGCTGACCACCGTATCCTGCATCTCATTGCCGTCCTGTGCATAGGGGCTGTGGGCGTCGCCCTCGTGTCGCAACACGCGTTCGATATGCCGCCTTGCGCCTGGTGCGTGTTCCAGCGCCTGATCTTTTTGCTGGTCGCTTCGGTGTGCTGGCTATCCCTGCTCGCGGCCCGCGCAAGCGCCTACGCGACCCGTGTCGGGCTTGCACTTAGCGCAATCGGTGCACTGGGCGGTCTCGTCGCGGGATGGTACCAACACACAGTCGCGGCCAAGATGTTCTCGTGCGACCAGACCTTCGCCGACCGTTTCATGGTTGAGAGTGGCCTGGATGCCGGTATGCCGTGGCTATTCGGCATTTTCGCAAGCTGCATGGATGCCCGCGTAACCGTCCTGGGCGTCGAGTATGTCATCTGGGCGATGGCGCTATTCGCACTCATCGCTGCTCTGGCCTTGTATGGCCTGCTGAGGCGCCCCGGCTAAGCCTCGCGGCGGCGCATCAGACAGGCGCCACGTCTATGATGTCGGGATTGGCCCCTGCGAATGACAAAGCATACTCCAACTCTCCCCGACTCATAGCGTGGACAGTACACAGGGGTTGTCCTCGACGCACCTCTTCACCAAGGCGTACATGCATGTCGACGCCCGCAGCTGCGGCTTCCGGCGCACCGGCCAGCTTGGCGAGACGAGCGAGCCGGCGGTTGTCAATGGTGTGTACGGTCCCTGATTCTTGAGCCACGAGAACTTCCCTGAGCGTAGCGGTCGGGGGTTCCCGCATTCCACCTTGTGCGTGGCAAATGGCCTGGAATTTTGCCCATGCGCGGCCGTCTTCGAGGGTCGCCATCGCTTCTGTATAGCCGCTCCCCGATGCGACGGCCCCTCCCGTCTCGAGCAAGATACCGGCAAGTTGGCAGGCTCGATCCTTGAGGTCGAGCGGCGCATCCGCCCGATTGTTGAGTATGGACAGTAAATCCCGCGCTTCGAGTGCGGGCCCGATGCCCCGCCCCACCGGCTGTCGTCCGTCAGTGCGTAGCGTCGTCATCTGGATGCCGAAGTCCTCGCCCACCAATTTAAGGAGCGACTCGAGGTGGTCTGCTGCGGCCAAGCTTCGCACTTTTGCGGTTGGGCCGACCGGAATATCCACCACCATATGCGTGGCGCCTGCAGCGATCTTCTTTGACAACACCGAAGCGACCATCTGGCCGTCATTCTCGAGATCAAGTGCTCTCTGAACCCGGATCATGATGTCATCTGCCGGTGTCAGCTGCATGGCGCCGCCCCATGCAATGCACCCACCCTCTTGTTCGACAACTTTCCGGATATGCTCGATCGAGAGATTGACGGGCGCGAGCGTTTCCATGGTGTCGGCCGTTCCTGCCGGGGACGTGATCGCCCGCGACGACGTCTTGGGTATGGTGAGGCCGTGCGCGGCGACAATGGCCACCACGAGAGGCGTCGTCCGATTCCCCGGCAGCCCGCCCAAGCAATGCTTATCCAGCACCATGGACGAGGACCACTGGAGGCGCACGCCACTATCGACCATGGCGCGCGTCAATCCACGTGTTTCGTCCAGATCCAGCGGCAGTGTCGTGCAAGCGGTCAGGAAAGAACCGATATGTACGTCGGAGTATCGGTTAGCCGCAATATCGCTGATGACCATGGCCAGCGACGTTGCATTCAGGCGATGCCCGAATATGCGTCGTCGCAAGGCCGAATGCGAATCCAGCGCTTTTTGATGGCGGATATAGACGGGAGCCTCTTCTTCCAGGCCCAACTGCACCCACGCGGATTCCGATAAACCCACTTCGTCAACACCCAACGATTCACCACCCACCTGATACAAGGTCGCGATGACTTCCCGAGCACCAGAGCGCACGGCGACGCGCACCTGTGTACCGAGGCCCTCGGCACGCCCCACCGGGCTATCGGCACGAAGGAAGACGACACATTCATGAACGGTATGGATGCGCAAGCGCCGAGCTTTTAATGGTGCAAGGACGTTGTCTTCATCCCTGTGGAAATTCACTTCTATCATTTACGAACAACACCTCAGGGCAATTCCACTGTCTGCATATGTTCGGCTGCCGACACGCTCCAGCCGAGCTCATCCTTGATACGAAGTCGAAGGGCGTCAGCCGCCACGCCTTCTCCATGATTCAGGTAGCAGTGATTGGGTGCTGTCGCGAAGCCTTCCAACCAACGCAAGATTTCATCGCTGTCCGCGTGCGCGGATAACGAGGAAAGATTGTGTACTTCTGCGCGTATTGGTATCCAGTCGCCATGAATCTTCACCTTCTGGGCGCCGGCTACCATCGTCGCCCCACGTGTGCCCACGGCTTGGTACCCCGCAAACAGAATCGTGGCCCGCGGGTCGGGTGCATAACGCTTCAGATGATGGAGGACGCGTCCCCCGGTCGCCATGCCGCTGGCGGATATGATGATTTTCGGCATGGCGGTGATGTCCAGCGATTTGGACTCCTGCACGTCGCGAACGTATCGGGGCAGCTGGAACGCGCCTTGGATCTCCGAAAAATTGTGACGCAGATAGCGACCATTACGGTGATATAGTTCGGTCGCACTGGTCGACATGGGGCTGTCCACATATATGGGCAGCCCGGCGGGCAATCTGCCTCGCCCGCGCAATTGGTAAAGATACCAAAGCAGGAGTTGCACCCGCCCAACCGCAAAAGCGGGAATCACAACAGTGCCACCACGCTTGACGGTGCGAGAAATGATGTCGCCGATCTGCTGCAGCGGATCATCCTGTGTGTGGACCCGGTCCCCATAGGTGGATTCGAGCACAAGGTAATCCGCCTGCGGGATGGATACAGGATCCTTCATGATCGGATCGTTATAGCGACCGAGGTCGCCCGAGAACACGACACGCCGCCCAACGGTCTCCAGCTCGAGGATGGATGCGCCAAGAATGTGCCCACCGCTACACCAACGCGCTTGCAGGCCACGGCACGGTTCCAGCCACTCACCAAACTCCACGGCACGGAATTGCTTGAGCACTCGCTCGACGTCTTCCACCGTGTACAGGGGCAAAGCGGGCTTATGCGAACTCAGGTTGTGGCGGTTCAAAAACTCGGCATCCGCTTCCTGTATGCCCGCGCTGTCCTTCAACAGGATTGCAGCCAACTCGACCGTGGCAGGTGTGGCATAGACGGGCCCAGAGAAGCCCAGGCGTGCAAGTCGAGGAAGATAACCCGAATGGTCAAGGTGGGCGTGCGTAAGCAGGACCGCATCGATGCCCGCGACATCCACGGAGAATGGCGCCCAGTTTCGTTGACGGAGATTCTTCAGGCCCTGGAACAAGCCGCAATCCACCAGGATGCGGGATCCTGCTGCTTCCAGGAGGGTGCGGGAACCGGTGACGGTACCCGCGGCACCGAGAAACGTCAGGCTCAAGGAAGCATGTCGCGCCATGTTGGGCTCAACGATAAAGATCTGCGGGGTCGCCTTTTCCTGCCAACGCCGCTCGCACGGCTTCCGGCAACATTCTGGCCGAATCGTCGCCCACCAGGAAGGCGGCATGCTGGACGATATGGGCCCAGGTGCATCGGTTGGCGAACAGCATGCCTTCGACGTCAAAAGTACCGCCCCGATTGATGTAACCGAGTGCAGCAGTACATTCAGGTCCCTCATCAATTCGACGGAGAGCACCCAGCATAGGCTCCGGCCGAGTATGGGAAACAATCAGGCGCGGCAATTCCGAGGGGAATGACTCCATGACACGACCGCTGGGCAATACGAAGCCGGCTTCGACCTTATCGCGGGGCTGACGCAGCCGCCCCGGTTCGATTACCGCGATGACCTGCGCCTTGATTCCGGCTTGTGCCAGCACTTCCGCCGCACGCCTTGACTCCTGTAGCTGGTATGCCCCAATGGCCAGCAACTGGATCCGTGTGCTGGCCTGGCGTTCCTCCAGACAGATGAAACCCTCCCGCATACCATCCATCGCTTGCTGCGCCGTGAAGATCTGCGGCATTTCCTGCTTGGGCACCACAAGCGTTCCGATCACGCCCCGGCTGCTGTAAACGGAGTGCAAGGCGGCAGCAGCTGTCGAAGCATCCACTGGGAAAAGCACCCGGGCCGTATCGGACATTTCGCTCAGCATCGCTTCACTAAGCGTGGGATCCTGGTGCGATTGCTCATTCTTTCCGTTTTCCCACGTGTGGGAAGTGACGATGACGGGCACGCCCAACCATCCAGGTGGAACACCTGCTTCCCGCTGATGTCGCGCGAAGAGGATGTCCTGGCGCAGCGCCCCCAGCATCTTCACAGCAAACGCTTCATAGCTGACTGCGATATTTAGGCCACCCTTATTGCCCAACACCGCACCAATCACCGCTTCTTCGTTCAACGCCGTGATGACGGAGCCATCCACGGCTTCGGGGCCACCCGGCTCCGGCCGGTCGACGCGGTGCTTGAGCTGGGCCAATGTCCGGATCATGCGATTGCTTTGAAGTTCGTCAGGATTGCCCACACGAACGCGCAGTGCGGGGTTGGCCTGGACGAGCTCTACGAAAGCGTCATCGACCGCGCGCATAGGCGAGACAGTTTCACCGGCTTCGTATACGGGTAGCGGCGGTACGCGCAACTCATCGATACGACGTCGCGTCAGCGGGTGATCCCGCTCCATCGGACGCCCCTGTACCTCGTGCATCAAAAACAAGCGACGGGCTGCATCGAGGGTTTCCAGATCGACATAAAGTCGTGCGGCTCCCCGATTGAATTCCTCGCGTGCGTTCAGGTCTACCGCCGGGTTGCGCTCCAACGGCAAGTTATGGGCGTGGTTGGTGCCAGCACCTGGGAATCCATAGCCTTTCACGCAGTTCGCGATCGCATGCGGCAGCCGCAAGGGCAAGGTCAGTTCTCCTCGCCGGTCTTGGACGGTGTACTGGGCCAAACGGTCTTCCATATCGATCAAGGCCCAGGCATGCGCAGCCGGATCATGTCCGTCAATCTCAAAGGGATCGAATCCGTTGAGTTCGAGGTGGCGCATCAACCAGTCCGACCCGCCTCCCTGAACAATATTGGTGCGCTGGTCGATGCGACGCCCATTCAAGATCATTACGGGCATGACCGCCCCACTATCCGAAGGCCGCCACCAACGGGGGGCCCAATCTCCGCCCCGCTGCTCCTCGAACGCGCCATCGCTCAGGAAGACCGCGAGGCTTTCGCCGGGCAAGGGCATGTGAACATATTGGACTTCCGCAAACCCGAGATAGCCGCCTTCAAGTACGCCTCCGGCCGTGTGGACGTTCACATGACTGCCCAAGGGCACCCCGGGCAAGCCTTCGGGCGTCATCGCATACGAGTAGAAATCCTGAACCAAACGTGTAAGCCCATCGTCCGTGGCCGTGTAGCGGCCCTCCTGCCCCGCAGAGACATTTCCTATCAAGACGTTTACCGCCTCGATAGCGGCGACGCAGTGACCCTGGCCCATGACCCAACCGCGGGTCTGGCCGGTCAGTGCATTGGTGGCGAGGTATCCCACATACGCCGGCACCATATTGAGCGACCCACCCGTATGCCCCTGGGGCGATACCTTGAAGTCCTCTTCAGACAACGGAGTGCCATCCATACGGACACGATTCGCGTAGGTCATGTGGACCACCAGCCACATCGCCGCGCTGGCCAGGCGATCGGCCGCGGCCAGGACATCGAAGACGAATGCGCCATTGGGCACCCGCCCCTGCTCTACGAGCCGCTGCGCCAGTGCCAGGACGCGTTCATTGGTCCGCGCCTGATGCATGATGACGCTGTAGCCCTCGGCCCAGCGTCGATAAGCGGGAAGAGCAGTCAATGATGAAGGCTCCTCGCGAGGGGTGTGACCCATGTCTAATTCTCCGGTTGTATTCAAAGCATGCCGCGAATGGTGTCGTATGTCTGGCGGGCAATGACCAATTCTTCATTCGTCGGCAAGACGTACACCTCGATACGGCTACGGGAGCTGGAAATGAGCCGGGCATTCTGTTGATTGGCGGCCTCATCAAGCTCAATGCCCATCCAAGCAAGATGCGTGCAGATCCCGCTACGGACCTCGGGAGAGTGTTCGCCGATGCCAGCGGTAAAGACCAATGCATCCATGCCTTGGGCGGCAACACACAGACCCGCCACACACTCTGCGGTCCGGTAACTGAAGTAATCGACGGCCAGGCGCGCGCGCGGATCGTCACTTTGAAGCAGTGTGCGCATATCGCTGCTGATTCCCGACAAGCCTTTCAACCCGGACCGGTTGTAGAGAAGATCCTGGATTTCATCATGCTTCATACCTTGCTCCAGCATCCAGAGCAGAATGCCGGGATCGAGCCTGCCCGGCCGCGTTGCCATGGGCAAACCGTCCAAGGCGGTAAAGCCCATGGTCGTCTCCCGGCTCACGCCCCCCACCATGGCGCACGCCGATGCTCCTGATCCCAGGTGCGCGGCAATGACCCGCCCCCGCGCTACCTCGGGATAATCATTGCGAAGGAGTTCCGCGATGTACTCGTAAGACAACCCATGGAAACCGTAGCGCCTGACGCCTCTGTCATGGAATTCCATGGGCAAGGCGAAGTACTGTGAGAGGGAATCCTGTTTACGGTGGAAGGCGGTATCGAAACACGCCACTTGGCGGATCTCGGGCCAGTGGTCCAGGATCACATGGACGGGTGCCAAATTGTTGTGTTGATGCAGGGGTGCAAGCGGTGCGAGGCTGTCTAGGTAGTCAAGGATCTCCCTCGATACGAGCACACTCCGCGTCATGTCCGGCCCTCCATGCACGATTCGATGCCCCACAGCGATCGGAGGCTGGGGCCGGCGCGCTTGCAGCCAACTGGCCATGATGTCTTGCGCAGCACCCAAATCCTTCACCTTGTCGGGCTCTAGGCGGCGGGACTCAAGGATGTGTCCTTCTCCATCCTTGACCTGAAACGCGGGCTGTTCACCCCCGATCCCCGAAACCTGACCGCCCATGACCGAAACCAATTCATGATCGGGATGAATTTCGTATACGCGGAACTTCAGGCTGGAGCTACCCGCATTGACAACAAGAATGGAGTCCATGGATTCTTACAAAAGCGTTGTGTTTTCGATGGCGCACCGGGAAACCCCGGCGAACTCAATACAATATGTTACATGAGGCGGGGAGACATGCTCATGACAAATGACAAGCCCAGAAAAGCCTTTCACTGGCATGCCGAGTCGATTCAAAGCGTCACTAGCGCTTTGGAATCACCTGACCAAGGCTTGTCGGACGAAGTCGCAGTGCAACGCCTCCTCCAGTACGGGCCCAACACACTCTTGACTTCCAAGCCTCGACCCGCCTGGCATCGCTTCTTGCTCCAATTCCATAATCTTCTGCTTTACCTCATGGTGGCTGCTGGACTCATCACTGCGCTGCTGGGGCAATGGGTCGATGCAGCCATTCTGTGGTCTGCCGTCGTCATCAACGCCCTGATTGGTTATATCCAAGAAGGAAAAGCCGAGAATGCGCTACGCGCTATCCGCAGCCTTCTAGCTCCTCAGGCAACCATCATCAGACATGGCCAACGCCAAATAGTCGCAGCGTCAACCCTGGTGCCCGGAGATCGTGTACTGATTGCAAGCGGCGACCGCGTACCTGCTGACTTGCGGCTCATTCACGTACGCGAGTTGCGCGTGGACGAGTCTTCATTGACCGGTGAATCCCTTCCCGCCGACAAAGCCATTGCAGCACTTGAAGTCAGTACCCCCCTCGGCGACCGAAACTGTATGGCCTATTCCGGGACGCTCGTCGTCTGCGGTCAAGGTGTCGGTGTAGTGGTCGCTACGGGTCAAGACACAGAGATCGGGCGCATCACAGGCATGATAACCGGTATCGACGCTGCAGCCACTCCCCTGATGCGCAAGCTCAATGGCTTTTCCTTACGACTTGCGCTCGTAATCCTGGCCATGGCTGCGATGACTTTTCTGTTTGGTGTGCTGGTAAGACATATCGCCGCTCAAGAGATGTTCCTCATGGTCGTGGCGCTGGTAGCATCTGCCATTCCGGAAGGCCTTCCAGCCATTATGACCATCATCCTGGCATTGGGCGTACAGCGCATGGCCCGGCAAAGGGCGGTGATACGAAGACTGCCCGCCGTGGAAACCTTGGGTTCCGTCACCGTCATCTGTTCCGACAAGACGGGCACGCTGACCCGGAATGAGATGACGGTCCAGCGACTCGTGACGGCCACCGGTGTCTGCGAAGTAACTGGCGTTGGCTACGCCCCCGATGGGCACATAGAACGCAATGGATTGCCGATCGACCCAGTCAATGAATCGGTGATCGCGGCAGCTGTTCGCGCCGGCTTGCTCTGCAATGACAGCAGCCTGCATAAACAAGACGGAGCCTGGAAATACACAGGTGACCCTACAGAGGTGGCGTTGCTCACCCTGGCGGCCAAAGTTCAACGCGACTTCACGACCCTCACCCGCTCATGGCCTCGGCAGGACTCCATTCCCTTCGAATCGGAGAATCGCTACATGGCCACTCACCACCGGGACGACACGGGGCAGGACTGGATTTTCGTCAAAGGCGCGCCGGAACGAGTACTCGCAATGTGCAGTCAGCAGCTGTGTAATGAAGGCCCAATGGCCCTCGATGTGGACTACTGGCGCCGCATGGCCATCGACATCGCGGCCCGTGGCCTCCGACTCCTTGCGTTGGCACAGAAACCCGCGACACCCATTGCGGGAATCCTGACCCCCGACGACATGGAAGACGGTTTCACCCTGCTTGCGCTCACCGGCATCATCGATCCACCCAGGGCTGAAGCCGTCCTCGCGGTACAACAGTGTCACGCCGCGGGCATACGCGTAAAGATGATCACGGGAGATCACGCAGACACTGCGCGGGCGGTGGGGGCGCAACTCGGCATTGGCATCGGCAAGCCCGCCGTCACGGGAGCCGAGGTTTCATTGGCTGGAGACGAGGCGTTGGCGGGCTTGGTGANTCAGGTGGACATCTTCGCGCGCGCGAGCCCCGAACACAAGCTCCGNCTGGTGAGCGCCTTGCAANGCCNGGGCAACATCGTCGCCATGACCGGGGATGGGGTTAATGACGCCCCCGCTTTGAAACGTGCCGATGTAGGTGTAGCAATGGGAATGAAGGGGACCGACGCAGCGCGCGAAGCCGCGGACATGATCCTCGCTGATGATAATTTCGCAACGATCGCGGCGGCGGTACGTGAAGGCAGAGCCGTCTATGACAATCTTCGGAAGTTCATATTGTTCATGCTGCCGACCAATGGCGGCGAGGCGCTCGTGGTGATCGCCGCTCTGCTTTTGGGCTTCTCCCTGCCCCTGACACCCGCTCAGGTGCTCTGGATCAACATGGTCACTGCAGGCACGCTGGGCTTGGCATTGGCGTTCGAACCGCCAGAAGAAGGCATCATGCACCGCGCACCCCGTCCACCCGACGAGCCGCTCTTCACAGGCTTTTTCGTCTGGCGTCTATGCGTCGTTTCGCTGCTCATGATGCTGGGGGCGGTCGCACTGTTCCTGTACAAGCTCGAGAGTGGTGCCGGCCTCGAGGTTGCACGCACCATGGCCGTCAACAGCATTGTCCTGTGTGAAGCCGTTTATCTAATGAACAGTCGCCGTCTCACGCGAGGCGTCCTCGACATGGAGGGGCTGTTTGGAAACCGCTATGCTCTGCTCACGATCGCTGCGGCACTCGGACTGCAGATGCTTTTCATCTACTGGCCCCCTTTGCAACGGATATTCGGATCCGCAGCGCTCAGCGCATCGGAATGGTTACTCACCCTGGGAGTCGCTATGGTTCTTTTTTTCGTGGTGGAGGCCGAGAAAGCGATCCTGCAGTGGCGTGACATGCACAGGCCATAACTGCCCATGTGGCAGGGGCACCATTGCTGCGCCGCCTGCCACCGAAAACTTTGAATCAGTCTTCGTTATTGGGCGACATTGCGCCCGCCGGAGCACGTTGCCCGCGCGTACGCTTCAGTGTCTCCAGATACAGGTCGTCGATATCGCCCGTCACATAGCGGCCGCTGAAGCATGACGATTCGAACTGGCGCATGGAGGGATTCAGATCTCGGATCGACTGTTCCAAGTCCTCGATATTCTGGTAGACCAGTCCATCAGCGCCGATTTCGCGCGCCACCTCATCGCTATCGCGGCCATAGGCGATCAGCTCGGTTTGAGTCGGCATGTCGATGCCATATACATTGGGGTATCGAACGGCGGGGGCGGCAGAAGCGAAATACACTTTGTTCGCGCCTGCAGCACGGGCCATCTCCACAATCTCGCGGCTCGTGGTGCCACGAACGATGGAGTCATCCACGAGCAACACGTTCTTCCCGCGGAACTCCATATCGATGGCGCTCAGCTTCTGACGCACCGATTTCTTGCGAACCGCCTGGCCGGGCATGATGAAGGTGCGCCCCACGTAACGATTCTTGATGAAGCCTTCCCGATAGGACAAATCCAGTTTAAAGGCGAGCTGCATAGCGGCCGGACGCGCTGAATCGGGAATCGGCATGACAACATCGATTTCACCAAGGCGAAGCGAACGCGCCACATTGTCGCCGAGATATTCCCCCATATGCAGCCGCGCGTCATAGACCGACACGCCGTCCATGAGGCTGTCTGGCCGTGCAAAGTACACATATTCGAACAGGCATGGCGTCAGCACGGGGGCTTCCGCACACTGACGGCTGCGGACATTGCGATCCAAATCAATAATGACGGCCTCGCCGGGCTCAACATCCCGCACTCGGGTAAAACCACAACCGGTAAGCGCCACCGACTCAGAGGCGATCATCCATTCCGTGCCCCCTTCGGCCTCGAGATTGCCGATGCACAAAGGACGAATACCGTAAGGATCGCGGAAGGCAACCATACCGAAATTGGCGATCTGTGCAATCACGGCGTACGCGCCACGGCAGCGGCGATGAACTGCAGCAACCGCCCGATAGACC